>Ga0187783_10000792_pt1 | contig 23257 bp, 21 predicted proteins | sample 1015_SJ02_MP02_2_FD_132471 | JGI IMG/M metagenome (GOLD analysis project Ga0187783, IMG submission 132471) | Tropical peat soil microbial communities from peatlands in Department of Meta, Colombia - 1015_SJ02_MP02_20_MG | ecosystem: Environmental > Terrestrial > Soil > Wetlands > Peat | place...
TATTCTCGTTGATCAATCAGTCTCTCGGAACGAATGTGGGCTATGTCAATCCACTGTTGTACTCGAAAGAAGCTCAAACCACATTTCACGACATAACTTCAGGCAACAACGGAGATTACTCTGCTGGTCCCGGCTGGGATGCCTGCACGGGGCTCGGTAGCCCAGACGGCACGGCGTTGCTTTCGGCGCTGAAAGGAAATTCCAGCTAGCCTCGGCCAGCAACTCGTGAGCAGTCATGTCTGAGCAATATCCAACGTGCCGCATAAGAACCGACAGGGGACTAATTCCGAGCTCCGACGGCAAACTGGGAGCGACTCGCTGTTCGTTGAAAGCGGATGCAATGCCTCGCTGCAAAAACTCTTGCCAACACTTTAGAAGTTGTGCCTGAATATACGCGTGTATGGGTACCCCTTCTTTAAGGCGCCGTCATAAACCCGGTTTCACTTGAAGTTCCTCCCTCTAAAGCGACCGTCGGCCGTTTCCGGAATTTCCTATAGGGCCAACTGACTCCGGACTCCGTGTGTTTCGTCGTGGACGGACACGGATGAGGTCTCGAACCGTGCACTCGCGCCCGGGCCTTTGTTCGAGCCGCGCCTGCACACACAGCGCACAAATGGGGGAAAAAAGATGAGATTTCTAGGCATATGTATAGTCGCTTTGAGTATTCTCGCCGCGCCGGCTGCAATGGCGGGGGGACTAACGACAAAGATACAGCGACATCTAGCAGCGCAACGGCATCAGCTACACCAACAACCGCAAACGCCGCAGCCACTCCGGCTACGGCGGAATCAAGAATCGAAGCCGAACTCGAACAGCTTCGCGATCTTCTCGAAATTCAGGCGAAACAACTCCAGCAGCAGGGTGAGGAGCTGAAGGCGCAGCGCGAAAAGACGGCGGCACTTGAGCAACAACTCAAGGCCTCGACTGTTTCTGCCGCTACTTTGCCTTCGCTTGCTTTAGCTCCTCCGAGCGGTGTTAAGGACGCTGCCGGGATTTCTCCCGCTCTCACACCGGCCGCGCCAAACGCTGCGCCGATTTCTGCTCCTGCGAGCGCTGTCGCGTCCGCCGTTTCTTCGGTGAGTCCACCGCAGGCCGGCGAATCGCCAAAAGGGAACAGTTGGGACAAGATGTATAACGGTGGTTTCTTCGTGGAGAGCCCGGACAAGAACTTTTCGCTGTACGTGAATGGGCTGTTCCAACCCAGGTTCACGGAGTTCGACGCGAACAGCGCCGCGGTTGCACTGGGGGCCCCGCCGACCAACGTCAGCAACTTCGACATATTCCTTGGCCGTTTGGCCCTTTCCGGCTCGGTATTTGATCCAAGCGTGAGGTACTTTGTGCAGTTCCAAGGGAGCACTTCGGGAAACACGAACGGCACGAATTTCATCGACTGGTTCGCACAAAAGCAGTTCTCGAAAGCTTTGTCGGTCCAGATGGGCCGTTCGTGGACGCCCTTTTCTCTCGAGAACCTCGACAGTCCGGGGCAATATCTTTTCCCGGACTTCTCGTCAGCCGAATATGCCTTCGCCCTCTCCCGTGCGGTCGGATTCGAAGCGCTGGGGCAAGCCGGAAAACTAGGGTACGCGCTGATGATCGCCAACTCGGTTCCCGGGCTGGACGCGCCAGGACAGCTGAACTTCAACAACAAACTCGCGTACATCGGGCACGTGCAGTGTGACGTCCTCGCGCCCTATGGATATCAGGAAACCGACCCGAGCCCCGGCGGTGCGCCCTCGACAGAGCTAACGCTTTGGACTTCGGTCGCTTACAATCCGGTGGCCACGTCCTCAGCCTTCTCGAACCAATCCGCAGGGGACAGCACCGTGAGCGTGAACCAGACGGTCGCGTTCCGAAAGAAATATTTCACGCTACAAAATACCGGATTTTATCGCGATACTAAGCGGCCCGCGCTCGCATCCTTCAACTCCTATGGGTATGCCGAGCAAGCTGGTTATTACATCGTTGGGGGACGATTCGAAGTTGACGCGCGCATTGCAGGCGTGAACTGGGGCGCGGAGGACTTCACCGGCGTGACGCCCGGAGATGACACGAACACGTGGTACTCCGGTCCAAATTTCCCGTTCCACCGCGTTACGGAACACTCGTTCGGCTTCAACTACTACCTCTACGGACATCATGCGAAACTGCAAACTGCTTATTCCTATCTAAGTGGGAACACTTTTTCGGACAAGGGTTTTGCGGCCAATCGCATTTGGATCCAGGCTCAAGTCATGTTCTAGAGTGAGCCGAAACCAGCGCAACAGCAGGACAAAAAAATGGAGGCGCGATCTCAGCGCCTCCTTTTTTTGATGGAGCCGGCCTAACTGGCTCGCAGTTTCTTGGCGGCCGCCGCAAGGGCGCCGAGTTTTGCGAATGCCGTGCTCGCGTCCGCGACCGGCCTTTCTGCAAATGTCCCAAAGCCGCAGTCCGGATTCAGGAAAATTCGATCGGAAGAGACGACCTCAGTCAGCTCGCGCACGCGATGAACGATCTCGTCCACGCTCTCCACGTCTGCTGTGCGCGGATTCACCACTCCATACCCAATCTGCGCAGGCGGTCTTAGCGCCGCGAGCGCGCGAGGCGAACCTGCACGCGGCGTCGCGTACTCGAGCACAAATTGGTCAAGATTCATTCGGTTCAAATAAGGTATCAATCCGTCGTAGGAACCGGACAGCAGCACCTCTTCGTTCCGGCTCCAATTCCCGCGGCACACATGTACGCTTACGACAGGGCCGTGAATTCGTTCCACTGTTCGATTCAAAAGGTTCACCGCGCGTTCCAGTTCGCCTTCGGGGCTCGAGCTCGCGGCCAGCGCTGCGCACATGAACGTCCGCGTCGCTGACCTTCCCGCCAGCAGAAGCTCGCTAAGCACCGGTTCATCGAATTGCACCATTTCCGCGCCTGCTTCGGCGAGTTCCTTCAATTCTTCCCGGAGCACAGCGACAATATCGTTGCCGAGAGTGTCTCCGTCGGGATAAGTCGAATCGGAAAGTCCCTTTACCCATGTGGATCTGCTCAAGAGATACGGGCCGGGCAAAGTAATTTTCACAGCTTTTCGCGTGTGCTCGCGCAGAAACCGATAGTCATCCATCGCCAACGGCTTGCGCCGCCTCACTTTCCCGATGACCACGGGATTTCTGATTGCAAATGCCGGCACATCGAGCGCGTTTAGGAGATTTTCAAACGCAGCTTTGTCCTCGACGTAGTCGAGCAACTCCGCCAGCGTCATCAACCGGATGCCCTCGAGCCGCTCGGCGATGAACGAATAAAAGTTGTCGCGCCGCTGTTCGCCGTCGGAAATGATGTCGACGCCCGCGTCTTCTTGGAATTTGATCGCTAGCAGAGTGGCCTGATCTTGTAGATCGGCGAGCGCCGGAGACCGCCGCTTCATGGCTTCGAGCAGCCAGGACGGGCGAGGCCAGCTACCGACCACCGTCACCGGATACCGAACATCAGTCCTCATCGGTCAGGCTTTCCGGATTTCCGCACTGAAATTTGCCGTGTGTAGAAAAGTCTGTGTTACGGGCGAGCGGCGGATCGTCTCCGCGAGGAGATTTTCGAGCGTTTCCAGATCGGCGTCCGCATCCACGTAGATAATTCCCTTCACATCCGTGAGCCCCGGATACCCCTCGTCCTGCAGTCCGAGGTAGACCAAGATGTCCTCTGCGCGTGCTTGCAGCGACACTTCGAGATTGTTCACCGTGATTCCACGTTGCGACGCACGCCATTGCAAGCCCACCGCTATGCAGGCCCCGAGCGATCCGAGCAAGTATTCGACCGCGCTGATGTGCCGATCGGCAGTATCGAAGCTGGCCGGTTGGCCTGCCACAAACGAATGGTTGCGCACGAAAACATCCGCTTCCATTCCTCCGCGTCCGCGCACACGCGCCCGCCAGACGTGCTTTCGCGCCTGCTCGAGATCCTGCCGCAGAATGCTGTCAGCGATTTTCTTTCGGATGAAATAGCTGGTTGAGCCTGACTCGCCGGCCTTGGCCGCGAGAAGATCATGCCCGACGAGCCTGCACCACGCGGGCAAATCCTCTTTGACGCTGATTTCGCGGCTGCGCACCTCGAGCACGCCGCCCGATGGCAGCGGGTCCATTGCGTTGCGAATGATCAGCAATAGCCCGCTGCCGCAGTCGAGGTCGCCACCGTCGCACGTGGCATCCGGAATCAGGTCAGGCTCGGCCGTCATATCGGACTCTCGTTTTCGCCAGCTTGCCGAGTTGCTGTGGCTAATAGGAGACGCACGGAGCGCCGTTACTCAGGAACTCCACGAGTTTGGCCCCGCCGACGATCGTTGCTCCCGCAAGCAGTTTTTCTTCGGCGAGCCCACGCTTCTTGAAGCAGGGCGAACAGACATAAATCTTTCCGCCTGCCTTCACAAAATTGTCCATCAACTCCTTCAGCGGCGCGAAACCCTGCTCGTGGATGTCGTCCGCGTAACCCTTTTGCGAAAGCCGCACGCCTTCTATGCTGAGAAACACCATCGTGTCTTTGTCCGACGCGACTGCTGCGTTCGCGACGACGAAGCCGACGGTGGCCTTATCGGTATTGTCCTTCGAAAAAGTAATGCTCACACAAAAGCTGCCTGGCATCGTTCCTCCTTACGAGTTGGAAATGTGCAAATCATTCTCGCCTTCGGCGGATGACGTAGACGGGATGTTGCGCGGACACCAGCGAATGCGTCGTCAGTCCGCACCACGACGGAATGTCCTCGACGGCGCCCGGATCGCAAGCTGTGAGCTCGAACAGCTCTCCGGGCGCGAGCCTTTTCATCCGCATGGCGAGCTCGATCAAGAGTTCGCCGCATCCCATATCTCCCGCATTCCACTTCGCCGCAATGTTCATCTCAGCGCGCCCCTTGCGGACTTGGAATGCTAGTGAGAGAGCTCCTTATATGTGAATTCGCGCGTCCAATCGGTGGATTGCTTGCCATCCACTTCGACGTACATCTTCGGCAGCGAATTCACTGGCCCATCATCCTCCGGCGGCTGCATCATCAGATCGCGGCCGGTAGACCAGGTGACGCGCCGGTCGTCAAGGTTTCCGAAGTAATAGTCCACCTTACTCATGTCGATCCCGTGATAGCCGGTTGCCGTGGTGAGTTCGACCAACTTCTTGTTCTGGTCGGTGAGAGGGAACTCCTTGCCGTAGATATTCGCGAGCGAGACGTCCAGCGGCAGCCACCCGTAATTAGGCGCGTAGAAAAGAATCCAGCAGTGGTAGCTGGCGTCGACTTGAATGCCGTTGAGCGTGGGCTTCAGCAGTGAGCCGTAGACCATTTTTACCGGAATGCCCGACGCCATCGCCAGCGACGCAAAGAGCGAATGAAAATCGGTGCAATTACCCGTCTTCGTACGGAGACAATAGTCCGTGCTGCCGACGGGCGACGCTTTCAGCCTGTCGGGATATTTCACCCAGTAGTCCACGTTCTGCAAAGTCCAGTCGTAAAGCTTCCGCGCGGCGAGAATCGGATTGGTTTCGCCGCCCACGATCTGCGCTGAGAGTTTTTTGACGTCGTCATTCACGATTACGTAGGTTGTGGGCAGCAGATAACGCTCGAGCGCCTTTCGTTCCGCGTCGGTCAGCGGGCGCGTCTTTGAGGGATCGATCGCGTTGCGCATTTCCGTGCGCTGCAGGTCGAATGTTTCGGTGATCGTAAACTGCGGCTTGTCCGGCGCGATGACTTCGATGTATCCGACTCGATTGTCCCAGCTATCCTTGTGGTAGCTGACCGGATAATCGCTCGCGACGTTGAAATCGGTTACAACGGAATACGCGTCCTCCTGAGGGACCGCAAACCAGACTCGCACCATGTGCGCGTCCTTGGGGACCTTCACCGTCAGAACATTCTTGATTTGAAACGAAGCTTTTTCTGGTTGCACTGGTTTTGGTGCAGCATTCGCTGAAGCGGCCAAGCCAGCAAAAAGCAGTAGAGACAGCATTCGAAATTCGGAATTAATTCGCAACAATGGGAGCCTCCTCCTGGGGGCCAAAGGCCGATGGGAAAATCGAAATGTGAGAAAGAAACGGCCGACGGTCGTTCAGTGGCAGGAGACTCAAGTAAAACCGGGGAAGGAATACCGGACCTGGGCTGAACAGCTCATACTCCGTGTATTGACGCACAGTTGCAAAACCATTCGCAAGCTTTTTTGCCGCGGCGCCAGCGGGCCGCGGGCATCGGGATCATGCGGACACCCCAGAGAAAGCGGCGCTCAGTCGCTTTTGAGCTAAAGGTGCGGGATTTTCGCAAACAGGTCTTGGCGCGAGCGCTCTGATGTGGGGCCACTTCTTACTGACGCAGGCGCGGGGATTTGTGCTGATGGGAAAACACGGAAGTGCCTCAAGCCGATCTCATTGATCGCGCAGAATTGCTTGGCTGGGAAGGGTAAGGCGGCGCGCTGGAGCCGGGAACCGACGTCTCACAAGCCAAGCTTATCCGGCACTTTTCGATCCAGTTGATAGAGCGGAGCTTCCGGGTTCGCCTGGGGCAGCCGCCTCAAAGTCCAGGCGAATTGTTTGATCCGAGGTCTCAGATCGGGCGGAATGGCGACTGAAAGCAGCTTGAGCAGAAACCACAAAACCCCCGTTTCGCGAAATCCCTTCAGATAAGCCTTCGCCGATTCCAATAACTCTCCGTCCTCCCGGCAGCGATTCCCCAACCAATCGGAGTACTTGGTAAGAACTTTTCTCAGGGCTCTGGCGACCTCCGGATCGCGACGCGTGACGCCTTTTTCTTGACTGAATAATCCGATCAAGGAGCGAGCGTCAGCCTTTTGGTATCGACGGAAAGTTGAGTCCGGCAGACTCCGTTGAACCACCAGCGGCCTGTCAATAAAACCGAGGCTGTGAGCTCGAGTGAAGCGCAAGAGGAACTCCCAGTCTTCTCCAGAGTGCCAGGTCTCGTCGAATTTCCAGTTTCCCTTCAGGGCCTCTCGCCGCAGCGTGGTCGCTTGAATCTTTATGGGCATTTCTTGCAACATGCACAGATACATCGTCCTGCGTGGAACCACGACGCCGTCATAGGCGTTCACCGACCTGACAAATTTTTCAAACGCGGCGCAAGTTCTTACGACCGAATGGGCAGTGTAATTGTTGTCGTAGTGACGGAGGTCAACAAAAACTCCATCGGCTTCCGGTTGACGTGCCAAGAAAGCCGCGTCAAGTGCTAGCTTGTCAGCCGACCAGAAGTCATCCGAGTCCAGAAACGAAATTAACTCGCCGCGTGCTTCCGCGAGGCCCGTGTTTCGTGCAGCCGCAACCCCTCCGTTTTTTGAATGCTGGATGAGGTGAATTCGCGAGTCGCTAAAGCTTTTGACAACTTCCGCTGTATCGTCAGTCGAGCCGTCGTCGACGACGATGACCTCTTGAATGCAAGGATAGGTCTGATCGAGTACGCTTTGAATTGCCTCGGCGATGATATAGCCGCGGTTGAACGTGGGAATTATTACGGAGACTCTCGTCATAATAGAATCGCCCGCCCTCTAGCGATCAGCGTTTATGCGTCTGGTTTGTATTTCCTCCCGACTGACCGTTAAGAGTAGCCACCAACCGAGTTCAGCCAGATAGAACGACAGGTGTTTCCAAATAGTACCGAAATGGTCACAAGTACTAGTATCCGCGTTGGGACACTCTATATTTCTTATAGGAGTTTTGGCAGCGCGATGAAGCTATCCGTGATCATTGCGACTCGAAACCGAGCCAATGTCCTACCCTCTTGCTTGGACTCCATAGCCGCAGCCGTTGCAAAAGCAGGGCCACTCGACGCTGAAATCGTGATCGTCGATAACGGCTCAACTGACGATACCGCAGCCGTCATAACAACGTGGGCGGCCAGAAACTCGGTTACTTTGCAGGTACTGTCGGAGCCTCGAGGAGGGAAAGCTCGGGCGCTTAATCGGGCGCTAGAGGCTGCGCGTGGCGAGCTTTTGGTTTTCACGGACGACGACTGTCGCTTGCACCATGATTACGTTAACGATTTCCTGCGTCACGATGCTGCCAGCGCTGAGCTCGTCTTGCGCGGCGGGCGGATTGAACTCGGCGACCCAACCGACTTGCCTATCACCATCAATACAATAGATTCTCGCATCCGCTGGAACCGCTCCAAGAATTCGGCCAAGCACCGTTCAATGAGTGGTTACATAAATGGGTGCAACATGGCAATGCGCCGAAAGCTTGTCGACAATTTAGGGTTTTTCGATGAGGACTTCGGCCCGGGGGCAAACCTCTGGTCGGGTGCAGATACGGAATACATGTATCGGGCCTACAGCGCGAACGCCGTCATCGAATATGTGCCTGATATGCTCGTTTTCCATCATCACGGAAGGAAGACGATTGACGCGGGTCACAAACTGTTTAGGAATTACATGATCGGCGGCGGAGCCATCTGTATGAAATATCTGTTCAGGGAGCCGGATTTGTGCCGGACGTTCTACTGGGACCTCAAAGGCGCTATTAAAGAACTGATCAGTGGCACGAATACCTTTCTGCCCAACGTCCGTTTTTCCCATAAGCACAAGGTGAAGTTCGCCGCAATTGGAGCAATCGAATATTTGCTAATGTGCATGAGAACGGGACGTCCTGACAAACTATTCGGTAAGTTTAGCGACTGCCACCGGGTGCCGAGCTGAGCTTGAGTAGCAGTGATTTGCGAAATAATCCATTCGGTATCATGAACTATCGGCTTGTACGCCGAAAAACGATGGGGTACGGTTACCAGATGGTAACCAGTGGATGCGTGAGATTGGAAAACGCCTCCGGCGCCCTACCAGCCGCTCATATCTTGAAGAGCTCTGACGTTAAGAAATAGCGTTCCCACGGGCGAACCTAACCTTCCCTCTTGTGGCAGCCATTTGCCAGTCGAGCCTTCGAGCTTTGGGTTCGAACTCTCGAATTGGCACCTACGGGCTGATTGCAAACCGCCTCAAGGCCTTGCTGGCTTACTCCATGTGGCGCTCCACGTGCAGGTTACGCGATTAACTTGAAGCTGTGTGGGCTAGGCTGGGAGTTTTCGTCTAACGTTCGCCTCCCCGCAGCGCAAGGGTTCACTAGGCGACTCCATGAAAGCAAAGACTCTTGTCACCGTCATAATCGCGACCCACAACCGTGCGCACTGCCTGCCGCGTGCTCTTGACTCAGTCTATGCACAGGAAAGACTTGGCAGCCTCTATGACTTGGAAGTGATTCTCGTGGACGACGGTTCAACGGATTCGACTCCCGAAATCATCCATCGCTATCGCCACCTGAGATACATCCGACTGCTCGAACATAGAGGCATCTCGGCCGCAATGAACGAAGGTCTGCGTGCCAGCCGAGGAAGCTACATCACCTTCCTAGACGACGATGATGAATGGCTTCCAGACAAACTCCGCGTGCAGGTTCCTCTAATGGAGGCGCATCCGGACGTTGGAGTCGTGTACGGGCAGAGTTTGAAGCGTTTCGGGGAAAAAGAGTGGCTGATTCCAGACCTGACTCGTGCCCGCTCGGGACAGGTCTTTCTAGCGATGCTGATGGATAACTTTTGTGGACACCATGCTTCTCTTCTCGCGCGCCGCAGTGCATTCGATAGCGCGGGCGGTTTCGATGAGACCTTGCTGTCCTACGAAGATTGGGATGTTTCTCTTCGTTTGGCGTTTCATGTGAAGTTCCTGTTTAATCCCGGCGCAGTCGACGTGTACAACTTATCGCCGAATGGGTTGTGGTTGTCACGCGCAGCTAGCGGCGCCGGAGCAGATGATGCCCGGCGCGTTCTTGACAAAAACCTGCAATTGCTACCGGATTCGTCGGAATACTTGGAATTCAAACGGAAGGCTCGGTCGCGGCTGGAACTAGACACGTCGATTCGACTTGCTGATCCCATCCAAGCCTGGACCAGGATCACAGGAGCTCTTCAAAAATCCCCTGATTTACTGGCTGACGAGTGGCCAAAGACCGCAACGGGCGACGTGCTAACTCGACTAATTCTTCAACCCAACCCGGATATCTGGAAGCTCGCTTCGCAGCTAAAAGAAGCGACTCCGAATAACAACGGGAGCAGGCGAAAGTCTTTTCAAAACACGATCATTCGCATCATGGCGAGCATTGCCGCCAGACCAGCTACAGGAATTCGTGATGGGCTACGGATCGCAGCCTGCGCGTTTACGTATGCGCCATTCTCTCTGACGAGCCACAAATTGATACTGCGAACCGCCGTGCGCACATTGCTCGGCCGTCGCGCTGAGTCGGTGTGCTCCGGCGCGTACAAGAAAGCAAAACGGCTCAGGCCGGCGACAGCAGAAGCGTCAGCGTCGACGTAGCCGGGTTCTAACAATCTGTTATGAAAATCCCTTCGTTGAATTCGCAAGAGGTCCGAGATCCAGGGAAAGTGTGCGGATGCCATGTCGGCAAAGCCGTCTACGGCATGAGCGACGCTTTGGTCACAGTTGTTGTGCCTAGCTTCAACCGCGCTTCGAAGATCGAAGGTGCGCTGAGAAGCATTCAGAGGCAAACGTGCCCTTATTGGGAGGCGGTTGTCGTCGATGACGGCTCGGTAGACGACAGTGCTGACAAAGTAGCTCAGTTAGCGCGAGAGGATCCTCGCATCAGGTTGATTAGACATCGTTACAACCGTGGAGCGCAGGCTGCAAGAAATACGGGAATCGATGCGGCCAGAACGAAATGGATTGCGTTCCTGGATTCGGACGATGAATGGCTACCGGAAAGCCTCGAACTTCGATTGGACGCCGCTGAACGAGGTGGGCTGGGCGTCGTACATACAGGCGCTTACATAATTCGCGAGAATGGCGACAAGTCACTATACGAAGTTCCGGCTACGCAGGGCTGGGTCCATACGGAGTTGCTGAAAAGACATGGCCCAATGTTCCAAGGTTTGCTTGTTGCGAAAGAGGCGCTAGTGAAAATTGGCGGGTTAGACGAACGGATTGTAGCTTTACAGGAATGGGATACGTCGATTCGCCTGGCCGAACATTTCCGATTCGGATTCTTAGCGGCGCCAACATTTATTTGGGACTGTCGTGGCAGCGACACGATGACGAAGGATAGGCGCCGTGACGCCATGGGGTATGAACAAGTTGTCAGCAAACACTTTTTTTCGATGTTAAGGACAGGACCCGAGACTCTTTTAATCCACTACAGAAAGTTGGCCCAGCGTTACGCCAACGCGGATGCAAAGGCGGATCTATGCCGCATTAGGCTGTATGCCAGGTTTTGGCAGTTGGCGGGTGCCCCAACGCGCGCCCTGAAAAATATACGAAAAGGGTTGACGCCGTTAGGAAACGTCCACTCGAGTATTTGAAAAGGTGGTTGATGCTTTACCGAGTCGAGTCCGACAAAATACGCACACGTGCCGTGGAGTTTGCGGCGGCGGATCACTGTAATCTCCGCTGTTCGGGCTGCTCGCACATGTCACCTTTCATAGAGCCAAGAATTGCGACCGAGGATGAACTGGCAAGAGACATGGGGCGACTGGCCACCGCGATGTTTGCTGATGAGATCCGAATTCTTGGCGGCGAGCCGCTTGTAAATCCGCGCATCATTCCGCTTCTAAAGGCTGCCAGGGCATCGGAAATCGCGGCCAAGGTTTGCTTGACGACCAATGGAATGCTGCTCCACAAAATGTCTGATGAATTCTGGGCCAACGTCGACCGGGTGAACCTAAGCCTTTATCCAGGTGTCCGGCCGAGCGATGAGCGTCTTGATCAAGCCCGCGAAAGTGCCGCACGAAGTGGCACCGAACTAGTCGTCGATGAATTCCTGACGTTTCGAACGACGATAGTTACAGAACCGCACCCGGCCGACGCAGTTACTTCGATGATTTTCAAAACTTGTAAGAATGCCCACTTCTACCACTGCCACATGGTGCACGGGGGCTGGCTATACAAGTGTGCTTGCCCGTCGGTTCTCTACGAATTCCTGGGAAAGATGGGCCAGTCTGGTTATCGTCCCGAGCTCGATGGATTCGATATCCACGGAGCAAAAGATCTGCGTGAGGAACTCTGGCAGTTTCTGACTGACGCCAAGCCACTCGATGCCTGTCGTTATTGCCTGGGCTACGTAGGTTATGAGCAGCCTCACCATCAACTAAGCGTCAAAGAAACTCGGGATGCGCGGTCTCGACCAATCGCACGAAAGACGCATTTGAGCAAAGCTACGTTTACAAAGGAATCGCTGAGCTATTTCGGACGCCGGGTCGCGGAGGCAGTTACGGGCAAACCGAGATGGTAATACAGCTCGACATTCAGCGGTTCCGCCAGCAGGCCTGGGACTTTTGAACATGAGTACCCACGCGTCAAACCACTGCCCTCTTTTCTCCGTCATATTGCCGACGCGCGACAGGGAAGAGATGCTGCCGCGAGCGGTTTCCAGCGTCCTTTCCCAATCGCTACAAGATTTCGAGCTGATTATCGTCGACGATGGCTCCGCGAAACCGTGCGGCGACGATCTCCCACGGGACGCTCGTATTCGGATTCTGAGGAATGCCTTCAGCCGGGGAGTTGCGCACGCCAGAAACTTGGGTATACAAGCCGCGCATGGAAGGTACATCTCTTTTCTCGATGACGACGACGAGTACTTGCCTTTGTTTCTTCACATGACCCACGCACGCCTGAGAAATTCGCCCGACGAAATCGGGATCAGTTGGTGTGGGATTGCCTTTATTGATGACGCGATCACGCGGGGAGCATCGTCCGTCTCACGGACAAGAACTTTTGGAGAGTACAACAGTCGGCAGAGTCTGCTGGAAGATTTCCTGACAATCGGAACTGGATTCGGAGTGACCATCAAGTCGGATTGCTTGAAGAAAGTAGGTTTGTTCAACGAGGCATTGAAGGTTTCCTCGGACTCGGACATGTTCATTCGCATTCTGGCGAAAGGCTTCACGCCCACTGCGCTTCCTGGTGAGCACCTTGTTCTGCGTCGCGATCACCGTGGGCCAAGATTGCAAAGCCTTAGTACCGTTCAGGAAAGGATTCGAACATGGGAATGGTTTCTATCCGAGTACTCGGAGTTTCTCGATAAAAATCCCATTTTGAAAGGAAGGTTTCTGAACTATATCGACTCGTTAAAGAAGAAGCTGGAACCTTCGAGGACTTACGTAAAGCCACGTCGCGGCAGTGGCCGGATTGTCCGGTTTTTTTCGGGATTGTTGAAGGCTCCCCGGCTTCGCGGCAGCTGAACGAAATTATGGCGATGCGGATCAGAATTCCATCTGCAATCAGCACCGCGTTTAGAGCGGATGAGACTCTCACCTCCGCAACGGGTTGGTCGCTAAATCTCGCGATCTTCCGAATCGTCTTCCTAGTCTTCGGCGCGATGCCGCTCGCGCTAGACTTCCTGAGCTGGGCGCATACGATTCTGCCAGGGGTCGCACCTGGCATGTGGGTTCCGATCTCCTTCTATAGGCTTCTTCCAATTAATTTTCTTGGAAATGTGGTGCTCGGCCGAGTTTTGGCCGAGACGGACATCGTTCTAATTGTGTTCGGAATCGTCGGATACCAGACTCGCTTGTCCATCGCACTTGCGACTCTAATCTCCTCGTACGGGTTTGGTCTTCCTGGAAACCTTGGTCACATGGATCATCAACATCACGTGATCTGGTTTATGGCCCTACTGGCCGCCGGCCCGTCAGGACGCCGCCTTTCCCTCGACTCCTTGATCTTGGCGAAGCGAAATGCGGGTCGTGGACAAATTGACTCGTCGTCCGGCTCCGTAGCCGCACTGTGGACCCTCCGCTATACCTGGCTGCTTATGGGACTCCTTTACCTCGGGCCTGGAATAGCCAAGCTTCAAAGCTCTCTGACAGACGGTTGGGCAAACCCTGAGAATCTTAGAATGATAATGTGGAAGCGCTGGCTCCAGTTGTATTGGTACGGCCCTCATTCGGTAAGACTCGTACGAGCTGACTTGCTTCCAGCGTGGATCCTCGCGGTGCTCGGCGCCGGCGTTATCGCTTTTGAAATCGGATTCATCTTCGCGGTTTTATCCCGAAAACTCAGGCCCTGTCTGGCACTTTGGGGCATAGCGTTTCACGTCAGCAACACGTTCGTTTTCAGAATATGGTTTGGCACACTCGTAGCGGCGTACGTTGCCCTCATAGATTGGGCCGCTTTGTGGAGGTTCGTTTCGCAGCACGCGCGCCCACTTCTCCTCCTTTATGACAAAGGATTTGGACATTGCCGAAGAATGATTGCCTTTGTCACAACCTTCGAATTATTTGGCCCGCTCGAACCCGCGACCGTCTTTTCTAGCCAGCCCGTGCGGAAACGCGGTCCTGAGGTCAGGGACGAAATGCTCAATCGGGGTCTGTACTCGGCTTCGGCGGGACGGCATGCCGCAGGTTACGCCGCCGACGCATGGACCGCGAAGAAACTCGCGCCGTTTTGGCGTATTACGGCAATTCCAGACGCAATGCAACAAGCCGCCAAGTGCCGAAGCGGACTTGTCTTAGTCCATGCACTCGGCGTGCTGCTGTTTGCTTGCGAGCTTGGAATCACTAGTCTCATGTTCTCTTATGATGTGGAGCGCCCTCTTCTGGCCAAATTGCCGCATCACAGAATTGTTCTGGGACTGATCGAGCGCCTCGGCGAAAGAAAGCCAGTCTGGCCATTTGATCTTTACCCGACGTTTACTCCGGCAGTTCCACCAATGGTGCAAGTGTGGGAGGCTCGTTGGGTGTTACCCAGTGGACGCGAAGTGCGAGTCAGCCCCCGCGCTTACAACAACCTCTTCGGCAGCTGGAATGTAACCTGGAATGTCACCACTTTAGAGATGCTGCGGCCAGCGAGAGCCGATCAAGACGAGGAGCGCTCGCTAAAGCTTGCGCACCTGCTCTGGGAGCACGAAGAGCCCTCCGTCAAACGAAGGGCGATGGCAGTCAACATCTACCGCTCTGATTACAAGCTCCAAGCTCCGGCTGGGCAATTCCCGGCGGAATTGGCCGCGCAAAATCGCCTATACGCGTTTCCTCTATCCCCGATCAAGTAGCCCCACTCATGACAATCATGGAGAGAGCGGGATACAAAATCATTTCCTACCGGCCCGAGTATCATGACCAGATTGTTGGTTTGCACCAGCACCTGTGGCGCGGGGACGTGGCGCTAAGAGCCGCGTACATCGACTGGAAATATGTTCGCAACCCATACCTACGCGAGCCGCATATTTATCTCGCCATGGACGGCGAACGAGTCATCGGCATTCGTTCGTTCGTGGGGGCCAAGTGGCAGTTTGGCTCACCGCGGCAAACTCTCGTATTGCCGTTGGAGGCCGACACCATCATCGCGCCTGATCGCCGCAACCAAGGCTTGGTGTCACTCATGCTCAAGGCGGCGATGGAGGACATGGCTGAAAAGGGTTACACCTACGTTTTGAGCCTCGGCACAATTCCGTTGTTGCTCATGAGTGACATGAAACACGGTTGGAGGAGTGTCGGTTCATTAGGGCCATTGCAATTTACGGGTGCTGTTTCGGAGCGATCCCCAAAGCGTCATTCGGTCGTCACGGCAAGCGCGCGGGAGGTTCTCTCGCACGTGCGAACGCTGCTTCGGAAGTCTCCGTTGGCGGTAGCGGTCTACCGAAAAATACGCAAGACGGGCAATGCCACTCCGCGCGGTCGATTTGATCTTCTGGATACGATTTGCGATCAGAAAAGCGGGGAACTCGGCAGCCATATTTCGATTGCAAAGTCTCCAAGGATCGCGGAAATGGTGGAGCTAAAGGAAGAGATTGTCAGTGATTCGCGCATTCGCCACGTTCAAGACGAGGAATATTACAAATGGCGGCTGGAAAACCCCGCAAGTGACTATCGTTATCTTTTTTGGGATGACTCCAAATTGAAGGGTTACCTCATCTTGCAAACAACGCGGTTCTTCCCGCATCACGCGGTCGCTTTGGTTGACTGGTGCGCAAGCGATGACGAAATTTGCGCCGAACTCATTCTTGCGGCGATTCAATTGACCCATGGCCACGATCTATTCACATGGTCAGCAACACTGTCAGAAGGGGAGCGCGGCACCTTCGAAAACGCGGGGTTTAGGCCTCTCCCCGAAGGCTCTACAAACAATCCGTGGATAGCGGCGGCCTGTCCAGTCAGAGATATGCCGGATCAGGAATGGTGTTTGGCTGACAGGAGACTGCTCGACATAAAGAACTGTGACTTTCGATTACTCGATCCGCGATCGTTCTGAGGTATTTGATATGCTCGAAAGCGATAGTGTGCCACATTATCGGTAAGTCTTGAATTTCCCCTTCAACAAAGCAGTAATCATTCGACACAGTCTGGTCTAGGCGAACGCGTTGGGCTTCGCGTTTTACAAGTAATCTTGGAAGGCCTTGCACTCAGCAATCAAAGTGTACGTCTTCGGGCCTCGTGACTTGACGGAGTTCGTTTGCGAGCGGGATCTGCGCCATCAAAATTGTGCGGCGGACGCAAATGAGAACTGAGAGCTGGGCCCTCTCACGAGCAACAATTCCGAAGGTGAATACAGTAGCAGCCGATACAGCAGCAGCACATACTACTGCGGCTTGTAGAAGAGGTTCGCTTGGGGGATCCGAAGCGGCAGCGCGCCATTTCGATAATTGCTTTCCCTCGTAGAGGCAACGGCTACGTAGATTGCTTTTACGACGCCGTTGAAGCGTTGGGAGTCGAAGTTCGCGAGGGACAGTTTTCCGGGAGATGGCTGTTAAAGCATCTGCGCAATGCTGACTATGTTCATGTCCACTGGCCGTCATATTTCTACGCTGAGCGGCAGCCACGCAAGTGCTTACGTGCCTTTGCTGTGTTTTTGTTCTTTCTCACGCTTGCACGCTGGCGTGGGGTGCGCCTACTCTGGACTATACACAACATATATCCACATGCTCGCTGTGTGATCCCGCAATTTGATGTCTGGGCGAGGCGTCTACTGGTCAAATTCGGCATGCTTTTTTTCATTCACTGCTCATGCGCTGAAGCGAACGTGCTACGAGAGTTCCCAGCGCTTGCGGGGCGAATTGTTCGGATCCAGCACGGCCACTGGATAGGGTACTATCCGAATACAATTGCGTGCAGCGCGTCGCGGTCGCGGTTGGGGCTTGCAGAAAACGAATTTGTCTTCCTCTTTCTCGGACTTTGCAGACCATATAAGAATCTAGGGAGCTTGATCAATGCATTCGAGCAATTGCCTGGGAACCCGGTGCTGCTTGTCGCTGGAAAGTTTGAGGATGCAGCATACGAGGCAGCCATCAGGGCAGCTATTGATCGATCACCGAGTCGCATTATTCTGCACTCCGGCTTCGTGCGGAACGAGGATATGCAGATCTATCTTCGCGCGTGCAATGTGGTCGTCACTCCGTACAGAGAAGTTCTGACCTCGGGATCCGCAGTTCTCGCCTTGAGCTTTGGCCGTCCGGTGGTAGCCCCGGCAATCGGATGTCTGAAGGAGTTGATCGTCGACGGTTGTGGGTTCTTATACGATTCGTCTCGACCGCCCGAAGGCTTACGAGATGCGATGCAATCCTCTATGGAAGCAACATTTGATGAGACGCAAATCATGGCAGAAGCCTCGAAGTTGGACTGGAGGGAATCGGCAAAGATCTTCGCACACAATTTGCGCGGGTCCCCGCGATCAGAAAGATGCAACAAATAGTAATGGCTTTGAAAACGCGGCATCCGGCGACCTGCATACCCGTTACTGAATGGCCGAGGCGTTTCCAGTCTCGCAATTCATCGAGCTTCAAAGGATTGTCTGTTGCCCTCGCACTAAGTCCGCCCTTTCACTGATCACGGTTTCGGACCTGATCAAAAGGCTGCCCGAAGAAGAGTATCGCCGCGTTCCAGCAGGGACGACCGCCGCATTTCTTTGCGAACCTTCGCTTACCGCCTACCCGATTGTGGGGCGGATCGTGGATTTTCTTGAGCAGGATTCTCTGCAACTGTCGAAAGACTGCGACGGCAGCCATATAGGCCGTGATGACGGCACGCTGGAAGGCACCACTGCGCTGCGGCTCCTCCGACTAATCCTAAGAACCCCCGCTCTTTGACGCGAAATGCTGGCACAAAAAGTGATGCGCTTTACCGGCCCGTGCCATCGAGGGTCTCCTTCAAGATTTCAGGCCTGCTTTCGGTCATCCGAAATTAGATCGCGATAACTGGCTTTGTTTCCGTATTGAGTGGTGAGGGAACGATGGTGATTGTCAGATCGAGTAAGCCGATGCTCGGTATACAAAGCAAGGAAGGGGGCTAGTCTGCGGCTAAGTCGTCAATAAAAGATTGGAGTCTCGCATTGCACGAGATGGGTCACGCCTGTCTCGCGTTCGGTATAAATGAAATTACAGTCCATCGCAACGACCTTCGTCTTGGCAAAGCTTTAGTAAAGGGGGAGCCATGAACATCGCGCGACGGATGTTGGCAGCGGCAATCATTGCTGTCGCGTGCGGCCTTGTCTCGTCGGTTTCACACGCAACTTCTACAACGGGAACGGTCGCTGTTACCGCAACCACCGTGGCATCGGTTAGTCTGACTTTCGTGAGCGATGGATCCGGAATTGCGCTCGGCAATAGTGGCACGTCTGCCGCGAGCGTCGCCTTCGGGTCCGTTCAAGCTTATGGCGGCGCGGTTCCCCCAGGCGTTACCAAGACGTTGAATGGAACAACCAGCTGGTCGTTGAGCACTCCCATCGATGTAGTTGTGCAGGTCGCCAACCAGACCAGCAGCAACTACACGCTTACAGCAGGGTTGCAGACCGCCGACACGACGAATACGTGGCAACTCGGAGGCACCTCGCTTACAACCACCGCGGCGACGTTAACTTCGACCGGCACCTACGGAAGCACGCCATACACGTTCATGCTCACGATTCCCCTCACGGAAGCCGCCGGCGCGATTAGCAACACGATCAATTTCACCGCCACCGCAAACTGACTGCCCGCGTGCCGGTGAAACTGGTTGGGAGGGGACTTTGCATCGTTTCTTACTACTCGCATGTGCGCTGGTTTTCTGTTGCTGCTGCGCGTCGGCTCAGGACGAGCTGACACTCGTGATGCAGATTGACTCCGATCCCAGTGGGATTGTGGTTTCCGGCAGCGGCACGGAAACCGCGTCGATCAGCTTCGGTTCGGTTCGCGCGTTTGGGGGGACGGTGCCATCGGGGGTGACCGAGAGCTTGGGCGTTAACAGTTGGACGCTAAATACTCTGATTGACGTTAAGGTCTCCAAGGGCACGCTCGACGTACTCGATGAATTAAGCACCAGCTATACGCTGACCGCGCAACTGGAGACGGCGGACACGATAAACACCTGGAAGTGGAATTCTTTGACGCTTTCGACGACAGCGGCGACCGTAACCGCAACGGGGGTCTATAACAGTACGCCCAGCTATAGCTTCAATCTGACCGTGCCGTTTTCCGAGTCTGCCGGAAGCATTGCCAATACCATCGAGATGACAGCCACTGCGAACTAAGAGATCCTCATGCGATCCACATGGTTAGTCACGCAAATAGTATCGGCGACACTCTTGTGTGGTGTAAGCCAAGGGCAGAGTCCAAGCAGTTCGCCGATTCCGGAAACGAATAATCAGACCACTGCTCCTTCGATTGCGCTCTCGCCTGCAGTGATCATGATAAGAGCGACGCCCGGTACGAGCAGCACGCAAACGCTTACAATCACCAACCTCACCAATACAAGGTTTAAGTTCGTGCTCGAAGCTCTCGACGTAGTTGTGCATAACGGCGAGCGAGTTTTCGTTCCCGCAGGTGAGACCGACGGCGGCATTGCTCGATCTGCTGTGTTTGATCCAGCCATCGTTGAACTGGAACCCGGAACGTCAACTCAGGCGAAGATCACTCTGACCGTTCCCTCGGCGCCCAAAGTTCGTGCCGTGGTGGCTCTTTTTCACGGCCAAACCGCCCTCCCCGGAAAAGGATCGTTTATGGTGACCGGGTCTTTAGGAGCTTTGATTACCTACAACCTGTCGGACGACGTCGCCCTACGGCTGGGTGAACCGAGTGTGAGCCTCCAAACAGACAGCTCGAATCTCACCGTATCCGAGGAGCTCGAAAACGAAGGAACTGAGCCGTTGATACCAAAGGGGACCCTCGCAATTCTGAATAGCTCAGGCGAACTCACCGGTAGGGTGGCGATCGAACCCCATCGTCTGTTGCCAGGCGAAAAATTCGATTGCGCTGTGGAGTATCCGCACAGCCTACGGCCGGGCGACTACCGCGCAATGGTGTCGATCGAACATGAGGGCGGAGTTCAGACGAGCTCTGTTGTATTCGACGTGCCGTGAAACGGGTTCTTCCTCTCCTCGCGGTTGTGGTGCTGACAAGTTCCGCAGAGCCAGTGTATTCGAGGGCTGATACGCCGGTCTCGGCCGGACAATCTCCGAACGCTTCCTTATCGAGTGCTTCGAGAAAAAATTTTGAAGTTCGCGAGTCGAACCAACTTCTAGTGCCGATGGAACAAGTGACGGCAGCTTATTCACTCGATCCGCACGTCGCTGAGGCGCAAATCACCGAGGGCCAATTGAGCATCTGGGGACGCGCTCCTGGCAAGGCCGTTATCGTGCTCGTCAACCCGGATTTTTCGACGAGTTGGATTGAGGTTACGGTGACGCAAGCGCCGCCGATTTTACCCGACGGGGCGTGGAGCGGACTTGGGTCAGGCGCAAATTCCCGGGGTTATTACGAGACGCGGCTTTCCTCAGACCCTCTTCAATTCGGCAACGTGTTTGACTATAGGCCAGGACCCTTCGAGCTGCACTTCAGCAACGTCGTGCTTCCAAGCAGGAATCTGCCTGGTACTTCCTCCGTGTGGTTTCCGTATAGCTATTTTCGCTTCCAGGACGAGGGACTGCGTCTGACTCTCCTCGACGAACCTGTCGACAGCTCGCCGCTCTCAGTAGAGTCCACTCTTCTGAGGGGAGCCCATCTTGAGTGGGGCCAAATCGCGGTCCATGCGGGTTACACGTCCGTCGAAGGATTCCAGTCGCTCCTATTGCCGAGCGAAAGCCAGTCGATCGTAGGGGCCACATTCGCTCACAGGCTGAGTTTTGGCTCCGAGGTGGGTGTCACTGGTTACTTCATTCAGCGGAATCTTGCGTCTCTCGATCGTCAGACAGGAGAAGATGTCGGAACTCTCTTCTTCAAGCGGCAAGTGCCGCGAGGCTTTTGCAGCAGCCCGGTGATGCGCTGCGTAGGAACGAACTTTTTTTGAGATCGGATTCAGCAAAGGAATTGGGGGAGCATTTAGCATCGGCCGTCAAACCGCAGCCGACGAGTTTCACCTCGAGGCGCGTTACAGGCCCCGGCAGTACGCGGTGCCTGAAACCGACAATCTCAATGGGCTTCAGAGCGATTTGCGCTGGGATCATATCTGGGGCGCACGGTTCATTTCCTCCTTGTGGGGTTCCGACAACCACATCTTGACCCGTGCCGGTTCGCTTTCCAGCGAGGTTGCGACCGGATATCTGCAGTACCGGATTTTCGACGGAGTTCTGCTCTCCCCAGGCATTTCGGCATCTCGCTTTTCCGACGACAATGCTCTTTTCCAGAACATGCGACACTTCGCTGTTCCAATAACGATCTCTTATGACCGGGCGCGTTTTGGCATTAGCGCACAGTATCAGTATTCGATTTCGAGCCATGCCTTCTCACCCGGGCAAGGCTACAGTGGATCGATCCGGTGGAGCGGGCCGCACTTCCAGCTCAACGCTAGTGGCGGGCTCGAGACCCAAACCCTGGGAATTAGCTCCGTTTACTCCGCATTTCCTCAGCTGAATACCTTACTGGCGGAGTTAGGCTTTGGAGCCGTAACGAATGTCGAGCAGCTCGAGACTCTGCTCGATAATAGGGCTGTGCTAGACAGCCTCGGAATCGCCCCGAGGGCGATTCTGCAGCTTGTCCCACGAGACTGGCACGCCAGCTTAGATCTCAGCTGGCGGGGGCCCCGAGAGACCTTGGAATTCGATTCGAACTACAACCTCAATGCATTCCTCACGCAAAATGACGTGACCGTTCTGAATGCAGTTCGCTACCGGCGAGCCGTGTCAACGACATCGGAGTTGGTGACCTCATTTACCCTGCTCGATTCGGTATCTCCTATTCGGCGCCTCGATCCGATTGCCGAAGTGAGTCTCCGTCATCAATTCGACAAAGGTCCTTTTTCGGAATGGAAACAACATACAGGCACCATCTCGGGCACGGTGTGGGTTCGAGACGCTTCGGGAACTCGGCCCTTGAGTGCCGCAGAGGTCACTCTGGACGGCATCCACCGCGCAAGCTCAGACGCTCAGGGTCACTATGCGTTCCCCAAAGTACGACCAGGGACTCACGTTGTGCAGATCGCACTCAAGTCTTCGCGACCTTTTTGGTATGCCACGCCATCAAAAGTCAGCACTGAGACCGATTCGACGGTGGACTTCGGTGTTATTTTTCCTACGGCTCAAATTGTTGGCTACGCTCTCAACGATACAGGCATGGGCTTGGCCAGTATCGGAATCGCTGTTAAAGGCCCTCAGGGCGACTCAACGTTGCGACCGAGCAAAGGGGCAAGTTTGTCGCTCCCATCGCTCAGCCTGGTGAATATGTCGTTCGGATAGAAACTGAAACCGTCCCTGACGGATATGCGCTCGAACAGCTGCAGCCGGCGAATGTTTCTGTTGGGCAAGGCGATCTTAAGAAGCTATCCTTCGCGCTGCCGGCAATCAGAGCATTGACCGGCATCGTTCAGACGTACGATGCCAATCAGCGCCAATATCGTCCTTTAAATGGTGTAACCGTCGAGCTCAGCGAACTCAATCGAAGGACGACGACGAACAACACGGGGCGTTATTTGTTTCGTGATGTGCCGTTCGGGACCTTTACGATCCTTATTGATGGAAAAAAATATTGTGAGGTCCAGATGAGTGCTGCACCGCAAACACTTCGTCAAGATATCAAACTGAACCCGAGATTCTTGCGGCAGGCGATACAATAGTCGCACGGATCGACGTCGTGCTGGCCTCAGTATCAGCCCATGGTTTTTTGACGGTCGGATCCCGGACGCGTTGACGTCGCAACTATCTCGATAAAGGATGACTTAGGTCTAGGAAGTGAACGCTTCCCATCTGATCCGTGGCGCTTGCGCGATGCGGTGTTTCGGCTGGGCACGTTGTTGGGTGATCGACGACCAAGCAGACTTTACCGGTTCCGTCCCACACAAAACTCGTCCCGGGCCGGTCCGGCAAGGCGACTTTGATCGGTGGTACCGCGAGGCCGGCCTGAACCAATTCCACTAGTCTTTCGGCGA
>Ga0187783_10000793_pt1 | contig 23242 bp, 20 predicted proteins | sample 1015_SJ02_MP02_2_FD_132471 | JGI IMG/M metagenome (GOLD analysis project Ga0187783, IMG submission 132471) | Tropical peat soil microbial communities from peatlands in Department of Meta, Colombia - 1015_SJ02_MP02_20_MG | ecosystem: Environmental > Terrestrial > Soil > Wetlands > Peat | place...
CGCCCGTCCAGTTCCGGAATCAGCGTTCGGCTGCGCTACATCACGCGCGCAAACGAGCGCTTTGAGGTTCGCACTCGCCTGTATCGTGCGATTGTCGAAATGCTACAAAAGAAAAGGATCCCCGAGGCTGCCGTTTCAACCGCTGCCCCGACGGTCATCTCCCAGCAAGTCTGAGCGCCGATGGCTCGCTGCGGGAACTAGAAAATCGTAAAGAGGTAGAAGCTGGCAAAGCCCAACGCGACTCCGAGCGCCGAACCGGCAATCACGTCGCTGAGGAAGTGCATTCCGAGGATGATGCGCGAGGCGGCAATCAACAGCGCCAGGGCCAGCAAGCACGGTTGCAGAAAAGGATAGAATAGGCTGACCGTCACAGCCACCGCAAATGCCGTGATCGAGTGTCCGGAAGGAAACGAATACTTGTCCGGCGGCAAAGCGAATGCCCAGCAGTGTGGCTCAATCTCGCACGGCCTTCTGCGCCGGCTGGTGCGCTTGAGCGCGCGGAACAAAAAGATCCCCGCCACGGCGCTGGAACCGGCCGCCCCGATTGCGGCGAAGCGCTGCTCTCCACCGTACACCAGAAGGATCAAGCCGAGTCCGTACCAGAGCCATCCGTCGCCTCCGCGTGTGGCACCAATCATCAGAATGCGAAACCATCGTGGCGCGCGCCATCGATGCACGCGGCGCATCAGCCGGTAATCACTCGATTGAATCTGGCTCCAGACTGCCTTCGCGACCGTCATACCAGCTCCTCGGCCGCCGGTTGCGGCACCGAGATCCAACGGAAGGGTCTGCTGGGTTCGGGTTCGCCGAGCACTTCGGCCGCCCAGCGGCGGCTGAAAGCACGCTCGTCGTGATAGTTCCAATAGGTGACGGCGGGCACCAGAATGGCCAGCGGTGTCAGCAGCGCGGTCCAGCATTTCTCGCGCATCATCTCCAAAGCAATCAGGAAAACGTCGCGTGTCAGCTTGGAAAAACAGCCGGACTCGCCGGCCACCCGGCCTTTTCCAGCCCTTAAACCGGTGAAAAACTCATCCTTATTGCGCGCCCCAGGAACTTCCGTGTAGGCCGCGCCCACCGAAGGAAGGGCATGGGCGTCGCTTCCGCCGGTCCCGACCTTCTCCCACCGGCGCGCCAAAGTCGCGGCATGCCGGTTGGCGCTTTCCAGCATGTGGCTGTTGTGCGTTTCGACTGCCGGAAAGTATTCCTGGAACCAGATGAAATCTTCGAGCTCGCGCCGTCCGGTTACGCCAGAGAAAACGTGATTGACGCTGAAGAAAATCCTGCGCTCGCTCAAATACATCAGGAGCGCGACGAGGTCGTGGCGCCGCTGCTGGAGCTGGGCATGCTGGCGCTCGTGGATGTCGTAGACACCGATGTGGACCTGTGTGCCGCTGGGCATCTGGCAGGTTAGCTCTTCGCTCAGGAAGAAATTGGGATAGCGGCGAAGTCTCTCCGAGCCTTCGATCGCGTCGTGGTCGGTGAGAGTGAACAAGTCCATCTGCCGACTCTTGAGCCGGTCGTATACGTCCTGCGGATCACTGTAGCTCTCGCGACAAAATCGCGAGACCAGAGCCGTCGTGCAAGGCCCCGAGTAGTAGGAATGGACGTGCATATCGCAGCGCACGATTTCCACAATAAATCCACACCGTTACACACAGATGACATTCCGACTAACATTGTGAAAAGATAGGTATTTAACTGATTCGACACGGGATTTTCAATTTTAACAGAACTGTAAGAATGACCGAGATTTCCAATGCCAGAATGCGGCGCGCATGAAGCGAATCGAGTTGGCCATGTTCGATGCCGGGGGCGGGCATCGGGCCGCCGCCACGGCGCTGGAAATGGCCATTCGGGCTGAGCAGCGCCCCTGGGACACCCACCTTCTCAATCTCCAGGAACTGCTGGATCCACTGGACATACTGAAGAAGCATTTCGGCATTCGCATCCAGGATTTCTATAACTCCCTGCTGCGAAACGGCTGGACACTCGGCAGCCCAGGGCTGTTGAAGGTCCTACAGCTGGTCATACGCCTGAATCACCGGGCCACCGTTCGTTTGATGGAGGACTATTGGAGGGAAGCGCAACCGGACATGTTGGTATCGTTCGTCCCTCATTTCAATCGCGCGCTGGGCGAAAGTTTTGCGAAGGCCTCGAGGGAACGCCCGTTCCTGACGATTCTCACCGATCTCGCCGACTATCCGCCGCATTTCTGGATGGAGAAAGATCAGCGGCAATATTTCATCTGCGGCACGGACCGTGCCGTCCGGCAGGCGCTCGAGATGGGGCATCCGGACAAGCGGATTTTTCGTGTGTCGGGCATGATTCTTCATCCCCGATTTTATGAGGCGCCGATTGCCGATCCCATCCGAGAACGCGAACGCCTAGGACTGCGGCCTGATCTGCCGACGGGCCTGGTGCTGTTCGGAGGGCACGGTTCGAAAGCCATGCTTGAGATCGCAGAGCGACTCGAGCGCTCGACGCTCGATTTGCAGTTGATCTTCGTCTGCGGAAAAAATGACAAGCTGGCCAGCACGCTACGTTCCCAGCGGTCCCGGTTGCCGCGCTTGGTGGAGGGCTTTACGACACGCGTTCACTACTACATGCAACTCGCCGATTTCTTCATTGGAAAGCCCGGCCCCGGGAGCGTGAGTGAAGCCTTGGCCATGCACCTTCCGGTGATTGTGGAGTGCAATCAGTGGACGCTGCCACAGGAACGCTACAATGCCGAATGGATCGTCGAGAAGCAAGTGGGCGTCGTACTCGGGAACTTCAGAAGCATTGAGCGGGCCGTCGCGCAACTCGTCGAGCCTGCCGCGCTAGCCCGCTATCGCACCCGTGTGTCCGCAATCAACAACCGCGCCATTTTCGAAATTCCGGCTCTCCTCGAGCGGATTCTGGTTCGCTCGGAACACGACGCGCCCGCAAAATCGGACGCGACGGTGGCTGGCACACTCTACTGAGGTCGGATTTCGCCCGCGAAACGACTGCAGGGGTGGAGAAAGACGGTTCGATCGACCCGGCCGGGTGGCTTATGGCACCATAGGAGAACAAAACCGGACGAGAGGAGCATGGAGCGATGGCCAAGGCAACATTTGCGGCAGGCTGCTTCTGGGGCGTCGAAGACCGCTTCCGGCAGGTTCAAGGCGTGACTTCCGTCACGGTGGGCTACACGGGCGGTCACACGAAAAATCCAACCTATCAGGAGGTTTGTACGGACAGAACCGGACACGCCGAGGCGGTCGACCTCGAGTTTGACCCGAAGCAGGTTTCCTACCGGGAACTTCTCGCCGTTTTCTTCCAGAGCCACGATCCAACGCAACTGAACCGGCAAGGTCCCGACTACGGTAAGCAGTATCGCTCGGCCATCTTTTTCCACGATGCGGATCAGGAGAGGGCGGCGCGCGAGGCCAAGGAAGCGCGGGAGAAGTCCGGAGTTTTCAAACGCCCCATCGTCACCGAGATCGTTGGGGCGGGGGAGTTCTACCGTGCCGAGGAGTATCATCAGCGGTATTTCGAGAAGAATGGCATTCAGTCATGCCACCTGCCTTCCACGCGCTGAGTGGATCAAGCGCCTGATTGAAAGGGGGTAACAGCGGAGCGCGGCGCCGCTTCCGACGCGTCCCAGGCGCTCATAGCCTGGGTTTTGGGTTTAGGATTCTGCCCATCGTCCCACTCGCGTTGTCTGCGCTCGCTCCAGCCCAGACGGCGCCGGCAAATGAGACGTGCCATGTATCGCCACCGGCGGATGAACTCTTGTGCGTTCGTTCGAATCGTGCTCGCGCTTGCCACCGCCTGGGGCACGATGCTGCATGCGCAACAAAAGCCCGAACCATCACCACAGCTCCCGCCCGCGGCCCCGGCGTCACCCATACCGGAGGTGACACAGGTCAATCCTGTAGCGCCCTGTCTGCAGCCTCCACCTGTGACGAATTGGCAAGATTATGAAGGCCCGTTCCCGAAACTGGTGGGAGCCTTCGGGCGAAAGCTCGAACTCAAATCCGTCAACACGATCAGCGGGGCTCACTACAAGCCCGGCACCGTGCTATGCTCGCTCACGCTGGGAGGCAAGTTCCTCCTGTTCGCAAAGCTCACTTTTGCCCCGGTCACATTTCTCCAAGTCGCCATCAACGCCGGTATTGGTCAAGCGCAGAACTCGACTCCCGAGTTTGGTCAAGGTGCGGCAGGATACGGGAAGCGCTACGGGGCCAACTTCGCCGATCAAGCTTCGTCGCAGTTCTTCAAGGTGGTGATGTACCCGGAGCTATTTCGGCAAGACCCGCGTTACTATCGTCTCGCCAGCGGCAGCGGAAAGCGGCGCTTCTTCCATGCTCTGGAGCACAGCGTTTTGGCGCACAACGAGAACGGCCAAAACGAATTCAATTTCTCCGAATGGCTCGGAACGACGAGCTCCATTCTGTTGAGCTACAGCTATCATCCAGGTGCGAACACAACTGTCGGGCACACGGTCGGACGCGTCGTGTCGGGAGTCGCGCAGGATGCTGGCTACGACGTTCTTCGCGAATTTTGGCCTGAAATCACTCGTAAGTTCAAACTTCCTTTCCGCGAGCGGTCCCAACCCCAGGGAGCGGTCTTGACGCCCACGGCCCCCTGAGAAGGTTCGCTGACGGTGGCCTGGAGCGTTCTACCGTGGAAGGAGGTTCCGCTCCGTCGCCAAAGAGCTGCCTCGACGGCTCCATCTCTGGCAAAATAATTTCCCTATGAGACAGTCCACCAATCCTCTTTTTAACGAAAACAAGCTGAAACTGGGGACGTTTTGCTCCAACACGATCGCCAACCTGACGCTTGCGCCCGAGCAATGGCGCCCGACGTGGGCCAACTGCCTCGAAGCGGCTAAGATCGCCGATCGTGCAGGTTTGGAAGCGATTGTGCCAATCGCCCGCTGGAAGGGCTATATCGATGGCCGGCCCGATCATTGTTCCAATGAGGCGCTGGATGTCTTCACCTGGGCCGCGGGCCTCGCGCAGGCCACGCGCTATTCAACCCTCCTCGCGACTTCACATGCTCCCACCATGCATCCCCTCGTGGTTGCCAAGCAGTGCGCCACAATCGATGCGATTTCCGGAGGTCGCACCGCGCTGAATATCGTAGGCGGATGGAATCGGCGCGAGTTCGAGATGTTCGGCATCGACCTGCTGGAGCATGATGAGCGCTACGTCTATCTCGAGGAATGGCTTCAGCTGCTGCGCAAACTCTGGACGTGCCCGGAGGAGTTCGACTACAGCTCACAGCACTTTCGGATGAAGAAGGCGATTTCACGCCCTCAGCCGCTCCAGCCGGGCGGTATTCCCATCATGAACGCGGCCCAGTCGCCCGTCGGTATTCGTTTTTCAGCGAAGAATTCCCAGATCGGCCTCATCAGTCTTCACGGCAACTCTCCCGCGGATTGGGCTCCCCGAGTGGAGAGCTACAAAAGGATGGCGCGCGAAGAATTTGGCCGGGATATGCAAATCTGGACCAGCGCCTCGGCCGTCCTGCGGGACACAATCTGGGAGGCCGAAGCCTTTTTGCATTACTATTCAGAGGAGTTTGTCGATACCGACGCCCTTGACAGCATCATGGAGACCATCAGCGCTGAGAACAATGTCCCGAAAGGATCGCCCGAGCTTGCCTTTATGCGTAAACGAATGGCTGCCGGGGCGGGTTATCCGCTCGTGGGCGATGCTCAAAAAATCGCCGATGAGCTTCAGGCGATCTCGCGTGCCGGAATCGATGGCGTCATCATCACGTGGATCGATTATATCGATGGCGTGAAGCGGTTCGCAGAAGAGGTATTGCCTTTGCTCGAGCAGGCCGGGCTTCGCAAGCGGTTCGAGAAACCTGCTGCAGCAACCGACGCATATGAGCGACCACACTAGCTTTGTGAACCTCTACCGGCACAACTTTGTCCGCGCCGCCCTCGCCGTGCCGCTCGCCCGCGTGGCTGATCCCGCATTCAACGCCGAACAGACCATCGCGTTGATGAAACAAGCCGCCGAACGAAAGGCCCTCTTGGTGGTGTTTCCCGAACTCGGGCTTTCGGCCTATTCCTGCGAGGACCTCTTTCATCAGCAGGCGTTGCTCGATGGTTGTCGGGAGGCGCTCGGCAGAATCATCGACTCCTCGCGCGATCTTTCCTTGCTGTCGATCGTCGGTTTGCCCCTATCCGTCGACAGTATGCTGTTCAACTGTGCTGCCGTGGTCCACAAAGGGCGCTTACTCGGATTGGCTCCAAAGACCTACCTTCCCAACTACCGTGAATTCTACGAGGCACGCCAGTTCACCTCGGCAAGCCTGAGGCTGCGCGACAAGATCGATTTCGACGGGTATCGAAACGTTCCCTTCAGCAATCGCCTGCTGTTCCAGGCCGAGGACCAGCCGCTGTTCAGCTTCTTCGTCGAGGTGTGCGAAGACCTTTGGGTGCCGCTTCCCCCTTCTTCCTACGCGGCGCTTCGCGGAGCAACGATTCTTGTCAATCTGTCGGCGTCGAACGCGACGATCGGAAAGGACGACTTCCGCCGGCTGCTGGCAGCCAGCCAGTCGGGCCGATGCATCGCGGCGTACCTGTATTGCTCGGCCGGCAGCGGCGAATCAACGACCGATCTGGCGTGGGACGGCCAGGGCGTGATTTACGAGAATGCCACGAAAGTCGCCGAAACCGAGCGCTTTCTCTATCGCCCACAACTCGTCGCTGCCGACATCGATTTAGACCGCCTGGTCCAGGATCGCCTGCGACAGAACAGTTTTGCGGAATCGGGCCGCATTCACCGCGATCAGCTGGAAGACTTCCAACCCATACTGTTCCGGGCGGAACCTCCCGTGAATGTCCGGCTACCGCTCGAGCGAATCCCCGAGCGCTTTCCCTATGTCCCGAGCAGCCTTGCACACCGCGACGAACGCTGCCGGGAAGTATATGAAATTCAAGTGCAGGGTTTGGTCAAGCGCCTCGAAGCGACGCGTTTGAGAAGAGTGGTCGTGGGAGTTTCCGGAGGGCTTGATTCTACACAGGCCCTCGTTGTCTGTGCCCGCGCGATGGACGTGCTGGGCCTGCCCCGCAGCAACATCCTGGGCTGCACCATGCCTGGGTTTGCCACCACCGAGCGTACCTTGCGGCAGGCCCGCCACCTGATGGCGGGAATCGGCTCCGAGGCTCTGGAGATCGACATTCGGCCCAGCTGCCTGCAGATGTTGAAGGACATCGGCCACCCCTTCGCCTCTGGCCAGCCCGTGTTTGACGCGACCTTTGAAAATGTACAGGCGGGCGAGCGAACGAGCCACCTTTTCCGCCTTGCCAATTTGCACGGAGGCCTGGTGGTCGGCACCGGCGATCTTAGCGAACTGGCCCTCGGCTACTGCACCTATGGCGTCGGCGATCACATGTCCCACTACGGCGTCAACGCAAGCGTTCCCAAAACGCTGATCCAATACCTGATTCGCTGGGTGGCCAAGTCGGGGCAACTCGGATCGCTGGCGAGCGCTGCGCTCGAGGAAGTTTCACGAACCATCATCAGTCCCGAGCTGGTTCCCGGGAAATCGGCCGACGAGCCCGCACAGCACGCCGAAGAAATCGTCGGGCCTTACGAGCTGCAGGACTTTCATCTCTACTACATTCTGCGCTTTGGCTATGCGCCGCCCAAGGTGGCGTTTCTGGCATGGTCGGCATGGCATGACCGTAACGGCGGCGTCTGGCCAGACATCCCCGTGGAGGCGCGTCACGAATACACGATCGGCGAAATCAAGCGCTGGCTGGCTGTTTTTCTCCAGCGCTTTTTTAAGGAGAGCCAGTTCAAGAGGAGTTGCCAGCCGAACAGCCCAAAGGTTGGATCGGGCGGATCGCTTTCGCCGCGCGGAGATTATCGCGCGCCAAGCGATTCAGAGGCCACGGCTTGGCTGGCCCAGTTGGCCGAGATTCCCGACGCCGATCCCTAGCTAGCCAGGGAAACCGATCTGTTACGAAGCGCCCGGCGCGCCTAAGGACGGATTGGCGAGCCGAAGGCTCTACCTGCGCATGAAAAGCGTGGGATCCTTCAAAAGATTCTCGTAGCGCTCCATATCGACGTTGTTTTCGACGCACTCGTATTCACGAAGACGCGTTCCCGGCCGCAGCATGATGGTACCGTGGCGCGTCCAGGGTCCTGTCAGCACCACAGGATCCTCGACCGTGTCCTCGTACACAATCGTGTTCTCGTCCACGCGGGTGAATTTTTCCACCACGTGCAGCTTTTCGCTGTGAAATGTACCAACACCCGACAGCCACGTCTTGTCGTTGAATCCCGTGACATCGACGACGAGCGTATCGCCGTCCCAATGCCCCACCGAGTCGCCCATGTAGCTCGGCTCCAAGTCGTCGGGGTGCTTCCCGTCGATCGGAATGATGCGAAATAAATGAAACACCTCGAACAGCATAACGACCGTCTTTGGCGTCTGCACGATCTGCATCGGGAAAAGGCCCATCAGCGTCGTCCGCGGCACGCCTGGCGGCAGGCAGCGGACCATCGGCTCATCAACGCCGCGCATTTTGTACGACTCCAGCACCCGTTTCGCAGCCCACTCCTGATAGGGAGGCTTGGGCTGCGGCCCCTTGACGGCATACGGCGTGATCGGTCCGCTCTGTCCCAGCGGGCCTTCGCCGTTGTTCGTGTCTTCCCACGTCCCGATGCGATTGCTGCCACCCTGCCAGACTCCCGTCAGATCCGGATGACCGTCCGCCGCTCGCGGCACGTTGGGAGTGACGGGAGGCGGATATTGCTCCGGTGCATTTTGTGGCGGGGAAGCTTGTGAAGCAAGGTGCTGCCCCGCCACAAAGGCAGGCAATGCCAACGTCACGATCATCGCTGCAAAAAAGGGACTCTTCTTCACGCTCTCTCCGGCCAGCGCACCCTAGTTCGCCGGCGGCGCGTCCACCGGCGGGCTGGCGCCTCCATCTCCTGTTCCCGGCGCCGGTCCAAAAAACAACTTCTTGCCATCCTGAAAGGTGACTTGCCGCGCATGCCCCCAGGCGCCTCCATCACGCGCCTGCCATCCCATAATCGTGATTGTGTCACCCGTTTTCATCGTGACGTCGCGCTTCCAACCCTGTCGGTAGAGCACTCCAGGCGGATAGCCTTCGAACTTCCAGTTCGTCACTTTGCCGTTTGCGTCCTTCACATCGATGTAGACGAAGCTGTGGGGGTTTGTCCACTCGATGCTGGTGATCACCCCGGTGAGTGTCACCGGCTTGTTGACATCATATTCCACACCAAACGAGTGGTGCGCCCGCGCCGGCAGCGCAGCCAAGACCAATCCCAGACTCGCGAAACATACGGAAAGGAGCTTCGATCGCATCCCCACCCCGCTCCGCCCGACTATAGGGCCCGCCGACACCGTCGGTCAAGCGAGTGGGCAGGTTCGATCCCATCGTCTCCTCAAGCTGGGCACCAGCGTCGCTTCGATAAGCCCACCCTGCCGCTCGCCTTTTCGTCGCTTGACGTGGCTTCACCCCGCGCGGATAATCTTGCCAGGAATCTCCCCATGCGCCTCCCCTTTGGTCCCGCAGGCGCAGCGAAGGCTTTCCGGTCCGGCCTTTTCGCTATGTTTCTTTCCTGCGTGCCCGCCGGGTGTGGCAACTACTGTCTCGTTGGCATCTTCAATCCCAGCGGCATGACCAGCACGAGCGCGACCTGCCCGCCCAGCAAGCCGACCGGCAATGTGGTGCTGACCGTGGGCTCGTCGTTGGTGACTTCGGAGCCTGTGACGCTCCGCGCACCACACCTCTTCGTCACGCTCCGCGGGATCGATGCCCTGGCTGCACCGGCGCCCGGCGAAGACGCGCCGGTGTGGCAGCCACTCGCTCCGCAGCTCACCGATCGGCCAGTACAAGTCGATCTCACGGCATCGGCCGCCCCGTTCTGCGAGAGCGGTCCGCTCGGTTCCGCCGCCGTGCCCGCGGGAGTCTACTCCCAGCTCCGCCTGCGCGTTGTTCCCAATCCGCCGCCGTCGGCGCAGCCCGCGACGAACGCTGACGAGTCTGCCTGCGGCGCCCATTCTTTCAGTTGCCTCATCCCGCCGGACGCTACCGCGCATACGCTCGCCTGGGACGATCCGGCCGACATCGTGATTGCTTCCGACCACATCGCAGATGGCTTCATCCGCATTCTGCCGGAGACGAGTGTTCACGTGTCGATCGCACTCGATCCTCGCTCCTCGCTTGTCCTCCCTGCCGGCACCGCACTCCGCCTCATCCCTTCGTTCTCCGCTTCCACCGAGTCCGCGTGCTCACCAACCAATTAGCACCAGGTTCTGAGTGCAGGCCCGGCAATCCCGTCAGCTTTCGCCAGCGCGCTTGTGACGAGTGCGGCTATTTCTAGCTGAAGGCCTGCGCCCCGTGTTCCCTCCGGCATCGCGAGTTTTCCGCGCCGCTGGGCGCCCCGGTCAAGATAGAATGACGCATTGCGCCCGATGGGCAAGCGTTCAGGCATGGTTACCCTTACAAAGATCAAACAGGCGGTCGCTCGGATCAGCGGTTCGATTTCGCTTTCGCCCTGCGTCCGCTCCGAGACGTTCTCGAAGCTCACGGGCAACTTTATCTTCCTCAAATTCGAAAATTTACAGATGACCGGCTCGTTCAAGGAGCGCGGCGCACTGAACAAAATCCTCCTGCTTACCGACGATGAGCGGCGCCGCGGAGTGATCGCCGCATCGGCTGGAAATCACGCGCAGGCCGTCGCTTATCATGCGACGAAACGAGGAATCGCTGCCGAAATCTGCATGCCGCTGACGACACCGATGGTGAAGGTCTCGGCGACGCGTGAATTCGGCGCCGAGGTGATTCTCGCCGGCACCAACTATGACGAAACCTGCCAGGAGGCGCTCCGCCGCAGCCGGGAAGAGAAACTGACGTTCATTCATCCTTTCGATGACGAAGCGGTGATCGCCGGCCAAGGAACGCTGGGAGTCGAAGTGTTGGAACAAAACCCCAGTCTTGAAATCCTCGTGGTTCCGGTCGGGGGGGGCGGATTGATCGGCGGCGTCGCCTGCGCGGTGAAGGAGATCGATTCGAAAGTGCGTGTGATCGGCGTGCAGACTTCGAAGTTGCCTTCGATGAAGGCGGCACTGGAAACGCGCCATCCGGTGCTGCTGCCGCCGAAGGCCACCATTGCCGACGGCATCGCGGTTCGTTGCGCGGGCGAGCTCACCTATCCAATGGTGGAGAAATACGTGGACGATATTGTAACGGTGGACGACGAAGAAATCGCCAACGCCATTCAGAAATTACTGGAAAAAGAAAAAACTCTCGCCGAAGGTGCCGGAGCTGTCGCCGCTGCCGCCGTCCTCCAGCACAAAATCGAGCTGCAAGGAAAGAATATCGGAGTCTTCATCACGGGCGGCAATATCGATGTGTCCCTACTTTCGCGCATCATCGAGCGCGGCTTGGTGAAAGATGGGCGTATCGTCCGCCTGCGCATCCACCTACCGGATCATCCTGGCGCGCTCGAAAAGCTGGCGCATGTGATCGCGAAGGAAAGGGCCAACATCATTGAGACCAACTACGATCGCGCCTACTACGGCGTCCTTCTGGGGGATGCCGTTATCGATATCACCACGGAAACGCGAGGCCCGGCGCACATCGCCGAATTGATGGCGGCTCTCGACACCGCGGGATATCCACACGAGCGCGTCCTCTGAGCCACATTGCTCCGATGTTTTCAAAACGGACGAATTGGGACCTCCAAGAGAGCGCTTACGCGCAGGCGTTGCGGCGTCATCGCGAGAGCGGCCGATCGTTGCTCGACCTGACGATTTCCAACCCGACCGTCTGCGGATTCGACTACGATGAGAGTGCGATTCTCGGCGCGCTGCGCTCCTCGGCGGCGCTGCGCTACGATCCCGAACCGAAAGGATTGGCTCCGGCGCGCGCGGCTGTGGTCGGGTACTATCGCGAGAAAAATCCCAATGCGGTACTGGATCCGGGGCGGGTGATCTTAACCACCGGCACGAGCGAAGCTTATTCGTTTCTGTTTCGATTGCTCTGCGAGCCGGGTGACGAAGTTCTCGTGGCTCATCCCAGTTATCCGCTCTTCGATTTCCTCGCCGCCATTCATGACGTGAAGCTGTGCGCGTTTCCTTTGATCTACGATCACGGCTGGCAATTGAGTTTCCCGGCTGTGCGACAAGCCATCGGCCCGCGGACTCGCGCGATTCTGCTGGTCCATCCCAATAATCCAACGGGCCATTTTCTCTCGCGTGCTGAAGCCGACGAGATCAACGCGATCTGCGGAGAGCATGACTTGGCGCTGGTTGTCGATGAAGTGTTTCTCGATTACGAGTTGCCTGTTGCTGAGGATCGTCCCAAGCGCCAGGGTACCTGCGTGGGCGGTGCGCAAGCGCTCACTTTTGTGCTGAGTGGTCTCAGCAAGATTGCCGCACTGCCGCAAATGAAGGTCGGATGGATCGCTACGAGCGGACCCGATGCACTGGTCTGCGATGCGATGGCACGCCTTGAGGTGATTGCGGACACATATCTCTCGCTCAATGCGCCGATCGAGCATGGGCTAGCGGAACTACTCACACAGCGGCGAACGATTCAGCCGCAAATCCTTGCACGCATCGAAACGAACCTGCGGCAACTTGATGAGCGCCTGGCCGGGCAGCAATTGATTTCGCGGCTGAAAATCGAAGGCGGATGGTGCGCAGTGCTGCGCGTGCCCGCTGTGCAGTCGGACGAGGACTTGGCGATTCGTCTTATCCAAGAGCAGTCCGTGCTGGTCCACCCAGGGCACTTCTACGACTTTGCCCATGACGGTTATCTTGTAATCAGCTTGCTTACGAAGGTGAAGGAATTTGCTGAAGGAATCGGGAGAGTGATCGGCCGGAAATGAGTGCGCGGATGAATCGCGGCGGCGACCAGGCCCTCCGCGCCGAAACCGTTTGGTTACTTCTTCTTCCCAAAGGCAGAGTGAACATACGCGGCGAGCGCTGCGATTTGGTCCTTGGTCAGAGTGCTCTTGAACGGAGGCATGTTGTTTTTTCCGTTCGCGATCTGATCCTCGATCTGCTGGTCCGTCATCTTTTGGACCGCGTCGGAATGCAGGTCGGGTACCTTGAGACTTTTCCCCGTCGGGGTGCCCGTGCCATCGGCGCCGTGACACACTACGCAGTTTGATTTGTAGGATTCGGCGGCGGCCGAATCATCCGCATTGCGCGCTGTCGCTCGCGAAACAAAGCCAAGAATCACCAACGCCGCCACGACCGACGCAAGAGTGGCGAAGCCTAGTGCTCGCCAGGGCAAAACTATGGCTGAGCCCGAATTAGAACGAGATTTCAGCGTGAGCTTCTCGATGTCCACGATCGACCCTCCCTATCACGGAACTGTATCGTATTCGAATTCTCTGAGTAGACACTTGCTGCCCAGATTCAAGAGTATTCTGCACCACCGATTCGCGACCTGCAAACGGAAAGGTACCCTATGAAATTGCGATGTGCTGACGACGGATTGCGATAGGCCGTTCGAATGCCACCCGTTTTCCTAGACAGAGTCGGATGCAAAGCAGATTTGGGCGGAGCGTGTTGCCGACCGTGCGAATCCAACGTAAACTAAGATTGCGCGGGGCGTGGCTCAGCCTGGCTAGAGCGCCTGGTTCGGGACCAGGAGGTCGGTGGTTCAAATCCACTCGCCCCGACCATTTTTCTCCAACAGAATCATGCGGGTAGAAACGGTCGTTCGATATCCGCAGCTACGGTTGTTTCTTCACTGTGCCTAATTTTGTGACCACCCAGCCTCTCGATCGCAGCGAGAACTGCATTCTCGGACGGGTGAACGTACCGTGTGGACATCGCTACGGAACTGTGCCCTGGTCGCCTGTTGCGGCATCGCCTAATTCCTGAAGTGCGCTAAGGGCGCGCGCCACCGGGGTCGGCTCCCAAGTCTGGGTACAGGAGAGAAGATACAGGGCTTGCTTGCCCTTAACTATCGTGTAGTTCACCTTCCGATAGGTTGTGAGCGTTGATTCTGAGGGCGGCGAGAAGGTCGTTCCACAATGCGTGTTCGTGTACGCTGTGCCGGAAAAATCACCGAAATTACCATAGCTACTGAATTCGCCAAAAAATGAAGTGGTGCCCATGCAATTCGTGTAGGCGTGTCCGGGATGCGAGACTGTGACCGAACTGGGGACATACTCAGTGGCAGTTGCGACCACTTCAACAGGGGCCCCTGTCAGTCCCTGGGCAGTGGCGTGGGACGAATACACCAGTGCTAGGCAGATCAAGATCGCGCGTGTCGGTCGGACACACCACAGCGGCGTCGAGCGCGGGACCAGGAACGTCTCGCTAATGAATATCGAGAGGATCGCCAAGGAATTGAGAAAGAGCCTGCCTGATCTGTTTGGCCGACTATGAGGATTCGCGAAGCGCTGGCCGCATTGCTGAACGACCACGCCAGCCGCTCGATCCTCACAACGAATCCAGCACTCGCTTCATATCGCTCCAAAGTATCTCCGTCGGCTCGCACCCGATCGACAAGCGCACGAAACCATCGGGCACCTTGTCACCCCACCTGGCCCTCCGCTCGGCTGAAGTATGCACGCCGCCAAAACTTGTCGTCGGGCGGATGAACCTGCATTTGTCGATGAATCGCTCGGCCTGCTCCTTGCTCGCGAACGTCACGCCGATCATGGTCCCGAATCGCAGCATCTGTTTGGCAACAATCACTTGAGCAACGCCAGATGCGAGACCCGGGAACTTCACTGTCTGTACTTTCCGATGCTCCACCAGCCTTCGGGCAATCGTCTCTGCGTTGACGCACATCCGGTCGAAGCGCACTTCCAGAGTCTCGAGCCCCCGGTGCACCAGCCATGCCTCGAACGGTCCGGGAACCGCGCCTGCGTGCATTCTCCAGTCACGTATGCGCGCAATCATCTCAACATTTCGCGAGGCCACGTGAGCCGACAGCACATCGGAATGCCCATTCACAATCTTGGTGTCGGAAGAGACCACCACATCAGCTCCCAAGTCGAGCGGGCGCTGCCCAAGTGGGCTGAGCGTGGTGTTGTCGACCACCACCAGCGCTCCCACCTCCTTTGCCTTCGTCGCCACGTTGCGAATGTCGCAGAGGTCCAACCCAGGGTTCGATGGCGACTCCACCCACACGAGCCGGAAGCCGCTGAGGTCGCTTGTGTCGTAGTCGGTTGTCGCGCGGGTGACCACGCTCACGCCCAGTGGCGCCAGGTGCTTTTCCGCTAGCGCCCGCGTGGTGTAGTAACCGTCAGACGGCAGCAGGACGCGATCACCGGTTTTGAGCTGCGTATAAAGAATCGCCGCAGTCGCGGCCATGCCGGAGGGAAAAACGATGGCCTCGGCGTCCTCTAACACAGAAAGAACCTCTTCCAGAGCGCTCCACGTCGGGTTGGTCCACCGGCCATATTGATGCATCGCCGTAGGCTCTCCTGGCAGGAAATAGACGCTTGAAGCCACAATCGGCGGCTCGGTGGGATCGCCAGGCTGCATCCGTTCGGCGGCGTGGTGCAAGCAGCGGCAAAACATTGACTGTACATCAGGGTTTGACATGAGCATAGATCCCTTCTTGCTGGATTCGGTACAGAAAGGCAGTGTCAAAGCGCCCGGATTATATCCCGTGTTACCGCTTCGGATCAGGAGTCACATGGTCGTACGAGTTCGACCTAAGTCCCGATAAGCGTTTATCGACAAATGGTGCTCAGCGTAAGTAATCGAACGCGTTAATGTTCCTGGGCTATAATCCAGCCCAAATGGCCCTAGCCTCTGGCACGTGGGCCCCTACGGATTCCGGTTTACGTCACACTCGCGCCGCCAACCCCTGATATGTGTAGGTCATCGGTCGAGGGCCGGGAAGATAGCCCGTCTTTAGCTCCACGATCTGAAACCCCGCCGCCACGATGAGTTCGTCTACTTTGCGGTTGAGGTGACAGCCGCCTCCGATCCTCTTCCACAGAGGTGTGAGCCGATCCTGCCATGCCCTGACGCGTGTGTCGGGAGCGCGACCATGTTCGATGAAGATCAGATGTCCGCCTCTTTTTAGAGCTTTTATCATGTGCTCAAGTGCTCTTGGAGGATTCGGAATTGAGCACAATGTCCACGTCATGACGACTGTGTTGATAGCCTCCTCGGGAAGCGGCAACGGCTCTTCTGCAGACTGTAAGAGAAAATCAACCGGCACACGCTGATCGGTTGCACGCTTACGCGCTATTTGCTGAAGCTCCGCAGACGGATCCACGCCATGGACGCACTGAACGTCGGAGGAGTAGAAGGGCAAATTCAACCCTGAACCGATACCAATTTCGAGCACTTCACCGCGCGCGCGTGGAATCCAGGCCGCCCGCAGCTGAGTTGCATCCTTGTTCCGCATTGCAAAGTCAATGATGTGGGGCAAGACGTATTTTCCGTAAAGGCCCATATAACTCCCCATTTAAAAGCGTTGCGGGGGTTGTCCTGGAAAAACAACAACTCGTGAACGTTTTTCCCTTATACTACGCGGATTCCAACTAGCAGGAACAGGGTCCGATGCCCATTCAGTCCGGCACCCACGTGGGCCCCTATGAAATTCTCTCCGCTATTGGTGCGGGCGGGATGGGTGAGGTCTACCGTGCCCGTGATCCCAAGCTTGGCCGCGACGTAGCTATCACGGTCCTGCCGGAAGCGTTTGCACTCAATGCGGAGCGCATGGCCAGGTTCCAGCGTGAAGCCAAGGTCCTAGCCTCTCTCAGTCATCCCAATATCGCCACGATCTACGGACTGGAAGATTCGGGCAGCACTCGTGCCCTTGTGATGGAGTTGGTGGAAGGTCCGACGCTGGCCGACCGCATCAAGGCTGGTCCGATTCCCGTTGATGAGGCGGTGCGAATCGCTCGGCAAATAGCCGATGCTCTCGAGTACGCACATGAGCGGGGAATCATCCACCGCGATCTGAAACCCGCGAACGTGAAGGTGACGAACGACGACGCCGTGAAGGTGTTGGATTTCGGTTTGGCAAAAGCATTAGAAGGCGATCCATCCTCGATTGACATTTCCACTTCGCCCACCATCAGCCGAATGGCCACTCAACAGGGTGTTCTGCTCGGCACCGCTGCCTACATGTCGCCAGAGCAAGCCAAGGCCAAATCCGTGGATCGGCGAGCTGACATCTGGGCCTTCGGCTGCGTGCTCTACGAAATGCTTACAGGCAAGGTCGCATTTCCGGGCGACTCAGTGACGGACACCTTGGCAGGAGTGATTCGTGCGGAGCCCGATTGGTCACTGCTTCCGGCAGCGACGCCGATGCGAGTTCGCGTTTTGTTGCAACGTTGCCTGCAAAAAGACCCAAAGGAACGGCTGCAAGCTATTGGAGATGCTCGCATCGCCCTGAACGAAGTTCTCTCGGGCGCACCAGACTTGGCGCCCGTGGGCACAACGCAAGCCGCTATACCGAGACGGCGCTATGCTCTGCCGTGGGTCGCAGCAGCGATTGCTCTCGGGATCGTCGCGGCGACCTTTGCGTTCCTGTACCTCCGCGAGAGGGCGCCGACTGCCGCCGAACCCGTTCGCTTCCAGATTCCGCTGCCGGAGGGGGTAGGCTTGGCGGCCGGTGGCTATTTCTCTGTGTCACCAGACGGCCGCCAGCTAGCGTTTTTCTCGGCTGGTTCTGACGGCGTTCCGCGGGTTTGGGTCCGCGCTCTGGATTCTTTGGAAGCCCGGCCTCTGTCCGGTTCGGAATCCGACGGCACACCGTTCTTTTGGTCGTTCGATAGCCGTTATATTGTGTTGGGTGCCAGCGGAAAACTTAAGAAGATTGATGTCTCGGGTGGCCCCGCTGAGGTGCTATGCGACGTCAAGGGGGTGGTGGTGGGTGGCTCATGGAACCGGGACGGGCTCATCATCTTCGGCCAAAACCCAGGAGTCGTGATGCGAGTTTCCGCAAACGGCGGATCCGCGTCCCCAGTGACTAACGTGGATGCGACTGTGATTGGGCAGGACTATCCGTCGTTCCTTCCCGACGGGCGACACTTTATCTACCGACAATTAAAAGCAGATGCTTCAAAGCGAGGCGTGTTTGTAGGCTCGCTCGACACTGGCGGAGAAAAGAACCCCTCTAGACAGGTCTTAGCGACACAATTCCAACCGGCCTTTGTGTCGTCTGCCTCTGGTTCTGGACAGATTCTTTTCGTGCGCGATGGGAACTTGATGGCACAGCCGTTCGATGTGCAGCACTTGCAAGTATCTGGCGAGCCAATCACTCTCGCTGAGCACGTCGGGTTTGTCAGAGGTACTAGTTATTTCTCGGCGTCGCCGCGGGCAATCGTTTATCGAGCGGGCGGTGCCGGCGGCTTTCAGCCCACCTGGTTTGACCGGCAAGGCAAAATACTTGGTACAGCTGGTCAAGTCAGCACAATCTTGACGATCTCGCTCTCTCCGGATGGAACGCGAGCCGCCGTCGGTCGCCTTGACTCCAGCTTGGCGCTTTGGCTTGTTGATCTTTCCCGAGGCACGAACGCACGATTCACCTTTGGCCCTTCGAGTGCGCTGCTTGGGACATGGTCCCCAGACGGCAGTCGCATCATCTTCGCTTCCAACACGGGAGGAGTATACGACCTTTATCAGAAGTTGGCGAGCGGCGTGAGGGATGAGGAGCTTCTGTTGAAGTCGAGCGAAAACAAGTTTCCCACGAATTGGTCCAACGACGGGCGGTTTTTGCTCTACGATTCGGTGAACGGAACGACTACAAAAAGAGATTTGTGGGTGCTCCCTGTTGAAGGCGATAAGAAGCCATTCTCGTTCCTAAGCAACAGTTTCAACAATAGAGACGGCCAATTCTCTCCCGACGGGCACTTGATCGCCTATACCTCTGACGAGTCAGGCCGCTATGAGGTTTATGTGCGCACTTTCTCACCAAACTCCACTAGTGGGTCCTCCGACACAGGCGGAAAGTGGCTAATCTCGACGGATGGCGGAACAGATCCCCGATGGCGCCGGGATGGCAAAGAACTGTTCTATGTAGCCGCTGACGGTAGCTTGATGGCAGTTGAGGTGGCAACGAACAGGGGATTCGAGGCAAGCGTGCCAAAGGCGCTCTTCCGAGCGCCTGGGCAGTCCGGCCTGGTTTTCAGATACCAGTGGGATGTGACCGCAGATGGCAACCGCTTCCTCTTCCCAGCAGCAACCGCGCAGGGCGCGTCCCCTTTCACCGTCGTGTTGAACTGGACCTCCCTACTCAAGAAATGACGCCGGTCACAAAACTCCGCCCCTACGCATTCACATCGACAGAAACTGATGTCAATGATGATGTCTGCAACACTTGTAGAGTTCCTGCAGAACTGGCTCGATTAGGGAGAATGTGTGAAAACGCAAACTCTGGAATATCGTGAAGACGGCAAGCCACTGCAAGGGTTTCTGGCCTGGGACGATCTGGGCCGCGAACCGCGACCCGGCGTTCTCGTGTTTCATGAAAATACCGGCCTCACCGATCATGAGCGGGAACGAGCAGTGCGGTTGGCGGAGTTGGGCTACGTAGCGCTGGCTTGCGACATGTTCGGAGAGGCGAGCCGTTCCGGCCACTGACGCCGAACGACGTGCGGCATTCGAGGAATTTCGCAGCAAAAAAATGCTCCCTCGCGCTCACGCGGGCTTGGCGGCTCTGTCGGCCCAGCCTCAAGTGGACAAACAGCAGATGGCCGCAATTGGATTCTGCCTCGGGGGCATGGTCGCGCTAGAGCTGGCGCGCTCTGGTGCTGACTTGAAGGGCGTGGTGAGCTTCCATGGGGGCCTTGCGACGACACAGCCCGCAGGGGCGGGACGAACGAAGGCCAAAATCCTCGTGTGCCATGGAACTCTGGATCCCTTTACTACAGTTGAAAACGTGGTGGTTTTTGTGAGCGAAATGCAAGCCGTCGCAGTGGATTTTCAGGTAATTCTCTATGGCGGCGCCACGCACGGCTTCACGAATCCAGCGGCGGATCACTCGGGCCGTCCCGGCGTAGCGTATCATGCGTCCTCGGATGTCCGATCATGGGCAGCGATGCGCCAGTTCTTAGCGGAGCTATTTGGTTCTTAGCTTAGCTAGCTAAGCGGGACTGACTCGTGTTCGCCGTCGTGATGAAGACATCACGCCTGGCACGAACTCACGCTGACGGGAGAATGATGTCAACCATGATCGGCCAAGTCGTGTCGCACTACCGGATCATCGAGAAACTCGGTGGCGGCGGGATGGGTGTGGTGTACAAGGCCGAAGACACCCGCCTCCACCGCAACGTCGCATTGAAATTCCTGCCGGACGATGTCGCTCAGGATGCGCAAGCGCTAGCGCGTTTTCAGAGGGAAGCACAGGCAGCATCAGCTCTGAATCATCCGAACATTTGCACCATTTACGACATTGGCGAGGAGAACGGCCGGGCATTCATCGCCATGGAGTTCTTGGATGGCCAAACTCTTAAACATCGCATTGCCGGCAAGCCTCTTCCACTCGAACAAGTGTTGGATTTGGGAATCGAGATTGCGGATGCACTCGACGCGGCCCATGGCAAGGGCATCGTTCATAGGGACATCAAACCCGCCAACATATTTGTCACAGAGCGAGGTCACGCCAAGATTCTGGATTTCGGCCTGGCAAAGCTTGCTCCTGCTGGTGACGGCGCAGGCATTTCCGCGATGCCGACGGCCACATCGGAAGAACTGCTCACTAGCCCCGGGACAGCGGTGGGGACGGTCGCATACATGTCTCCCGAACAAGCGCGCGGTGAGCAGTTGGACGCACGGACGGATTTGTTTTCGTTCGGGGTAGTGCTTTACGAAATGGCCACAGGCCGGCTGCCGTTCAGCGGAAGTACGTCAGCGGTGGTTTTTACAGCGATCCTGACGCGGGCACCGCAGGCACCGCTGGCGCTAAATCCAGCGCTCCCGCCAAAAGTGGGGGAGATCATCGAGAAGGCGCTCGAAAAGAACTGCGAGATGCGTTATCAGAGCGCCTCCGATCTGCGCAGCGACCTGAAGCGACTCAAGCGCGACACTGAGTCGAGGGTGAAGATTTCGCAGATTCCGACTTCGGCTGGACAGCAGCGGTTGCGAGGGAAGGGGCTTCTCATGACAGGGACCGCCGCTGTCGTGATCCTAGTGTCGGCTGCTATATCACTGTGGCACTGGACTCCGCTTCGCCGGCAGACGAGCGCCGCGCTGCCTGAGCAGAAGAATCTGGTAGTTCTGCCACTCCAAGCCATCTCATCGGATGGGGAGGATGAGGCGTATTGCGCCGGACTTACGGAGACCATAACGACAAAGCTTGCTGGGCTGCCATCCCTGGAAGTTCCACCGACGAGCGAGGTTCGGCAGCGCAAGGTGGACAGCATCGAGCGAGCGCGAACGGAATTGGGGGCTAACCTTGTGGTGCAAGCAACTTGGCAACATGCGGGAGAAAACGTGCGCGTCAATCTTAGCTTGATTGATGCGCGCACTGCCAGGCAGTTGCACACGGATACGATAACGGCACCAGCGAAAGATCTGTTTGCCTTGCAAGACCGAGTCGTTTCCAGCGCTGTGAACATGCTAAACATCCAAGTTCAGCCAGAAGAGGCGCAGGCGCTAATCACTCACGGCACAACTGTGCTCAGCGCTTACGATTTCTATTTGCAAGGATTGGGCTACTTGCAACGTCTCGATCAACCTCAGAACGCTGACAATGCCGTCGCTCTCTTCCAGAGAGCTCTGAAGGAGGATCCGGGCTACGCTTTGGCCGAAGCCGGCCTGGGAAGAAGCTATTGGTCAAAGTACAACCGCAGCAAAGAAAAACAATGGGTTGAAGCCGCACGGCAAGCCTGTGAACGCGCCGTGAGTCTGGACAACAAGCTCTCCGCCGGTCACCTTTGTCTCGGAACTTCCTACAACGGGACTGGTCAATATGAGGAAGCCGCCAGGGAGCTTAGAGACGCCCTCGCCATAGACCCCAGGAATGACGACGCTTGTCGGGCACTGGCCAGGGCGTATCAAGGCCTAGGCCACCTCGAGGCGGCTGAGAAGACTTTCCAGAAAGCCATTGAGCTCCGCCCGCAGTATTGGGCTAATTACAACGACCTAGGAATTTTTTACCTTGCCCAGGGGCACTACGAACAGGCGATATCGATGTTCCAGCGCGTAATTGAACTAACGCCGGATAACCGCTGGGGCTACACGAACATTGGCTTGGCCTACTACAATCTCGGCCAGCTCGACCGAGCCGCAGCCATGTTCCGGCGCACGCTCGAAATTCGACCGGATGCTGGTGCCTATTCCAATCTTGGTGTCGTTTACTTTTACACAGGCCATCATGCCGACTCGGCACGCATGTTCGAAAAAGCGACAGAACTCGAACCCCAGAGTTATCTTTACCGGGGCAACTTGGCTGATGCCTATCGCTGGACACCGGGCGAGAAGGACCGTGCCAAGGCCAATTACGCTCAAGCCATCGGGTTGGTGGAACGAGACCTCGTGGTAAACGGCCGGGATACGGATGCCCTCGCCTTCCTTGCGCTGTATCAAGCCAAGTTCGGGGAGCTGGAGAAGGCACGCCAGTCAATCGGCCAGGCGCTGGCCCTCGCACCTAAGGATGTGAACGTGCAGAGCGAAGCGGCAGAGGTATATGCTGTGACGGGCGACCAGCAAAAGGCCCTTGAGTGCTTGAAGCGCGCAGTCCGGAGTGGCTATCCTCGCTTTGAAATCCAGGCCAATCCGGACCTCGACGGATTGCGGAACGATCCCATGTACCGCGAGATCATGGGCGAAGGAACAGAGGTGAATCACAGCAAATAGTAAGCGCTGGTGATTGACCTCTCGGCCCTCTGGAAAGACGCCGACCCCGACATCCCCATCCTGAAGCAAGCCAAGGCGGAGTACGCTAAGCTGCTGTGATCGCCCTTTGTCTCAATTGAGACACTGCGCTCGCTCGGGCGAAGCGCGTTGACTGTAATGTGCGGTTCACATGCCGATCTAATTTCGTTGCGCTCGTGCGCGGTGGAGGCGTAGGATCCGCCCACCGGAATCGAAGTAAGCGGCCCTAAGAAATCCTTAAGGGGGAGGAACGATGAAGCAAATACTCGTGTTGGTTTCTGTTCTGGCTATGTCTCTATCTGCCTCGGGCGTGTTGTTGGCACAGGACAATCCGTTCGTCGGGACCTGGAAGTTGAATGTAGCGAAGTCGAAATACATTGGCATGCAACCACCCAAGAGCGAAACGCGAACCGTGGTGGCGCAAGGTGACGGCGAAAAGGTCACCTACAACGGAATTGCTGCGGAC
>Ga0187783_10000794_pt1 | contig 23240 bp, 20 predicted proteins | sample 1015_SJ02_MP02_2_FD_132471 | JGI IMG/M metagenome (GOLD analysis project Ga0187783, IMG submission 132471) | Tropical peat soil microbial communities from peatlands in Department of Meta, Colombia - 1015_SJ02_MP02_20_MG | ecosystem: Environmental > Terrestrial > Soil > Wetlands > Peat | place...
ACCGGCGGCACGGCGACCGTCGTGATGTCGCACCACGCGCGCGAGCTTGTCTTCACCGGGAACAGGCTGGCCACGCTGCCGGGCTCCCGCGGGTATGAAGTGTGGCTGGCGGGGCCGACCGGGATCACCGGCGTCGGCATGCTGCCGCCCGGCCATGGCGGCATGTTCGGTCCGATGGTCGTCGGCCGCCTCGCGGTGGGCGACGTACTTGAGGTCACCGTGGAGCCGGTCGGCGGGTCGTCCCAGCCAACCTCCGTTCCGATCGTGCGGCTGGTCCTGGGCGCCTGACGCTCGGCAGGCAGCAGTGAGCGTGCGTGGTTTCAGGCGGCGCAGGCGCCGCAGAGGCGGGGCGACAGCTGGCGCGGTGGCAGGCTAACGTGGCGACCGTGAAAGCATCCCCCGAAGCACAGATGCGGTTGCTGGAGCTGGCCGACCTAGATGCCGAGCTGGGGAGGCTGGACCATCGCCGTCGGAACCTGCCCGAGCACGCCGAACTGGCCGGGCTCGAGCGGCGGGATGGCGAGCTACGCGACGAGATCACCGCCCTGGAGGCACGCGAGGGGGACCTCAGGCGCGAACAGATGAAGGCGGACGCCGACGTCGAGCAGGTGCGCAACCGCATTGGTCGAGACCGGGCGCGGCTGGACGCCGGCCAGGTCAGCTCGCCAAGGGAACTGGAGAACCTGCAGTCAGAGATTGAGTCGCTGCTGCGGCGGCAGTCCGATCTCGAGGACGTCGAACTCGACGTCATGGAGCGGCTCGAGGCCGCGCAGGGCAGGCTCAAGGAAGCTGGCGCCGAGCGGGCATCCGTCGGCGTGCAGCTCGAGGCGGTAACTAGCCGGCGTGACGCCGCGCTGGCAGAGCTTGCCGGGCTGTCTGGGCAGGCAGCATCCAAGCGCGCCGCCGCAGCTGCCCAGGAGCCTGCCGACCTGCTCGAGTTGTATGAGCGGCTGCGCACCCAGCACGGCGGCGTCGGTGCCGCTGCACTGCGCCGCGGCCAGTGCCTGGGCTGTCACCTCACGCTGAATACGGCCGACCTGTCGGTGATCCGCGCCGCCGCACCGGATGACGTAGTGCAGTGTGAGGAATGTCGGCGAATATTGGTCCGGACCGATGAATCGGGGCTCTGACCATCCAGCCGCGGCGAACGATGCGAGCCGTGCCAGCGCCGCAGGCGGCTGGCAGCGGGCATCGGGTACGCCCACGACCACGCTGCTGCTGCGGCATGGCCAGACCGAGATGTCCGTGGCGGGACGGTTCGCCGGCCGGAGCGACATCCCGCTGACCAGCGTCGGCGCGCAGCAGGCCGCCGCAGTCGCGGAACGGCTCGCCGGCCGGGGCATCGACCTAGTGGTGAGCTCTCCGCTGAGCAGAGCCATGGCCACCGCGCAGCCGGTTGCTGACGCCGCCGCTGCGCCGCTGGTCGTTGATGGCAGCTTCGCTGAGACTGACTTCGGCGCCTGGGAAGGGCTGACATTCGGCGCGGTCATGGACCGCTGGCCAGCACAGCTGGCATCGTGGCAACGCGACTCCGACACCGGCCCGCCCGGTGGGGAGAGCTTCGCCGCCGTCGCCAGCAGAGTGAACCGCGCGCTCGACAAGCTGCTGGCTGAGCACCAGGGCCAGACGATTGTCGTCGTCAGCCACGTGACGCCGATCAAGACGCTCATCTGCCGGGCTCTGGTCGCGCCCCTAGCCGCGATGTTCCGGATGCACCTGGACGTCGCATCGCTCTGCGAGGCCACGTGGTTCGCTGACGGGCCCTCGGTGCTGCGCTCGCTCAACGACACCGCGCATTTGCGCGGCCGCTGACCGCTTGCGTGCACCCGGCCGGCCCTCGGTCGCGGCGCTGTCGGCCGATTTAGGACCGCTTGAGTTCATTGTTCTGACCGATCGAGGCAGCGTGAGTGTAAATACTCTCCGTGTGTGGAATAGCACTCCTCGTAATTGATCAAGACGGGGGGATTTCAGTGCCTGTATCATCAACGACCCGCGCGGCGACCCGCCGTAGTTCGGCGAGTTCCGCTCGCAGCAGGCCGGTGAGCCGCAGTGCGTCACGAGGCACTGCGAGCCGGTCGAAATCCACGCCAGGCTCCGGGACGTCTTCGACTTCGTCGTCGGCCAGTCGCAGCAGCGCTGCGAAGTCGGCCCGCGGCACCACGGCTAGGACGCCACGGAGCACCGCATCGCGGTCGACCCGCAGCACGGCATCGCGATCGACCGCCTCCCGCTCCACCGCGTCTCGCTCCACCGCGTCCCGCTCCACCGGTGCCCGCCGGAGCACGGCCAGCCGGAGCATCGGCGGCCGCAGCACGGCCAGCCGGGGCGGTACGAGCCGGAGCACCACGACGCGGAGCAGTGCGTCGAGCCGTAGCGCCACGACGCCCGCCACCGCGGCCAGGGGAGTTTCCTCGGCCGCAACCAAGGTGACCTCTGCTGCCAGCAAGATGACCATGGCCGCGACCAAGGCCACGGCGTCCGCTCGCACGATGTCATCGGCGATGCAGTCGATGAACACGGCCACCAAGGCGATGACCACGGCGGCGAAGGCGCTGATGACGGCCGCCAAGACCATGCAGTCGGCAAAGCCGGCCGCAGCGTCGCCGGCGCGGCGGTCGCCCGCGCGGCGGCCAGCGGCACGGCGGTCACCTGCACGCTCCAGGTCATCATCCAGGTCCACCTCTCGCACCGCCGCACGCTCAACGCCTGCCAGATCAGGCGATATGGCGATGTCAGAGTCTCGCCCTGGCTCGGTGAGCCGCTCGTCAGCACGCAGGTCAGGCTCGGCTATCTCCAGGTCGCGGACGAGCACGGCACGGCCGCGCGCGTCCGTCCGACGGGCATCGAGCCGGACGTCAAGTCGCACGTCGAGCCGGCCGGCCAGCCGTTCCACACCAGGCATGCGCCCTTCATCGTCGCTGACGCTGTCGGCGCCGGCCCAGTCGCGCAGCAACGGTGAGTACGGCAGCCTGCTTGGCAGCCTGATTCACTGACGGCTCGTAGACAAGGCGGGCGGTGCCGGCGACCGGCCGGCACCGTCCGCCTCACCATGGGCTGGGCCTGGCGGGTCGCCAGCGCCTATTCTGGATGCAGCGGCGGGTGAGCCGGCCGGGCGGCCGCGTCGCGTCAGCTGCGGCTGGCGCGCCGAGGAAGGTCCGGGCTCCGCAGGGCAGGGTGGTCGGTAACGCCGACCCGGGGTGACCCGCGGGACAGTGCCACAGAAAGCAAACCGCCCCCGGACTCGTCCGGGGGTAAGGGTGAAACGGTGGTGTAAGAGACCACCAGCGCCCAGGGTGACCTGGGCGGCTCGGTAAACCCCACCCGGAGCAAGGTCAAGAGGGAGCACACCCACCGGTGCTGCTCCTGCGCGAGCGATTGAGGGCTGCCCGCCCGAGCTCGCGGGTAGACCGCTTGAGGCTGTCGGCAACGGCAGCCCTAGATGGATGGCCGTCGGCCCGCGCAAGCGGGCGCACAGAACCCGGCCTACAGGCCAGCTCACCCGCCGCCCAGCCGCCGACTGCCGCCTGCCCTGTCCGCGGGTCGGCGGCAGAACGAACGCGGGGTGTGGGAGAGTCGAGACGCCGCCGGAGTAGACCGGGATAACGGAGTCACGGAATGACGACGTACCTCATCTCATTCGATGCCCACGCGATGGACCACATCCCCGACGAGGATGGGCCCGATGTCGCCAGGGCCGCGCGCGCGGTCTGCCAGGAGGCCATCGACGCCGGCGTGCTTGTGTGCACCGGCGGACTGGAAAACGATAAGGCGAGCATCGTCGCCACCGACGGGACGGTCACCGACGGTGCGTACCCGGAGGCCATCGGGGGCTTCTGCCTCGTCGACGCGCTCTCCCGCGAGGAGGCGCTGAAATGGGCGGCCAAGTTCGCGGTCGCCTGCCGCTGCGCGCAAGAGGTCCGGGAGGTCGGGTTCGACCCCGAACTCGACGCGATGCTCCGGCAGGCAGCTAGCCGACGGTGACGTCCCGGCGCTCCGGTGCCCGCGACGCCGGAGCGGGCGGCTTCAGGACCGGAACGCGGCGTAGATGATCGCGGCCAGCCGGTCGATCATCTCGTCCCTGGGGAGCCGGACCTCGGTGCCCATCAGGTAGTTGATCCGCTCGAGCATCATGAGGCAGGCGACGGCCGTGAGCTCGGCGTGCTCGGTGCGCAGCCCGTCGCCCGCCGGGCCGCCGTCGGCGGCCGTCATGCCCTGGGTCATGACCTCAGACAGCCGGAACAGCACCTGCAGCCCGTCACTGAAGACGCTCTCGCCGACAATCTCGGCCTGGCTGAGGATCCGGATCACGGTCGCGTGGGCGCCGTAGGTGTCGCAGAACCGCTCCACCCAGCTCCGCAGCGCCGCCCGGCCGGCCTCGTTGCTCGTGACAACGGGGAACTCGTCGGTAATCTCGGCCATGTCGACGAGGGCATCCCGCAGCAGTGTCCGGAACAGGTCATCCTTGTTCGCGAAGTAGAGGTAGAAGGTGCCGTGCGACGTTTTAGCCCGGCGGACGATGTCCTCGACTCTCGCGCCCTGGAAGCCTGCCTCCCCGAACTCAGCGAGGCCCGCATCCAGCAGCCTGCGTACGGTCTCACGGCCGTGCACGCCCAGTTCTCGCTGCAGGGCCGGTACGCCGCCGTCGACCGACGGTCGCAGCGGCCGCGCTCCGCCTGCAGCGCGATTAGTCAGCTGTCCGCCCCTTTTGTGCCCGCCAGCATCAGCCGGCGCGTTACCTTGCTGGCCGACCGGGCTTACTTTCGTCTCACGCGGGTCTGGGTGCACGCCGGGCGCGCTTCCTAACGCACCGAGCCGCGCAACCATAGCGCAGCGTCATGCTGGCTGCCGCGAGTGTCCGGCACATGTCCGGAGAGTAGCCCGTAATCGTCCCAGCGACCACGGCGGGGTCGATTTGGTGACCGACAGGGTACCGCGCGCGATCGTCTTCTTTTCCGCCGACCAGTTAACCAGATGGAGCCGCGGTAGGCCGCTTTTTGCCGGGAAAGCCCCTCAGCATGGGGTCGCGCCGCAGGTAGATGGGCCTTTAGGAGACACTGGGTGAGAGGGGAAGCTGACAGCGGTATCAGGTGACGTAAGCGTCATTGTTTGCATCGAATTAGTGGGCCGTGCGGAAATAGGGTCCATGATTCGCGACAGGGCGGGGGGTGGGACGGTGCTCCGGCAGCAGCCTGCCGAGCCACAGCCCCCGGTGTCCCCGCCCCGCGCGATGGCTGCCAAGGCCGGTGCCGAGAACTTCCCGGTTGCCCTGCGAATGCTGCCACGCCGCTACCGGGACCACCTGATGGCCGTCTACACCTTTGCCAGAACGGTCGACGACATCGGCGACGAAGCGCCGCCGGATCAGCGGCTGGGCCTGCTGGCGAGCCTGAGTGCCGACCTCGAGCGGCTCTATGCGGGCCCGCCCGGCAGTCTGCCCGGTCATCCCGCGGTGCGCGGTCTGGCCGACGTGGTCGCAGACTGTGGCATCCCGATGCGGCCGTTTCGCGATCTCATCGCGGCAAACGAGCAGGACCAGGTTGTGTTCAGGTACCAGACCTTCGACGACCTGCTCGGCTACTGCCAGCTGTCGGCTAACCCGGTCGGTCAGATCGTGCTGTACGTGTTCGGCTCCTACACCCCCGAGCGAGCCGAGAAGTCAGATGCGGTCTGCAGCGCGCTGCAGGTTATCGAGCACCTGCAGGACGTCGCTGAGGACTATCGGGCCGGCCGCGTCTACGTCCCGCTCGACGATCTTCGTGGGCACGGCTGCCGCGAGACGGACCTGGCCGAGCCGGCCGCGTCGCCGCAGCTTCGCGGCCTGATCGCAGCCGAGGCCGGCCGGGCCGCCGAGCTGCTTGCCGAAGGGGCGCCGCTCGTAGGTCAGCTGGGCGGAGCCGCGCGGCTCGCCGTGGCTGGCTACCTGGGCGGCGGCCGGGCAGCGCTGGCTGCGCTCGCGCGGGCCGGCTATGACGTGCTGGCGGTCACTCCCAGGCCGTCAAAGGGTCGCACGGCCGTGGCTATGGCGAGCGCGCTGGTGCGAGGCCGGTGAGTCAGTGACTCTCAGTGCAGAGCACACCGCGGACGTCAGTGCTGCCTACCGCCGCTGCGAAACCATCACCCGGCAGCAGGCCAAGAACTTCGCCTATGGCATCGCCCTGCTCCCAGCCGACAAGAGACGCGCGCTCTCGGCGGTCTACGCCCTTGCCCGCCGCATCGACGACATCGGCGATGGCACCCTGCCGACCGCACAGAAACTTGCCGAGCTCGGCGCGACCAGGGCGGCCGTTGACGCGCTGGCGGCCGGAACAGCCGCCGATGCCGCGGCGACCGGTGACCAGGTCCTGATCGCGCTGCACGACGCGGCCAGCCGGTTCGCGATTCCGCTCGGCGCATTCGGCGAGCTGATCGAGGGCTGCGAGGCGGACGTGCGCGGCGACCACTACGACACCTTCGATCAGCTCGAGCACTACTGCCGGTGCGTAGCGGGATCGATCGGCCGGCTGTCGCTCGGTGTGTTCGGCAGCCGCGACCCGCTCGCCGCCGAGTCGCTGGCCGACTCTCTCGGCATCGGTCTGCAGCTCACCAACATCCTGCGGGACGTGCGCGAGGACCTGGGCAACGGCCGCGTCTACCTGCCCGCCGAGGACCTGACGCGGTTCGGCTGCATGCTGATCCCGCCCGAGCAGGCCAGTGCGGGCACCGCGCCCGGCGAGGGCAAGATCGACGGCCCGATGGCTGACCTAATCCGGTTCGAGGCCGATCGCGCCCGCCGCTGGTATGCAGTCGGCCTGCAGTTGCTGCCGCTCCTCGACCGTCGCAGCGCGGCGTGCACCGGCGCCATGGCGGGCATCTACCGGCGGCTGCTCGAGCACATCGCGGCCCGCCCGCAGGACGCGCTGGCCGCGCGAATGTCCTTGCCGGGCCGGGAAAAGGCGATGATCGCGGCTGCCGCGCTGACCGGCACCGGCAGACGGTGGCTGAGCGGCCGCCCGGCAGGAGCCCGGCCATGACCGGACGGCGGGTAGTCGTGATCGGCGGTGGCCTGGCGGGCATCACTGCCGCCATCCTGCTGCGTGACGCAGGCCTGGACGTGACGCTGCTCGAGTCGCGCCCGCGGCTGGGTGGCGCGGCGACGTCGTACCCGCGCGCGGGGCTGATGATCGACAACGGTCAGCACGTCTTCCTCCGCTGTTGCACCAGCTATCAGGAGCTGCTCTCGAGGCTGGGCATGACGGACTCCGTGACCATCCAGGACCGCTTCGACGTGACGGTGCTAGGCCCGGACAGGCCGGCCAGGCTCCGCCGTAGCTCGCTGCCCAGCCCGCTGCACCTGGCGAAGGCACTGCTCGGGTACCGGCTGCTGTCGCTGGCCGAGCGCATCATGGTCGGCCGCGCGGCGCTGGCGTTCCGGTCTGCCGACCCGGCCAGCCCGGTACTCGACCGTGAGCCGCTCGGCGACTGGCTGGCAGCGCGCGGTCAGACAGAGCGCGCCCGGCGGCGGCTCTGGGACCTGTTCATCATCTCGGCGCTGAATATAGATGGCGATCGGGCCAGCACCGCGCTCGCGGCCAAGGTCATCAAGACCGCGCTGCTCGGCCGCAGTGACGCCGCCGATATCGGCATGGCGACGGTACCGCTCGGTCGGCTGCACGCCGAGGCAACGGCGACACTGCTCGCGCGGCTCGGTGCCCAGGTCCGGCTCGGGGCGCGGGCAGTCGCGGTCGAGCCCCAGGCGGGCGGTGGTTTCCTGGTCAGACTCGGCCGCGGTGAGGACGCTGTAGCGGCCAACGGCGCGGCGGACACGGCGGCGACCCAGGTGCTCTCAGCCGACGGCGTCGTGCTGGCCGTCCCGGCGGGCCAGGCGGCCCGCCTGGCCGCCACGGCCGGCGTCGCCGGGGCTGCCGACTGGGACGGCCTCGGGCACTCGCCGATTGTCAACGTGCACGTCCGCTATGACCGCCCGGTTATGAGCCGACCTTTCGTCGCGGCTGTGGACTCACCCGTTCAGTGGGTATTCGACAAGACCAGGCAGGCCGGTGTTCAAGACGGTCAGTACCTGGCGGTCTCGGTATCCGCTGCCGACGATCTCCTCGATGTTCCTACCGCGGCGATCCGCGGGCTGTTTGAGCCTGAGCTTGCGCGGCTCTTCCCAGCCGCGGCGGGCGCCTCGATCAGGGATTTCTTCGTGACCAGGGAACGTCGTGCGACGTTCAGGCAGGGGCCTGGATCGGGTGCCCTGCGACCAGGTGCCGGAACTTCGGTGCCGGGACTTGTGCTGGCCGGTGCGTGGACCGCCACCGGCTGGCCGGACACCATGGAGGGTGCGGTGCGAAGCGGACACGGTGCAGCACGGGAACTGACCCGCACGTTGGCCTCGCTGCCGGCGTCAGGGCCCGCCGCGGGGTCATCCCCCCGCGTAGGCACTGAGCGGGACGCTGCCAGGTCAGGTGCCTCATGACGGTCACGATGCCGGCCGGCGTGCAAACGGCGCGCGACCTGACCGGGCCAGCGATCGCGGGTGCGGTCAGCAGGCTGAGCCCGGCTGTGCGGACTGTCGCCGCCTACCACCTCGGCCTCGCCGACGCCAGCGGCACCCCGCTGACCAGCGGCTCCACCGGCAAGGCGCTGCGGCCTGCCCTCGCGCTGCTCTCGGCGCGGGCGGCCGGGGCTGCACCGGATCGCGGTGTCGTACCAGCCGCGGCGGTCGAGCTGGTGCACAACTTCTCGCTGCTGCACGACGACATCATGGACGGCGACACCGAACGGCGGCATCAGCCCACGGCGTGGACGGTGTACGGGGTGGGCGCGGCCATCCTGGCTGGTGACGCTCTGCTCGCGCTGGCCCAGGACCTGCTGCTGGAGAACCCGCCGTACGGCGTGTGGGCGGCGCGCTGTCTGTCCGCTGCCGTGCAGCGCCTGATCGCCGGCCAGGGCGCCGACCTGGAGTTTGAGCGCCGCGACGACGTCACCGTGGAAGAGTGCCTGGAAATGGCGGGGGACAAGACCGCTGCGCTGATGGCCTGCGCGTGCAGTATCGGCGTGGTCTACGTCGGCGGGTCGGCGAACCTGGCCATGAGCCTGAGCGGGTTCGGCGCTCACGCGGGACTGTCTTTCCAGCTCGTAGACGACCTGCTCGGTATCTGGGGGGCGCCGCAGATCACCGGCAAGCCGGTTGGCTCCGACCTGCGGGCACGCAAGAAGTCCGTGCCGGTAGTAGCCGCGCTCACCAGCGGCACCTCGGCCGGCCGCGAGCTGGGGGCGCTGCTCGCCACGCCCGAGCCGCTGGCCGAGGAAGAGGTGACCCGTGCCACCGCGCTGATCGAGGAGGCCGGCGGCAAGGAGCGGATCGAGAAGATGGCCGACGCCGAGCTCGCCTCGGCGCTGAGCTGTCTCGCCGAAGCTGACATGCCCGAGGATGTGCGCGCCGAGTTCGCCGCGATCGCCGAGTTCATCACGGCCCGCCAATGGTGACTCGCGGAGCTGTCCGGCCTGGTGCCGACGGAGTGCCGTTGCCAGCCCCCCGGTCCGGCCGGACCGACCGGGCCGGCAACCTGCCGTCGCCCGACCGGCAGGCGGTCAGGGCCGCGCTGGACCGGGCAGTCCGCCATCTGACCGGGCTGCAGGATGCGGCCGGCTGGTGGCAGGGCGAACTAGAAACCAACGTCACCATGGACGCCGAGGACCTGCTCCTGCGCGAGTTCCTGGGCATCCGAACCGCGGCGGAAACCGAGGCAGCGGCGCGCTGGATCAGGTCTCAGCAGCGCTCCGACGGGACATGGGCGAACTTCCACGGCGGCGATGCAGACCTGTCGACCACGGTCGAGGCGTACGTCGCCCTGCGGCTGGCCGGCGACGCCGTCGGGGCCGGCCACATGGCCCGGGCGGCCGCCTGGATCGTGACCCAGGGCGGCATCCCGGCAACCAGGGTATTCACCAGGGTCTGGCTCGCGTTGTTCGGGGAGTGGCCGTGGGACCAGCTGCCCGTCATGCCGCCCGAGCTGATCTACCTGCCTCGCTGGGTGCCGCTCAATGTGTACGACTGGGCATGCTGGGCACGCCAGACGATTGTGCCGCTGACGGTCGTCTGCACCCTCCGGCCGGTCCGTCCGCTGCCATTCAGCCTGGCCGAGCTCGCGGCGCCGGCCGGCCCGCGGTCGGCCAGCACGGGACCCACTGCCGGCGCCGGGGCCCATCGGATAGACGACCCGTGGAGCACCGTCTTCAACGGGCTGGACCGGGTGCTGCACGTGCTGGAGCGCAGGCTGGGCCGGGTCCGGGCCAAGACCGCGCTGCGGACCGCCGCCTACCGCCGGTGCGCCGACTGGATCATCGCGCGACAGGAGCGTGACGGCTGCTGGGGTGGCATCCAGCCACCGTGGGTCTACTCACTGCTGGCGCTGCACCTGCTCGGCTACGGGCTCGACCACCCGGTGATCGCCCGCGGCCTAGCGGGCCTGGACCGGTTCACGATCATCGAAGACGGGCCGGAGGGCAAGATGCGGCGGCTGGAAGCCTGCCAGTCGCCCGTCTGGGACACCGTGCTGGCCATGGTGGCGCTGGCGGATGCTGGCCTGCCCGCTGACCACAAAACCCTGCAGGCAGCCGCCCGCTGGGTGCTCGCGGAGGAGATCCGCGGACCCGGTGACTGGCAGGTGCAGCGTCCCGGCCTGGCGCCGGCGGGTTGGGCGTTCGAATTCGACAATGACGGCTACCCGGACGTCGACGACACTGCGGAGGTTGTGCTCGCCCTCGGCCGGGTCGAGCAGCCCGACGACGCGATGGCCGCCGCTGCAGGCGCAGCCGCCGCCCGGGCGCTGAGCTGGCTCACGGGCATGCAGTCCCGCGATGGCGGCTGGGGCGCGTTCGACGCCGACAACACCTCCCGGCTAGTCACAAAGCTGCCCTTCTGTGACTTCGGTGAGGTCATCGACCCGCCATCGGCCGACGTGACCGCGCACACCGTGGAGGCGCTCGCCGCGGCCGGCCTTGGGGCGAGCCGCTCGGCGCGCCGCGGTGTGGCCTGGTTGCTGCGCAACCAGGAGCCTGACGGGTCGTGGTTCGGCCGCTGGGGCGCGAACTACGTCTACGGCACCGGCGCCGTGGTGCCGGCGCTGATCGCGGCCGGCGTGCTGCCCGGTAAGCCGTGTATCAGGCGAGCGGTGAGCTGGCTGGTCGCGCACCAGAACCCGGACGGCGGCTGGGGCGAGGACCTGCGCTCTTACACCGATCCCGACTGGGCCGGCCGCGGCACCTCGACCGCGTCTCAGACCGCCTGGGCGCTGCTGGCACTGCTCGCCGCGGGCGGCGAGGACGCCTCCGCCAGTGCCGAACGCGGCGTCGCCTGGCTGGCAGCGACCCAGCGGCCGGACGGGACCTGGGACGAGCCGCAGTTCACCGGCACGGGATTCCCCGGTGACTTCTACATCAACTACCACCTGTACCGGCTCGTCTTCCCGATCAGCGCGCTCGGGCGTTACCTGGGCGGCAGCCGATGAACACGCTGACGGTGTGTGCGCCGCTCGGGTTCGAGGCCCGGGCGCTGCGCCGCGGACTGGCCGAGGCGACCGGGTCGGCCGGGACCAGCCACGTGCGGGTGGTCCGGACCGGTTACGGCCCGGCCAGGGCGGCCGCTGCAGCGGCCAGGCTCGCGACCTCGACGCCGCACGCGCTCGCGGTTGGCGGTGTAGCCGGGGCGCTGACCGACGATCTGCGCGTCGGTGACGTCGTGGTCGCCACCGAGGTGACCTACCGCGGCAGCACCGTGCCGTGTCCGTCTGCGCCGCTGCTCGCGGGCGAGTTGCGCCGGGCTGGCCTGCGGGTGACCGCCGGCCCCATCGCCACGGTGGATCACCTGGTCCGCTCCGGGCAGCACGCGGCCGCCGCCGCGGCCGGGGCTATCGCAGTCGACATGGAATCCGGACCGCTGCTCGCGGGCGCGCCCGGCCGGCCCGCCGTGGTGCTCCGGGCCATCTCCGACACACCAGGCCGTCCGGTGGTCAGCCCCGGCATAGTCACCGGCGGTCTCGCTGCGCTCCGGTCGCTTCGGCAGGCCGCGCCGGCGCTGGCGCGCTGGGCCGCCGCCGTCGGGCCTCGCCAGGTGCTGCTGGCCAGCCCGCGGTCGTTCTGCGCCGGCGTGGAGCGCGCCATCGAGATCGTCGAGCTGGCTCTCGAGCAGCGCGGCGCGCCGGTGTACGTGCGCAAGCAGATCGTGCACAACGCGACAGTGGTGGCGGACCTGGAGCGGCGCGGGGCGATCTTCGTCGATGAGCTGACCGAGGTCCCGGACGGCGCCAGCGTCGTCTTCTCTGCTCATGGCGTCGCTCCCGAGGTGCGGCAGGAGGCGGCCAGGCGCGGACTGGACGCCGTCGACGCCACCTGCCCGCTGGTGGCCAAGGTGCACGCCGAGGCCCGCCGGTACGCCGCCGACGGTTACCTGATCGCCCTCATCGGTCACGCGGGCCACGAAGAGGTCGAGGGCACACTGGGCGAGGCGCCCGGCTCAATGGCGCTGGTCGAGCGGCCCGCCGACGTTGCGCGCCTGGCCCCGGCCGACCCCGCCAAGGTGGCCTACCTGATGCAGACGACGCTCGCCACGGACGAAGCCGGCGCGATGGTCGACGCGATCACCGAGCGGTTCCCCACCGCGACCGGGCCCGGCAGCGACGACATCTGCTACGCCACGACGAACAGGCAGGCCGCGGTTCGCGCTATCGCGGCCCGGTGCGACGTGGTGCTGGTGGCCGGATCGGCTAACTCGTCCAACTCGGTGCGCCTCGTCGAGACAGCGGAGCGGGTCGGCGCAGCCGCCTATCTGGTGGACCGCGCCGAGGACATTCAGCTCGGCTGGCTGGCGGGCGCGTCGAGAGTCGGGATTACCGCCGGAGCGTCGGCGCCGCCTGCGATCGTCGACGAGATCGTGGCCGCACTCGGCGGTCTCGGCGAGACCGCGACCGAGGAAGTGGCCGTGGCCACCGAGTCGGTGCAGTTCGGCCTCCCCAAAGAGCTGCGTCGGCAGGCGACCAGCACGGCGGAGAGCTAACGGCACGGATAACAGCGAACTAGTGATGAGAAAGACGGTGCCATCGTGAGCATGCCACTGCGCCAGAGCCTGCGCGTGGGATCGTATCTGCTGGGTCAGAAGCTGCGCGGCAATAAGAAGTTCCCGCTGATCGTCGAGCTGGAGCCGCTGTTCGCCTGCAACCTCAAGTGCGCGGGCTGCGGCAAGATCCAGCAACCGGCCAGCGTGCTCAAGCAGCGGATGCCCGTCGAGCAGGCGCTCGCCGCCATCGAGGAGTGCGGGGCACCCATGGTGTCGATCGCCGGCGGCGAGCCGCTCATGCACCCGCAGATCGAGGTGCTCGTCAACGAGCTGGTCAAGCGCAAGAAGTTTGTGTTCTTGTGCACCAACGCGCTGTTGCTGCCGAAGAAGATCGACAAGTTCACCCCGTCGCCGTACTTCGCCTTCGTCGTGCACATCGACGGCCTGCGCGACCGGCACGACGAGTCGGTCTGCAAGGAAGGCGTGTTTGACGACGCGGTGGCGGCCATCAAGGATGCCAAGCGGCGCGGCTTCAAGGTCAACACCAACACCACGTTCTTCAACACCGATACGCCGCAGACGGTCATCGACGTGCTCAACTACCTCAACGACGACCTGCAGGTCGACAACATGCAGATCTCGCCGGCCTACGCCTACGAGAAGGCCCCTGACCAGGAGCACTTCCTCGGCGTCACCGAGACGAGGGAGCTGTTCCGCAAGGCTTTCGACGGCGGGAACCGCCGCCGCTGGCGGCTCAACCACTCGCCGTTGTTCCTTGATTTCCTGGAGGGCAAGGTCGATTTCGGCTGCACTGCGTGGGGCATCCCGTCCTACTCGCTGCTGGGCTGGCAGAAGCCGTGCTACCTGATGGCGGACGGCTATACCAAGACCTACAAGGAGCTGATCGAGACCACCGACTGGGACTCCTACGGGCGCGGCAAGGACCCGCGGTGCGCCAACTGCATGGCCCACTGCGGCTACGAGCCCACCGCCGTGCTCGCGACGACCGCGTCGCTGCGCGAGTCGATCCGGGCGGTGCGCGGGTAACAGCCGCCGCCGGGGCTGGCCGGGGCGGCTAGACCCGCCGCCCAGGCGATTCCACCAAGGACGCGGGTCGGCCTACTGCCCAGTGCGCCGTTGCGCCGCCCGGCGCCGGTTCTCCATAACGGTGCGGTACAACCCCATGCCCTGTGCGGGGTTGACCAGATGGGCCAGGATGGCAATGCCGCGCGATGTGTTGAGCAGGCCGCGGTATGTGACATGGCGGACCTTCATCCCGACGCCCGGCTTCACCTCTCCGTGGAAGTAGGTCGTCTCGTCGCCGCTGTAGCTCGCCGCCTCGGCCGAGGTGTAGTAGTACAGCGCGACCGACCGGCGCCACTTGCCCTCGGCCACCGGCTTCGGGAAGCCGTGCAGCGACTGGTCATCGGTGGCGAAGATGACCGTGCGGCCGAACTGGGGCACCACCGTGGACACCGACTCGTGCTTACGGTTGAACAGCGTCAGGCAGCCGCCGTCGTCCAACGACCAGTCTTCGTTGAAGTAGACCAGGACGTTGATCCGACGGTACAGGTTGAGCAACCGGTAGTAGTGGAAGTCGGTGTGCTCAGAGAGGATGCCTCCCGGGCCGGATAGGTGGAGACCGCCACCGGTCAGATACGGGTCGGGGATCAGTGGCTTGATCCCGGTCACCCTCTCGAGCGCGCGCAGGAAGCGCGGCTCGTTCAGCTCGCGGATCAGTGCCCGGAACGGCTCAGGGATGGCCTCGATTTCGTCACAGGCACGCTTGTTCTTCTGGTAGTCGTCGCCGAGCTTGGCCCAGTGATCCCACTCGACGGTGGGAAACGACTCTGCCTGCTCCGGCGTGATGGTGACCATCGAGTCGAGCACCAGGTGCGGGAAGGGGGTGGCGTCCGCGAACTCCTTTGCTAGCCGGTCGCCCTCCTCCTCTAGGCGCAGCGTGTTGAACAGCATTCTCGGTCCCTCCAGCTCAGGCCGCCATGGCCCTCGGTCGCGGCATTCTATCGGCCTGGCACACGGCGTGCTTCCAACTGAGCAAGCACGCTCCGGTGCTGGAGTGCCCGCTAGCCCGAGTTGCGGCGCAGGAACTCCAGGGTGCGCTGGTTGAACTCGGCCGTCACCTCGTAGATGGGCGCGTGCGCGGCGCCAGGGAACACGACGAGCTCCGCGTCGGCGATGCCGTCGGTCAGCGGCCCGGCGAACCGGGTCGACGTGCACACGTCGTGCTCGCCGAAGGCGACCAGGGTCGGCGCCTGAATTGAGCCGAGCACCGCCCGCGCGTCGTGCCCGAGCACGGCCGCGGACTGGCGTAGCAGCGCGTCCACCGGCGGCATCGGCCTGCTGCGCACGAAGTCCGCCAGCGACTCGATGTACTCGGGCCGGGCCGCGTAGAGCTCCGGGGTGAAGCACCACGGGAAGATGCTCTTGATCACCATGTCGGTGACGCTGTCGAGTGCTGTGGCCATGATGCGCCAGCCCTCGACCACGGTGCGCAGGAACGGGTCGGTGACGTCCCACGCGCTGACCAGGGACAGTGACCGCACCATCGCCGGGTACTTGGCGGCTAGCCGCATGCCGGTCGCCGCCCCGAGCGACAAGCCGAAGACGTGGGCGCTGCCGACGTCCGCCGCCTGCATGAACGCCGCGACGTCGTCGGCGAGCAACTCGGTCGAGTAGTCGCCTGCTGGCTTGCCGGACAGGCCCGCGCCGCGCAGGTCGACGCTGAAGCAGGTGAACTCCTTGGCGTAGTCGGCGACCTGGAAGGCGTAACACGCCTGGTCGGCGGCGAGGTACGGAATGAGCACCAGCGGCTCACCCGTGCCCTGTACCTCGTAGTAGACATCGATGCCGTTCGCCTGCACGACGGGCATGCGAAACCCCCCTAGGTGTCAGGGCCGACCAGTGCGGGCGGCCACATCTGATGGTGCCCGGTACGGCCGAAATGCGCTAGGCGCTGTCCGGGCCGGGTCGCTACCATCGGCAGGTGGCCAGCCGGGTGCTCATCTACGGGGTTACTGGCTCCGGGAAGACCACCCTGGCGCGCCGGGTGGCCGAGACGACAGGGCTGCCCTGGCACAGCGTGGACGACCTGACGTGGGAGCCAGGCTGGATCAGCGTGCCGCCCGAGGAGCAGCGGCGGCGCCTCGCGGCGATCTGCGCGGGGGAGCGGTGGATCATCGACTCCGCCTATAGCTCGTGGCTCGACCTGGTGCTGGCTAGGGTCGAGCTCATCGTGGCCCTGGACTACCCGCGCTGGCGCTCGCTCGCCCGGCTCGTCCGGCGCACCCTGCGCCGGGCCATCGACCGCCGGACGATCTGCAACGGCAACACCGAGAGCTTCCGGCAGATGCTGGGCCGCGACAGCATTGTCGTCTGGCACTTCCGCTCGTTCGCGCGCAAGCGCGCCCGGATGCTGGCGTGGGCAGCTGACCCGGCGGGACCGGAGGTCATCCGGCTGACGTCACCGGCCGCCACCCGTCGCTGGCTGGCTGGCCTTCAACCGGTCGGAACCTTCGTTGTGCCGGGCCAGTGACCCCGTTCCCCTATTGGTGGTAATCCGACAAGAACGTGGCGATCCGGCCGATCGCATCATCCAGCAGCGGCACGCTGGCTAGGAACACCAGCCGCAGATGGTCGGTGGTCGGGAGGTTGAACCCGCTGCCGTGGGATAGCAGCACGTGCTGCTGCTCGAGCAGGTCCATCATCATCCGCTCGTCATCGGCGATCGGGTAGACCTCTGGATCCAGCCGCGGGAACAGGTACAGCGCTCCTGCGGGCCGGTAGCACGTGACGCCGGGGATAGCTGTCATAGCCCGCCAGGCGTGATCACGCTGGTCCCAGAGCCGGCCGCCCGGCTGCAGCAGGTGCGTGATATCCACGCGGCCGCCGAGCGCGGGCTCGATGGCGTGCTGCGCGGGCACGTTCGGGCACAGCCGCATGTTGGCGAGCAGCTCCAGGCCGTCGAGGTAGTCCGCGGCGTCTTCGCGCGGCCCCGAGACCACCAGCCAGCCGGACCGGAAGCCCGCGAGCCGGTAGGTCTTCGACAGCCCGCCGAGGGTGAGGACCAGCAGGTCGGGCGCGAGGGCGGCGGCCGGCGAGTGCACCGCGCCGTCATAGAGGATCTGGTCGTAGATCTCGTCGGTGAACACCATCAGCCGGTGCGCGCGGGCGATGTCGAGCATGCCGAGCAGCGTTTCGCGGGAGTACAGCGCGCCGGTCGGATTGTTCGGGTTGATGATCACCAGTGCCCTGGTGCGCGCGCTGATCCGGCTCGCCAGGTGCTCCAGGTCAGGGTGCCAGTCGGCCTGCTCATCGCACCGGTAGTGCACCGCGCGGCCGCCGCACAGGTTGATCGCGCCGGTCCACAGCGGATAATCGGGGCTCGGCACCAGCACCTCGTCGTCGGTGTCGAGCAGCGCCTGCAGTGCCATGACGATGAGCTCGGACACGCCATTGCCGAGATAGACGTCGTCGGCCGTGACACCGGCGACACCGCGTCTGTCGAAGTACTGCGCGACGGCCTGCCGGGCTGGCTGGATGCCACGGGCGTCGCTGTAGCCCTGCGCGTCCGCGATGTGCTTGACCACCTCGTTGAGTACGTCTTCGGGGGCATCGAGGCCGAACGGAGCCGGATTGCCGAGGTTGAGCTTGATGATCTCGTGTCCCGCGGCCTCCAGCTGGCGGGCTCGGCGCAGGACCGGCCCGCGGATGTCGTACCTGACGTTGCTGAGCCTGCCTGCCTGGGCAACCTGCACCGGAAGATCCCTCCGCTCCGCTCCGCTGCTGCCCGGCCTGGAATCCGAGCCCGCAAAAACGCGTCCCTGGCCATCGGCCGGGCGGCCGGTGCCAGGGGCGCAAACTCTGCTGAAGACCCTACCGTGGCGCCGGCTCGCTGGGGGCCGCGAGGGATGCTGGTCAGCGCGCGGACAGCACCTCGGCGATCTTCGCCGCGGCCGCAGAGGGCTCGCTCGTGTCGTGCAGCAGCTCGCCCCATGACCAGCGGTAGTACCAGTGCAGCCGGCCGTCGTCATCGGTGCCGGGCACGCAGTCGATGCTCTCGGCCAGCATGGATGCGCCTGGCATGAAGACGTGCAGCGTCGCGGGATAGGAGGTTTTTACCGTGGCGTGGAAGCCCTCGGTGTCGAGCGCCGTGGCCAGCCGGTGCAGATGATAGCTGCGTGCGTGATCTCGGATTCCGGGCCGCATGTCACCTGCTTCAGGGGTCGGCACATTGTGGCCGCCGGAAACGGGGTGTTGTCAAGCCCCGGGACCGTGCCGGACGGGTTGATCAGCGTCCGCCGGTGCCGTAGCCCGAGTAGCCGTCCTGGCTGTAGCCGAGATCTTGGCCGCCATATCCCTGCTGCTCATACTGCCTGGTAGGGGCCGCGGGTGCCGCGTAGCCAGCCACGCCCGCCGCTTCGCTGTCTGGGTACACAGGGTCGTCGTAGCGCAGGTTGCTGTAGTCGATCTCGGCGTATCCCCGCGGCACGGACCCGTTCTGGGAGCGGCCATGCGCATGGCGGCCGGTGGACTGGCTCGGCGCGCCGAGACCGGCTGCTGGCAGGTAGCCATCGGCCGCGCCCGACCCGCCGGCGCCACTCGGGTCGAAGGCCGGGGGCGGATACCAGGCGCTGGCCGCGGCCGGCTGCGATGCGGCCGGGTAACCGAGGGGGTCTACGGGGGCGCGGCTCGCGGCCGGCGGGTCAGGGTAGGTGGGCGGCTGATACGCCGACGGCGCGCTGACGTAGCTGCCGTAGGGGTTGGCGGCGGGTGTAGCCGACGGACTCGGCGCCGCCTGCACCTGCGGAGCCTTCGGCGCGGACTGAACGGGATAGCCCTCCGGTCTGCTGGTGCGATCCGGGCCGGCCGGGTAACTGTGCGGACCGGTGCTGCTCGGCTGGGCGTTTGCGGACCGCCGGGTTCGGTACGAGCGACTGTCCGCCGCGTTGATCGCCGGGAACGACGGGCTCGTCAGCGGGTCGTCGTCAGCGGGGCTGGCGGGTCTCGCGTGCCCGTTTCCCGACGGCACCTGGGCAGCTGGAAGCTGCTGGCGCTGCGGCAGCGGCGGGCGTGCGCTCGGCGCAGGGCGCTGGGCAGCGGCGGGACGCGACGCGGTGCCCGGCCGTGATCCGTTGCGCCGGCCAGGTGTGTCGGGGCCTGGCGGTACTCCCGGCATCGGCTCGGCGCCGCGGCCAGCTGGCGAACCGGCCAATCGCGTGGGCAGATGACGCGGCAACGCTGCGGGCCGCGGGTCGGGAGGCGGGCCGTCAGGGGTGCGCCTGGCGGGGGTGGCAGGCGGCTTATCGGCCGAGAGTTCGGCCCAGTAGTCGACGTCCGAGAGCGATTCCCAGCTGGCGGTGGAGTCTGAGTCGTCAGCCCGACCAGGTCTGGCCGACTGCGGGACAGGTGCGGGGCGCCGCTGGCCGCCGGCCGGGCTGCCAACTGCGGGCCGCGGGCCGGTGTCCCGATCGCGGTAGCCGGGCTGCTGCGCACGGGTGTCGGCCGACGGCCGGACTGGTCGGCCCGCCGTACGCGCTGCGGCCACCGGCTCGGGCTGCCGCGGCCGACCATGCGGCCGAACGGGGTGCGGGTCAGAGTCGCGATCGGGTGCCCGGCGGGGGCGGGGCTCGTCGGGGATGTCGTCGAATGTGTCCGAGTCGTCCGCTCGCAGGTATCGCAGCGCGAGTACGGCGATAATCACGATCAGCACGACCACAGCCACAAGGACAATCAAGATCGTAGTGATCATCTCACCATCCCACTGACGCGTCCTGGCGTGGCGTTCGCGATGACCGCACGGCCATCGGCGCGAACCTCCCGGCCTGGCAATTACCTCGGCTTGTTATGAAGGCGGACTGATTGCCTGGACAGCGATTGTGTCCGACGCTATACGCCTTGTCACGCAAATCGGTAACTTTACCTGCGCGTCTCGACTACCTGCAGTTGCGCTTCAACTCACAGTATCGAAGCGGGGCGCTTACCTTGGGATTTCCGCGCGATTACTTCTGGTAGTCCGCGGCCGGCAGCGGGCGACGGGCACAGGCCAGGAGTTGACTATCCGGGGGGTGATTTCCCGGCACCCGGTAGTGCCGTGTACGTCACCGTGCCGCGGCCAAGGACGTGCGCGGCGATCGTCGTCCACGCCTGCAGAAGGCGGGCGTGATTCGGCAGCGAGGAACCGAAATAGGTGTTGAGCGCGTACACGGTGAACCGGTACTTGTGCGCCGCACCCACCGGGCACGGCGGCGTGTATCCGGCGATGCCGGCGCTGTTTGCCGCGACCCGGGCGCCGGGCGGCAATATCGACTCGGCGGTCCGGTGATCGCTGACGCCCCTCGTCGGCGGTCCGGTCTGCAGGTCGGTCGTATCCGTGCCGATGTTGAAGACGATCCAATACACCCGTGGCGAGATGGGCGCGAGCGAGTCGTCGACGATAAGGGCGAGGGACTTAGTGCCCGGCGGCGCTCCGGACCAGAAGATCGGCGGGCTCTCGCCCGAGCCATAGCAGGTGAACTGGGCCGGGATGATTCCGCCGGTGACCTCCGGGCTGGTTATCGACATGTCGAGTGGAGCGTCTGCGTTCAGCGGCGCTGGCTTCCCAAGCAGGCCGCAGCCGGACGCCAGCAGGCTGCAGACTACAAGCGCGGCCAGGCCGATCGCCCGTGAGCGCCACCAGCGCGGCGCGACCGTGGCCGGAGCCCGGGCAGAGCTGACTCGCCGGGTCCGCGCCGCTGCGCGCTGCGATCGCAGCCTACGGCCGTCCGCACTTGCCCGGCGCACGCTGCCTCACCCTGTCCTGTTCCGTCGCGAGCTCATCTCGATAACCAGCCGCCGGAGCCGGCGACGCACCAGAGGCTAGTCGGGCTGGCGCGAGTTGCCGAACATGATCTCGTCCCAGGAGGGCACCGACGAACGCCGGGCACGGCCCGTCTTCTTCGGCGGGGCGGCCGGGGCCTGCGCTGCGACGGCTGGTGCCGTCCCGGCCGCGACGCTGGCCGCTGGCGCATCGCGCTCGGCGACCGGGCCCGCGGGGTCGAGGCCGGCGCCCGCAGCCGCCTGCGTCGTGGCCGCTACGCCCGAGTCGCGGCCACGACCTGCCGCTGCGCTCCCGCGGCGGTCGAAGTCCCGGCCGTGATCGGAGTAGCTCGAGTGCTGGCGGGACCCGATAGGGGTCACGGTGGCGGTGGCCCGGTTCCGGTCGGCGAAGGCTACCGCGGCCCACTCGTCCGCTGGCAGGCACAGCCGGATGGCCTGCTCGTCGTCCGGGATGACGTGGCGCCGGCGTGGATCATAGATCCACTCGGCGATAACAGCCCGCCCCCCGACGGTGAACTGCAGCTGGACCTGCCAGTTGCCGTCCGGCCGCTTGCGCGAGTCCCACTCTGCGCTGTCCGCGTGCGCGGCCAGACCCATGAGCCGCTCCGCCACGATGTCGCCGAGCCGCGGTCCGGGGCCGGACTCGCCGTGCACGCGAATCGTTGCCCGTTGCGCCTGCTCCGCCTGATACTGGCGCTCGGCCAGGATCGGTCCCTCGAAGCGGCGAATCCTGTCCGGCGGGATACCTGCCGCGTCAGCGATTTCCTCTGCGGTCTCGCCAGCGCGGATGCGGTCCTGGATCTCCTTGGGTCGCAACGGATTCTCCACTTCGATCTCATACTGCGCGAGCCGAGAGAACTGACCCTTGGCCACCGTTCTCAGCCGGTCGTCTATGGGCAGCAGGAATCTGCCGCTTCGCCCCGGCACCGCGAGGATGGCGTAGCTGCCGTCCTCGCTGACTGCGACGAGGCGCAGTTCCTGCATGAGCGTCCCTCCTGCGGCGGGCCGACCCGCGCGAGGCGGAGTACGGACCTGCCGTGACCGAGTCTGCCGGCATTACCGCTGCCAGGCCAGTACCCCGCCCGGCATGTCCGGAGACTGGTCGGCTAGACCCCCATTGCCAGGGCATGTCCGCAGGGAATGACCAGTGCTGACGGCAATGTAGCCACGATAAGGCCCGCTGGGTGCGCTGCTGCAGGTAATCGCGCGCGTTGCCGACTACGCCACGCAGCTGCACCGGGCTCGCTCGGGCGCCGCGCAGCGGCTATAGTCAACCAAAGAATGTTCGGTTACAGAACTTTTGTAAACGAGGCGCCACGCCCGGCGGCGATCCGCGAGCACCGGCGCGCGCCGTGGTTCGCCGTTGCCGTTGTCTGCTTCGGCGCGTTCATGGGCCAGCTCGACGCGAGCATCGTCACACTGACGTTCCGGCCGATGGAACACGACTTCGCGGCGCCGCTGGCGGCGGTGCAGTGGGTGTCGCTCAGCTATCTCCTGGTGCTCGTGGCGCTGCTGGCGCCCGCTGGCCGGATCGCCGATGCCATCGGACGCAAGCTCGTCTACAGCTACGGTTTCGCGGTCTTCACCGCGGCGTCGGCGGCCTGCGCCTTTGCGCCGACGCTGGGCGCGCTGGTGGGCTGCCGGGTCATCCAGGCGGTCGGCGCGGCGATGCTGCAGGCCAACAGCGTGGCGCTGGTCACCACGAGCGCGCCACCAGGACGAATGCGGCTTGGCCTCAGCATTCAGGCTGCCGCGCAGGCCATCGGCCTCGGCCTCGGGCCGACGCTCGGCGGGCTGCTGACCCAGACCGTGGGCTGGCGCGCGGTGTACTGGATCAACGTGCCGGTCGGCTGCCTGGCCATCGTGGCCGGGCACTACCTGCTGCCGAGGACGAAGGAGCGCAGCTCGGCGGGATCCTTCGACGTGCCGGGCGCGGCCTTGCTCGCCATCGCGACCACGGCGCTGCTCGTCGCCCTGTCGGTGGTTGGCGGCCTGCCGGCGCCCCGCTGGATGTCCTGGCTCATGGCCGTCGCGGCGCTGGCCGCGGGGGCCGCATTTGCGCTGCGGCAGCGGCGTGCCCCGGTCCCGCTGGTGCCGCCCGCGCTGCTGCGGTCCTCGCGCATCACCCTTGGCCTGGCTGGCGCCTGCCTCGGCTACCTGGCGCTGTTCGGGCCGCTCGTGCTCGTCCCCCAGCTGCTCGCCGGACACGGCAGCGCGCTGCACACGGGGCTCATCCTGTCGGCGCTGCCGGTCGGCTTCGGCATCGCAGCGCTGACCGCCGAGGCGATCCTCCCGCCCACGATGCGCAATCGGACCAGAGGAGCCATCGGCGCGGGCGCGTGCGCGGTGGTTTTCGTTATGCTCG
>Ga0187783_10000795_pt1 | contig 23227 bp, 21 predicted proteins | sample 1015_SJ02_MP02_2_FD_132471 | JGI IMG/M metagenome (GOLD analysis project Ga0187783, IMG submission 132471) | Tropical peat soil microbial communities from peatlands in Department of Meta, Colombia - 1015_SJ02_MP02_20_MG | ecosystem: Environmental > Terrestrial > Soil > Wetlands > Peat | place...
CAATCCCTCGCCGACCTGGGAAACAGTTTCGCCTTAGTCGATGCTATGATGGTCGCGCCCCATCACCAAGAGACTCGTTTTACAACTCGCCGCTCAGACGGCGCTGCCGCTCATCCCGGTCATTTTCCTTGGCACACCGGCTCCGGAGTTGGTGCGCGCGGTGATGAAGATGTTAGTGCCCTAGCGAATTCAAAGGCACCCTTGAGCTTGATGTGCGTGATGCGGCCGCTGCTTGGGAACCTTATTTTCCACCCAAGGCGAAAGACGGTTCTCGAACGTTTGTTGTTCTTGAATGATACCGGTATTGCAGGGAATTGATTGCCCGATTACTCAAGACGAGAGCAGCATGGAAGAAGTATTCAAGGAAGTTGCCGGCTATATTGCCCTAGGAGTGGATTCATCCGCAGCGCTCGTCATCGCCTATGGCGCAATGCAAGCTCTTTACGGGTCGTTTCGCGCCGTAGTCGAAAAACGCTCGGTGGGTCAACGCAAGCAAGTCTGGCTTGATTTTGGCGTTTGGCTGTTGCTCGGACTTGAGTTTGAACTTGCTGCGGATATCGTGCGTTCGGCGATCTCTCCCACATGGATCGACATAGGGCAGCTAGCGGCTATTGCCGTCATCCGCACGTTCCTGAATTTCTTTCTCGAAAAGGATTTGGACAAATACGAGTCGGGAGGGGCCGAAACGGGGAAGGTAACACCAAGGTCGGTGTCGGCATAGGACGACCGGAGGACTAACCAATGGCGGGTTCGAGCGGGTCATGATTGATCGCTCTCCTGACAGTGCCGCCGGAATGCACCCTGATGGACCAGTCCGCCCTCCCAGCCGCCATGATCGGTTTTTCGGATTTCAACGCGCAACCAGAGATTCCCGTGCCGGCGTTCTCGGCACCTGACGGCTTAGACTGGCAGAATTAACAGTTTTGCACAGGCCTAGGCTAACCATACACTCAGTGCTCGCCCTGCTCCGAGGGGCACCATTCTCGAATCGTGATGTCGAAGACGCGTCCAATCCTCTCCTGTTTTTTGAGCGCGATGCTCGCGTTCCTCGTGCCCGGGCTCGACGGATGCAATCGATCTGCGAAATCGCCAGGTTCTACGTCGACACCGTCGAGTTCGACGTCGCAAGCACCTGCCGCGACCTATGCCGTGCCATCGGCCGACCAGCTTTACCAATTGGTTGCACCGATCGCGCTGTTTCCCGATAACCTGGTTGCCCAAGTTCTCGCCGGCTCCACCTATCCCGATCAGATCGCAAGTGCCGCGACCTGGCTGCAGCAAAATGCCAACCTCAAAGGCAACGATTTAATGCAAGCCGCCAACCAGCAGCCGTGGGACGTTAGCGTCAAAGGCCTCACGCAATTTCCGGATGTGCTGAACCAAATGGCTTCAAATCTCTCCTGGACTTCCGCCTTGGGCGACGCCTATTTCAACATTCCTCAGGACGTGATGAACTCAGTCCAGGTGATGCGGCAGAGGGCATCGCAGGCAGGAAACCTGAAATCCGGCTCCCAGCAAACGGTAACGACCGAACCTGCGGCACCGCCACCACAACCGTCCTCGGATCAGCAGCAACAGCAACCGACAGTTGTACAGGCCCCACCGCAGACGATTGTGATCCAACCGGCTCAGCCGGATGTCGTTTATGTGCCAAGTTATAACCCTACGGTTGTGTACGGTGCGCCGGTTGCGGTTTATCCGGGATATGTAGCGCCGCCGCCGCCCTCGACCGGCGAACTTGTAGCCACCGGCCTGATCTCCTTCGGCTTAGGCATGGCGGTGGGCGCGGCGATGAACAACAGTTGCTGTGGATGGGGATGGAACTCGTGGGGCTGTGGATGGAACAACTCGACGGTTGTCTATAACCGGAATACTTACGTATCTAGCTCTAATACGTTTGTCAATCGGAATAACTACTACAACCGGAACATCAACAATGTGAACCGGAATAACCTCAACGCCAACAACATCAACCGCTACAACAACAACTACGGCAATAACAATTACCGCGCGAACAACTTTAACAACACCGCCCGCAACTCAAACTTTACCACTCCCAATTTCGGCACGCAGCGCAACGAATCCCAATTTCGTAACGTAAACGGGGACTCACTTGCGCAATCACCCGGAGCTGCCAATCGCATGAACAACGGCGCCCAGAATCGCCAGCAATTGGGTCAGAATTCGAATCGGCAGCCAGTGCAGCAGGCTTCGAATCGACAGCAATTCGGGCAGAACTCGAATCGACAGCCCGTGGAGCAGGCTACGAATCGCCAGCAATTGGGACAGACCCAAGGTCGCCAACAGATGGCGCAGAACCAAAACCGCCAGAATTTTAACCAGGCGGAACGCGGCTATGGCCAGCAGGAACGCGGCAATAATACGGGCGCATTTAGCAACTACAGCGAAGGCGGAAACGCGCGCGTCAACAGCGCACGCGGCCAGCAGAGCATGAGTGGATCACGGCCGACCGGGGGGAACCGCCAAGCTAGCGGCGGAGGGAACCGAGGCGGCAACCGCGGCGGTCGTCGATAAATGACTCCTCCGGCGAGATGGATACGAATGAGAACCTCAGCGAGAATCGTTAATTTGAGACAATTCGTTTCTCCCTCGTGGCGGCACGTTCGGCTCGCGGCGTTGTTCCTGGTGGTCTTGGGGTGGCTTACAATTCTTCCCTCGACATACGCCCAGCAGTCGAATGAAAAGACATTTGCAACCCCCGGTGACGCCGTAGAGGCGCTTTACTTAGCGGCCAAAGCAAATGACCAAGCAGCCCTGTCCGCGATCTTTGGTACCAGTGCTGGTGACTTACTCCACTCCGGGGATGCGGTCGCGGACAAGAGAATGATAGACAACTTTGTTCAACGTTACGACCGGATGCATCGAGTCGTGATTGAGCCGGACGGCACGGCCACACTCTATATTGGAGCCGAGAACTGGCCGACTCCCATTCCGCTCGTCAAGACTTCTTCCGGTTCCTGGTATTTTGACGCCGAGAGTGGGAAAACCGAGATTTTGTACCGTCGCGTCGGAGCCAACGAGAACGACGCCATCGAAATCTGTTATGCCCTGGTGGCCGCACAACAGGACTACGCCTCCGAAGTGCGGAGCGGCGAGTCTTCCAAGCGTTACGCATTGAGATTTATCAGTGACGACGGTAAACAGAACGGGCTGTTCTGGAAAGTATCGAACGGCGAGCCGCCGAGTCCTATTGGTCCTCTGCTTGCGGATGCGACAGCGGAAGGCTACACCAAGCAAAAAGTCGAAAATCCGTATCACGGATACTACTTCCGAATTCTAGAGAAACAACGTGTCGGCAAGAAGGAATACTCAATGAATGGGACACTCAGTCAAGGATTTGCGTTTCTCGCCTATCCTGCGCAATATAGGAATTCGGGTGTCATGACCTTTATCGTCAATCAAGATGGTGTTATCTACCAGAAGGACCTCGGCCCCGACACGGAATCCATCGCATCTAAGATGACCGAGTACGCCCCGGACGATTCCTGGGATCCAGTCGATCAATAGTTGCCGTGGCCTTTGACAGGTTTCGCTCCGCACCCGCTGCATCAAGCTGAAGCTCCCACCAACGAAGGAGATAAAGCTTAATGGCGGAAACTGATCAACCGGATGGCAAGAGTGAGTATTTCTCAGGTTGCCGGTCGAACGCCTGCTTACAACGAGCGCAGCAGAAGTAGACACTGGCTCCCCTGTACTCTGATCTGTATTTTGCTCCCCTAACGTTCGTCGACATGCCGCATACTGGATCGCGTGCTTCATCGCTCGCTAGGTTTGGCACAGGGAGGTTCGCTGCCGGTACATTCGCAAGCGGCAGGCTCGAAAGTGGTGCCACGGCTTTCTTCGGTTCCGCCGAAGGTCTCGCACGATCATTTTTCAACTGGACGATCTCGGCAAGGATGCTGACCGCGATCTCTTCGGGTGAAGTCGCGTGGAGGTCCAGACCAGCAGGGGTACGAACTCGGCCAACTCGCTCGGAAGACATTCCGGTTTGGCGCAGATACTCGCAAACTTTTTGCGCTTTGACTGTGCTGGCCACAAAAGCGACATAACTCGCGTCGGTACTCACTGCCTGCTTCAGTGCCTCTTCGTCGTCCTCTCCCTGAGTGGATACGACGATAAACGTATCCGGTGCGACCCCGAGCTGATCCGAATTTAAGTCTGCCCGCAGCACGTCGACATCCGGGAATTGTTCGCGATCGGCAGCAAAAGCCGCTACCGAAACTCGGTGCCCAATGGTCTTACCTAGACGTGCCAGAGTCCGTGCTACGGGAGAGCGTCCAAGAATCAGAATATGCGGCTTAGGCAGCACTGGCTCGATGTAAATATCCAAGGTGCCGCCACTGTGGCATGTCATCGTGTAGTCGACGATACCGTCCTCAGCAGCCGCAGTTGGGCTGATTCGCACCAGCCGGGGCTGTCCATCCGTCAACGCTTTCAGCGCCTCCTTAATCACTACGGGCTGAACGCAACCACCCCCGATCCAGCCCCACATCTTTCCGTCGGCGAGAACGATCGCCTTGTCGCCGGGCTTAGCGGAACTTGGTGCCTGCGAACGCACCACCGACGCAGTGACAAAGGCCTCTCCCTTTGCCAGCAAATCGGTCGCTTTGTTCAGGAACTGATCAAACATGGTGCGCGCTCTGCAGATGGGCCTCGAGAGCCAGCAAGCTCTCCAGGTTGTGGGCAGGGGCAAAAACATCGATGTGCGGTAAGGCCGCACTCATTCCGCCGGTAATGGGCCTGTATTCTTTGAGTCCCAGCAGGGGATTCAACCAAATGACCTTCCGGACACGCCTTTTCACCGCACTCAGCTCAGCCCCCAGAACACCGGCATCTCCCGTGTCCCAACCATCGCTCAGAATAATGAATAGAGTATCAGCAGACCGAAGTTTCCGGCTGTGAAGCTGGTTGAACTGGAGAAGCGATCCACCGATCTTGGTTCCGCCAGACCATCCGGCCGTCGATTGTGACAGCGCACGAAGAGCTTCCGGCAGGCGTTGCCCGCGGAAAAGACCCGTGATCTCGGTTAGTCGTGTACTGAAGAGGAAGGTATCTACGTGGTGAAAGTGTCTCTGCAACGCGTACAGAAACTTCAACAGAAACATGCTATACGCGCTCATCGAACCACTGACGTCCAGCAAAGTTACCAGACGGTAGGGACGAGGTTTTCGGCGCCGGAAGCGGAGGTTGATCGGATCTCCCCCGTGGCTGATATTGCCGCGGATGGTCCGCCGCAGGTCCACCTGCCCCTCGCATCCGCAGCGCCGTCTGCGCGCCAGCCGACGGCTCATTTGTCGGAACAAACGCAGCGAAATCTGTTCGAGCAGCAGCAGGTCGGCCTGGGGCAAGGTCGACAAATCCGCTCGGGTAAGACGCTCACGGTCACTTGCTCCCGCCACGGCCTGGGCTCCCTCTTCTTCGCGCGAAGCGTCCTCCGCTGAACCCGTCGCCATCAGCCAAGGCGCCTGCCGGCGGTCGGTGCGAGCGTCGATTTCCTGGCGGGAGCGGCTCTGGTCTCTTGGCGATGGTTTGTAGGTTGATCCTTCCCGCCTCGATTCTTCCCAGAATGTCCGGAAGCACCACTCGAACAGGTCCCAGTCCTCCTTCGACGAGCACAGAACAGCGCGTAATCCGAATTTCAGCTCGTCTGAGTTCGCTCGACCCAACACGGCCGCAGTCTGCAGGGCGCCGAGAGTCTCCTGCACACCTGTCGAAAGGCCTTGCCTCCGTGCAAACCGGCAGAACGCCACAATGGTCTCGGTCAAGCCCGACGTTTCGCGATCCTGGGTATCGATCATCGTGGCCCCAACTACTCGAGATTCTTGTGCAGACCTGCGGTCCTGATCTTAACGCCGTCCTCGACCGACTTCGAAATACAGCCGAGCGTCAGCTCGATGGTTTGCTCGTCCACCTGGGATTTTCCCAAGGTGAGGAAAGCCTCGGCGCAATCCAGGGTCTCTGCCACTCCCGGGGGCTTGCCTAAATGGAGCCCTCTTACCGATTGGACATATTCAACCACCCGCCGGGCCAGTTGCTCTTCGATATGGGGCAGCCGGGTGCGCACAATCTTCATTTCCTTGTCCAAACTCGGGTAGTCAATCCACTGGTACAGGCATCTTCGTTTGAGAGCGTCGCCCAAGTCCCGGCTTCGGTTGGAGGTCAGCACCACGTATGGCACATGCTTTGCACGCACCGTACCCATTTCCGGGATGGTGATCTGGTAGTCGGAAAGCAATTCCAGCAGGAAAGCCTCGAACGCTTCATCGGCCCGATCAATTTCATCGATCAGCAGAACCGGGGATTGATCCTTGGCGAGAATGGATTCGAGCAGAGGCCGTTCGAGAAGAAACTCGCGGCTGAAAATGTGCCTTTCTTTCTCTTCGACCGTCTTCTTTGACTTTTCTTCGATCTTGATGGCCAGCAATTGTTTCTGATAATTCCACTCGTAGACGGCGGAGCTGACATCCAGGCCTTCATAGCACTGCAGGCGGATCAGCCTTGTGCCTAAAAATGAGGCCAGGACCTTTGCGATTTCGGTCTTCCCGAGGCCGGCATGGCCTTCAACCAGGATGGGCTTGCGAAGCTTGGTCACCAGGTAAACTGCGGTGGCAAGCGAGCGGTCGGTAACATAACCCAGGCGCTCGAATCCAGCCAAGATCGCATCGACATCCTGGTTTGCCGTAGCGGAAGTGGAAGCCTGGGCACGCATGGCAGTCGCTCCAACCCTATTCTAGCCTTGCTGATGGCGTCTCAGTCGAATGCCATGGGAGTCTTGCGGAAATTCAGGACTTCCCCCGCAACAAGCCCTTGGCAGCCTCCCAAGCCAAGGCAGTCGCTTTAATGGGCTGGACCTCGGAGCTCGTCGCGCTCTGGCTTTCCGCGGCATCCGTGGGTTGCCCGAGCTGCGACTGGAATCGCTTGAGGAACTCTCCGAACAGGAGGTTTGAGACTTCGGTGATAACCCGGGATCCCATCTGCGCCAGAATTCCGACTACGCCGATTTCCGATACACTGATGACTTCCGTGCCGCCGTTGTCCCGGGGACGCAGTTTGCCGGTCATCTTCATGGTCGCGCTGCCGCGGCCGCGAACGTCCTGGCCTTTGCCTAGAATCTCAATTTCGTGATTCTCGGTATCCAAGCGAACAATCTGCACCTCCCCGGCGTAGTCAGTGACACTCGGGCCTACTTTTACTTTGATCGCGCCTTTGTAGGTTTTTTCGTCCACTTGCTCGGTAATCTGCGCACCGGGAACACAGGTGGCTACTTTGCGCGGATCACTGAGGAACGCCCACACCTTCTCCACCGGTTCCTCGACGTCAAAGCTTTTCTCAATCTTCAGCGCCATTTAAGCCGCGACACCCTTCTCCTGGAGAACCTTCCACACCTTCGCGGGAGTAATCGGCATATCGATATGTTTCACCCCGAGATGGGAAAGCGCATCGACGACGGCATTCACAAAGGCTGCCGGTGATCCCACATTGGGGGATTCTCCGACGCCCTTGGCGCCGAAGGGATGGTGCGGTGAGGGGGTGCAGGTCTTGTCGGTCTCCCAGTGGGGGGTCTCGACGGCCGTGGGAAGGAGATAGTCCATAAAGCTCCCTCCCTGGACGTTGCCGGCTTCGTCATAGTCAATCTGCTGCATGAAAGCGATGCCGAGACCTTCGGTCAGCCCGCCGTGGATCTGGCCTTCAACGATCATAGGATTGATAATGTTTCCGCAATCGTCTACGGCAACAAATCGCCTGACCTTTACCTCGCCGGTTCCCTTGTCAATGTCGACCACGCAGACATAAGTCCCGAAGGGGAAGGTCAGATTGGGTGGGTCGTAATAATCCACCGCCTCCAGCCCGGCCTCAAGGCCCGGGGGAACATTTGTATAGGCGGCGAATGCGATCTCCTGGATGGTTTTGGCTTTGCTGGGGGCACCCTTGACGTAAAACTTGCCTGGTTCCCACTCCAGATCGTTCTCGTTGCATTCCAACAGGTAAGCCGCGATCTTCTTCGCCTTGTCGCGGATCTTGCGGGCAGCGATTGCGGTCGCCGCTCCCGAAGTCGGAGTACTCCGGCTGGCGTACGTTCCCAAGCCGTAGGGAGCGGTGTCGGTATCACCCTCCTCGACGGTTACATCGGCAGCGGGAATCCCCAACTCCTGCGCCACGATCTGCGCGTAGGTGGTTTCATGGCCCTGGCCCTGGCTTTTGGTTCCCATGCGCGCCATCGCCTTCCCCGTCGGGTGAACCCGGATCTCGCAACTGTCGAACATCTTGATGCCCAGGATATCGAAGGTGTGCGCCGGCCCTGCCCCCACGATTTCCGTGAAGCTCGAGATCCCGATTCCCATCAGTTGGCCCTTCTTTCGCTTCTCAGCCTGTTCCGTCCGCAGTTGCTGGTATCCGATCTTCTCCAGCGCAACTTTCATAGCTGCTTCATAATTGCCGCTGTCATAGGTCCAGCCCAGCGAAGACTTGTAAGGAAACTTGGCCGCCGGAATGAAGTTCCTGCGCCGCAGTTCAGCGGGATCCATTTTCAACTCCAGCGCCAGCACGTCCACCACTCTCTCGATGAGGTATGCCGCTTCCGTTACGCGAAAGGAGCAACGGTAGGCGATGCCCCCGGGAGCTTTATTGGTGTAGACGCCGTCCACTTCGCAAAAGGCCGTCGGATAGTCGTACGAGCCGGTGCAAATGCTGAATAGACCGGCGGGAAACTTGGTAGGTTGCGCCGCCGCGTTGAATGCCCCGTGGTCGGCGAGGGTTTTGACTCGCAGAGCTTGCATCTTGCCGTCGCGGTCAGCGGCAATCTCAGCCGTCATGTGATAGTCACGGGCAAAGCCGGTGGACTGCAGATTTTCCGAGCGCGTCTCAATCCACTTCACCGGCCGCCCGAGGGTGAGGGAAGCCACGATGGCGCAAACGTAACCCGGATAAACCGGGACCTTATTGCCAAAACCGCCACCAATGTCCGGGGAAACCACGCGAATGTTGTTCTCGGGGATGCCACCGACCAGAGCGAATACGGTGCGGTGCGCATGGGGCGCCTGGGAGGTCATATAAACCGTAAGACGTCCCGTAGCACGATTCAAGTCGGCCACGCAGCCGCAGGTCTCGAGCGGCGCCGGGTGACACCGCGGAAAAAAGGCATGCACGCTGGCCTTGACCGGAGCTTTTTGAAAAACCTGTTCGGTCGCCTGGCGGTCGCCGACTTCCCAGTGAAAAATATGATTGTCTTTTTGCTCACGGTCTTCACGAAGAAGCGGCGCACCGGGGTCAAGCGCCTTGTGCGGGTCTACCAGCACCGGTAGCTCCTCATACTCGACTTCCACCAGTTCAGCGGCGTCAGCGGCGGTGTAACGGTCTTCGGCCACCACGAAGGCGACCTCCTGCGACTGGAACAATACCTTCCCCGTCGCCAGCACCATCTGCTTGTCATACGACAAAGTGGGCATCCAGGCCAGGTTGGCCTTGGCAAGATCTTCTCCAGTAATGACAGCCAGGACACCAGGCAGCTTCTTAGCTTTGTCCGTGTTCACGCTCTTGAGCCGGGCATGAGCGTAGGGACTACGCACTAAGTGTCCATACACCATGCCGGGCAGATGAACGTCATCCACATAATTGCCTTTGCCCTGGATGAACCGCAGGTCTTCTTTGCGCTTGATGGAATGGCCCATGCCACCCACTTCAGGGGACGTTTTGTGGATCACTTCTTACCTCCCACTCCCGCCATCTCGACCGGTGTTGTCGTATCTTTTGCCATCTTCGCGGCCGCATATCGCACCGCACTCACGATGTTTTGGTAGCCCGTGCAGCGGCATAGGTTGCCAGAAATTCCCCAGCGGATCTCCTCTTCGCTCGGCTGCGGATTCGTGCGCAGGAGTGCGTAGGAGGACATCAGCATTCCCGGCGTGCAGAAACCGCATTGCAGGCCGTGCTCCTCCTTAAACCCCTCCTGCAGCGGATGCAGCTGCCCGTCGGCACTCAGCCCCTCGACGGTAAGAATTTCGCCGCCATCTGCCTGCACGGCAAACATTGTGCAGGACTTAACCGTCTTTCCGTTGAGCAGCACGGTACAGGCGCCGCAGTGGCTGGTATCGCAACCAATATGCGTGCCGGTGAGCTCTAACACTTCGCGAATAAAGTGGACCAGCAAAAGCCGCGGCTCGACCGACGCCTGCCGCTCGCGACCGTTGACTTTTACCTGAACCAATTGCTCTTTGGTCATTGCCATCGCCTGCTCCTCAGCCCAACGTGCGAGACTACTTGCCGGCTCGCTCGGCAGCCCGAGACAGGGCCCGCTTCGCCAATTCCTTCACCAATCCCTTCTTGTACTCTGCCGGGCCGCGCAAGTCAGAACTCGGCTGTGCGTCCTCAGAGGCCAACTGCCCTGCTTGCCGAAGGTTGGTCTCGTCGAGCTTCTTGCCGCGGAGAAAATCCTCTGCCTTCTTTGCTTTAATCGGTGTGGCACCTACATTGGTCAAACCGATGCCCACTTTCTGAGCCGCGCCGTTGCCATCGAGCGTGAGCTGGGCCGCGACGGCTGCGGTGGCAAAGTCCCCAACTTTCCGCTCCAGCTTGAGGTAAGCGCCGCCACTCCGAGCCGGCGGAACCGGAATGCGGATCTCGGTGAGGATTTCTCCCGGCTCAAGAGCCGTGCTGAACACAGAAAGGAAGAACTCTTCGATGGGGATGACCCTGTCTCCGCGCGATCCGGTAGCCACCACCTGGGCGCCCAACGCCAACATGGTTGCCGGGTGATCGTTGGCGGGATCACCATGGGCCAAGTTTCCCGCGACCGTGGCGAGGTTGCGCACCTGCGGATCCGCAATCACGTGGGCTGTTTCCAGGATGATGGGGTATTTCGAACGAATCAACCCCGAAGCTTCTAACTCGGCTTCCCGGGTCAGCCCGCCGATCTTCAGAAAGCCTGCCTCCTCTTTGATGTAGGACAAGCCTGAAATTCGATTAATGTCGATCAGGTAGGCAGGTCGCGCAATCCGCAGCTTCATCATGGGAATGAGGCTTTGGCCACCGCTCAAAATCTTGGCGTCGTCGCCATGCTGTTCGAGGAACGCGATCGCCTCGGGGATGGTCTTGGGTCTGAGATACTCGAATGCTGGTGGGATCATCGCTTTCTCCTCTTTCCCAAACGCAGGCCGCTACAGGGAGCGGAAATGTGGGAGGCAACTCGACCGCGGTGCGGCTAGTACGTTACCACATCGAGCGCATTTCGCGATAGCCCGGCGGGCAAAACTGCGCTCGTCGAAACCAATGGTTGCGACTTTGGTTTCGACTCCAAATATCAATGCTGACCTGTCGCACCACCCAAGGGTTGAACTCTCCACAATAGGCGGCCTATCATAATTGATGGTATGTCTCCCGATGTCTACGCCAAGGCCGCCGAACTTGTAGCCCAGGGGAAATCGTTTGCCGTAGCCACGGTCGTTCGTGTCGAAGGCTCCTCCTCGGCGCAGCGCGGCTCCAAAGCCATTGTTGACGAGGAGGGGAGGCTGATTCTCGGCTGGGTGGGCGGCGGATGTGCAGAAGGTACGGTCCGACATGAGGCGTTGCGATCGATCGAGAGGCGTCAGCCCTTGCTCATCACCCTGGACATGACCGAGGAAATCCTGGGAGTAGGAATGCCCTGCGGAGGGAAGATGGATGTCTATATCGAGCCGGTCTTGCCCAAGCCCGAACTCCTTATCGCAGGTCATGGACGGATCGCCGAGTCGCTTGCTGCCCTCGGGCACATGCTCGGTTTTCGCGTGATAGTGAACGACCCTGGTGCCGAGCCGGCGGCATTTCCGCAGGCGGAACGACTCATTGTTAAAGACTTCGATCTTAGTCAAGCGACGATCGGTTCGAACACCTACGTGGTGATTGCGACGCAGCATAAGAATGACCACCTCTGGCTGCAGAAGGCCTTGAACAGCCAAGCTGCTTACGTTGCGTTGATCGCCAGTCAGCATCGGGCCACGCTGGTGCTCGATTATCTAGCGGCCGAAGGCATCTCACCGGATGCGATCGCGAGGATCTTCACGCCTGCCGGCTTGGATCTGGGGGCTACGACACCTGAGGAGATCGCTCTCAGCATCGTGAGTCAGATCGTGGCCTTGCGCCACGGAGGAAAGGTCGGGCGCATGCGCCTCCACGAGGCGGAACTCAGCGACACGAAAGCGTCGCGCAAGAAAAGTGCCCAGCCAGAAGGCCGCGACAAAGTGATCTCGCAATGTGACCTGCCGGGCACCCACTAGAATCCATCAAATCATTGCGCACTGCTTTGAACCGTTGGTGCCCGACCTGCCTGCCTGGCTCCACGTTTTCTACGTTCGAGGACGATTTGTGCCATGATGGCGAGGGCGGTCTCTTCTGGGGTATCCGCGCAGATTTCGAGGCCCGCCGGGACCCGCACTCTGGCAAGCTCCTCGGGCGGTATGCCCTTCCCGCGCAGAGCATGAAGCACTTCTTCCCCTCTTTTCCGGTTCGCCACGAGTGCGACGTAGGCACACCTGGCATCGAGTGCCTGTTCAATCGCCTCCTCGTCGCACGCGCCGCGGCTGGCCACCACCACGTGACGATCCGGACTTGTCCCAAGGAGAGAAAAATCGAGGGTATGAAGCACCCGATCAGCCTCCGGAAAATCTGCGGTCGCAAGCAACGGGTCCACCACGGTAACGACGAATCGAAGTATCTGGCCCAGTCTTGCCAAGCCCCTCGCCAGGGCATCCCGGCCAACCACGATTAGCTCAGGTTGCGCTGTCCGGGAGTCGGCAACCTGTCCCCCACCCCGCTGTGCCGTCTCCAGCAGAGTTTTCTCTTGCAGGGCACTTGCCCGGAGCGCTTCAAGGTCGCTCCTCTGGTCGATGTCTAGCAGAATTCCCACATCGTCGACCGGTACTTTTACGATTCCCTCGATGTGATCTCCAAAGATGGCACGGCAGCCTATATCGCCGCCCAGGTTCATCACCTCGGAAAAGATCGAACGGTCGAGCAGGACTGGGTTTCCGCGAAATCCCCGATAGGTCGGAATCACAATCTGTGCCTTACCGGCCTGATGCTCCGCAATCAATCGATCGAGCGTCGCCGGCCGAACCAACGGCTGATCCGCCAAAACGATGAGCGCGCCTTCGGTTTCGGAGTCGAGGGCTGCTAGGCCCGCCTTCAATGAAGTTCCCATGCCCTCGTGGAAATTGTGGTTAATTGCGATACGCACATTCTGCGGCTCAATTTCCCTTTGGATCGCCTCTGCTTCGAACCCCAGAACCAGAACAATGTCCGCCGCCGCAGAAGCGCGAACGCTGTCCAAAACGTGCTGCAGCAGGGGACGGTCATCCAACCGCAGTAATTGTTTTGCGGTTCCCATCCGGCTGGACATTCCCGCCGCCAGGATCACCGCCGAAGTGCGCGAGCGCCTCATCCTTCAGCGAACATTATCATGCGCGGCCCATCCACCAAAACGCCGATAGCGGCAGAAATGTGCACGCCTCCGGCTCAGTAGGCTGGCGGTGAATCTGTGATGGCATTCGGGCGGGGCAGAGCCTGCGCTTCCCTACCCCACAAGTCGAAGGTTGTCGATTATATCGATGGACTTTATAGTATACTGCCCGTCTCGCACTGGACGCGGTCCGGACTCCGGGTCTTCATTCGACGGTCTCAGGTCGCGACCAGGAAGCGCATCGGAGGTTTGATCTCGCGGTTGGACAACGATGAAATCCAAACGGCTGCGCGGCGCTCGACTTTTTTCACGGTCTTAAGCACTTGTGCCCGGGAAGCGACTTCGCGGGTTGCGTCACACTGAGGGTTCACGACTTTGTTCGAAACAAGGAGATTCCCATGAGCCAGATCCTGACAGAAGTACTCGAGTCCAACCGAAAATACACTGCCGATTTCGGGGAGAAAGGAAAACTGACTTTGCCCCCGGCCCGATCGTTTGCCATTCTGACCTGCATGGATGCGCGGCTGGACCCTGCCAAGTTTGCCGGTCTGCTCGAGGGCGACGCCCACGTCATCCGCAATGCCGGCGGACGCGCCAGCGACGATGCAATCCGCTCCCTCGTGATCAGCTACAAACTTCTTGGCACGCGAGAGTTCTTTGTCATTCACCATACGGATTGTGGAATGGAGTTCTTCTCGAATGACGTGATGCGGGGCCTCCTCGCATCCAGCCTGGAGCCTGCCCAATTGACCCCGACTGGATTCCGCGATGTAGGAAATGGTCCCGGGTCGCGCGCTGGCGAATATATCGAATGGCTAACGATTGCGGACCAGGCGCAAGCCGTGGTGGACGACGTTGAGCGCGTCCGCAGCCATCCCCTGGTGCCAAAATCGATTCCGATCTACGGATTCGTCTATGACGTGCGTTCGGGGAAATTAATCGAAGTCCCTGACGCCACGACAGCGGGAAAAGCGGCGTAAAACGAAGAGCGCATTGGGAATGCTGGTCGGCTTTTTGGTCGGTTGGGGACGAGCATCTCCGGCACCTCATGCCATCGATCGCGACTACGTTGTGTTAGTTCGTACTGCATCAGCAAAGGCAGCGAGGGTGTCTACCTATCGCTTTCGAACGGCACACGCGCAAACCATTGAAGCCGTGCAGGCTTAGCCCTGCGCCTGATAAAGATGATGCGTCGAACCACTTCGCGGCATCGGCGTAACCAGAATTGAAATTACTTCAGTGATGTAGTGAGATGAGCATCCGAGTAGTACTCTGCGCAATAACCCATGTTGCAGCCTAACGAACGTTCGAGGTCTGTTCTTTACACTTCCTCACAGGTTGTCGTACCAACCCAGCTCCATTCACCGACGAATAATCGGACGGGGTTATGAAATTTCGATTCTGCTACTTAGGCTTGTTGGCCCTCGCGTTCGGATTCGCAACCCCTGCGAATACGCAGCCGGCCGGTGATTTGGATGCAGAGAAAGCCAAGCTTCTGGCGCTCGAGAACGGGTGGAACCTGGCGCAGCTGCAGCGCGACTCCAAGGCGTTGCAAGCACTGTTGTCGGACGCGTATGTCTATACCGACTACGATGGCACGGTCATGAATAAAGGTCAGTTCCTAACGGACAACAGAGATCCCGCGTACAAGCCCTCGGTGGTGAATAACGAGGACGTGCAAGTCATCACGTACTCGAATGTAGCTATCGTGATTGGAAAATATCACACCAAGGGCACCTACAAGGACAAACCCTTCGAGCACTGGGGCCGGTTTACCGATACCTGGGTATACGAGAATAACAATTGGCGGTGCATTGCGACCCATACCAATCTGATGACCTCAAAGTGACTTTCTGAAATTCCGATCCTGCGATCATCGGTGCTCCAGCCCCAGCAGGTAACCATTCTCCCATCTTGAGTGCGGTGTTCAAGTCATCACAACGAGCACTCCGGCCGAGTTTGCCCAGCTCGTTTCTGAACCGAGGGCTGCATCGCGCACAGCTGACCTACTTTAAGGAGCTGGTTTACGATGCTAACCAAACGATCGCTCAGTTACCGCCTCTTCCCCTGTCTGAGCGGCGCAAATTGAAGCGTCGCAAAATGGAGCGACGCCAAGTAAGACACAAGCCGCCAGTACCCTCCTTTCTCCTGCTCATGGGAGGTGATAAGTCCGGATCCACTGTGGTCGGAGAACAGCCCGCAGTATGAGTGCCGCCTGCGAGAAAAAGGCTCCCCACGAGGGAGCCTTTCAGTCGGTTTGCGGGCAGAGTCCTCGCTTCGCCGATACCTTCGAACGTACCCGGCCAAGGAGGCTACTTGTTACCCGAGGTTCGATCGGGCTGCACTTGCTCGGGAACTAAACTACCCTGTTTCGGGCTGGGCGTGTTGGGAGCGTACTTGGCCAGAGTCTGCAAGAATTCATGGCTGCCTTTGGGAGCTGGAACGTCGCCATAAAGGATCTCTTTGAACGGTTCCATCTTTCCGTACAGGATTCGGGTTTCGTCCTGATCTTGAGTGATGGCGGCTCCGTTAAGATCAACCCCTGCGAAGATCCCGCGGGCGCGCGAATAGGTCAATACCTCGGCCTTCATCTTCCAGTCCGTATCGGCCCCGGCGTCACGCCCGATTGGTCCGGCAGCCGCCGACGCGTTCGCTCCGAGCTTAAACTTGCTCGAAAGCAATGCGTTCATACCCTTCTCATTCATGATCAGCATTACTACGTCGACTGCCTGTCCTCCGAATTGCAGACCGAAGCTTCCACCGGTCACCGTGATCGGTGCGGGCGCACTCCAACCATGATCCGTTCTGCAGGTGGCAATGCCCTTGCCGTGGTTGCCGCCAAACACGACGGCAATCTTGACCATCGAAGGTACAATTGCAATGCAGCGCGCGTCGCTGAGGACTTTGTTCGGGATTGCCTTGTCCGGCGCACCCATGATCTCATTGAGGACGTCGGCAGAAGCCCCGATGCGCTTGACGATGTCCGATTGATCCTTGGAACTGTCAGCATCCCTGTCGTCTGCCCAACCCGGGATGGCAAAGACTAAGACTGAAGTGGCCACCGCAACCAGGCAACTCAGCATTATCCGTTTCACCCATGTCATTGTTCACCTCTTCTGTGCCCAAGCACCGAAATGTGATTGCTGCGGAAAGACTAGTCGCGACGAGCGCGCGCCGCCATCCCCGATTGTCAGTAGATTCCGCGATTAGATGCTCTAGAGGCTGTGGCCTGTTGGTGGTAGGAGTATCGAGGAGGCAGAACAATGGGGCCGAAGGCTTTGCCTATCAAGGCGAGTATTCCGAGTATCACGGCACCCGACGTGGCACGCCAAGTGGCACGTTGCCCCCGTCGGCTTTTATTTCATTCTTGCAAAATCATGATCAGGTGGGGAATCGCGCTTTCGGGGAAAGGATCTTGCGACTCGCTCCGCCCGAAACGGTGAGGGCAGCCATGGAGATTTTGCTCTTGGCGCCCGCTCCGCCTCTGCTTTTTATGGGAGAGGAGTTCGGCGCAACGTCGCCCTTCCTGTTCTTTTGTGACTTCCAGGGAGATCTGGCCTCATCGGTCACGACAGGTAGAAGAAACGAGTTCGCTCGCTTCTCCCAATTCCGCTCGATTGAAACACGCCACCAGATCCCAGATCCGAATGCTGAGGAAAGTTTTCATCGGTCGAAACTGAACTGGGATAGCTTGACCGATGAGTCTCATGCGAGCTGGCTGCAGCTGTATCGCAAACTGCTTTCGATCAGGCGCCGCGTAGTCGCTCCCCGCTTGGCAGGAGTTGCTTCAGTCAGTACCCGATATTCGAAGCTTCAGAACCTTGGCCTTGCCGTCGACTGGAACCTGGGCGACGGCAGCGTGCTGAAATTGTGTGCCAACCTAGGGCGTGACTGGCTAACAACAAGGATGTCGCAACTGGGAGGCCCGTTCTATAGCAGTAGTCAGGAAGCAGCCAATGCCTTGCTGCACAATCGACTGGCTCCGTGTTCGTTATCTGGTTCGTTCAAACATGCAACCACGGCGAATCCTTGCCGAGTAGTTGCGTTGACGGGCCCCTGAGGAGTCGACTGGACCTACGTCGGCAGCTTCAAGATTTGATTCTGGATCGCGTAAATCACCAGCTGCACTTTGTTGTGGATGCCAAGCTTGCGCATAAGATTGAACTTGTGCGTATCCACAGTCTTGATGCTCAGACCAAGCTGGTGGGCGATCTCTCTCACCGAGTTACCTTCGGCAATCATCTTTAACACCTCGAGCTCTCGACGTGTCAGGACGCCGGTCCGGGTTTGTCCGAGCGGAGCCTGGCGAAAACGGAAACCATCTACGAGTTTGCCCAGAACTTGCGGACTGAGGTATTTGCGTCCCTGATATACATCTCGTACGGCACCAATCAGACGAGAAGCCGGAACATCCTTAGCGATGTATCCAGACGCGCCAGCACCCAGGCACTGCTGCAGGTCCTCTTCCTCCTCGTTCGTGGCGAGAAAGAGGAGACGCGTACCTTCGGAGTCCTTGGTCATGAGCCGTGCTGCCTCGAAGCCTGACTTTCCGAGCTTGCTCGTATCCATGAGTACAATGTCCGTTCTAACCCGGTGAATTTTTTCCAGTGCCTCCGCGGCGCTGCCAGCTTCGCCTATGATTTGGATATCCCCTTCATTTTCCAGTGCACGGCGCACGGCCTGCCTAAATAGCGCATCGTCGTCGACGATCATGCACTTAATGGGCACCGATTTAGATTCCTCCCCAAACTGCATCGAGGAAGATTGGGCGGGGTTCATCGCTTCCTGTCATGTCGGTTCTGTCCAGTAATAGAGCGATATCTATTGCTTCATAGGGAAGAATGGCTTGGCCAGGCCGTGCTCCCATGCTTAGTGCCATCTTTCGATGAAGCGCAAGCAAGGGGTGGTTGCCTTCCTGATCCGGGGTTGGATCGACGATGTTGTGGCTAGCGCTCTTGAGGCCACCGGGATAGCTGCCGATTCGAGATGGAAATCAGCTCAGGCAGTCGCCTTCGCGTGAAGCGACACGGAATCATCACAAGGAATGACTACCTCGACCCGTGTGCCCGGATTGGTATTCACCACCCGCAGTTCACCACCAAACTCCTTCGCCCTTTGCCTCATTCCACCAATGCCAACGCCGATGCCGCCGGGCTGTAGTTGCGCCGTCCGCTGTTCTACCCCTTTGCCGTCATCCTGTACCGTTACCTTCACGCGTCCGTCCTGCCAACACAGGGTCACACAGGCACGGCTTGCACCAGAATGCCGATACACATTCGTGAGAGCTTCCTGGACGATCCGGAAAACGGCGGTCTCCAATTCTGGCGTCAGCCGGGGCAGGTCGCCGGGCGAGACACTGAGCGAGGTTTCTATGTTGCTCCGTTTGGTGAGCCCGTCGAGGTACCACTGCAGTGCCGAGAGCAGGCCAACTTCGTCGAGCAAGGGCGGATGCAAAAGATGAGAAACACTGCGAACTTGCTGAATCGCTTTGTCAATAATCTCAATGGTCTCCTTCACTTCCTGCTCGTGTCCGCGACCGGAATCCGGAGGAAGAAGCGCATCGAGGCGCATTTTGGCAGCCGCCAGATTCTGACCCAGACCATCGTGCAGTTCCCTGGCTACTCGGCGTCGCTCATCATCCTGGATTCTCATCAGGCGACTGGAAAGTTGCCGCAGGGCAAAAGTCCTGTCATCAACCATCTTCTCCAGCTCTAGAGCGTTGTCGCGAATGGATTGTTCGAGTAGTTTGCGGTCATGAATGTCAGAACAAGTGCCATACCACCGGACGGGTCTACCCTCATGGCCTCGAAGGGGTACGGCTCGAGCGCGGAACCAGCGGTAGGTTCCATCGGATCCGCGTAGGCGGTATTCGGACTCGTAGTGATTACCGGATTGGACACAGCGGTTCCACTCCGCCATGCTTCTCCCACGGTCGTCGGGGTGAACGTAATCCAACCAGCCGAAGCCACTTGCCGACCCGGCGGCAGCTCCTGTGTATTCATAGAATCGGTCGCTGATGTAATCCCTCGCTCCGTCTTCCCGCCGGCTGAAGATCATGTCCGGAGCGGTCTGCAAGATGGCGTCCAGCTCCTGGTTCTTTTGTAGCAGCTCGCAATTGAGTTGTTGCAGCGCTTCAGCCCTTCGATCGAGTTCCTCGGTTCGCTCGGTCACATGTTGTTCTAATTCTCGATTCAGGTGCTCCAGTTGGTGGGTTTTGCGATGCAGTTCTGCGAATATGCTGATCTTAGCTCGCAGCACTTCTGGAATAACCGGCACAGTAACATAGTCCACCGCTCCCCGTTGATATCCCTTGATCCGGTCGAAGTCCGTCAGGTGCACTCCAGAAATGAAAATAATGGCGGTTCTTTGAAATCGTGGATGCTGGCGGATCATATCTGCTAATTCAAAGCCATCCAGATCAGGCATGCTGACATCCATCAACACCACTGCAACATCGTTTCTAAGCAGCACCTCCATAGCTTCCTTGGCGGAATTCGATCGAATGAGGTTCTCACCCAGTTCGCTCAGGATCGCCTCATATGTCAGTAGCTTGGCTGGCTGATCGTCGACCATCAGGATGTTTACCTTTTCTTTGTTATTCATATCTGCTCAAGCGTCATGATCCTCATCAGCACGATGGCAATATCGGGATTTGGATTCCAGTGTGTCCGTGCCGCATTCAGCATGGCACACTTCGTATCATTGAATCTCGAATCTGTTTTCGTAACTAAGGGCCAAGGTTGGTGTTCAGACGACACAGATCTCATTTCTGCTTCTTCCCTGCTCTCGCCCCGAAAGTAAGAACAGTACGAAAATCTTCTGAGCCACGGTCCCGGTTTCACGCACCGCCTGCCGCTCCCCAACCGGAGCGTTGTGATAAAGGCGCCCTAGTTTCATACGGGGGGAACGGCATCGGCCAGCCGTGCCAAGTTTATTATCAGAAAACTAACGTACATTCTCTACAGTTGTTACTGTAGGGTCGGTATGCGTCCGTGTAAACTATCGCGCTTGATCAATTTACTGAGTCACACGCATGCGAAACTTGTGCCTACTGTCCCTTCCGGGTGAGGCCGCGTCGCAGTGGCTGTTGTCCCGCGCCTCTGCGCCACTTTGTTGGAGGAGAATTTCAGCACCTTATGCGACGAAAAACTGTGGGGCGATACCCGGTTGGAAGTTCGGCTGCCGCCGTCGTCTTGTTATCACAACGTGCTTACCGGCGAGTGCTTTCCGGCCCTGGGCGAAGGTGGGTGGTTCCTCCCGCTGGGAAAATTGCTGCAGCGCTTTCCCGTGGCCCTCCTGCTCAAGGAGCTTTCTAGCTGTCGAGCTGCCTGCGGTGCGAATTCCAGACTAAATGGGTAGCGTCTGCCACCAGCCATTGTTGCAGCATCTTTCTCAGAGAAATACTGGGTCCGCCTGATCGCGCTTGGCCATCCACCAACTATAACTTTGTCTTGAAGGTAAGACCCCCATGGAGAAAACGCAATGAACTCTGATCAATGGCAGGGAAAATGGAAACAAGTCAAGGGCTCGATCAAGGAGCGATGGGGCAAGCTAACCGACGATGATCTCGATGTCATAGCCGGACAGCGTGACCAACTGGCAGGCCGAATCCAGGAGCGATATGGCATTGCCGAAGAGGAGGCCCGCAGACAGGTGAACCAATGGATGCGAATGGAGCAGCCTCACGGTCACCTTCAGGAGCCACGCAAAGCAAGCTGACCATTACGGTGTTTGATACTCGTCGGGGGCGGCCGAAAACCTCAGCTCCCGATGCTCCCCAACGCTCGAGAACTCAAAGGTAATGCTGCTTAGGAATACAGTACATACCGTATGGGACTTCCAACCGAAGAGTGCTACACTTCGCCGTTCATTAGGGTCGCAGTTTCGAACAGGCAGGCCGACACGATCGAGGAAGAAGGCCTCCTCGATTCTCGATCGCCAAGTGTAGAGAGCTCCTAGGTTTACTGCCACTTCGTCGGATGTGGGCGCTGCCAAGAGCTTGCTAGTAACCGATTGATTTTGCAAGGGCTAGCACGATCGCTTACCGTCTCGCAATGCAATTTTTCAAAGAACCACCAGGTTGAAGAAATGGGCACACTACAGCCAACTTGATTCCCGCTACAGGCTTGGGCATGGTCGAGCTCAGCGTGCGTTTCAGTATCCGTCAAGATTCCGGTTCGCCTGAGCCTTCCTGGCTGTGTGCCGAGGATTTCTCTTGACGATTGCTACTGCAATCATCCGATTGTGGCGGCCAGGATCGGCCAGCTACCTTGAAGGTCCATAACGATCGAAACGTGAACAATGTTTGCGAATAGCGGTGATTGGAATTGAGAATTGCTCAAGTCGCGCCATTATACGAGTCCGTGCCACCCCGAAAGTACGGCGGGACTGAACGCGTTGTCTCCTGGTTGACGGAAGAATTAGTTCGTCAAGGTCACAGTGTCACACTGTTTGCCAGCGGCGACTCGCTTACCACAGCGAGGTTAGTGCCTGTGTGCGCCAACTCTCTTCGCACAGATCCTCTGTGCCAAGATGTTCTGGCTCACCACATTCTGATGCTCGAAAAGGTTTGGCAGCAGCGAAATGAATTTGACATCGTGCATTTCCATATTGATTATCTTCACTTTCCCCTGAGCCGGCAGTCTGAGGTGCGTCAGATCACGACCCTGCACGGTCGCCTGAATATACCGGATCTGATCCCTGTCTACCGCGAATTCAACGAAATGCCCGTGGTCTCAATTTCACTGCGCCAGCGCGACTTTTTGCCGTATGCAAACTGGGTCGGCAACGTCTATCACGGGCTTCCGGGACATTCTCTACCTTTTAACTCCGGCCCTGGAAAGTATTTGGTGTTTATCGGCCGCATTTCCCCCGAGAAGCGACCCGATCGTGCGATTGAGATTGCGGTGCGGGCAGGAATCCCGCTCAAAATGGCCGCCAAAGTGGACGCAGTGGATCGCGAATATTTTACCTCTGTGGTTCAACCATTATTGAGTCAGCCGGGTATCGAATTCATCGGGGAAATCGGGGATGGAGAAAAAGCAGATTTTCTGGGGAATGCAATCGCATCCCTTGCCCCTATTGATTGGCCAGAGCCTTTTGGTCTAAATATGATTGAAGCCATGGCCTGCGGCACGCCTACAATCGCATTTCCCAATGGTTCTGTGCCGGAGATCCTGGATGACGGCATCAGCGGAATCATCGTGCAGAATGTGAACGAAGCTGTTCAAGCAGTGCCACGAACGATGGCCATGTCGCGCCGCGCCTGCAGGAATGCTTTCGAGCGTCGTTTCACCGTGAGCCGGATGGCCGACGACTACCTTGCAATCTATCAGCAGCTTGTGACCGGTCCAGGCGCCGATCGTATGCTGGAACTCCGTCAGCAAGAATCTTCCGGCATATTGAAGGAGGATGCCGCATAACCTTGCAAGATATCATTCAAGTAGAGAATCAGTTCTACGTCCTCGCAACCTCGTCCTTGGCAGATGACCGCACTCGTGTTCTCAAATATGGCGAGACCTTTGCAGTATTCAACCGCTTGGGCGACATTGAAGGAGTCGGTCTGGGAGAGCAGGGACTCTATCACCGCGGGACACGTTATCTCTCGCGGCTAACGCTGCGCATGAGTGAGACTATTCCGCAGCTTCTGCGCTCAACCATTCAGGAAAGTGACGCTTTTTTAACCATCGATATGATGAATCCCGACGTCTACCGAGAGGGACGTCTCATGGTAGCCAGAGGATCGCTGCATTTGTTTCGGTCCAAGTTCTTATGGAA
>Ga0187783_10000796_pt1 | contig 23224 bp, 24 predicted proteins | sample 1015_SJ02_MP02_2_FD_132471 | JGI IMG/M metagenome (GOLD analysis project Ga0187783, IMG submission 132471) | Tropical peat soil microbial communities from peatlands in Department of Meta, Colombia - 1015_SJ02_MP02_20_MG | ecosystem: Environmental > Terrestrial > Soil > Wetlands > Peat | place...
AAGATACAGCTGATAGCGCCCTAGTCTCCTAGCAGCTTCTTCGCGTTCTCCACCAACAGCTTCTGGGCCACCCCCGTCTTGAGCTTCGACCTGAGGTGCTGGAAGTCTTCGAACCACGCGGAGTGCCTAAGCATGGGATAGTCGGTGCCGAAGAGGAACCTGTCCTTGAGGATGCCGTTCATGTACGGCATGAGAGATTCTGGGAGGTATCTGGGCTTCCAGCCAGAGATGTCTATGAACACGTTCGGATTTCGCAGAGCCACGGCAATCGTGACGTCTGGCCATGGCCAGCCGAAGTGCGCCATAACCACCTTCAAGTCCGGGAACCTCTGGCAGACCTCGTCTAGGAACTCGGGCTTGCTGTACTTTATGTCGCAGTCGCCCAGCCCCGTGGTGCCTGTGTGGAACAAGACCGGTGCGCCCACCTCCTGGCAGACTTCGTAGATCGGGTACATCTTCTTCTCGTCGTTCGGATACACCGAGTTGGCGCTGCTGTGAATCTTGAGCCCCCTGAAACCAAGCTTCTTGAAGGCGCGTCTCAGCTCCGAGACGGCCTCGGCTCCCGCGTTGGGGTCGACGCCAGCGAAGGGGACGAACGTGTCCTTTGACTTGCGCGCGAGTTCCGCGATCACCTCGTTCTTTATGGTGTAGTTCCTAAAGTGGTCGTTCGGCGTCGCGTGGGTGTCCTGCCCAAGAATGACCGCTCTCTGCACTCCGGCGGCTTTCAGGTCGCCTACGAGCTCTTCCACGGTCTTCGGAAGCTTTGAGGTGTCAAGGTTGAAGAAGCGACAGGCCTTGACTATCGGGCCGTTCTTCAGCATGAATTCCCGGGTCCAAGGGTGGACGTGGAAGTCTATCGCCAAGCAAGAAGGGCGGAAGCAGCTCCGTCAATAAAGCCTTCCAGACAGGTCTGGTGTGAAACCGGCCCAAATCTCGTGAACGAGCGCCAAGCTCGCCAAAAGAGCTCAGATGCAAGGCATGGGAACGGCGATGCCTGACGGGCACGACGCCCTGTTCCAGCATGTTTTTCTGAAGGCCGTCTGAAGGACTCTCCATGAAGGCGAGCTCAGAATTGAAAGAAGGAGACCCCGCACCGGACTTTGAGCTACCATCCACGTCGGGAAAGCCGATCAGGCTCTCCTCGTTGAGGGGCAAGAGGGTGGTGCTCTACTTCTACCCGAAGGACGATACCCCCGGCTGCACCGTCGAGGCTTGCTCCTTCAGAGACAACCTCCCGAAGTTCGGTAAGCTGGACGCGGTCGTCCTGGGGGTCAGCAAGGATGGGATCGATTCGCACATGAAGTTCAAGGACAAGTATTCTCTAAACTTCACCCTTCTGAGCGACGAAGACCTCGTCGCGCACAAGCTCTACGATACCTGGAAGCTGAAGAACATGTACGGTAAGGAGTACTGGGGGACCGAAAGGTCGACCTTCGTCATCGACGAGAAGGGAAGAATCAGGCGCATCTTCAGAAAGGTCAAGCCTGATGGGCACGAGAAGGAAGTGCTGGACGCTCTAGGCGCGTAGGTTCGCTGAATGGGTTCGCCGCTCGCGGGTCTGAAGGCTGGGGTCATCTCGGGCGTCGTGTTCGTAGGCGCGCTCGCCCTGGTCAACGTGATACTGCTGTACGCGTTCCAGAGCCAGGCGCTAACTATCATCTCGAAGTCCTTCTCTGCCGTCTGCACTCTGGTCGAGTCGAACTCCACTTCGAGCGCGGTCAACGTCACATCGCCCGCGGTCAAGGCCTGCTTCTCCGACGTCGTGAGCGTCTGGCCCGAGTTCTTCGCATTCATCAATTTCTTCATAGCGCTCTTCCTCGCCTCCGTCTTCGGCTGGCTCTACGAATCTCTGCCCAGTTCGAGACCCACGATCAAGGGGCTCTCCATATCGGTCGTGGCCCTAGTGGTATACATCTACTTCGGCCTGCTCGGGTTGACCTTCGTGATACAGGCGGCCGAGCTCCTGTACGCCTTCGCACTGGCCGACACGGTCCTCTTCGGATACCTCCTCGGCAAGCTCTATGGCAGATACTCGAGGACGGTCGACATCGTCTCACAAGACGGGTCGGCAAAGATACTCGTCGACGGGAAGGATTTCACTAACAAGAAGAGGACTTTCTCTGTGAAGTCGGTGCACGAGGTGAAGGCGGAGCCACAGGAAGGGTCTTCCTTCAAGGAATGGACGGTGAGCGGTGGCGTCTCGGTGGAAGACAACAGATCGTACGAGACGACCATGGAGGTCAACGGGGACGGCGTACTCAGGGTGGGAACGAAGAGGTAATCGATTTATGACGAATTCTGAAGCACCTTTGTGGCCCAATTAAATACAGAAGAGGCAAGCCGGACCACGTGCGATTGAGGGCTGTCCAAGACGAGACGTACTGCCTGAGGTCTCAGGTGCACGCCAAGAGGTGCACGGGAAGAAACCATGTCTGCTACAGGTGCGGCATGCTGCTCGGACGGTGCGACTGTCCCTCCTTGGGGTCCCCGCTGGACTACTGACCCTTGCCAGCGAACAGCTGCACGAGAGACCTGAACCCGCTCTTCGTGTAGAACCTGACCGCTATCTCGTTCCTCGTAGGCACGGCCGCTGTGATGACCCCAGCTCCCATCCTGACCAGCTCCTTGGTGGCTTGGCGCAACACCTTCTCCCCAAGGGCCTTCCTCCGGTACTCTGGCATGATGTAGAAGTCCGTTATGAAGCCCTCAACGCTTGGCTCGTACAGGACTCGTTCTCTGACCTCCGCCCTCAAGATGGCCACCACCTTGTCGCCTTGAACCCCGACGAGAAGGAGCACCTTCTCATGGCCCAAAGACTCCTCCAAGTACTCCTTCGCCTTGCTCTGAGCGTCGTCTACCACCTTGAAGAGCGGGTCGAACTCGTTATTGAGACGCTTCGTCCTGACGATCAGGTCCGCCGCCTGCGCGAGGTCGGCTCTCTTTGCCCTTCGTATCGCTGCTTCTCGCACGTGCCGGTCAACGTCCGCAGTTTCTTTAGCGTTACTTGGGCGGCTTTTCAATGATCCCCGTCTCCATCAGCACCTTCATCGACTTCCTAGACTGCTCTATCCTCTCGGTGACTCTATTTCTCAGTTCGGCTCTAGAGAGCTTCTTCCTCGCTTCACCTTCCGACTGGCAGGCAGTCCCGACGGCTACCGCGACCCTCGGGTAGACGCGCCAGTCCAGCATCGAGGGCAGTATGTGGCGCGGTTCAAGCCCCTTCTCCTGGGCGAACTTGGCGAGCTCCTTGGCGGCGGCGATGACCATGCCGTCGGTTATCGTCTTGGCCCTGACGTCAAGAGCGCCCCTGAAGATCGCGGGGAAGAGCAGGCTGTTGTTGACCTGGTTGGGATAGTCGGAGCGCGCCGTCGCCACTATTGCCGCTCCACCCGCGGACGCATCCTGCGGCCACATCTCAGGGACGGGGTTCGCCAGCAGGAAAACGATGGGGTTACTTTGCATCGACGAGATCTCACTCTTGCTGATCAGGTTCGGTCCCTGTCCGGACGCCGCGACAAGCACGTCCGCTCCCCTCAGCGCCTCTCTCAAACCACCGCGGACGCGATCGCCGTTGGTGCTCATGGCAAGGTCGTACTTCCACCTGTTTCTCAGCTGCAGCTGGTCGATGTCCTCTCGCTCTGGCTGAAGTATCCCCTTGGAGTCGAGCACTATGATGTCTGAGGACCGGGCTCCCGCCTCCACGAGCAGCCGCGCAGCGGCCAGGTTGGCCGCGCCTGCCCCCATGAGCACGATCCTTGTCCCGCGAAGGGACCTTCCGGTGAGACGGAGGGCGTTGTAGAGGCCGGCGAGGACGACACCGGCCGTGCCCTGCTGGTCGTCGTGCCAGACAGGGATTCGCATCTCGGACCTCAGCCTGTCCAGTATCTCGAAACACTTCGGCGACTCGATGTCCTCCAGGTTCACACCCCCGAGGCTGGGCTCGAGAGTCCTGACAGTCGAGATGAACTGCTCCTCGTCGGAGACCCTGATCGGGAGAGGGTAGGCGTCGACTCCGCCGAGGTACTTGTAGAGAAGCGCCTTCCCTTCCATCACTGGGAGAGACGCCTCGGGCCCCACGTCTCCCAGTCCCAGGACGCGGCTACCGTCGGTTATGATGGCGATTGTGTTCCACCTGTTGGTGTACTCGAACGACTCGTCGGGTTTGGCCCTGATTGCGAGCGACACGGCGCCAACCCCGGGGGTGTACCAGACGGAGAAGTCTTCCAAAGACCTGACCGGGACCTTCGGTACGGTGGCAACCTTGCCGCCGTAGAATTTGGTATACCTGAGAGCCTTCCTGGCTGCCGTGCTGCCGCGCTTGGCGGAGACCAACTGGTTCCGCGGCCGCCCGCGCCGATATTTGAAGTTCGACGGCAGGCTCGAGTGGTGCGAGGCTGCTAACGCTTTAAACGCCCACGGGAGGCCCGATGTCGAGGAAACGGGTGATGGTGGACCAGAAGTTTGTAAAGTACGTCGACGAAAACCTGAACTCTTTCGCGAAAGACGTGATGAGACTCGTTTCTCAGCCCAGCGTCTCGGCCAGGCACGAGGGTGTGGACCAGTGCGCGCTTCTTGTTGAGCAGATGCTGAAGGAGGTCGGAGCCGAGACCAGGGTGATCAGGGCGGAGGGGTTCGCACCGCTCGTCTATGGGGAGATCAGGTCGGACAGATCGGGAAAGACGATTCTCTTCTACAACCACTACGATGTCCAGCCCGAAGAACCGCTGGAGCTGTGGAAGTCGCCCGCCTTCAAGCCCGAAATCAGGGAGGGAAGAATCTACGGCCGGGGGTCCTCTGACGACAAGGGCGAGCTCGCTTCTAGGCTCGACCTGGTCAAGGCGTACCAGAAGACGATGAGCGACGTCCCTTGCAACTTCAAGTTCTGCTTCGAGGGAGAGGAGGAGACGGGCAGCCCGCACCTCTACCAATACATCCAGGAGAACAAGGAGCTGTTCAGGTCCGACGCGGTGTTCTGGGAGGGAGGAGAGGTGGACGCCGAGGGGAGGCCGTCAGTCGCGCTGGGCATGAAGGGAATGATCTACGCGGAGTTCTCATTGAAGATGCTCGAGATGGACGCCCACAGCAGTTTTGCAGCGGTCCTCCCGAGCGCGGCTTGGAAGATGGTCCGGATGCTGAGCACGCTGAAGGACGAAAACGAGCGCGTCCTCGTCCCCGGATGGTACGACAACGTCGAGACGCTCAGCGAGGAAGACCAGGCGGTCCTCGAAGAGCAAGAATTCGACGCCGAGTCTTTCCTTCAAGTCCACGGTTCGAAGGGCTTCGTCAACTCGCTGACCCCCTCACAGGCGAAGAAGGCGTTGGTCCAGAGGCCCACGGCGAACATAGCGGGGATATGGGCCGGGTACCAGGGACCCGGGTCGAAGACGGTGCTCCCGAAGGAGATCCACTGTAAGGCCGACTTCCGGTTGGTGCCCAACCAGGACCCCGAAGACCTGCTAAGGAAGCTGAGGAACCACCTCGACGGGAACGGATTCTCGGACATAGTGATTGAGACGGAGACTCTCGAGCCCGCTGCGAGAACCACTTACAAGGACCCGTTCGTCCAGGCCGCGGTCTCCGCGGGGGAGAAGGTGTGGAAGAAGAAGCCAACGATCAAGCTCTCCGAGGCTGGGACGGGGCCGTTCTACGTCTTCACGAAGACGTATGCAGAGCCCGCGATAGCGATAGGCGTCTCCGCATCAGACGCGGGGATGCACTCCCCGAACGAGAATCTAAGGCTCGACTATCTTAGGAACGGCATTCTCTGGTTCGCGGAGACGATAGAGAACTACCTGCGCTGAGTCTGCTACCACTTCGTGGAGTTGCCTTCGAGGAGGCCCATCCCGACGTGGGTCCTGTCTATGTGCTTGGAGAGCTTTTCTGGGTCGTCGAACTCCGCCCCGCAGTAGGGGCAGACCACCATGGCGGGCGAGCTCAGTTCTGGGAGAGGTATCTGCTGCTGGAGGTTCCCGGAAAAGACGCTCTTCTGAGAGACCACGCCGAGCGGTTTCCCGCCCTTTGTGACCACGAGGCGCCTGATTCCTAGCCTTGTCATTTCGGAGATAGCCTCCGAGACCTTCGCCGAAGAGTCGAGCGTGTGGATGGGGGAGCTCATGACCTTGCTGACCTGCGTCTCCGCAGGGTCTAGGTCGCCAGCGACGACCTTGTAGAGTATGTCCCTCTCAGTGATGATGCCCACCGGGTCGCCCTTTTCTGTGACAACCGCCTCCGTGGACTCCTCGACCTTCATCAGTTTCGCGGCCTGCGTGACGCTCCACTCTGAAGGGACCTTCACGAAGTCCTTTGAGGTGAAGCTCAGAACGGGCTCGTCAAGGGACTTCTTGAGGTCCATGGGGCTCGCGCGCTGCGTCCATTACTTAAGATGATACTCTTAAGGCGAGGCCGAGGCTCATCGAAGGCGTGAAGGTCGGAGTCCTTGGGGCGGGTCTCATGGGCTCGACGATCGCCTGGGACCTCTCTAGGTCAGAAGGGGTGGACGCGGTCGTGGTGGCGGACCTCGACCCCGACAGGCTCAGGGAGGCGAGGAGACGCGGCGGCAGGAGGGTCTCGACTGAGGTCGTGGACGTCACCGACGCGAGAAAGCTTGCGTCCTTTGTGAAGGGTTTCGACGTCGTCTCTTCTGCTCTCCCGCACGGGGTCGTCCATCAAGCGGACGTGGCTCTGGTGAAGGCGGGAGCGAAGGCGGTAAACATCGCTTTCGAGGACGAACAGATGCTTCTGGACGGTGCGGCCAGAAAGAGCGGTGCGCTGCTGATACCGGGCTGCGGTCTCGCTCCGGGGTTGGGCGGGATACTTCTTGCGAAGGGCGTGGACGCTCTCGGTGGCGGTACCTCCGGTAGGATATTGGTCGGCGGCCTGCCCCAGAAGCCGGAAGAGCCCTTCGGATACAGGCTCGTCTTCTCCATCCTTGGGCTTCTGAGGGAGTTCCTCGACGAGGCCAGGATCGTGAGGAACGGAGCGGAGGTGAAGGTTGACCCCGTCGCCACGACAATCCCCGTGCAATTTCCCGAACCCGTGGGAAGGTGCGAGGCTTTCTATTCCGACGGGCTTGCGACCTTGCTGTACACCATGAAGGGCTTCGACACTCTGGAGGAACTCACCGTCAGATACCCGGGACACGTGAGGAAGATGAAGCTGCTGATCGACGCCGGTCTGCTCTCGAAGAGGCCGATCAGGACTGGGAAGGGGGATGCCGTCCCCTTCGACGTCACCGCGGCAGTGCTCGCGAAGAAGCTGAGCGAGGGGTCCGAAGAGGACGTCACCGTCATGAGGGTCGAGGTTGTGAACCGCGGGAGGGCCGCGACGTACGAGCTTGTGGACTTCTATGACAGAAAAAACGCCGTGACTTCGATGGGCAAGACGACGGGATACACCTGCTCGATAGTCACCCAGATGGTCGGGAGGGGGGAGGTCAGGGGATCGGGGGTGATCCCACCCGAGACAGCACTTCGCGGCGGGTTGACCGAGAGACTTCTCTCCGAACTAGAGAGGAAGGGCGTGAGCGTCTCGCAGAGAAGCTCCTGATCACCTGCGAACTCGCTCCCCTGTCTCGTTCAATTGTATGCTGATGTGCTTTGTCTGAAGGAACTCAGTGAGTCCTTCCATGCCCGTTTCGCGACCGAGACCGCTCTGCTTGTAGCCCCCGAAGGGGACTTCGGGGCCGGGATTCAGGTGCCTGTTCACCCAGAGCGTCCCCGTTCGGATGCCCTGCGAGACCTTTAGGATCCGGACAATGCTCGTAGACCATAGGTCTCCAGCGAGGCCGAAGTTGGTGGAGTTTGCCAAGGCCACCGCGTCGTCCTCGTCGCTGAAGGGAAGGACGCAGACGACTGGTCCAAAGATCTCCTCCTGGAAGATCCTCATTTCCTTGGAGACCTCTTCGAAGATGGTCGGCTGCACGAAGAAACCCTTCTCGAGTCCCCCCGAGTCGAGGCGCTTTCCGCCGTGGGACAGGCGAGCGCCATCCTTGACCCCGGAGTCGATGTAGGAGAGGACCCTCTCCAACTGGACCTTGGAGATGAGCGGACCCATCTCCGTTGCGGGGTCGAGCCCGTTCCCCACCCGTATCTTGCCGGCGAGTTCCATGAACCTCCGCGTGAAGTCCTCGTAGACTCCCTTCTGCACGAGAAGCCGAGAGCCTGCGTTGCAGGATTGGCCGGCGCTCCTGAATATCGACCAGAGGGCGCCCGGGAGCGCCGCTGAGATGTTGGCGTCGTCGAAGACGATGTCCGCAGACTTTCCGCCGCATTCGAGATTCACCTTCTTCAGGTTGGAGGAAGCCATCTCCATGATCCTCCTTCCGGTCTCGGTCGACCCCGTGAAGGACACCTTGTCCACCAGAGGGCTCTTCACGAGCTCACTCCCCACGGATTCGCCCGGACCAGTTATCGCGTTCACGACCCCCTTCGGGACGCCTTCAACGCGGTCGATCAGCTGCATGAACTCCATCGAGATACCAGACGTGTAGCCGGAGGGCTTGCAGACGACGGTGCAGCCCGCCGCCAGTGCGGGGCCAAGCTTCCAGGAGAGAAGCGAGATGGGAGAGTTCCAGGGCACAATCAGGGAGCAGACGCCCACGGGCTCGTGAACGACGAGGCTCATGTCGGCGCCACTGTACCTCGGTATCCTGCCCACGATGTGCCTGGATGCCGAAGCGTAGTACTCGAAGACGTTCGCGGCGTTCAGCAGTTCGCCCTTCGCGTCAGCCAGCGGCTTGCCATTCTCAAGCGTGAGCAGAACGGAGAGGCCGTCGACCTCGGACCGGAGCGACTCTGCTACCTTGAGCAGTGTCGCAGCCCTCTCCTGCGGACGCTTCGCGGACCAGACTCCGCTGTCGAAGGCTGCTCTCGCAGCCTCGATCGCAGCCGCCGCGTCGTCCTTTGTAGAATTGGGAGCTCTAGACACGAGCTCGCCCGTGGCGGGGTTCCTACCCTCGATGAAGCCGTCGCTCCCCTTTACCCACTCGCCCGAGACATAGTTGGAGTAGTTCCTCACCTCTCCCTTGTCCACGGTGCTCCTGACCTCGGCGCGTCTAATTAAGCGATGGAACGATCAGGGCTTTAGGACCCTCGAACCCAAGATGGTGAAGCCAGACCTGTACACCGCCCCGGAGAGGGGCCGAGGCTCTCCGACGTCGAGGCTCGTCTCGAGTGAGCCCCTTCCGAGCCACACGTCAGAATTGGTCGAATTGGACTTCATTATCTCGACCGCTTCTCTGACGGACGACTGGGAGGTGTCGGTGGAGGGGAAGTTCCTCATCCCGTAGGTGGCCCCGAACGAGATCAGGTCGGAGGCAGCGCCCTGCCTCTCCAAAGAAACGCTCACCCTGAGCTCTTGTTCAGGGCCCTTGACGCAGTAACCCGAGAGGACCGTCCCGACTCCGAGCTTCTTCAGACCGGGATTCAGAGGGTGGAGCTTCGTCATGTGGACAGCGTCGGCCAGGCGCTTGGGGTACCCGTTCAGAAGTCCTCTGAGCAGCGACCACTCCGTCGTCACCCACATGACGGGGAAGTAGATGCCCGGCTTGCCAGCGAAGGAGCACTTGACACCGATCGCGGCTTCGTTGTAGACTGTGCGCTCCGGGGCGCTAGAAACCAAGTCTGCTCGACCTTCGGCGACGGACACGATCTCGCAGACGTAGGCCATGCACGTGATGTCATTGACCTCGAACGAGTGAGGCACAAGACTCCTCAGCTTGGAGCGCTCTCCTTCAAAGTAGACCGTGATGTAGTCTGCCCCGTAGTGCCAAGGCCCAGGCTCTACCGCTGACGCATCCCCAAGGTCGAGCGAGTGGTCCATGGTCTCGCGCAGGCTTTTCGGCATAAAAAGCGTTGGCCGGATTGGAGCACGTCAGACGAGCGCAACAAAACGGTTAACAAATTGGGGCGAGGGGTCCTTCCGTTTGAGACTCTGCACATACCTGTCGCGTCGCGATCCCTCTTTGGGGTCCAGGGTCGGCATCCTTGAGGACGAAGGGGTGACTCAAGTCAATGGGATCGCCACCATGCTGGAGGCTCTCAGCGCACCAAGGATCGGTAGTATTGAGCGCGGTAGGAGGGTCAAGGAGTCTGACGTTCGTCTTTGCGCGCCCATCGAAAGGCCCGGAAAGATAGTCGCCGCGATAGTCAACACGGCTGGGATGCTCGGCGGAGAGGACGTGACCCTGGAGAGGCCGAGGATGGACATGAAGGCTCCAAGCACCGTGATCGGTCCGCAACGGGTGGTCTTCGCTCCTCGCTCGGGGGTGAGGCCAGAGGTGGAGTTGGCTGTGGTCGTAGGCAAGAGGTCGGTGAGGCTGTCCAAGAAGGGCGCGGAGGAGGCGATCTTTGGGTACACAATACTGAACGACGTCACCGCTCCATTGGACTCGAAGGAGGACGCTTACGACGCTTACCGGAGGGACAAGACGACCGGGCTCATCAGGAAGGTCACCATGAGAGGACCGCTCTTTCGCTCGAAGAACCACGACACCTTCTGTCCGATGGGTCCCTGCCTGGTCACCAAGGACGAGCTGGACGTGGCAGACCTTGGGATGAGGACCGAGTTCCTGGGTAGGAAGGTCCAGGAGGGGAATACTTCGGAGTACATCTTCTCGCCGCGCGAGCTCGTGTCCTACGTCTCGGGTTTCCTCTCGCTCGATCCCGGGGATGTGGTCTCCTGCGGCTCGGTAGGCTGGACTAGGGAAGCGATTGGCGACTACGACCCGACCGAGTATCTTCTGCCCAAGAAGAACGGGACGATGAAACTCTCCGTCGATGGTCTCGGAGTCCTCACCAACCCGCTCAGGTACCAGTAGCTACTTCGGCGTCTCGATCGAGTCTAGGAGCCGCCTGACCATCTTCACGCAGTCGTCGCGCTGCTCCTGCAGCTGCTCGTACATCTTCGCCCACATGATGGTCGGGTCGCCCCTGCTGAAGCGGTCGTACAGCTCGTATCTCTGTCCGGCCTCGCTGCTGACCACGTCCCAGGCCAGGTTGAAGACCTTGATCCGTTCAGCGGCGGAGATTCCTCCCTTCCCCGGCATGTACTTGTCTATGTACTTCCTGATCTCGGGGTTTTCCAGGTCCCTGTGCGAAGATGGTAGGGCGATGAGAGACCCTCCCGAGATGAGCTTGATCACCTCGTAGGCTCTCGGTATCGCCTGCATGTTGAACTGGCTCGATGCGACGGCGACCTCGGGGTTCGGCCTGACAAGCCCATTCGGGAGCTTTTCAGAGAGTTGCTCGGCGGCCACGATCGACGAGCGCGTCAGGTTGAGGTAGATTAGAAGCTCGCCTATCTTCTCTTGCACGTTGATGAACTTATCAATCCCCACCGTCTGTGCGATGGTCGTCGCCAGGCCGACCAGGAACTTGAGTCTAGAGTAGTATTGGACGCTGAAGTGATAGTTGAACCAGGCCTTCATGTACACGCCGCCCCACATGAGTAGGGGGACCTTCTCCACCTGCTTGTAGAGGAAGACGTTCTCCCATGGTATCAGCGCGTCGTCGAAGATGACCATCGCGTCGCTCTCTTCGTACCTCGCGCTGATCGGATACTCGAACTCGCCCAGGCCCTGTCTCGGCGCGAAGGACTTCCGCGCGAGGAACTTGATGCCGTCGACGTTCGTTGGGCAGCCGAAGGCGATGGCGTACCTGGGGTCCGGGTCCCTGAGCATGTTCGGGAAGTATATCATCTGCTCCGCGTACGGAGCCGCGGTCGAGACCATGGCGGCGCCCCTCACGACTATCCCCTTCGACTTCTCCTCGACCACCCCGGCCTGTATGAACGGGTCCGAGAGCTCTGACGCCTGCTTGGACCTGTCAACCGACGGCGCCACTATCGCGTGAGTCAGGAAGAGGTCCTGGGCCATGCACGTCCTGTGGTAGTCCAGGACGTTCTGACCGTACTTGGGGTCGGGCTGACCGAAGAAGTCGGCGTGGTGCGCTGCGAAGACACCAGTCCACATGTTGAGGTAGTCGTAGCACCGCCCGAAGAAGCCGTAGAGGTTGTCGTAGATGGTGTTGAGGCCTTCTCTCATCCGTATCAGCTCCTCCACCGACTGCGGAATCATGTAGGTGATCCCCTCCCTTTCAGAGGAACCCTTTTGGGAGAAGGTGAGCTTCTCTCTAACACCGTCCTCCCATTGGAGGTCGTACATCTTGGACATGGTCTGGACGGGCACCCTGAATGCCGGATGGCTCGTGATGTCCTCCACCTCCCGGCCGTCGTAGTAGACGTGAGGGTGGTTCTCCTGAATGCTCCTGAGGTAGTCTGAGCCTCGCCTGATTGGCATTTGTCTCTCCTTAGGTGGCGAAAGAAGGCCTATCCTGGCTTATAACCTGAACTGGCTCCATGAGTCTTCCATCCTCGATCGACTCGACCTTCGAGGCTTCGTCGTACCAGCTCTTGGGAGGGACGTGCCCCCAGAAGGTCTGCCGCTTCTTGTCCTCCAGCGACCACTTGATTGGCTTCCAGTCGGGGTCGGCTGTCATGTAGTCACCGGTGTAGAACTCTATCCTGTTCCCGTCCGGGTCTCTGACGTAGAGAAAGAAGGCGTTGGAGAGGCCGTGCCTCCCGGGTCCCCTCTCGATCTTGTCTTGGAAGTTCGCCCCCGCCATCACGTCGCAAACCCAGATGACCGAGGTGACGTCGGGCATCCACACTCCTATGTGGTGCAGCCTCGGGCCCGTCCCCTTCATGAGGGCTATGTCATGGACGTTCTGCTTCCTGTAGAGCCAAACTCCCCAGAGCTTACCGTCTTGGGACTCGGTGAACTCGGAGACCTTGAACCCGAGGTCCCTGACGTAGTACTCGTACCCCAAGTCGACCAGGGGAGTCTGGCAGTTGACGTGGTCGATTCTCATCGGCTTTCCTCCCCTGTGCTTGTCGAACCTCTGCAGCATCCTCTCCGACTCGTCCATCTCATGGTAGAACTCGACTGGAAAGCCCAGAGGGTCCTGGACCCTTAGCGCCTCGCCCACCCCCTTCTCAGAACCGCGGCTCATCTTCTTCACCCTGATCTGTTTGGACTCGAAGAGCGTCGTAAGCTCGTCGAGGTCGGACCCGGATGATACCCTGAATGCGAAGTGGGACAGCCCTGGTTCCTCGGCCAGCCGCAGCACTATGCTGTGGTGGTATCTCTCTTCGTAGCCTCGGAGGTAGATCTTCCCGGCCTCGCTCTCGGTCTCCACGAACCCGAGCAGGTCGACGTAGAACTCCCTCGCTCTTTCCAAGTTCGTCACCCTGATTTCAGCATGGCCGAGCCGAGAGATGCTGAACAAGAACCAGTGGAAAAGTCGTCGAACTCGTTAAAAGCGTTTGCTGGACGATGGGACCTGTTGGCTCAGTTCGAGAGCAAGACAAGGGTGAGACTCTCAGACACGGACGCACAGGGCGTCGTCTACTACGGGCGCTACTACGACTACTTCGACGTGTCAAGACTGGAGATGTGCAGGAGAGTCGGTGTGACTGTCTCTGCCTTGGGGAAGAGGGGGTTGATGTTCGTCGCCGCGGAGTCAGCCTGCACCTACGAGGGTTCCGCGAAGTTCGATGACGAGCTGACGCTCAGGGTTGGCATCTCTCGGCTAGGGCGCTCGAGCGTGACCTACGCGCACAGCATTCTGAGGGGCAAGAGGATTCTCGCTCGCGGGACCGTGGTCGACGTCATGGTCGATGATAAGGGTGAGCCATCTCTCATCCCGGAGGACGTGAGAAAGAAGCTGTCCAGGTTTTCGACCGAGGTTACCACTCCGCGAGGAGGGAGTCGTGGGCTTCAGAGTCGGCCGCGGGCGTGACGACCGTAGTGTATCTCCTCTTGTAGTAGACGAGTGGCGGAGAGTCTCCGTTCAGTCCTGCCTCCGTGACCCGCCCCACTATCATCGTGTGGTCTCCCTCCTCGTGCTGGGACCATCCGGAGCACTCGAGATAGCCAACCGCCGAGGAGAAGATGGGGCATCCGTTTGAGCCCACTCTGGTATTGATGCCTTCGAAACGATATCTGTGAGAATCCGACCGACCAGCGAATCTCTCGGCGATGTCCGACTGGTCTGCGGAGAGCACGTTAATCGTGAATGCGCTGGCGGTCGAGAGCATGTCTCTGGCGCGTGTCCCCTTGGACATGGAGACCATCACGAGGGGAGGCTCGAGGGAGACTGAGGAGAAGGCGCTGACCGTGACTCCAAAAGGGGAGCCGTCGGCGACCCCGGTCACGATTGTGACGCCCTGGGGGAATGAGCGCATCAGCGACTTGATCGACTCGCCTATGGGCTCCGTCATGCTGGACTGCGAGCCCACCGGCCCACTAGAAAATTCTTTTGAGGACCGCGCAAAACAGTCTTAAACCCGCCCCGTCCAAACTATCTCTCGGGTCCATGGAGTCTTCCGTCGGAGCGAAGCGAAGGAGGCGGCTCTCTCTTCTCCGACGAGGTCTCTATTCTCTTTCACTGATAGTGGTCGTTGTGATTGCCGGCACCGTCGGACTGCACTACATCGAAGGATACTCATACCTCTACGCGTTCTATTACACGAGCATGGTGGCTACTGGACAGGGTCCGACCACGACGCCTTCTACTCCGCTCGGGCTTCTGTTCGTATCGATTCTGGCTTTCGTCTCGATAGGGACCGTCGTCTCTGCGCTAGTCTTCGTCTTCGGCCCATTCGTGATTTCTTTGGCCAAGGTCAGCGCGGAGAAGGTCGAGGAGGAGGCGAAGAAGGTAGAGCGCGAGTCCTAGGTGGATTCTCTTTCATGAGCTATTGGCCGGCGTGCTGTCCATTGCGACTGCTTTCCGTCTTCCGACCAAGAGGAATGCTACGACAATCAGCAGCAGCCCGACAATGAGCGTGGTCGTGCCCGCATAGATCCAGGTAGCGCTCCTGAACATCATAGAGCTTTCGGGGCCGACCAATCCGTAGCCCTGGAGCGCGAACGTTAGGCCCGCGAGGAAGACGAGCGCTCCGAGAGTCACTATTGCCAAGCGGGAAGTGTTCATGTTGAGCTGAGGCGCTACAGAGGATTATCAAGGTTGCTGAGCTCGAGAATCGATAAATACCGTTGGGAGTGGCCGAATATTTGTGCCGTCGATTGAAGTCAAGTCTCTGAAAAAGTCGTACGGAGACCTACAGGCGGTCAACGGCATCTCTTTTGAAGTGAACGAAGGAGAGGTCTTTTCGCTCCTCGGGCCGAATGGCGCCGGGAAGACGACGACGATAGAAGTCCTGGAAGGCTTGCGCGAGAGGGACTCCGGCGAAGTCAAGGTACTCGGGCTCGACCCCTGGTCTAAGGGCTACGAGCTTCACAAGAGGATAGGCGTTATCCCGCAGGGTTTCAGATTCTTCGAGTATGCGACCGCCCGGGAAGCGATAACGTACTATGCCGCCCTCTTCGATGTGAAGGTAGACGCAGATTCCATCCTCAAGCAGGTCATCCTCGACGACGCGGCGAATATCTATTTCAGAGAGCTCTCGGGAGGCCAGAAACAGAAGGTGGGGCTCGCGCTCTCCCTCGTCAACGACCCTGAGCTCGTCTTTCTCGACGAGCCCACGACAGGGCTCGACCCCGCCGCGCGCCGTGCGGTCTGGGAGGTGATCCGGAAGCTGAAGAAAGAGGGGAGGAGCGTTCTCCTTACCACGCACTATCTTCAGGAGGCGGAACAACTCGCCGACCGAGTCGCAATCATGCACCACGGCGCAATAATGACCTCCGGGACCCCTGAAGAGATAATCGACGAGTTTGGAAGCGGGGAGGAGCTTCTCCTTCGGGCCGATGGCGGTCTCGCAGAATATCTAAAACGAAACACCGACCTTGAGGTATCTTACGACTCCGGAAGCGTAATCGTCAAGGTGAAGGAGAAGAAGGACGTCGTGACCGCTGTCTCGGCGATCGACAAGTCTGGTCTGGACTGGGCCGACCTCAGAACACAGCGGGAGAGTCTCGAGGACATCTTCGTCAGGCTGGTCGGTGAAAGGGGACAGGAGGAAGGCGTCGCCCCCACGGTGCGCTGAGGCGACTCTCGAATATGATAAGCATTCGCAGAACGCTCGCCGACCTTTCCGTCTTCGGGCACGGATACGTGAGGAGCAGGGAGGGACTCTTCTTCGCCCTCATCTTCCCAATCATACTGATAGTCCTGTTCGGGGCGATCTTCTCGGGCAACGGAGGGCCAGCGACTGTCTACGTCCAGAACCTTGACAACAATTCGGCAGCGAGCAACCTTCTGATCCACGAGTTGAACAGCACGAACTCAATGACACTGGTCTCGGTATCACCGACCCAGAACCTTTCGAAGTACCTGCTCGCCCACTCCGACCCCGACGGGATAGTCATACCCTCGGGGTTCCAGTCTGACTTGGCCTCAGGAATGGCCGTGAACGTGACGATATACGGGAATCCCGCCTCCACCACGAGCGATACGGTCTACGGGGTGACCGTGGGCGTAATCAACGCGATCAACCTCCACATCGACCAGCAGGCTCTAGAGAGTTCTCAGAAGACACCGCCGGCTCCGGTGGGGGTCGACAGTCTCAGCATAAAGTCTCAGTCGTTCAAGTATATCGACTTCCTCGTCCCTGGGCTTGTGGGGTTCGCCATCCTCACGAGCCCGATGTTCGCTCTCGTCAACATCAGCGCGCAGTACAAGCGAGACAAGCTCTTCAAGCAGCTTTCACTCACGCCCCTCACCAAGTCTGAGTGGTTGCTCTCCAAGATAGTCTGGTACATCATGCTCACCATCATATCATTCGTGCTCATGACCGCGACGGGTGTCGCGCTCTTCGGAGCCCAGATCACCTACTCAATCTGGCTGGTCCCCTTCCTCGTGCTTGGTCCTGTGATGTTCGTGTCGCTGGGGATGCTCGTCGGGTCGGTGTCGACCAGCGTGGAGTCCGCAGCGGTGGTAGGGAATCTCGTTACTTTCCCCATGATGTTCCTCTCCGGGACGTTCTTCCCAGTCAATTCGATGCCGATGTGGCTCCAGAACGTCGCGCACGTCTTGCCGCTCTACTACGTGATAGACGGGTTGAACAACGTGATGGTCTATGGAAACGTCTCGGCAGCGCTCGTTGACCTGGCGGTCATCCTCGTAGTCGTAGTGGTCTTCTTCGCGCTCGCCGTGACCTTCTTCAAGTGGCGGGAAGACTAGCGTCGTTCGTACGCCGACTCGGACGGTAACAAGATGTGATTATTGGAAGTGAGCCGACTATAAATTCGGAGGGCAGGTGCTTGCGATCTCGAGTGTCATTAGATGTTGAGAACCTCGGAGATGGCGCGACTTGCGGGAGCTCTCGGGTACCAACCGTACCTCATGCTCTTGGAGGAAGAACGAAGCGTAAGTTCTTGTGGTGCGACCGACTAGTCTAGTACTTTCTGGCCAGAAGATAGTCCGACAACTCGAAGAGCATGCCGCTGGCCCCGCCCAAGTCTACAGACCCAAGGATTCCCCTTGCATCATCGCAAAGCCCGGCGGCGATCCTTCTTGCGTAGTCGATCGATCCGTACCTTTCGAAGATGACCTTGGCCGCTTCCATCCTCGCTGGTTCGTTTTTGACCGCCAAAGATCCGAGAAGGCGTCTTTCTTCGTCGGTGCAGTGGTCGAACGTGTGAATAAGGACCAGGTTCTTCTTTCCTCCCGCGAGGTCTGTGAAGGCGGGCTTGCCGAGGACAGCCTCGTTTCCTACGATGTCTAGGATGTCGTCTTGGATCTGGTACGCCATCCCCAGTCTCTCCCCGAAGTCGTATGCCTTTGAGGAGGCGCCGCTGTCCTGATCGCTCCCAACGATCGCTCCGCTCGCCGATGAGGCCGCTATCAGCGCTCCGGTCTTGAGCCTTATCATCTCAAGATACTCCTTCTCGCTCGCAGTCTCGCTCTCCGCCATCTTCAGGTCCAAGTACTCCCCTAGGACCGCGGAGCCGAAGGACTCTCCCAGTAGGTCGAACAGCTTCTTCAGAGTCTCGGCTCCCTGCGCGGTCTCGCCATGCTCGACGATCTGGCGAGGGACGAGGGCGAGCAACATGTTGGACGCCAAAATCGCAGACCTAAGGCCGTACCTCGCGACGGTCGACATCCTCCCTCTCCTCATGGAAGACCCGTCAAGGATGTCGTCCTGGACGAGGGCCGCGGCGTGGGCTAGCTCGTATGCTGCGGCCACCGGGACGGCTGCTTCTGGACTACCGGACATGCCCTCGCACCAGAGTAGAGCGAGGACAGCCCTGATCCGTTTGCCTCCCGAGAGGGCTTCGCGGGCGGTCAATTCGACGGAGGAGACTCCCTCTCCCAGAACCTTGGCTAGCTGGAGGTCTATCTTGGAAACGTAGTCCCGGAGCCACTTCGGCTCTTCAGAAGAGGTCTGAATCAATCGAAACGCATTGGTGTGTAGCCTCGCTGTAAAATAGTTGATGGGATTCCCAGAGTGCCGCGCTTCCAGGTTCTATCCACCCCGAAGGGAGCGCTGTATCGGTTTATACTCCCATAAGGGCGACCGAGCGTTGTGGACAGGGTTGGGGTCCTCGTGGTCTCGAAGTCCCTCAGCGCCCCCGCCATCATCGATGCCCTCTCCCGAAGCGAGAAGTACAAGCCTGAATTCTATGTCGTAGAACGGCAGCTAAACCCGTTCACATCTGCGGTCGCGAAGAAGCACATCGTCTTGCCCGGTTTGGAACTCGACGAGACCGTGAAGGCGGTCTCAAAGTTCGCCGACAGGGTACAATTTGGGCTCACTGACACCGAGGACTTCGTCATCGGAGGCGGTCGCGACAGGGTCGAGAAGGAGGCGGGTGTGGAGATGATCTGCGTCGCGAAGAGGTTTGCGGTTGAGAGGAGCAAGATAGAGCAACGACTTCTCTTCGATGAGATCTTTCCAAGGGCGAATCCACGCTACCGTGCGTTTCGACGACAGGACGCTCGCGACAAGGACAAAGCCTTGGCTCGGTTCAGGAGGACTGTTGCCGAGCTGGGGGAGGTGGTCATCAAGCCTGACGCCCCAGCGAGGGGTGCTGGCGTAGGGGTGTGGGGGAGTGATTTTGCCGCAGGCCGAGAGATGGAGCTCTTCTTCCTGGACGTCCTCTCGAAGGGGGGCGTCGTCGTTGAAGAGAAGGTCGTTGGGGAGGAGTCGAGCTTCCATGCATTCAGCGATGGAAAGCACTTCGTTCCGACACCGCTAACGCAGGACTACAAACGGGGCCTTGAACACGGGAGAGGCAAGTTGACTGGCGGGATGGGAAGCTACCGGGATAGGACAGACTACCTCCCGTTTCTGCAACAGACGGAGTGGGAACATCTTCTGAGCGCCGAGGAGGCCGCGTTCAGGAAGTGGAAGGGGCGCGGCTCACAGCCCGGTCTCCGCGGGATAGTCTTGTACGATGCCATAATGCACACAGGCAGCGGGTTCAAGGTACTAGAGAGGAACAGCAGGGGAGGGAACACAGAGTTCATGAACATACTGACCACAATCTCTGATGACCTAGTTGATGTTTGTTACAGGATACTCGACGGAGACCTGCACTCCATCAGCTTCGCCCCAAGGTCATCCGTCGTGACGTGCGGTGTCCCACTAGCCTACGGCGTCGAAGGAGCTTCAAAGTCAACGGGCATGAAGATAGACCTCTCAATGGCCGAGGAGGAGTGCAGGAAAGACCAGTGGTGCAGGCTGTATCCGATGGACGTCCATCTCGAGAGCGACGAGACGCTCATGGGCGAATCCAGGACCGCCGCCTTCGTCGGACTGGGCGAGACGATGGAATCTGCCAGAAGGCGCTCCCTAAGGCTCGCAAAGGCTTCGTCAGGGCCCATCAGATGGAGACACGACATCGCGTCGGCGGAGGACGTAAGGAGGAGCGCTGAGCACATGGCAGAGATTCGACTCGAGTCTAGTGCTTGAAGGCTCTGACGTGTGTGAAGACGATGGCCATGCCGTTGGCGTCTGCGACCTCCACCGAATCCGAGTCGTTGACCGAGCCACCTGGTTCGATCACGGAAGAGACGCCCGCTGCCGCCAGGAGCTCCAAGCTGTCCTTGAAGGGGAAGAACCCGTCCGACGAGCAGACCGAGCCCCTTGCCCGCGTTCCCGCGTTGTCGAGTGCAATTTTGACCGCCCCGTTCCTCTTCCTAAAGCTCGCAACGCCCAGAGTCCAGAACCTGGTGAGTCTGCCGCCCTCGAAGCTTCCGTCTGCGATCACAATCCCGTTTGATTGCACCTTTCTTACCACCTCCCAGCTGGCGAGGAGCCTCTGAAGCTCCTCGCCACCGGGTTTCCTCTTCGTCGGGAAAGTGACGCCAGTCTGGTCAAGTCGCTTTGAGTAGTCAACCACCTCCTGCACGAGTACGGCGCCCTCCACGACCTTGATGTCGTAGGGAAAGTCTGGCCTGTTGGTCGTCTGTATCAGTCTAATCTTCTTCTTTTGTTTGTCCTTCAGAATCTGAACGGCCTCAGGCGAGAACCTGGGGGCCAAGATGATCTCGGTGTAGACTGAGGCATCATCTACCCCTTCGTTCCTTCCGATCAGATGGGCGGCAGGCTCGTCAATCTCGGAGTTCGAGACCACGGTGCCCCCAAAGTCTGCCTCTGGGTCACACGAGTGGGCCAGGGTGTACGCTTCAGAGACTGTAGGTGCGAAGGCGAACCCGCTGGTCTGACCGTGTTTCACCGTGGCCACCGCTGCGGTCCCTCCCAGTCCGTCCACCATCCTGTATGCGCTCCCAGCGTCGAGAAAGTTGTTGAACGACATGGTGTCACCGGCGAGCTGCCTCCATCCGGCCATGGTCTGCCAGTTGTCAAGGGCGTAGATCACGGCTCTCTGGTCGGGATTCTCACCGTACTTCGCGTCCTGATACCTCGTCGCCGACAGCACCAGCTCAGCGGGCATTCCAGGGTGACTTCGCCCGAGACCGAAGAATATGGCGGAGTCATACGAAGCGGTCATGGCGAAGGCCTCGACTGCGAGCCTCCTCCGGAGCGGGAGGCCAGTGCGGCCATCCGTCCTCACCAGTTCTTCGAGTACCTCCGGGTAGAACTTAGGTGAGGGGACGACCGTGACCCTCTCGAAGTTTTTCGACGCAGCACGGACCATGGTCGGTCCACCAATGTCGATGCTCTCGACGAGGTCCGCGATGGTCTTGCCCATAGCGAGAGCTTCACGGAATGGATAGAAGTTGCACACGACCATGTCGACCGGAGGCACCCCCATCTTCTTCAATTCCGCGAGGTGCTCCTCCGTGTCTCTGGCCAGAATCGCAGCCTGCAGGGGAGCGTGGAGGGTCTTGACCCTGCCTGAGACTGCGGTCGGCAGGTTCATGTCCGATTGAAGGTTCTTGGACTCCACACCGGCGTCCTTGAGCGTAGAGAAGGTCCCGCCCGTCGAGAGCACCTCCACGCCAAAGCCTCGTAGGCCGCGAACGAACTCGACCAGCCCTTGTTTCTCCGACACGCTGACGACCGCCGTCCTGACTCTTACCATGCCGGACGACGCTGACAAATTGGACGCAAGCGTCGACCGCGAATACTTAACGACGCTTTCCGATATCGATTGAAATTAGCAGGTCTGCGGTAATCCTATTTTATATAGCGAAGAGAAGGGCGCGAAATATTGTGTCCCGCACCCGGCTGTTCTCGGTGAACGTCGTGGTCTCAAACCGAGAGGGTGCCGGCGACCCGGAGGGCGAGACCATCTACAGAGACCTGGTCTCAAAGTCTGGTTTTGACGACGTCAAGTCGATCAGGAGCGGCAAGTTCCTGAGGTTCGATGTGGTTGCGACAAATCAGGCGAGCGCCCGCAAGCTTGTGGCATCAATCTGCGATGAGCTCAGAATTTACAACCCGGCCGCCCACTCCATCTCGGTCGAGTGCGCATGACAGGTGGCCTCCGGGTCGCGGTGGTGCGCTTCCCGGGGAGCAACTGCGACAGCGACGCGGTGAGGGCGATGAAGGCAATCAGAGGCGTGGAACCTGACTTGGTCTGGCACGAAGACGGAGCAATCCTGGGGTACGACGCAGTCGTCCTGCCTGGAGGGTTCTCGTTTGGAGACTACCTCCGCGCGGGCGCCATCGCGGCGAGAAGTCCGGCCATCGGGAGGGTTCGACGGCTCGCTGACCGGGGTGTACCCGTCTTGGGCATCTGCAACGGATTTCAGGTCCTCATCGAGGCGGGCCTGCTGCCAGGGGCGCTTCTCAGAAATTCGACGCTTCGCTTCGTTTGCAGATGGACGACTGTCAAGGTAGAGACGACCAGGACCCCATTCACCCGCGGAATGTTCAAGGGCCAGGTTCTCAGGATGCCAATAGCCCACAACGAAGGTAGGTACTTCCCGCCAGAATCGTCCCTGAAGTCCGGAGAGCTGGTCTTCAGGTACTGTGACGAGATGGGGCGGGTCACTCGAGCCTCTAACCCGACGGGGACGACAGGAAACGTTGCAGGAATCTGCAACAGGGAGGGCAACGTCCTGGGCCTGATGCCCCATCCAGAGAGGGCGACCGAGAGCGTTCTGAGCCCATTCTCGAGCGAAGACGGAAGGCTACTCTTCGAGTCGATGCTCCTTGGTGATTGACTTGATAGCTTCGAACGTCCCTTTGGGAGTATCCCCCGAAGAGGCGGCCCTTGTCAGGAGAAGGATCGGTCGGGAGCCGAGCGATGTCGAATGGGCCGTCATTGCGGCTGAGTGGTCCGAACACAGCTCCTACAAGTCGTCGAAGGCGCTCCTCAGGAGATTCCCGACCGAAGGGGCGAGGGTTCTGGTGGGGCCCGGATACGATGCCGGCGTGATCGATGTGGGCGACGGGTACGCGGTCACGCTCCACATAGAGAGCCACAACCATCCCTCCGCGATCGACCCTCATGGCGGGGCTTCGACGGGGATCGGTGGCGTCTTGAGGGACATACTTTCAACCGGAACCCGTCCGATCGCGCTCATCGACATACTGAAGTTCGGAGACGCCAGGAGCAGCCCGAACTCAAAGTGGCTGTTTAGGAACGTCGTGAGGGGAATCGCAGACTACGGAAACTGCGTGGGCGTTCCGACCGTCGCGGGGGAGATCGAGTTCGACGAGTCTTTCGAAAGGAACTGCCTGGTCGACGTCGGTTGCATCGGTCTAGGACGCAGTGATTCTCTCACTCTGGGCGAAGCGAGGAATCCGGGGGACCTCATCGTCCTGGTGGGTGGGACGACAGGAAGGGATGGAGTGGGCGGCGCGACGTTCGCTTCGAAGGGTCTCACAGACCGTTCGAGCTCCGAAAGAT
>Ga0187783_10000797_pt1 | contig 23211 bp, 22 predicted proteins | sample 1015_SJ02_MP02_2_FD_132471 | JGI IMG/M metagenome (GOLD analysis project Ga0187783, IMG submission 132471) | Tropical peat soil microbial communities from peatlands in Department of Meta, Colombia - 1015_SJ02_MP02_20_MG | ecosystem: Environmental > Terrestrial > Soil > Wetlands > Peat | place...
ATCCTCCGCCAGGCGCCCGGCTGTCTGGTGATCGACAAGCAGGAACCCGGCGGCTATGTCACGCCGTACGAGGCAGTGGGCGAAGACGCGACCTACATCAGCCGCATCCGCGAGGATCCAACCGTCGAAAACGGGCTGGTGCTGTGGATCGTAGCCGACAATCTGCGCAAGGGCGCCGCTCTCAACGCGGTGCAGATCGCCGAATGTCTGGTCAATCGCAAACTGATCCAATCCAAAAAGAGAGCGGCGTGATTGACCGCGTCCGCGGTTGCTGATCGGGTGGCCGCCGCGCTCACCCGGTGTCGATAAGGGGGCGTGATGCAGGGGTCCGGCCGTCTCATGCGCAAGTTTGCATCGTTCTGCGTCATCGCAGCGTCGGTCATCTGGGCGGCGTTGACAGCCGCCAATGCCGCCGAGGTGCCGAAGGTCCTCAACGCCGACGGCCTGTCGGCCTATCTGGAGGTCTCCGCCGTTGGCGTGCAGATTTATGTCTGCAGCAAAAAAGACCCCGCAGCTTGGGCCTGGGTATTCAAGGCTCCCGAGGCCACCCTTTCGGATGTGAAGCAGAAGCCCTTCGGCAAGCACTATGCCGGGCCGACCTGGGAGGGGCTTGATGGCAGCAAGGTGGTTGGGGCGGTTCGGGCCAGCTTGCCGGGGGCCACCGCGAGCGACATTCCGTGGCTGCGTCTTGACGTCAAGTCGCGCGAGGGCACCGGCGTCCTCACGGCGGCGAGCGGTATCGTGCGAATGTCGACTGCTGGCGGCGTCGCGCCGGCGCAGGGCTGCGATGAAGGCCATTCCGGTGCCGAAGTGCGGGTGCCCTACACGGCGACATATCTGTTCCTGAAATAATTTGGCCACGACGGGCGTCAGGCCCAGATCGCCATTCGCAGCCCCCAGGAATCCTGCCCGGGCACCGGAGGGAAGCAGACGGCCTCGCCACCGTGAATGCGCCGGGCGATCACCGCACAGGCCAGCGCGTCGAGAAGGTCATCGGGACCAGAGCCCCGCGGTGGGGTGGCGCCGGCGACTGCGGCCGGAAGGCCTGCCGCGATCAGCAGCTTGCGCCGCAGCGCAAGGCCAGCCGCATGGGGACGGCCCCTCACTTTCTTGGGCTCATCGAGCGCTCGATTCCCGTTGAGCCGCCAGAACGCCACTTCGGGATGGACCTCAAATACACGATCGCGCAAGCCGAGATCGGCCCGCAGACAGGCGTCGACTTCGCGAATCTTCGGGGCGATCATGAAAAGCTGTTTGGAAACCTGACGCGGCGGATCCGACGTTGTCGCGGCAATCCGACAGGCCTCACGATAATCCGGCGTGTAGACGGCCGCGCGCGACGGCACGGCAAACACCGAAGATTGACGTGCACCCAACAGCGGCCGCACGGCTTGTTCCGGACCCCGGCCGCCCGGCCCGATCCGATCGGGCAGGCCGATTGGCATGTCGACGGCGATCACCGCCGGCATTTCGTCCGCGCACGCGAGGTCCGCAAAGGGCATGAGGCGCAACCGCACCTCGTCACCCATCGGCCGCACGAAGGCGACCAGAAAGCCGTCCGGGCACCCGTCAGCGCCGGCAAGCCACGCAGCCGTTTCACGCCCGTCAATGGTCGGCCGAAGTGTCAACGGTTCACGGCCCCAAGTCTCCAGTCGCCGCCGGTGGCGCAGGACGTCAGGTTCCAGGAATATCACCAGTTCGGCCGGACCATTCAGGTGGTCACGCCCAAAATTGTGCCTTGCCACGGCTGCAGCCATCATTGAACGTGAGGGCGCTGCTCTTGTCCGGCAAACTTCCGTCGGAGACGTAAGGCCGACCCCGGCGTTTCGGGACGATTGAGTCGAGGCATCGACGGTACCGGCCGCGTCGAACAGCGACCTCCTCGAGGATAGACATTCATGGCCATCCGCCCGCGCCGCAGTGTGCTTTACATGCCCGGATCGAATCTGCGGGCGCTTGCCAAGGCGCGTACGTTGCCGGCGGACGCGGTGATCCTCGACCTTGAGGACGCGGTGGCGCCGCAAGCCAAGCCAACGGCGCGAGAGCAGGTTGCCGCGGAAGTCAGATCCGGCGGGTTTGGCAACCGGGAAGTCATCATCCGGATCAATGCGCTCGACACGGTCTGGGGAGGCGACGATCTCAGCGCCGCAACGGCGGCCCGACCTGACGCTATTCTGGTGCCGAAAATCTCGCGGCCGGACGACTTGCGCCTCCTCGACGATCGTCTCGGGGCACTGGCCGCCGATCCCAAAATCCGGGTCTGGACCATGATCGAGACACCGCTCGCGGTGCTCAACGCCGGCCCGATCGCGGCGACCTCACAGGATCGATCGAGCCGGATCGCCGCATTCGTGATGGGAACCAACGATCTCGCCAAGGAAACCCGGGCGCGTTTGACTAAAGGCCGCACGGCCATGGTGCCCTGGCTGATGACCTGCATTGCGGCGGCCCGCGCCTACGGGCTCGATATTCTGGACGGCGTCTTCAATGACATAGCCGACATCGATGGCTTTGTGCGCGAATGCGCCCAGGCGCGGGATCTCGGCTTTGACGGCAAGACACTGATCCATCCCGGTCAGATAGAGCCGTGCAACGCCGCCTTCTCGCCCAGCGCGGACGAGTTGGCGGAGGCGCGCCGGATCATCGCCGCCTTCGACTTGCCGGAAAATCTCGGCAAGGGCGTCGTCCAGCTCGACGGGCGGATGGTGGAGCGCATGCACGCCGATATAGCCCGCCGGATCGTTCTAATCGGCGAAGCCATCGCTGGATTATAAGGCCGCTGATCGGCCAACCAACCTGGCATTCTCCGCCGTTTGACGCGTTTCTCGAGCCGCGCGATTGGCGCAGCACCAGGGCCTAATCGGGCAGCGTGTAGATGAATACCGGTCCCTTGCTGCTGCCCGCATAGAGGCACAGGAACCGTACGGTCCGAGGACCGCTGTTGGCCTCGTAGGTGGCCTTGCCGTGAAAGATCGTCGACACGAATTGATTGCCGACCTTGTCGGCAAAATCGTCTACTTCGACCGCGGAGCGGTCGATGATGAAACGTCGGAAGGCCGGGTTGCGGCGTTTGAACTCGACCGCACCATATCGCTCACAGGCCCGCATCCCGGCAAACCTCGTCGGTTCGGCGCTGGCCGCCGCGGCGGCGAGGACCATCAAACCCGTCAAGAGCGCCGCTCTGGCTACGCCCACGGCCGCGCCGCCCTCATGCTTTCCTCATAATTCGCAATCTTGTCCGACTTCGCCATTGTTAGACCGATGTCATCCAGGCCGTTCAGGAGACAATGTTTGCGGAAGGCGTCGATGTCGAAGCGCACCACACCGCCGTCGGGGCCGCGGATCTCCTGCTTTTCCAGATCGACGGTGAGCGTCGCATTGGCACCGCGTTCGGCGTCATCGAACAGCTTCTCCAGATCCTCAGGCGACACCGTGATCGGCAAGATGCCGTTCTTGAAACAGTTGTTGTAGAAAATGTCCGCAAACGAGGTGGAAATGACGCAGCGGATGCCGAAATCCAGCAGCGCCCAGGGGGCGTGTTCGCGCGAGGATCCGCAGCCGAAATTGTCGCCGGCCACCATGACCTTGGCGTTGCGATAAGCCGGTTTGTTGAGAACGAAATCAGGATTCTCGCTGCCGTCGGCGCGATAGCGCAATTCGGCGAACAGACCCTGGCCGAGCCCGGTGCGCTCGATGGTCTTGAGATACTGTTTCGGAATGATCTTGTCGGTATCGACATTGATCATCTTGAGCGGCGCTGCCACACCTTCGAGGACGGTAAATTTCTGCATGTCGTCAGGTTTCCGGGTTGGTTTGGCCCGCAGATCGGGGCCGGTCTTCAGCCATCACGGCGTCGACCGGCCCAGTCCTGTGCCACGAATTGGCGAGTGGTTTATCGCGATCGCACGCGCGGCGGAAGCCCCAACACATGATCCGCCTGCTCGCACCCTCTCAATCCGTGGCGCGTTCGATCGCCTCCATGTCGGCGTCGGACAGCCCAAAGTGATGACCGATTTCGTGGACCAGAACATGGGTCACGATGGCTCCGAGCGACTCATCGTGTTCGGCCCAATAATCGAGAATGGGTCGACGGTAGAGCCAGATCATGTTCGGCAGCTGAACCGGCGCCGTTTCGGAACGGAACGGCAGCCCCACACCGTGGAACAGGCCGAGCAGATCGAATTCGCTCCCGAGGTCCATGCGGTCGACCACTTCGTCACTCGGGAAGTCATCGACCCGGATCACCAGGTCCCGACAGAGCACGCGAAATTGCTCGGGCAGCCGGCGAAATGCCTCGCCAGCCAAAGCCTCGAACTCGGCCAGCGTTGGCGCCTTGGCGAACCGCCAAGCCGGCGGGTCAGCCATCCAGTCTGTGGACATGCCTCTGATTTAGGAGAGGACGTACGATCCGCCAAGCCTGCGGGAAGGGGTGGAAGCTCAGACTCGCCAGCGGTCGATCAGGACGAATGGGTCAGGTAGAGATAGACGCACAGGCCGATCACACAGGCAAAGTTGAATCCGCGCCCGATGCGGCGGCCCCATAACTCCAGGGGATCGGTCGTTCCGTTGCGTGCCGCTCCGATTGCATCCCTGCCGGCAAAATGATCGACCACGCGCCGGCGGGCATTTGTCCAGCTCGCCCGGGCGCGCGCATCCTGGCGCAGCCGGTCAAGAACGGCGAACGCCTCGCGGCGGCTCGCCTCGTCAGCGCTATGTCTGGTCATGCCGTGTGACATAGAATGGCCAAGCGTTAGAGATCTACTCAGGGTGATTACGGTCGTTGACGCCGGGTCCACGATGGAGGAGCGTACCGACCGGCAAATTCGGGAGGGACGGGGGCGATGATCAAGGGCTCTTCTGTGTCATGTGTGCGAGCTATGACGCGGGCGACGTTCGGACTGGCGGCCGCGGGGTTCGTCATTTGCGCCGCCGCCACGATCGCTTGCGGAACCGCCAGGGCGCAGGACGATGGTCGCACGCATCCACGTCCACGCGTTCGCGTCGTGGTTCATCCCGGGCGGATGCTCTATCGTGAGTGCACGTCGTGGCTGCAGCCAAAAGTGTGGCCCGACGGCCACCCGGTCGTCGTGCCACAAATGCATTGCGATTGGGTTGTGCGCTGATTGCGCGGCGCGGTTTCGGATTCTTCTAGTCGAGGCAGCCAATCAAGACGACCAGGTGCGGACGTCCACAAAGCGTCCCGCAATGGCAGCGGCGGCGGCCATGATCGGCGACACCAGATGAGTACGCCCCCGAAATCCCTGCCGCCCCTCGAAATTACGATTTGAGGTGGAGGCACAGCGTTCGCCAGGACGCAGCTTGTCGGCATTCATGGCGAGGCACATCGAACAGCCCGGCTCGCGCCATTCGAAGCCCGCCCTGCGAAAGATCACATCGAGCCCCTCGGTTTCGGCCTGCATCTTCACGAGGCCGGAGCCCGGCACGATCATGGCCTGGACATCGGAATGAACGGTGCGATCAGCGACGATGCGCGCGACGTCGCGCAAATCCTCGATCCGGCCGTTGGTGCAGGAGCCGATGAAGATCCGATCGAGTTTGATGTCGGTGATTTTCTCCCCCCCGATGAGCCCCATATAGTCGAGCGACCGCCGCGCGGCCTCGCGTTTGGCTTCATCCTCGATGTCGCCCGGTGTCGGCACGCAGCCGGTGACCGAGACCACCTGCTCGGGATTGGTACCCCATGTCACCAGGGGTGGAAGCCGGGCAGCGTCCAACCGGATTTCGCTGTCAAAAATCGCGCCCTCATCCGAGTGCAGCGCCTGCCAGTAGCGTAGGGCTGCGTCCCACTGCTCCGCTTTCGGGGCCTTTGGCCGGTCCTTGAGATAGGCAAAAGTCTTTTCGTCTGGCGCGATCATGCCGGCGCGGGCACCGGCTTCGATCGACATGTTGCAGACCGTCATCCGCCCTTCCATGGACAGCGCGCGGATCGCCTCACCGCCATATTCGACCGCATGTCCGGTGCCCCCGGCCGTTCCGATCTCACCGATGATGGCCAGGATGATGTCCTTGGCGCCGACGCCGGGCGGCAGCGCCCCGTCAACCGTGATGCGCATATTCTTGGCCTTCTTCTGGATCAGCGTCTGGGTCGCGAGCACATGCTCGACCTCAGATGTTCCAATCCCGTAGGCCAGCGCCCCGAAGGCACCGTGGGTCGAGGTATGAGAATCACCGCACACGATCGTAGTGCCCGGGAGCGTGAAGCCCTGTTCCGGACCTATGATGTGCACGATGCCCTGCCGGCGATCACGCTCGTCGTAATATTCGATGCCGAAATCGCGGGCGTTGGCGGCCAGTGTCTCGACTTGCTTGGCGCTTTCCGGATCGGAGATGCCCTGCGAACGATCGGTGGTCGGCACATTGTGGTCGACGACGGCCAGGGTCTTTTCGGGTGCGCGCACCTGGCGACCCGCCAACCGCAAGCCTTCGAACGCTTGAGGTGAAGTCACCTCGTGGACCAGATGCCGGTCCACGTAGAGAAGGCAGGTGCCATCCGGCTGCTGATCGACCAGATGATCGTCCCAGATCTTGTCATAGAGCGTACGCGGTTTGCTCATCATGGTCTCCCGGCCGAAGGTGCGCAGACGCGGTCAAACTGACTGGCTGCAACGATTTAGCTCGCCGCGGGCCGGCAGGAAAGAGGTGCGCTGCCTCGGCCGGGATGACGCGGCATTTTATTTAACGGCTAATGGCGCGCCCTGCCGAAGCCTGAGCCCTGGCGAGTTCGGCATCAACGCCTTGAGCGGAGCTCGATCAGCCAAGAACCTGATGGCCCAAGAATCTGAATACATAAGCGAAAGCGGGGCACTTTCGCGCCCCACTATTGCGGCTTCAGAGTCGCTTGAATGTTTCGACCCGAATGGGCCATCTGGCATCAGAAGTGGACTGTGGTGCGCATGCCAATGACCCAGGCATTGTCGGTCTTGACCCCGTCGGCATTAAACCCCCGCCCGCCAGGATCGACCACATACTGGAGGTCGAACTTGAGGTTCATCCAGCCGGTCGCCTGCAATCCGTACCAGGCTTCGAACGGAACTTCGTTGCCGCCCGCATTCGGGGAGAGCGCGGCCGAATTGACGTGGGTCGTGCCCACCGCGAAGCCGACTTCGTCATCGGGGCGCGAGTCGAAGGTTCCCCAGTGCTTGACGCCCCCGGCGACCTGGTAGTCTTCGAACGCGGTCCGGTGATCGGCGATGGTCGTATTGAGGAAGGCATACCAACCCTGCGGGCCGCTGCCCTCAGCGGTCACCCGCTGGTAAATTGACTCGTAAAAGCCGTAGCGGCCCCTTTGATCTCCCAGACTTTGCGCTGGGACACCACCGACACTTGGAATAGTCGTAACGATACCGGGCATGCCGCCATCAATGCTGGACGCATCGTCATACCAGCCGCCCAATCTCCAGGCTCCGTTGTAGGCCCCCCAATTCGGCTTAAAGGTCAACTCCACCGGCACCAGCACACCCGAGGCGGGGTTTGAGGAAGGGATGCCCGGCAAGGCGTAGATGCTGGCATCTGACGTCGTCAGATAGTTCGGATTGGCATCGTAGGCGCCGACCGAGATCGTTAGTTGGTTGGTCAAGTGGAGGTGAGCGACGCCGCCCCACTGGCTCACGGGGAAGTTGAAGATGTAGCCGCCCTGGACGTTGCCGGGCTGGCCGCCGCAGAAGGTCAGGTTCACGAACTCGCAAAGTTGGAAAAAGAAATCGGAGCCGACCGGGAGACGGCCGCCCTTGAGTTCAAGCTGATTGTTGGCGAGTGTCTGCGAGTAATAGAATTCGGTCATGCGCAGAATATCGCCGCGGCCGAAAACTTCGTTGGTCAACATCAACGCCGGAATGTCTGAGACGGTATTCAGATTTTGACCGAAGCGGTCGACCATCGTCAGGCCGATCAAGCCGCCCTGGAGGCCAACCAGCTTGTTCAGATCGAACTTGGCCCCAAAATTGAGCTGTCCCGCCTGGGCTGAGTTTGTTACCGTTCCGCCAGACAGGTTGTGGACCGCTTCATCCACCAGCCCGAGGGACAGGTCGATGCCCTGCTCCTTCAACCACGTTCGGCCGGCATCGCCGAACAGATACGGGCTGGTCCAGAAATCGGTCCCAGGAGAACTAGAGAGCGGCGCCTTTACCGTCAAGTCGTCAGCATATGCTGCGTTACCCAACAGACACGCGGCAGCAACAGCGGCACCGCACATGAGCGCGGCCCTGACAGACCCCCCCGTCATTTCACTCCCCCACAACTTGGTTACACCACCTCCGCGTGCAACCGCCCGTCACCCGGGTTCACGCGGAATACACTTCAGCCCAAGTCCCGTTGAGTCTTGAGCGTACCTCCCTACCTAACCGCTTCAGCCGGCCTCAAACGACGCTGGTCGGTCAGGATTATCTGGGATAGCACGCCGACATGGTCACGCGTATATGGTATTACTAATCGACCGTCAGAATGTGCGCGGTTGTGACATGAAAGACACGCAACAGATGGTGGGCTTCGAAAAAATGCGGGGGGCCGGCCACGACAGTCCGACGTGATGGACGATTCCAGTCTCCGCGCGGTGTCTGCCAATCCGATTTATCATAATATTTATTCGGTAATGCGGCTTCATCCTAATATTATGTGGTTCTTTCCGGTGCAGGCTGCGTCGGCTGGGAGCCATTGCGCGCGGCGATTCGGGGAGTAACATTGCGGTGGACTTGAAACTCGTCATTATTCCACCCCGGCAAACACAGTATAACCACGCCGAAGTTGCGCGCACTCTTGGCGTGGACATCATCAGAGGCCACTATCCCGCAGGCACGAAGCTGCCCGGGGACGCGGAACTGATTCGCCTTTTCGGCGTCTCGCGGCCTGTATTGCGGGAAGCCGTCAAAACGCTGGCCGCCAAGGGCCTGCTCAGCACTAAGGCGAAAGTTGGAACCGTGGTGCGCGAGCGTTCGGCTTGGAACATGTTCGACGCCGATGTGCTGGGCTGGCATCTTGAGGGCAGCATCGATTCCCGCTTTTTATTCGATCTCGCTGAGATCCGGCTTGCCGTAGAACCCCGTTGTGCCGCGCTGACAGCCCAGCGACGCAGCAGTGATCAGGTCGCCGACATGCGCGCCAGCATCGAACAAATGCGCCGCGAGCGGCCGAACGCCGCCGGTTTTGCGGAGGCCGATCTCAGCTTGCACATCGCCATCGCCGAGGCTTCCGGCAATCCGTTCATGCGTTCGATGGGCGGCGTGATCCAGGCAGCCCTTCGCGCCTCATTTTTGCTCAGCGCGCCTGTCTCCAAGCGCGAGCGCGATGGCACAATCGACGCACATGAGCGAATCGTCGATGCCATAGAGAGCAAGAATCCCGAAGCTGCCTCAGCGGCGATGGCGCATGTCATCTTCAACGGGATCAATCGCCTTCGCAAGATTTTATAGCTGCTCCGCGGGGTAAACGCCGAACGGTCTGACGACACAACGGCGGTTCAGAAGGACGCCCCTTATCGGATGGAGCGACGAAGGCCGACTTTTTGTTTGCACGCGCGGATGCCGGCTGCAGATGGTCGGCGTAACACTTGGTCTTGCGCATCGCCGGCGCCGCATGAAAGTTCGGCGGCCAAATACGCACCGAAAGAGCGCACGAAAATTGATCACCGCGTCGTTGCAAGAGGAGACCGGCATTGAGGGCCGGCTCGTCCAAAAAGTAAAACAGTATTACTATTAATTGGCGCTGGGATGTGTCATAGGAGTTGTGTCGGCAAAGCTGCCGCGAAAGGATTTGCGCGATATGAACCGCATCTCGGATGCACGCATGTCAGGCACCGCCCATCCCGTACCGCGTGACAATCACTGAAGGCGACGCATGCCGATCTCCTCCGTAGCGCAGCCTTACAGGGGCGTCTTCCCGGTCGCACCGACAGTGTTCGACGCCAATGGGAGGCTCGACCTCGATGGCCAGAAACGCGCCATCGACTTCATGATCGATGCCGGCTCGCACGGGCTGTGCATCCTCGCCAATTTCTCGGAGCAGTTCGTGCTGACCGATGACGAGCGCGAGTCCGTGATGACCATAGTGCTCGAGCACGTCGCCGGCCGCGTGCCGGTCATCGTCACGACAACTCACTTTGCCACCGCCATTTGCGCGAAGCGCTCGCGCCGCGCGCAGGATGCCGGCGCCGCCATGGTCATGATCATGCCGCCCTATCATGGCGCAACCTTCCGCGTACCGGAGGACGCGATCTACGACTTCTACTGTATGGTCTCAGACGCGATCTCGATTCCGATCATGGTGCAGGATGCGCCAGTAGCCGGCACTCCGCTGTCTGCACCTTTCCTCGCCAGGATGGCGAAGGAGATTGAGAACGTCGCCTATTTCAAGATTGAGGTGCCACAGGCTGCCGCCAAGCTTCGCGCGCTGATCGAGGCAGGAGGGAAAGCGATCGAGGGGCCCTGGGACGGCGAGGAAGCCATCACCCTCATGGCGGACCTCGACGCGGGCGCGACCGGCGCCATGACCGGCGGCGGCTATCCGGACGGCATCCGCCAAATAACTGACGCCTATTTCGCTGGACGCCGGGACGAGGCGTTCGAGGCCTGGCAGCGCTGGCTGCCTCTGATCAATTATGAGAACCGCCAGTGCGGCCTTGCGGCCTGCAAGGTGTTGATGAAGGAAGGCGGGGTGATCGCGCACGAGACGGTACGTGCTCCGCTGCCCGCACTACATCCTGCCACGCGCATCGGCCTGATCGAGATCGCACGCCGGCTCGATCCGTTAGTACTGCGGTGGGGGATGTGAGCCATGATGAAATCCCTCGACGCCGCTCGACCGCACGTAGCTTGCGAACTCTTCGGGCATCTTCCGGATGGTACTGCCGTCAAGAAAGTGACGCTGCGTGGCAGCAAGGGGTTCGAGGTCGCTGTCATCACGCTCGGGGCAGCCGTCCAGGCGCTTCAGGTCCCCGATCGCGAGGGACGGTGCGCCGATGTCGCGCTCGGCCATGACGCGCTCGCACCCTATGTCGCCCACCGGCGATTCTTCGGCGCCACCATCGGCCGCTATGCCAACCGTATCGCCCGCGGACGCTTCGAACTAGACGGACGGTGGATCCAGCTTCCGACCAACAATGGGCCGAACACCCTTCACGGCGGTCCGGATGGGTTCGATCGCCGGCTCTGGCGGATCGAGACCGCTGGCGTCGACCCCGCGGCCTCCGTCACGCTGTCCTACGCCAGCCCCGCGGGGGAGTGCGGCTTTCCGGGTGCGCTGAGCGCACGCGTCGCTTTTGCGCTGACGGGCGATACGGCCTTCTCGATTGCATTCGAGGCGGTAACGGACGCTCCAACCGTCGTGAACCTTACCAATCACACTTTCTTCAATCTTGCGGGCGCAGACGGCGGCACAGATGTGCTCGACCATCGGCTCGCCATTGACGCCGATACCTTCCTGCCGGTTGACGCCGACGGCATTCCATCGCGTCCGGAGCCCGTCGCCGGGACTCCATTTGATTTGACACAGCCACGTCTGATTGGCGGACGCATCCGTGATGCGCACGAGCAGCTTCATCTCCGGCGCGGCTACGACCACAATTTCTGTATACGAGGCGGCCGGACCGAGACGCCCCGCCGCGTCGCGCGCCTCGCGCACCCCGCCTCCGGCCGCGTCATGACGCTGATGACCGACCAGCCGGGTTTGCAATTCTATTCCGGCAATTTCCTCGACGGTTCCGCTGTCGGAAAAGGCGGACGCCTTTACGGCCAATACGACGGTCTCTGCCTTGAGCCGCAGATCTGGCCGGATGCGCCGAACCGACCCGAGTTCCCCTCGGCAAGACTGAATCCGAACGAGACCTACCGGCATGTCAGCGTTTTTCAGTTCTCCACCGAGTGAGAAGAAGGTTGCCTGATGACGATCATTAACCCAGCGGTGGAGGATGTCGCCGTTCGCCTACTGGGCGAGGCCCGCTGCCATCTGGGCGAGGGACCCACCTATGATGCGGCGAGCGACACCGCCTGGTGGTTCGACATATTGGAGAAGCAGCTTTACGAGATGCGGCTGGCGGACGAAGCGGTCCGACAGCACCCCCTGCCTGTCATGGCCAGCGCACTCGCCTTCGTCGACGATACGCACCAACTCGTTGCCGCGGATGACGGGTTTTATATGCGCACCCTGGCCGACGGCAGGTTGACGCCAGTCGCTCCGCTCGAGGCCGACAATCCCGCAACTCGCTCCAATGACGGGCGCGCGCATCCGAGCGGCACCTTCTGGATTGGCACCATGGGGCGGCAAGCCGAACTCGGTGCCGGGGCCATCTACGCCTTTCATGCCGGCGAACTGACGCGACTCTTTGCCGGCGTCACCATTCCCAACGCCATCTGCTTTTCGTCGGACGGAGCGACCGGCTATTTCGCAGATACCCGCGCCAATGTGCTCTGCCGTGTTGCCCTCGACCCGGCAACGGGGCTGCCGATCGGCGGCCCTCAGACCTTGCATGCTCATGGCGGTCCGGGCGGGCTGGATGGCGCTGTCGTCGACGCTGAGGGACGAATCTGGTGTGCCATCTGGGGCGACGCGCGCCTTCACGCCTATTCCCCGGAAGGTGAGCTCCTCCGGCGCGTCGCCATGCCAGCCCGACAACCGAGCTGTCCGGTTTTTGTCCGGGCCGATTTCAAGCGTGTACTTGTGACATCGGCCTATGAGGGCATGGACGAGGCCGCGCGCGGGGCCGACACCCATCACGGGCGCACCTTCCTGCTCGACATTGGCGCGACTGGCCGCCCCGAACCCCGCGTCCGCTTGGGGGCGGCCTGATGGACGTGCCCATCCGCGCCTTGAATCCTGGTTCAAGCCTCCACCGGCCGCCCGTCGCACAGAGGCGTCGACCGCAGCCTGCTCCAATCATTGCCGCCCCATTTCTCAAAGAGACCTGTGCACCCGACCTCGGGCGCGGAGGACGACCGGCGGCCCTGTCCGCCAAGAAACCGGCACGCGAGGGCGCGCCATTATCAAGAACCACGGGAGATTAATATGAAACGCACGACAAGGACGCTTCCTGGCCTCGTGTTCGGGGTGCTGACCTTCGCCCTCGCCGCGACTGCGGCCGCGGAAGACAAGGGCGCGGTTGGCATCGCCATGCCGACCAAATCCTCGGCACGCTGGATCGACGACGGCAATAACATCGTGAAGGTACTCAATGAGCGCGGCTATAGCACCGACCTTCAATACGCCGAGGACGACATCCCCAACCAGCTATCGCAGATCGAGAACATGGTGACCAAGGGTGTCAAGGTGCTGGTCATCGCTTCGATCGACGGCACCACCCTGTCGAACGTGCTGGCGCAGGCGCACGCCAAGGGCATCAAAGTCATTGCCTACGACCGCCTCATCAGGCAGTCGCCAAACGTCGACTATTACGCGACCTTCGACAATTTCCAGGTCGGGGTGCTACAGGCGCAGTCGCTACTCAAGGGCCTTGGCTATCCGGAGAACAAAGGGCCGTTCAACATCGAGCTGTTCGGCGGCTCACCGGACGACAACAACGCCTATTTCTTTTACAACGGGGCGCTCTCTGTGCTGCAGCCGCTCATTGACAACGGCACGCTGAAGATCCCAAGCGGACAGACGGGCATGGACAAGGTTTCGACCCTGCGCTGGGACGGCGCCACGGCCCAGGCCCGCATGGACAACCTCCTCAGCGCCTACTACAGCGGCAGGCGGCTCGACGGCGTGCTTTCGCCCTATGACGGGCTCTCCATCGGCATCCTGTCCTCACTCAAAGGCGTCGGCTACGGGAGCGGCGGCATGAAGATGCCCGTCGTCACCGGCCAGGATGCCGAGGTGCCGTCGATGAGGTCGATTCTCGCCGGTGAGCAGTATTCGACCATCTTCAAGGACACACGCGACCTGGCGCGGGTCACCGCCGACATGGTCGACGCCACCCTCAGCGGCAAGACGGTCACGGTCAACGACACCAAGACCTATGAAAATGGCGTCAAGGTCGTGCCATCGTACCTGCTCAAGCCGGTGGTCGTCGACAAGAGCAACTGGCAAGCAGTGCTCATCGACAGCGGCTACTACAAGAAGGGCCAAATCAACTGACGGCATTCCCGCGCCGCGGGCTCTTCGCAAGACGCAGCGAGCATGAACGCTCTTTTGGAAATGCGGGGCATCAGCAAGTACTTCACCGGCGTGAAGGCGCTGACCGAGGTCAGCTTTACTGTCGCGGAAGGCGAAATCCACGCCCTCGTTGGCGAGAACGGGGCTGGCAAATCGACGCTCGTGAAGGTGCTGAGCGGAGTCTACCCGCATGGTTCCTACGAGGGATCGATCGTTTTCGACGGCGAGGAGCGCCGCTTCCGTGACATCAACGATTCGGAGGCGTTCGGCATCATCATCATCCATCAGGAGCTCGCCCTGATCCCGCTGATGTCGATCGCCGAGAACATCTTCCTTGCCAATCCGCCCGCGCACTTCGGCGTCATCGATCGCGGCGCGGTCCATCGGCGGACGCTCGAACTCTTGGCCACGGTGGGCCTCGATGAGTCCCCGGATACGCTCATCACCGACATCGGCGTCGGCAAGCAGCAGCTGGTCGAGATCGCCAAGGCGCTGTCTAAGAGGGTGCGGCTGCTCATCCTCGACGAACCGACGGCAAGCCTCCCGGAGAAGGACAGTGCGGCACTTCTTTCCCTTCTGCTGGAGTTCAAGGCCCGGGGCATCGCCTCCATACTGATCGCCCACAAGCTGAGCGAGGTCGCCCGCGTCGCCGACCGCATCACGGTGCTGCGGGACGGTCGGACAGTCGACACCATGGACTGCCGCGGCAAGCCGGTGGAAGAGGACCGCATCATCCGCAAGATGGTCGACCGCGATCTCGAGCACCGCTATCCCAGGCGCACGCCGAAAATCGATGGGACGGTCTTCAGGGTGAGCGGCTGGTCGGCCTACCACCCGCTGCATTCCGACCGCCAAGTGATCAAAGGGATCGATTTCGAGGTGAGGCGGGGCGAGATCGTCGGCATCGCCGGGCTCATGGGAGCAGGACGGACCGAATTCGCCATGAGCCTCTTCGGACGTTCCTGGGGGCAGAAAATCAGCGGGCGAGCCGAGATCGATGGGCGGGAGGTCGATGTCTCGACCGTGCAACGGGCGATCGACGCCGGCCTCGCCTACGTCACCGAGGACCGCAAGCAGTTCGGCCTGCTCCTTGCCGAGGACGTGCGAAAGAACGTGACCCTCGCCAATCTCTCCGCCGTCGCGTCGGCCAATGTGCTCGATGACGCGAGGGAGTTCCAGGTTGCCTCCGATTACCGCCGCCGCATGCGCATCCGCAGCCACAGCGTCTACCAGGAAACCGGCACCCTTTCCGGGGGCAATCAGCAGAAGGTGGTGCTGTCCAAATGGCTCTTCACCGATCCCAAGGTGCTCTTCCTCGACGAGCCGACGCGCGGCATCGACGTTGGCGCGAAGTACGAGATCTACTGCATCATCAACGAACTGGCTGACGCCGGAAGAGGCGTCGTCGTCATCTCCTCGGAGTTGCCGGAACTGCTCGGCATCTGCGATCGCATCTGCGTAATGAACAACGGTGGCATAGTGGGCGAATTCCCGGCAGCCAAAGCCACGCAGGAGATGATCATGCGCACGATCATGCGCAGCGGAGAGACCGCCCCATGAGCGACAAAACCGTCACGCTCAAAGAGGCGCCCCGCCTTGCGGGCTTCCTGAAGAGCATGCTGCGCGACTACGGAATGCTGATCTCGCTGTTTGCCATCATGGCTTTCTTCGAGGTCGTGACAGACGGGACGCTCCTGCGGCCGCTAAATCTCACCAACCTGGTGCTGCAGAACAGCTACGTCGTCATGATGGCGCTCGGTATGCTGCTCGTCATCGTCACCGGCAATATCGACCTTTCGGTCGGGTCGGTGTCGGGATTTATCGGTGCGGTGGCGGCGGTGCTGATCGTCAAATTCGGCGTTCACTACGTTCTGGCGGCACTGGTCTGTCTGGTGCTCGGAGCGGCGATCGGCGCCGCGCAGGGGTACTGGGTCGCCTATTTCAAGATACCGTCCTTCATCGTGACGCTGGCCGGCATGTTGGTATTCAAGGGCTTGGCGCTCGCTATTCTTGGCGGGCAATCGGTCGGCCCGTTTCCGGTGGAATTCCAGCGGCTGTCGTCCGGGTTCATCCCGGAACTCATCTCGAATGCCGACGGGATCTATCCGACCTCGCTTGCCATCGGTGCGGCGCTCGCGCTCGCCCTCGTCTGGCAAAATGCGCGAAGCCGTGCCCAGCAGCAAAGCTACGGCATCGAAACCGAGCCCAACGGCTTCTTCCTGGCCAAGAATTTCTTGCTCTTTGCCGTCATCGTCTATTTCGCCTATCTGCTCGCCTCGTATCGCGGGCTGCCCAACGTGCTGGTGATCATGACGGCGCTGGTCGCGCTCTACGCTTTCGTGACGACACGCACCATCCTCGGTCGGCAGATTTACGCGGTAGGCGGCAACGCGAAGGCGGCGAAACTCTCTGGCATCAAGGCTGAGCGGCTTACCTTCCTGACCTTTGTGAACATGGGCGTGCTGGCGGCGCTGGCCGGCCTCGTCTTTGCCGCGCGGCTCAACACGGCGACGCCGAAGGCCGGCCTCGGTTTCGAACTCGACGTCATCGCCGCCTGCTTCATCGGAGGAGCCTCCGCCTATGGCGGTGTGGGGCGCGTCAGTGGCGCGGTGATCGGCGCGATGATCATGGGCGTGATGAACAACGGCATGTCTATCCTCGGTATTGGTATCGACTATCAGCAAGTCATCAAGGGGCTCGTGCTGCTCGGCGCGGTGTGCCTGGATGTCTACAATCAGAGGCGGTCTTGAACAACGAGCCGCCGTCTCACCGCTGCAGCCTCTCGCGGCCATAAACGAGCAGCATGATGGCAATGACCACGCCATAGACAATCTGCCGCCCCGCCTCCGGCATCTGCATCACTGATAGAATCGACTGCAGCAACGTAATCAAAATGACGCCCGCGACTGTTCCGACATACGAGCCGCGGCCGCCGAGGATCGATGTGCCGCCTAGCACCACGGCGGCGATCGATGGCAGAAGGTAGGGATCGCCCATCGCTTGCGCCGCCTTGCTGGCGTAGCCGGCGAGCAGCACGCCGCCAAAGGCCGACAGCCCACCGGAAATCGCGAAGGCGAACATCACGACACGCCGCGTGTCGACGCCCGAGAGATATGCCGCCCGCTCGCGATTACCGATCGCATAGACGTAACGGCCATAGATCGTGCGGTTCAACAGGAACACCGTGCCGGTGCCGATCAGAGCCCAGACGATCAAACCGTTCGGAAGGCCGAACAATGTCTCGCCGGTGGCGATGAACCGCATGGCCGCCGACGCCGAATCCTGCGGCGAGAAACCGCCGGTATGGACGACCATCAAGCCTTGTGCGACCGCGTTGGTCGCAAGCGAGATGATCATCGAGGGAATGCGCAGATAGGCGACGCCGATCCCGTTGACGAAGCCAAGCGCGATGCCGCAGGCGACGCCGAAGGGAACGGCCAAAGCTTCACCTACTGGACCATAGGCCGTCGCCGCCGCGGACATCATGCCGCCGGTAGCGACGACCCACGGTACTGAGAGATCGATTTGGCCCAGCAGAATCACGATGAACATGCCGGTCGCGATCACGCCCAGGAAAGAAGCGACCTTAAGTTGCTGCAGCAGGTAGGCTGGCGACAAGAAGTTCGGCGAGTAAAGACTGCCGAGAAGCAAGAGGAGGACGATCATGCCGAAGGCAGTTGCAGGCGCCGGGTCGATCCGGCGCAAAGCGGCGGAAAGGCGCGTGGTCGGCGTAGCGGTTTGCTCGCAGCTCATGCGCTCATCATTCGAACAAATCGAGGCGATTGCGGACGTGGAACAGTCGGACCGAACCGAGACAGACGGCGAGAAACAGCACGACTCCCTGGACCAGCGGCTGGTACAAAGGATCGAGATTGAAAACGAAAAGGAGGTCGCCGATGGTCCGGAAGATCAGCGCGCCGAAAATCGCGCCGATCGCACTGCCGACGCCGCCGAACAGCGAGACGCCGCCAAGCACTACGGAGGCGATCGAGAACAGCGTATAATCGCTGCCGCTCGCCGCCGAGGCTTCCCCGGAATAGGTGATGAAGGTGAGGAAAAGCCCGCCGGTTGCTGCGAGCAGCCCGGCCAGCGCATAGGCGACGAATTTGGCTCTGCGGATGGAAACGCCGGACATGTAGGCGGCGACTTCCGCCGAACCGACCGCATAGGCGTCGCGCCCGACCGGTGAACGGCGATAAGGAATCCAGATAACCGAGACCACCGCTGCCAGCGCGACAAGGCTGGTCGGCACACCGCCGGGGAGCTTGCCGGTAAACGCATCGGCGAGGTCGGAATTGAAGGCGTCGCTCCCGCCCGGCTGCGGCCGCATCCACAGCGCAATGCCGAAATAGACCGCGCCCGTTGCAATCGTTGTCACGATCGGCTGCAGCCGGCCGAAAATCACGATGAGACCGTTGATCGTGCCACAGACAAGCCCGGTCGCGAGCACACCGGCGACGCCGAGCGCCGTCGTCAACGGCGAGCCGACGACGATGGCCGACGCCATACAATTGGTGAGTACGAAAATCATGCCGACCGAAAGGTCTATGCCGGCGGTGATGACCACCAGCGCCTGCGCCATCGCGACCAACGCCAGAAGCACGCCCTTATTCGCGGCGGTGTTCACCACATTGGAGGTGAAGCCGGCCGGGTGATTGGCGCCATAAATGACGAAAAGGATGAGAAAAACCCCGAGCGCCAGCAGAGCGCCGCGATGCTCGGCAATTATATAGCGCCACTCCTTCATGCGCTGACGGCCGGGCTGACGCCCGCGCCCCGGTGCGAAGAAGAGATATTGAGCGCGCTGGTCATCAAGGCGCGTTCGGTGATCTCCGCGCCAATGAGCTCGCTTTGCACAGCGCCGTCATAAAGGACGAGCACGCGGTCGCAGCAACCGATTAGTTCGTCGTAATCCGTCGAATAGAAAATGATGGCGGCGCCGGAATCCGCGAGCTTGCGCAAAAGCTGATACAGCTCCTGCTTCGTGCCAACGTCGATACCGCGGGTCGGATCGTTCAGCAGCAGAATCCGCGGCTTCAGCATCAGCCATTTGGCGATGAGGACCTTCTGCTGATTGCCGCCGGAAAGCGAGCCAACTGCAACCTCCGTCCCGGCTGTCCGGATGCCAAGCAGGCGGATCATTTCGTCGACCGCGTTGCGCTCGGCGCTGCGGTCGATAACGCCGCCGCGCGCCATCCGCGCGAGCGCCGCAAAGGAGAGATTGGCGCCCACGGACATGGGCAGCATCAGTCCCTCCGTTTTGCGGTCCTCGGGGATCAGCGCCATGCCGATCTTGCTGCTTTTGGCGAGACGTGGACTGTTGATTGCGACCTTTTCACCGCCGATGAGGATTTCGCCGCCGACGCTACTTAGCACCCCGAACATCGCGAGGAGTAATTCGCGCTGGCCCTGTCCATCGAGCCCGCCAAGGCCGACGACCTCGCCGGCGTGGGCGGCCAGCGAAATGTTCTTCAGCCGCGGAGCCCAGCTCAGCTTGCGCAGTTCGATCACGGGCGGCGCGGCGCCGGGCCTGAGCGGCGGCTTGGGCGGAAAGACGTGCCGATACTCGCGGCCGATCATCATCTCGACGACTTCCTCGTCGGATTTCTCGCCGGCGCGGTATGTCGCGACTTTGCGGCCGTTGCGGAACACAGTGCACTCATCAGCGAGCTCGGCGATCTCGTGCATGCGGTGCGAGATATAGAGCAAAGCCAGTCCTAGACCTTGCAAGCGCTTCAACACCGCGAAGACCTTGGCAACGTCCGCAGCGGTCAAAGCCGACGTTGCCTCGTCCAGAATCAGCAGGCGGGGCTTTCGCACCAGCGCCTTGGCGATCTCGACGATCTGGCGGCGCGACAAGGCAAGATCCTTGACGGGCGCAAGCGGCGCAATGTCTTCGCCGCCAGCTCGCGCCAGCGCCTCTTCGGCAATCTGGCGCTGGCGACGCCGGTCGATCAGACCATAGCGCTGCGGCGGATTGGCGATGACGATGTTATCGGCGACCGAAAGGTCGGGAATTAGCGACAGCTCTTGGAAAATACAGGCGATGCCCGCAGCGGTGGCATCTGCCGGCCGGTCGAAGCGCATCCGACGACCTTCGACATACATCGCGCCCTCATCAGGCTGGATCACGCCGGCGATGACCTTAATGAGTGTCGACTTCCCTGCGCCGTTCTCGCCGAGAATTGCGTGGACTCGACCGGCCTCGATGAGAAGGTCGGCCTTTTCGAGGGCCCGAATGCCGCCATAGGATTTGGAGACGCCCTCCAGACGAAGAAGCGGAACCGCGGCGTCCATAACCCCCTCCGACAACAAAGCCGCCGCAGGATTCTTCCGCGGCGGCCTAACCGAACCTGTCCCTATTGGTTCTTTTCGCTTTGTCCCATGATCTGCTGGGCCGTGAAATTAATCCCGCAGGTCGGGAAGGCGTTGCCGACGAAGAAATTGTCCGATTGATTGGAGTAGTAGTTAACTCCGTCCTTGAAATCGGGAGCTTCCACGATCGACGTGGGCAACTTGATCGATTGCGGAACCACTCCGCCCTCCAGAGCGGCGAGGGCGGTTTTGATGGCGACGGCGACCTGGGCTGGACCGGTCCCGGCCGAGGAGCATTTCAAGCCTTGTGCTTCGTATCTGCCGCAGAACTTGCGAAAGCCGTTCTCGGTCTCGCCGCCGAAAGGCACGAAAGGATGGCTGGCGTCGATCATCGCCTGGACCACGCCGGTGTCGCCGCCCTGGGCGGTGAAGCCGTCGAAATGCTTCTGCACAGCGATGGCGTCGGCGGTCGCCTTCTGCGCAGTCGGATCGTCCCATTTGCCGACGACTTCGACCACGTCCCACTTCTTGCCGGACTTATCCAGCGTCTCATGGATGCCCTCGTGACGGTCGGTATCAACCGAGGTGCCGGCGACACCGCGGACTTCGAGAATCTTGCCGCCGTTCGGGACGTTCTTGATCAGCCAATTGGCCCAGAGCACGCCGAGCCCCTTCTGGTCAACGTCGACATCGATCGCCTCCTCGGTATCGAGGATGTTGTCGAAAGCGACCAGAATGACGCCGGCCGCTTTCGCGCGTCTGATCACGGGGGCGAAAGCCTTCGGGTTCTGGGCATTGACGACGATCGCATCATAGCCGGAATCGATGAAATTGTTGATCGCCGCAATCTGCGCAGCGACGTCCTCGCCGGTCGATACGACCTTGAATTCCTTGAGCTTGGCGGCGACGTCCGGCAGTGCCGCGTAGGCCTTGGCTGTCTTGATCATCTGGATGCGCCAGGTATTGGCAATGAAGCCGTTGGCGAGCGCGATCCGATAGGGTCCCTGTTTCTTCTCGCCTTGGAAGAACTTCACCTTTTCCGACCACGGCGCGAAACATTGCGGATCGGTCGGCGGGCCGGAGACGACCTTCAGCCCGGCCGCGAAAACCGCGGCGGGCGCGGCGCAGAACGCGGCGGCGACGCCGGCCAACAGAACACGACGATAAAATGACGTGGCCATGAATTCCTCCTCTTGGCCCGCCTATCGTTCTTTAAGCCGCTAAGCCAAACGCCCGACCGCGGGCTAGCTTGGCGCCGACTTAGCAACTGAGTTAATGAGCGTGTTAGCTCCTAAAAAACATCATCATCATCATTGGACCGCGGCGACCATGGCGGCCTATTCGGCAAGTGAGCCTTTGAGCTTGTCAAACATGACGGCGAGCACGATGAAACTGCCCACGAACGTGCCTTGCCAGAATGCGTCGACTCCCAGCAGCAGCAGGCTGTTGCGGATCACCTCGATCAGCGCTGCGCCGATGACCGCGCCGAAGGCGGTGCCGGTCCCACCGCTGAGGTCGGCGCCGCCGATGACCGCAGCCGCGATGACGGCGAGTTCCATGCTCTGACCGAGATTGGTGGTAACTGCGCCGAGCCAGCCGACCTCGAGCACCGCTGCGATACCGGCGGTGAGCGCCGAGATCATGTAGACGCCCACCTTGATGCGGTTGACCTGCACGCCGGTCGCTATCGCCGCCTGCTCGTTGCCGCCGATCGCAAACAGATGGCGGCCCCATTGAGTCCAGCGGAACAGATAGCCGGTGATGAGCGCGAGCACGACGAGCGCAATGACCGGGTTGGCGACCCCGAATGTCGTGCCGCCGCCAAGCGCCAGCAGCTTCGCCTGATCGGGGCCGAAATCGTACACCATGCGGTTGTTGGAGGCGACCATGGCGAGACTGCGAGCAATCGCCAGCATGCCGAGCGTGACCACAAAGGGCGGCATGCGTATGTAAGCGATCAGAACTCCGTTGAGGGCGCCGATCGCCAGTGAAGTAAGGAGTGCAGCGCCGACCCCAACCCAGATCGAATAGCCCGCATTCATCACCACGCCCAGCACAATGCCGGCGAGGCAGACGACGGACCCGACCGACAGGTCGATGCCGCCGGTAATGATGACCGCCGTCATGCCGAGCGCGATGATGCCGACGAATGCAAAGTTGCGGGTGACGTTGAACAGATTTCTTTGAGTCGCGAACGTATCGGTGGCGAGCGAGAGCGCCGCGACTGCGACCGCTGCCGCAATAAACACCCAGAAAGTCTGGCGCGACAGCAGCCACATCAGCGGGCTGTGGGTGCGCCGATCGATGCTCTCTTCGAGCAAGGTGGTCATCGCATATCCTTATCTCACCGGCCCCGAATCCGCTCACCCCCGCTCGATCGCGCCGGTGATCAATCCGGTAACTCCTTCTGGCGAAGTCGCCGCGACTTTCATGTCAGCAACCTTGCGTCCGCGGCGCAGGACGACGATGCGGTCGGCTACCGCGAACACGTCCGGCATGCGGTGGCTGACCAGCACCACCGCCAGGCCCTGCTCGCGCAGACGCCGGATCAGGCCCAGCACCTCCGCGACCTGCCGCACGCTGATGGCGGCGGTGGGCTCGTCCATCAACACGATCTTCGCTTCGCTCAACCGCGTGCGGGCGATCGCGACCGCCTGGCGTTGGCCGCCGGACATACGGCGCACGAGATCACGTGGCCGCGTCTCCGATTTGAGCTCCTTGAAGAGCGCGGCGGCGCGCCGATACATCGCCGCGTAGTCGAGCACGTGGAACGGGCCGAAGCCGATGCGGAGCTCC
>Ga0187783_10000798_pt1 | contig 23205 bp, 22 predicted proteins | sample 1015_SJ02_MP02_2_FD_132471 | JGI IMG/M metagenome (GOLD analysis project Ga0187783, IMG submission 132471) | Tropical peat soil microbial communities from peatlands in Department of Meta, Colombia - 1015_SJ02_MP02_20_MG | ecosystem: Environmental > Terrestrial > Soil > Wetlands > Peat | place...
AAGAGGCTGCGTTTTTGCAAATAAGCCGCGAGGTCTCCGAGCGGATCGCCCCCTGGAGAAAGCTCTCCACCCAGCGCGGAGAGAATCGTGCCTGCAATCAATCCGGCATCGCCGATTGAAGAAAGGTCCACGAACCACGCGCCGTCGACTTCATCGTTTAGGCGGGAGGCTGCGACTTCCAACGCAAGCCGTGTCTTGCCGATACCGCCGGCGCCCACGACCGTCACGAGTCGCGCTTCCTCGAGCAGTGCTTCCAGATGCGCCAGATCGTCGTGGCGGCCGACGAAGCTCGTGGCTTGCCGCGGGAGATTGTTCGGGGGCGTCTCCAACGCGCGCAACGGCTTAAAATCGGAACGCAAACCTTCGCCGGCGGGTTGATAGACGCGCTCGGGCCGAGCGATGTCCTTAAGCGGCAGCCATCCCAGATGCCGTAGCGTTATCCCGGCGGGCAACCTCGCGAGCGCGCTATCGGCGGCATCGCCCGAGAGCAGTATTTGCCCGCCGTGACCTGCGGCGAGCAGACGCGCCGTTCGATTGACGGCGGCGCCAAAGTAATCGCCATCGCGCTCGTCGGTTTCGCCTGCATGAATCGCGATTCGAACGTGAAGCGCGTCGACGGCGCTGAAGTCTTCGCGGCCGAGCCGCCGCTGCGTCTCGACAGCGGCTTCGAGGGCCTGCGCGACGGTGGGAAATGCCGCGCAGAACGCGTCGCCGATTGTCTTGAACACGTAACCTTGACGAGATTCGATCGCTTCGCGCAAGATCGCGTCGTGACGCCGCAACGCGTCACGCATTGCTTCGCCGTGCCGTTCCCAGCGACGCGTGCTGCCTTCTACGTCCGAAAAAAGAAAGGCAACGGTTCCGCTCGGGAGGCCCACGCTGCCTTTAACCGCGCAGCGCTAGAGTATACCTGCCTGATTTGCGCGCCGGCGACGACGGTGCTGTTCGAGGCTGGCCAGCGGCGCGGGAAGCGGTTTCGAGAGCACCGCGATTAATTCGGCGCGGCTTCGCACGTTGAAGGCTCGGAAGAGCGACGCAAGCTGATTGCGCACCGTGTTCGGACTTCTGCCAAGCATGGTAGCGATTTCCGAGTTGCGCCGGCCCGCGCGCACGAGCTCGAGCACCTCACGTCTGGCACGCGGGATGCGGTCGAGCCGAACCACGGGCGTATTTCCCATCTCGCTTAGGCGTCGGGCGATCCAGCTTCGCGGCCAGGGTTCGATCCGTCTTGCGGCCTGCTGGATCCAACGGCGGTCCTGCGTTGCTTCGTATAGCCCAATCGCACAGAGCGCCGCTCTCCAGGCATAATTGAAGTTCTCGAAAATCGACCAGGCTTCATTTAGCGCCGCCTTCGCTTCATCCACATCGCCGAGACGCAGCCACGCCACGCCCTGCGTGTAGGCCTCGAAGCCTTTGACGCGAGGATCCGTTCCGTAGGAGAGCAGGGGGATCACTGACGAGCTGAGCGTCCTGAAACGCGCCAAAAACTGCTCGGCGATGGCGGCGTCGCCGTGCGCAAACAGCTCGGCCAGCACCAGCAATGCCGACCGCTCCTCGCCCATAACTTCGTTCCAGGAAAGGCGCTGCGCGATTTCATACGCTTCCTGCAACTGCTCTGCGGCAAACGCCATCTCTCCGGTATTCTTTGCCAGCAGCGCGCGGTCGAGGTGGCAAAGCACGCTCCAATGCTCGGACGGCGCGAGCCGCGCAGCTTTCCTGAAACCGGCGAAAGCGGCTAGCTCGTTACCCGCAAGCTCGTCGATCGCCGCTAGGAACCGCGTAACCTGGAAACGCTCGAGCTTCAGACCCGGCGTCCAGGGAAGCTCTTCGAAAATGGTGCGAACGCGCTGCGAAACCTCGTGAAGCGGCAGTTCGCGGCACAACAGCGCCAGCGTAAAAAGTGCGTTGGCGCGGTAGAACTGATCGGGTATCGCCGCTGCATCGAGCTCGTCGAGAGCTTTTTGCAGCTCCTCGACTTGGCCAAGCACGTCGCCGCGGCGCAATGCGATCCACGAAAGCAGGATACGTGCACGCGCGCGACTATTCGCTGCCGGAGAAGCGAGCACGGCCGCCGCCGCTTCCTCCGCGTCGGCATGATCGTGCTTCATCCATGCAATCAGGCCCTTATAATACAACGCCTCGTGGTAGCGAGGATCCCCCGGGTTTAACGCCTGCAGGGCGCGGTCGATAAGGCGCCGGCCCCCGACGTAATCTCTGGTGAGCCCGAGCGCTGCGCCAAGCAAGACGTCACGGCTGACGCCGGCGTCGCCCCACGACTTGTAGCCGCTTGAGAGGCGGCCGACCACGTCGACGGCACGAAATTCACGCAGCGCCAAGCGCGCGCGGGCCAACTCGCCGCTTGAACCGTCGGCTGCATCGACGAGCTCATGGCAGCGTTCAAAGTCGGCTGCCATCAATGCAAGCTCAAATTGCTCGTTGTCAAAACCTGGACAACTGAGTGAAAGGCTGATCAATGCAATCTCCTGGTCGGTCCTAGTCCGACCATTCTACCCCTTTCTTCGCTTTAGAGTAATCTGCTCAATCTTCCTTTGGCGAAACTGGGCGGGGCGCCGGGCCGGACCACCCGGTTCGGGGTCGGCCGCCCCCTACCAAGTATTCGGACACTTTTCTACCCTCCAGCAGGTCCGCCGCCTACCGAGTCGAGCTTGCGGATGATTTTTACGCCTCCGGCAGGGCCACCGCCGACAGAGTCGAGCCTACGGACGATGACTTTCTTCCCTCCGACGGGGCCGCCGCCCACGGAGTCGAGCCTGCGGACGATCTTGACCCCTCCGACGGGGCCGCCGCCTACCGAGTCGATCTTGTGGACGATCACCCCTCCGACGGGGCCGCCGCCCACGGAGTCGAGCGGATGAACCGCGCTCTGGCTCGCGCTTGGAAGCATCGATCCGGCTGACATTCCTCCGGCGGCACATCCGCCGAGCAGAACGGCCGTTAACGCAAGCGAGGTGGCTGCGATCGCGTTACGCATTGGTTACCTTTCAGCGCGGGAAGCGCACGGAAGCAAACTGAAATGGTACGAACATACTAATACCAAAACGCCGGCAAAGATAGGGCCGCTTGGTATACTTTGCACTTTCACGCACGCCGTGGGCGCGCGGGACCGGCTCTACGAGAGCCGGGCCCCTTTTGACGCCTGCGAAGGAGGCCCCGGGCGTTAACGGGCCCGGCTAAAGGACGAAAGTCTCCAGCAGCCGGCTATTCCCAGTCGGGCGCTCGAAGATCGGGCGGCTGATGCATGAAGTAATACCTACTGTAAAGCGCCGGAATCGCCTGAAACGGCCGGGGCGGTTTTTTGAAATCGAAGCAATCCTGGGCCGGGGAGGCGGCCCTTTTGTCGCTGGCGGCGAGCCGCGGCAGACCGAAGATGTCCTCGATGAACCTCAGGATGCTGCCGTGCTCGTAGTGGACATGCGAGACGCGATGCTTCCTGGCGTAGGCCGAGACGATTAACATCGGAATGCGCAGGCCGAGCCCGTCGTAGTCGACGTACGCGGGCGGTTCGGGGTCGTACCAGCCCCCGAAGTCGTCCCAGAGGATAAAGATCGCGGTCGAGTCCCAATACTGAGACTCGCCGATTGCATTAACCAGCGATGCAACCCAGGAAGGACCGGTGTTCGAGCCGCAGCCGGCATGGTCGGAGTTCTCGCAGGTCGGAGTAATCCAGCTGATTTGCCGCAGCTTTCCGTTAGAAACGTCGCTGAAGAACTGCGTCTGCGGCGTAATCACGTCGCTGCTCCAGTCGGGGCCGTAATAAACGTAACGGTTGGCCTGATACGCGCTCCAAATCCCGCCGTCGCCGTAGATCGTCGACGTGTAGAAGGCCCATGTAATCCCGGCCTTGTCGGCTTCTTCGCCGAGCGAGTTGTCGTTGTAGCACGCCTGCTGGTAGCTAAACGGAATCTGACGCTGTGGACCGATGGTGGCGATCAGATCTCCCGTGCCTCCCGGGCAACCCCACGCGCTGTATGGATAGTTCACCGAGGCTTCTGCCTGCGCGGCGATGATGTATTGGTGCGAGATGAAGCTGCTCGCATCCAAGTTTGACGCGTACATTTGATCGGCCAGCACGTACTGCTTGCCCATGTCGAAGTACGGCTCGGTCTCGTAGTGGGGGACGTAGCTGTACTGGACGTTTGCATGAGGGCACGGCGGCTCGCTGCTGCCGCCGCCGCAACCGACCCACTCCTGATTGAAGCCGTTCATTTGACAATTCGTTCCCGGAACGCTTCCCGTGCCGTTGCAGGCGTCGAAGAAGGCGCCGGAGTCGTGCTCGAGGTCCCACGTCGTTTCCAGCACGGTCGGCTCCAATCTAATCTTTTGCCCGCTCGTATCGTAGCCGTAGTCCGCCGTGTAAGCGCCGGGAAATCGGTAAAACAAATCGTTGAACGAGCGATTTTCTTGAACGATGATCACGACGTGCGCAATCTTGGCTTTGACACCGTGGGGACGAATGCGAACGATTGGCGGCTGCACTCGAGCGGGCGGAACGGCCGGCGGCAGGGGCAAGGCTCCGTTGCCGCTCGCGCCGCCGTTGCAGGCGCTTAAGAATAGCAGCAATACCACACGCGCCATCGTGCGCGGCGCGCGGTTAGTCGTCATCGGGCAAGGGTTGATGATCGCTGGGCTGGTGAATGAAGTAGTTCCTGTCCAGCACGGCCGGAATGGCCTTGAACGGATGGGGTGGCTTATTGAAGTTGAATTCTCCGGCGGGAGAGTTGGCGCGCGTGTCGCTGGCGGAGAGCCTCCCCAACCCGAACTCGTCCTCGATGAACTTCAAAATGCTGCCGTGTTCGTAGTGGGTGTGCGAAACCCGATGCTTTTTCGCGTATGCCGAGACGATGATCATCGGAATCCGCAATCCGAGACCATCGTAGTCGACGTACGCGGGCGGCTCCGGATCGTACCAGCCGCCGTAATCGTCCCAAAAGATGAAGATCGCGGTGGAATCCCAGTATTGCGACTCGCCGATCGCGTTGACCACCGAGGCGACCCATTGCGGACCCGTATTCGAGCCCGAACCGGCATGGTCGGAATTCACCCACGTGGGCGTGACCCAGCTAACCGTTCGGAGATTCCCGTTTGCAACGTCGCTCAGAAACGCCGACGGCGGACTGATGACGTCTTTACTCCAGTCGGGGCCGTAATAGATATGCTTTATCGCCTGGTAAGCGCTCCAAATCCAAGGCTCTCCCGAATATGACTGCGCGTAGTACGCCCAGGATATCCCGGCGCTGTCGAGCTCGTCGCCGAGCGTCTTCGGATTCCAGCAGACGATCTCGTAGCCATCCGGCACCTGACGCTGGGGTCCGATCTCGCCGATCTCGTCGCCGTTGCCACCCGGACAGCCCCACGCACTGAAGGGATAGTTCACCGCGTGCACGGCTTGGGCCGCGATGATGTATTGGTGTGAGATAAAGCTGCTCGCATCGAGGTTCGATGCGTACATCTGATCGGCTAAAACGTAGTCGCGTGCCATTTCGAAGTACGGCTTCGTCTCATAGTGTGGGACGTAAGCGTACTGCGGGTCGGAATACGGGCACGGGTCGCTGCTGCTGCCGCATCCGACGTACTCCTCATTAAAGCCATTCATTTGGCAGTTGGTCCCGGGGATGCTGCCGGTGCCGTTGCAGGCGTCAAAGAATCCATACGAGTCGTGCTCGAGGTCCCAGTCGGTTTCGAGCGGGATCGGATTGAGCGTAACTTTGTTCCCGTACGAGTCGAAACCGTATTTTGCCGTGGTCGCGCCCGGAAATCCGTAAAATAAGTCGTTGAACGAACGATTTTCCTGAATGACGATCACGACGTGCTGAATTTTGCCGCTCGAGGCACGGCGATGCTGGCGCGCCGGCGGCTGATAACGTAGCACCGGCGCCGATTGGCCAGGAAGGACCGGCACGCCCGGAGCGACGGGGCTGTTTGCGGCTGCGCCGCTTCCGCCGCAAGCCGAAAGCAAGAATGCAAGAAGCGCTATCGCCGGTGACCGGCCCAACACGATACAACGCACGCACTCACTCCTAATGGCACGAAAAGTAAGCTAGCCTACGAGCTCGGCGGTCCTCGAATGCGTTGGCCTACACTATATTACGACGATTGCGTCGAGAAGTCACCCGGCCAACTAATGACGTAAATCACCTTTTGCGGTATCCAGCAGTCGATTCCCGATCAATCGAAGCGCACGGTCAGAATCGTAACGTCGTCGGTGCGGCGATGAGATCCGGCGATCGCATCGCTGATGCTCTTCGCAGGTTCCAGCGTGGGATGGGCGATCGCCGATTCGACTGCCTCGAGCAGTTGCGTTTCTCCCGCTGCAACGTCGCGCGAAGATTCGATCGCGCCGTCCGTATAGAGCACGAGCATCGCGCCGGGTGCGGTTTGCACCTTATGCAGCCGGTAGTGAGTGTCGAACATCACCCCGAGAGGCAGCGCACCAAACTCGAGCAGCCGCGGCCGGAGCCCCGTTTCAACCAGTATCGGCGGCGGATGTCCGGCGGCAGCGTAGGAAAAACGGCAGCCGCCCCCGTCGATCAAGACCACGAGGGCGGTGACCATGCGCGACCGATCGCCGATCAGCGTCGCGTTCGCCCTCGCCAGCACCTGATCGGGCCCGGAATCGACGAGAGCGCACGAAATCAGCGCCTGCCTGGCTCGCTCCATCGCGACCACCGCATCGATGCCGTGGCCTGCTGCATCGCCGACGACCAGCAGGCCGCGGCTGTCCGAAAGCTCCAGAACGTCGAACCAGTCTCCGCCGACGCCCGCTTCTTCGGATGTGGCCTCGAACGCCGCGCTGAGCGTCACCCTCGTCAGTGCCGGAAGAGCCGGCTTTGCAAAGGCTTCTCGAAACGTTTCGACGATGCGCCTCTCCGCCTCGTATGCGGCGCTCAGTACGGCGGATTTGCGGCGCTCCTCTTCGGCCAGCCCGCGCTCGCGCTCGAGTCGCTCCCACAGGCGGAACTGTTGGAGGGTGAAGATCAGCGCCGCCACTGCCACCGCGAGGATCCCTGCCACCGCCAAGGCGCCGACCAATACAAGAGCTCTGTTTGCGCGCGCGTTCACGATTGCCGTACGGCGCGTGAGATCCGCGTAGATCGAAGAGGCGTCAACTCTAAAGCGGTCCACCAGCCTCTTTCCTCGCAACTCGAGCGCAGTGTGCCGGCCCGGCTTGAAGATCAGCGGGAACGCCACCTCGTGCACCCAGCGGTAGTTGGTTATTCCGGCATCGTGAAGCGTGGGCAATGCTTCGGTGGCATGCAATGCTTGGAGCTCTGCGCGAACGCGATCGAAGTCGAGCGGCAGACTTGCACGCCCGCCATAGTAGGGTTGCAAGAGGATCGGCAAATGCGTTACGGCATATCCGCGCACGCCGGTCTCTTCATCGAGTTGGTGTCTGAGCATGTCGTTCACGTGAGAGCGCGCGTCGCGAATCCTATCGGTATCTCGAAATGTTCCGCCTACGACCGATCGCACGTAGATGCCGCCCCCGACGAGTAGTGCGGTTACGACCAACACGACGAAGAGGCCGAAGATCAACGGCATATTTTGCCGGCTGCGCACCAAAGTCTCAGTGACCAAGATGCCATCCATGTTGCGGACAACGATAGGGCTTCAACCGCTTAGTCGCGCGCGGTATCGCGCGCTCCGCCGCCTTTTTAGTTTCGAAGGAGGCCTTCGGCGCCCCATTTTGCTTGAAGCAGGAACGCGGCCCGCCGGTCTTTCTCGCGGTCACTCTTCACCGTCGAAGTAGTCGAGCGCTTCGGCGCGCATGAGCCGGCGCTCGGGTAAGCTTACGCCCCATTTGTTGCTATCGGGGTAATACCACGATTCGCCGATCGGATTGTCGGCAACGACGTAGACGACCAAGTCTTCGGAGCCGTCGTTGAAAAACTGGTGCGGCTCTCCGGGAGTAAAGATGCACGCGTCGCCGGCCACAACCGGCGTCGTCCCATCGTCGTGGCGCAGCGTGCCGCGACCCGAGATTACGTGATAGAACTCCCACTGAGCGCTATGAGAATGGTACGGATACGGCGCCTTACCCGGCGGCACGCGCAGGATTTCGACGTCGAACGGATGGCGCTCGAGCAAGTCGGTCGAGTCGCGCTTGCGGCCGAGCGCTTCAGAGACTTGAATCCCCTCACCGCCGAACTTACCTTTTGGCGACGCCCAGGTAACGGGTTTCAGCTCGTTGGCATTAACCTTTTTTAGCATCGAACAGCCTCCCGGTTGAATCGCGGAGTTCCTGCCCGGCGCGCAACCGCGCGGAGAGGAACGCGTGCCCGGTCGAGCGCACGTTCTCCATTCCGGAGGATACGCCATATGAAAAGCCGGCCGGTCTTTATATTGCTGCCGAATGCTTTCCTCGGATGCGCGCTCGCTGCATGTTCCGGTCTTACGCTTCCGTCGAGTTCCCCGGCCGCAGCGCCGGCGGCCCGGCCACGGACGGGGTCGGCTGCGCTGAATCATCCGATCGGCCTGGCGGAGGATAAGGGCGGGAACCTCTACGTTGCCAACGCCGGCTCGTCGCAGATACTCGTCTACGACTCAAAGAACCAACAAGTGCCTTCGAAGACGATCACCGCCGGCGTCGACCAGCCCGCGGATCTGTGCTTCGATAAATCCGGCAACTTATACGCATCCGAGCGCAGCTCCAACGAGGTGACGGTATATTCGCCGGCCGGCAAGCTCATAAAAACGCTCGACACCGACGATTCCACCGGCTTCTCGCCGTCGGGCGTTCAGATCGATTCGGCAGGCGACGTCTGGGTTGCCAATCGCAACAACACCAACTATGACGAGGGAGAAGTTCAAGTCTTCGACTCGTCGGGGAAAGTCATTCACAGCTCGAGCCAAGAACTCGACTACCCGCTCGGCATCGTCTTCGAGGGCTCCGACGCCTGGGTTTTTGATTCCGGCGCCGACGCGATCACGGTGTTCGATTCGTCGGCGAAGGTCGTGAAAGTCATCTCGATTTCGGGCATTGCGCCCGAATACGCGGCCAAGGATAGCGCGGGCGATCTCTACGTCACCGATGCTTCCTCGTCGTCGATCGGCATTTTAAGCTCATCGGGGAAAGTCCTCAAGACGACCCAAAACAAAGGACTCGACAATCCGACCGGCATCGCCTTCAACAAAGCCGGCGATTTCTATGTAGCAAACGAAGATAACGACACGATCACCGAATACAGCGCTAAAGGCGACTTGATCGACACGATCCAGTAGTCGTCGTAGCCGAAATTACTGAAAACTATGCACCGCAATAGTTCGGGTGATGCCTTGGTCGTCAAAACTCCATATTTTTTTCGCGAGGACGTCGATGCAACCGCTCTCCTTCTGAAGCCGCCCCTCGACGATGAGCGCAGACGACGCGCGAATCGGCCGGCGATAGGTTTCATAAACGTCGGGGCGCACGATGACGTTGACGAGCCCGGTTTCGTCCTCGAGCGTTAAAAACACAAAACCCTTTGCGGTACCGGGCCGCTGACGGGTGATGACGAGCCCTCCGACGCGGCAGAGAGCGTTGCGCGCGAGCCGCGGCAACCGCGCGGCCGGAACGACGCCTTGCGCGGCGAGCTCGCCGCGAAAATGCTCCATCACCTGACCCGACGCCGTGACCCCGGTCGACCAGAGATCGAAGGTAACGAGCCGCTTGGGGGCCGGCGTTTCGAACTCGACGGACGGCTCGTCAACGTCCATTAGCGCGCCAAGCTCGCCGCGGGCTTCGCGCTCGTCGAGCCCGCGCAACGCCCACATTGCTGCACGGCGAGATGCGTACCACGCTGCGAAGGCGCCTGCAATCGCAAGATTCTCCAGCGTTTCGCGCTCCAGCTTCGTGCGTTGCGCGAAGGCCAGCACGTCGTCGAAGGGCCCCTGAGCGATCGCAGCCTCCAGGCGCTTACGCTGCGCCTCGCCGAGACCGCGCACCAAATGAAACCCTAGCCGGAGCGCGCCGTCGCGATCGACATCCGACCAATATCCGCTCGCATTGACTTCGACCGGCTTGATCGTTACGCCGTGGCGCCGCGCGTCGTTGACGAGCACCTCGGTGGAGTAAAACCCCATCGGCTGCACGTTGAGAATCGCCGCGGCGAAGATCGCCGGCAGGTGGCACTTTAAATACGCCGATGCATACGCCAAGAGCGCGAAGCTGGCCGCGTGCGATTCCGGAAAACCGTAATCGGCAAAGCCTTCGAGCATGTGGAAAAGCTGCTCGGCGGCGTCGCGTTCAATGCCGTTGGCGATCATGCCGTCAACGAGCTTTGCGTGCATCGCTTCCATGCGCTCGCGCGAGCGCTTGTGTCCCATCGCGCGGCGCAGCTGATCGGCCTCGCCGGGCGAAAAGCCCGCCGCCTCGATCGCCAAGCGCATGCCCTGCTCTTGAAAAAGCGGCACGCCGAGCGTCCGCTCGAGCACCGGCACGAGCTTTGGATGCGGATACTTTACCGGTTCTGCCCCCGCGCGCCGTCGCAAAAACGGATGGACCATTTGGCCTTGAATCGGTCCGGGACGAATGATCGCCACCTGCATGACGATGTCGTAAAAACAGGTGGGCTTGAGCCGCGGCAGCATCGATTGCTGCGCGCGCGATTCGATCTGGAAAACGCCGATCGTATCGGCGCGCTGCATCATCGCGTAGGTCTTGTCGTCGCCGGCGGGGATCGTGTGCAGCTCGAGATCTCGCGCGATCGCTGCCGGCAGCCACGGATCGCCGCGCGCGACGCTGCGCCGGTAAATTACCAAGGCTTCGCGCAGGAGCGAGAGCATTCCAAGGCCCAGCAAATCAATTTTTATCAACCCTAAATCTTGAAGGTCGTCTTTGTCCCATTGCACGACGGTCCGATCGCGCATCGTCGCCCATTCCACCGGCGCTACGCGCACCAGCGGATCGCGCGTGATCAGCATGCCGCCGGAGTGAATTCCGAGATGGCGCGGAAAATTCGCGATCCGGCGGCAAATCGCAAAGAGCAGCTCCGGGCCGGCCTCTTCGGGAAACGACTCGCGTACGTCGAACTCGCGCGCGAGAGCATCGACCTCTTGCAAGCTCAGGCCGAGGGCCTTGCCGACGTCACGGATCGCCGAGCGCGTCCGGTAGGTAATCACCTCGGCCACCATCGCAGCGTTCGCGCGGCCGTACCGCTCGTAGACGTATTGAATCACGCGCTCGCGATCTTGATGCGCGAAATCGATGTCGATGTCCGGAATTTCGCGGCGCTCTTCCGACATGAATCGTTCGAAGAGCAAGTTCATCGCAATCGGATCGACCGCGGTGATGCCGAGCGCGTAGCATACCGCCGAATTCGCCGCCGAGCCGCGGCCTTGACAGAGGACGCCGAGCTTCTCGGCCTCGCGCACGATGTCCCAGACGATCAAAAAATAGCCGGCGAGATCCATCCGCGCGATGATGCCGAGCTCGTATTCGAGCTGCCGTTCCACCTTGGCCTCGAGCGGCGCGCGGTAGCGCTTTGCGGCGCCTTCGTACACGAGCTGACGAAGATAGCGCTGCGGCGAGCTGCCCTCCGGCACGGGAAAGAGCGGAAACTGCCCGCTGCGGCGTTCCAGCCTAAAACGGCAGCGCCGCGCGATGTCGAGGCTTGCGTCGACGGCTTCGGGATACGGCCCGAAGAGACGGCGCATGACGGCCGGCGCTTTGAGATGGAACTCGGCGTTGGGGCGCAGCGCGTTGGTGGCTCGCGCCGCCTCGACCGTCGTGCCGTCGCGCACGCAGGCCAGCACGTCGGCAATCAGTGCGTCGTCTTTGCGCGCGTACGCGACGGCATTGGTTGCAACGCACGGCAGCCGGCATTCGCGCGCGAGCGAAACCAGCTGCACGTTATGCTGCGCCTCTTGCGGAGTGAGGTGCTGCTGGAGCTCGACGTAGAAACGCTCGCCGAAGATCGCTTTATAGGCTAAAGCGCGCTCCCGTTCGATTCGGCCGAATGATCCGCCGCCCAGCGCGATCAACCCGTCGCCACGCCCCTCGAAGTCTTCCATTCGCAGGCGCGCGTCGCCCTTGCTGCCGCGCATCTGCGCGCGCGAGATGAGCTCGCAAAGATGCGCGTAGCCGCACTCGTTCTCAACCAGAAGCACGATGCGCGCGCCGTCTTCGAAGGTGAGCTCGCTGCCCACAATCGCCTCGACGCCGCACCGGCGCGCATGCGTGGAGAATCGCACCGCGCCGTAGAGGCCGTCGCGATCGGTAAGCGCGATCGCCGTCAATCCCAGCTCGGCCGCGCGTTCGATCAGCTCTTCAGGATGCGAGCCTCCCTGCAGAAAGCTAAAGTTCGACCAGGCATGGAGCTCCGCATACCCTTCTTTGCGGACGTCAGGCATGGGCGGGTTGGCCGCATTCAGGTTCGTGCACATTCGTCGCGCCACATCCGTGTGGCGCTCCTATCGGCTGCCTCGCGCCTTCCGCATCCTGCTCCGGCGCTCGGTCAGACGGCCCTCACCAGAACGCGGCCAACCCGCCCATGCTTGAAGTCCGCAGACGAACGATATGTTTTTTTATAAAAAAGTTATTCATACACGCCGCGGAGGTACCAGTGCGAGCCTTGGTGGTAGATGCGCGCGAAGGTTCCGTCTTCGAGCACGACGTCGTATTCGTCGCGCGTCACCGGCCCTTGCGCGGGAGGACGCTCGTCGATGCGCCATGGACCCGTGCAATGACGCACGGCTTGCCGATCGACGATCGCCGGCTCGCCGCCGCGCAACTGTACCGGCACCTCGCGTACTTCCAGCAGTCGCAGCTGTGGAACCAACTCCTTATCGCCTGCGCGAAGCGCAGTCCTGAGCGAGGCCGCAGGCCGAGTCGAAGGGTCAGGGTGACACGGTAGCCTGAAAGCTTCATAACGAAAGCGCTCCTCGAGCCGGTGCGCGTCGCGCGTTTTGGCACGCGCGACGCGCGCGCCGAGTGCGGCTTCGAGGCGCGCGATCGTCACTGCGACGTGTTGAGGATCGAGTTCGTCGGCGCAAAAGAGAGTCTGCGCTTCTCCTCCTTCTTCCAGCTGCAGCGCTTGGAGCCGCACGCCCACGATCGCGGCGGCAAACGTCGCACCCTCGAGTTTGGCGCGCGACATCTCAAACATCGTGCGCTCGTGCGCCGTCGGCATGGCCAGCGGTATGCCGAAGTCGCAAGTGTCGCCATTTTCCAACTCGATCGTCAGATGCAGCTTGCCGGCGCGTTTGCCGCAGCATTCGAGATCGGCGCAAATCCGCGCCAGCAGCATGCGCAACGCGAAGTAAACCTGGGCTTCGTCGGAGGCGCGGCCCTCACCGAAAATCGAGGCTTCAATTGCAACGGCGTGGCCTCGCGGGACGAAGGGACGCCGATCGATGCCACGGGCCAGTTCGTGCCAAGTCGCGGCCGGCGGTCCGAAACGACGCACGAAGGGCCCGTGCGGCAAGCGCGCCAGCTCGCCGAGCCGCTCGATGCCCAGCAGCCGCAAGCGCTCGACGATCGAGGGATCGATCTCGAGCAGCGTCAACGGCAGCTGCGCGAGCAGCGCGCGTTCCATGCCCGGTTCGAAAACCGTGCCGTTGGCCACGTACGCGGCTGCGCGGGCGGCAATTTTATTCGAGCCCGCGCCGATTCGCAAGCTGCACTCAAAACGCGTCAATACGGCTCGGGTCTGCGCGATCCACCGGCGCACGTCGCCGGCGATGCCATGCATCTCGATAAAGACCAGGCCCGGACGAACGTCGTCAACGAGCGGCGAAACCGCATCGAGCGCATCGAGCATCTCTTCCCAGAGCGCGGTATCGCCCGCAACGCTAACGCAGAGCAGCATCGCGCTCCACCCGCATGCGAGCCGCGCGACCCGCCGCCGTGTGCTTATGCTTGCGCACGCTGATGCGCAGCTCGAATCCTGTGACGGTTCCCCACAATCCGCGCCGGCCACGCATGAGAATACACTGGAGCGCGCAGTGCAGACGCACTCCCGCCGCAGCGCTCAATGCCGCGCCGGCGCGCGCCGCCACCACGACCAAGAGCGTCCCACCGCGATAAGCGAGCTTTGCGAGCCGCTCCCAGACGGCGTCACGCAAGGCAACCGCCGGCATGAGAACCATGCGGCAGATGCGCGAGCGTAAAAGAATGTCGGCCGCACGGGCCATCGCCAGCGCGGTGCGCGCGGGAACCACCAAGACGCGCTCGAGCGAGGCGCCCGCTTCGGCGAGCGCCGGCGGATAGAGTCCGCCGTCGTCGAGGATCGCGACCAAGCTGTGGTGGGTCAGCCGGGCCACCAAACCGGCCGCGAGGCTCCATCGCCCAGTTTGGCCTTCGAGCGTGGCTATGGTACCGGCCGCGAAACCGCCTTCGAGCAGATCGTCGAGCTCGGGAATCCCAGTAGGCACGAGCCCCTCGACCGGCATGGCCGGAGGCCTTGCGCTGAGGCGAGCTTTGAGGGCCTCGAATGCCGCTCGCCGTCCCTCGACTTCGCCCAGGATGACGCCGGCTGCACTCGCTCCGCTCAGGATGACTCTGTCAGGGAGGACCGCCGGCGCCGCCATGGGAGATTCATGCTATCGAACATATGTTCGATTGTCAAGATGCTATACTTTCTGCGTGAAATCCAAACTTCTGACAAAGCGTAAGAAATCAGAAATCGAAACAATCGTCCGAAAGCGGAATCAAATAACGCTCCCTAGCGAGGCTGTCAATTTCCTCGGCGTGCGTGAAGGGGACGTGATCGTGATCAAGCTCACAGACGGCTCGGCTCTGCTACGTCCGGTGCGGCGCTCCTACGCGGGCATCGCCAAGGGCGTATACGGAGATGCTTTCGTCGCGAGGGAACGCGCCGATTGGGAGTAGACCGCGATCGGCTTGCAGCGAGCCTGACAAGAGGCTCCGCCTTTGTCGTCGACACCTCGGTGCTGATCGCGTATCTGGAAGGCGGCCGCGATATCACCGAAGCGGCGACACTACTGTTCGATGGCTGGGTGCAAAGCGGACGGAATCGCGCCCTCGTTTCAAGCATCAGCGCGATGGAGCTTCTCGTCGGTCCGCTTAGAGCGAGTCACACCGTCGAAGAGTATCTGGATTTTTTGCAGCGCTTCTCAAATCTAGAGTGCGTCCCGGTCGATATCGCGGTAGCCGAGCAGGCTGCGATCCTTCGCGCGCGCCACGGCATCAAGCCGCCGGACGCGCTTATCATTGGAACCGCAGTTGCGGCTCGTGCGGACGCGATCGTGACTAACGACGGCGCGTGGCTAAAGGTGTCGCCGAAGCCGGTCGTGCTTCTTGGCGATTATGTGTGAGGACGCTCTCCCAGGCCGGCGCGGTCGTGCGGCGCGGTCAGATCGATCAGCGGTCCGATCGGCACGATACGAGTCGGATTGATGTCGTCGTGCGTGTAGTAATAGTGGCGCTTGATCTGATCGAAGTCGACGGTTTCGGCAATGCCGTCGATTTGATAGAGGTCGCGTAGATAACCGTAAAGGTTGGGATAGTCGACGATTCGGCGCAGATTGCACTTAAAATGGCTGTAGTAAACCGGGTCGAAGCGGACGAGCGTCACGAAAAACCGCCAGTCGGTCTCGACCGGCTCGGCACCGAAGAGATAGCGCTGGTATGCCAGGCGCGCTTCCATCGCGTCGATCGTGGTGAAGACGGCGTAAGCCGCTTTTTCGTACGCGGATTGTGAGGTCGCAAATCCGGCTCGATAGACGCCGTTGTTGAAGGTTTCGTAAAGAAAGTCGTTGAGCTCGTCGATTTCCGAACGCAGCGCCTGCGGATAGAGGTCTAGCGCCGGATTTGCGGCAAGCTCGTTGAACTCGGTTTCGAGCATGCGCATAATATGGTCGTCGTTATTGCTGACGATGCGTCCGCTCTTCTTGTCCCAAAGCACGGGCACGGTGACGCGTCCGCGATAGCCCGGATCGGTGGCGAAATACGCTTCACTGAGGAACGCCCAGCCGTTATTCGGATCGGGATCGGCGTCGGTGAAGCGCCACCCGCGCTCGTCGCGAATCGGATCCACGACGGTCGACCCGATCGCTTCTTCCAAACCTTTTAATTTGCGAACGATGACGGTACGCGACGCCCACGGACACGCGAGTGAAACGTAAAGATGATAGCGGCCCGCTTGGGCCGGATAGTGAGAGGCCGGATCGGCTCCAACCCAATCGTGGAACGCATCCTCCTGTCGCTGGAAACCGCCATCGGCAGCTTGTTCGTCGGGGAACTGCGCTTTGATCACGGTGAATGTTCGGGGTCGAAATATGTCAGGCCGGCGCGTTCGAGGATTGCGCGCCCCTGCCACCTGAGTATAAAGTCGGCAAACGTTTGAGCGGCGGCGGAATGCCCGGCCGCTTTCATTATAGCAAGCGTGTACGTGATCTTATTCGTGAGGGCGGCGTCGCCGGGCAGTGGAATAAACCGCCATCCGCGAGCAATCGCTTCGGTCTTGTAAAAGAATCCGACGTCGACTTGGCCGGTCTCGACCCGTGCCAGCAGGTCCTGCTCGGGGAAGATTTGCGCTGCGTTTTCGTCGTCGCCCAGAATCTGCCGCTCGTCCTCGCGGCCCAGCCAGATCGTCATCCCTTCGATGGTGTAAGCGCCTTTGGGATCGAGCTGCGGATCGGTGCGACCGATCTTTAGCCCCGACCGTTCGAGCGCGAGCCGTAACGTTGTTTGACCTGCAGCGACGCTATCGAACAGCGTAGTAAATCGCGAGTTTGGCGCCCATGCCACGCCGAGACTCGTTCCCGCAAAAGTATGCGCTGAAGCGACCCGGCTTCCCAGCTTCGCAACCAGCGCGGGATCGACACTGATGAAAACATCCGGCGACCGAACGCCGGCCAGGATCAGATTGGCGAGCTCCTTGCTTCCGCCGGGTTCGCCTTGGAAGTCAATGCCTTGCGCGCGCAGCGCGGTTTTGATCGGCCCCTCCATTGGAGTAACGAGCGAGCCTGCGTAGAGAACTTTGACAGGGAGCAGTTCCACTTGCGCGCGCGACGCCGTGGGCAACAGGCCCAGCCCTACGCTCGCGGCGAGGGCAAAAAGTCGAGCGATGCGGAGTTGATGCAATAGCGCGTTCCTTCCGGACCGGGACCGTCGTCGAAGACATGCCCGAGATGTGAATCGCAGCGTTTGCAGCGAACCTCAATTCGGTCCATGCCGTGACTGTAGTCATCCAGTAGCCGAACGTTCTCCTGTTCCTCCGGACGGGTGAAACTGGGCCAACCGCAATGCGAATCGAATTTCGCATCGGCTTTGAAAAGCGGCTGACCGCAGGCGCCGCACGCATACGTGCCGTCATCGGTTACCGCAAGCAAGGATCCCGAGAACGGCGCCTCCGTACCCGCTTCGCGCAAAATGTGGTAACGCTGCGTCCCCAGCTGCGCCTTCCATTCTTGCTCGCTCTTTTGGACTTCCGGCGTGACGTCGTGCTTCATTTCGAACTCCTTGCGCTCCCATAACGAGCGGAGGCGCAAAAACGATGCAGGGCATAATAGACCCGCATGAAGCTGTTTTTCGAAATTCTGATCTCGATCGTATTACATCCGGTGGCGATGATCCTGATGTGGATCAACCTGATCGCGCGCGGCGACATGACGGCGTTCAAGAAGGCCGTCTGGTTCGTCGTCAGTATCCTGTGGGGCCTCGGACCGATTCTTTACATTCTGGTAGCAGAAGGCTCGCTGTGGTAGCGAGCCTTCTGAGTTCGTTTAGCGCTTAGCTAGCGCGGTGGGTGTCCGCCCCCGCCGGCCGAACCGTGCGCTCCCCCGGTCACCGGGGCGCCACCGTGCGCCGGAGCGCTGACCGTTCCGCGCTGGCCATAGTAGCGGCCGGGGTAGTACGGATAGCGGCCCGGATAGTACGGATAATGGTAGCCCGGGTAGTACGGGTAGCCGCCGTATCCGTAGCCGTAGCCGCAGCAGCCGCCCCAGCCCCAGCCGGGCCAGCCCCAACCCCAGCCCCAACCCCAGTTGATGCCGATGCCGAAATACGGGTAACCGTAGCCATAACCGTAGCCGTACGGGTAACCGTACCCGTAGCCGTACGGCGAACCATAGCCGTAGCCATAGCCATATGCCGGGTTCCCGTTGTCGGGCGTATAGTACGGCGAGTACGGCGAGGAAGCCACATTGACAATGTTGGCTTGAAACGTCGGCCCGTCGGCATAGCCGTAGACCGTGACGTTCATGCCTTCGAGCAGCTTGATCCCGGTCGGATTGATGATCGTCCCTTGGTGGAGCGTGATGTGGTCGGTGTAGCCTTTGTCGTCGTGCATGTAGACGATCCACTGCCCGTCAAAACCGCTGATGGTTCCGCTGATCCCGTTCTGATGGCCGTAGCTCGGAGGCGGCACGGCGTACGACGGTTGCTGCTGCGGGTATGACTGCGGGTAGGGTTGCTGTTGCGCGGACGCGAGGGCCGGCAACGCAAGGCAGACTGCCGCGCCAAGCGCGGCGCAGAGTTTGGAAATTTTGGAGAAGTTTGACGAGCGCATATCAGGCAACATTATAGCGCGAAACGCCTTTCTGAGTGGTTAGAATCCGTGCAAAAAGGTGCTTCCCCGCCCTGTTTACCAAGCGCCTTGCGGCAAGGAGGGAGGTGGAGCCGTCGATGGGGATTGAACCCATGGCCTCGTCCTTACCAAGGACGTGCTCTACCACTGAGCTACGACGGCGCGTAGAGTGCCGGAGCGTTACTCCGCCGAACGGCTCGGTCCCTACTACTATTGCTTGACGCTCGGAGGAATGTGATGCGCCAGCTTCTTCTCGCCACGTTGATCGCCGCAGTGGTTACGCCGTCGGCAATCGTTGCGAACCCGACGATGTACGACGACAAAAGCGTGACGGTTACGGGGAAAGTTTCGAACTACCAGACCTCGAGCACGCCGATGGGGCCGGTTGCCGGCTATCAACTCTGCGACTCCAAATGCATCGTCGTGATCGACAAGACCAATCAGAGCCGCAGCAACGGCGCGACCGTGACCGTTACTGGCACATTTCACGTGACGTTCAAGGGGCCGCGAAAGACCTTCAGCAACGCCGTTGTAATCAGCCACTAATCTCGTGCGGCAGCGCCCGTGCCAGGTGTTAGAGAAGGAGATTTTATGCTATTGACTCTTCGTTATGCCGCAGCTGCGGCGCTGCTCGTAGTGGCCGCGTGCAGTGGTTCGAGCACATCGTCGACGCCCGGCGGCCCAAATCCGAGCTCGACCGTAGTCACCGTCACCACCTCAACGGGCGCCCCAATGGGCGGCATTACCGTAGTGCTGTCCACCGGATATAACAGCAGCGGTCCGACCGGATCGATTAGCTCGGGCCGAACGAATTCGGGCGGCACCGTCACGTTTTTCAACTTGCCTTCGGTCGGACAGCTCTGCGTCTCGGCCGCAACGATCACCGGCGGCACGCTCTATAAAACGCACTATTGCGCTTCGCCGTTCCCCTCGAGCTACACGTTGAAGTTTCCAAAGATGCCCTGACCGTTATCGAAAACGTCGGTCCGTGACGGCATCTACATAGGTTTTGCGGTTGGCGCCTTAGAGATAGTCCTGTCCGTATCCATCGATCAAGCCTTGCGTGTAGCTGAGCTGCTCGTTGGAACCTCGTTGAGCGAACAAAAAAGCCTTTAATAAGAATAAAGGCTTTTTTGGAGCGGGCGGCGGGAATCGGACCCGCGACTCTTGCTTGGAAGGCAAGGGCATTACCACTATGCAACGCCCGCAGCATCTTAAATGGCCCCATTGGGCAGGGCTGGATTCGAACCAGCGTAGCGCTCTCGCGCGCCAGATTTACAGTCTGGTGCCATTAACCACTCGGCCACCTACCCAGGCGAGGTGCCACCATGCATGTTGTTCCGACCGGCTCACCTGGGTACTATAGGAGGGCTACGGCCTCCTCGGATAGTGACGGCGGTTGCTGACGCAACCCTCTCCTCACGGACTTCTCATGTGCCCCCCAAGCCGGTACCTTACCATGGGAGCCATAGCAAACTCTCCTACGCACTTTGGAGTCTGCACAGGATGGCTCGCTCAGCGACCCTCGCGGTTGCCGCCCTCATAGGACTTCTGCTCGCCGGGTGTGCCGGCGGCCTGGATCAACCTGGGCTGTCGCTCCCGGCCGCCGACGGCGTGCAAACCGTGAGCGACGCCGCCGATGCGCTCGACGGGCATCGGACCTCCGCTTCCGCCAGTGCAAAGGCGGCGATCGCAGTGACCGATGCGTTCGGGTCGTTCATCCGCGACATCACGTGGGACCAACGGGCGCTTGCCGGGTCGCCGGCCGCAAGCGGAACGACGCGGCTTCTACGTCAGGAGGCCACCCAGCAACGCGGCAAGCAGATCGTTTCCGGATCGGAGTTCGTGCTCGGACAGGGCGCGGGAATGCGAACCTACTGTCAAAGCTCGGCCGGCTACAGCGTTAATGGGATCCCATCGCTCGATGAGAGTTTCGGTTGGGAAGGCGGCGCGTATGGCGGCGGAACCCGAACCAGCGACGGCCGCGGCTCCGCAACCTGGGCTGCGAACGCCAGCGGCACCGTGATTCAGGGAGCGATCGGCGATCTCGCGCTGGAGCATGCTGCCACAAGCGCCGGATGTCCGATGAGCGCACCGTCGTTTGTCCTCAAAGGCGGCGCGTCGGAGAACGTGTTCTCGATTCCGATCTCGATCGCGTTTTACCAAGGGCGGTTATCGAACGTTAGAGTGGCCGGCGCCAGATTCGCAAACGGCGAGAACCTTGCGGTGAGCACGCGCGAGCAGGCGCGGCAGGTCGAGGTCGACGGCGTCATCGACGACCAGCGCGCCCAGCTTGCAACGTTCCGAACTAACGCGTTTGGCGATGGCAGGCTGACGATTACGAGCACCGGCGCGCAGTACGTCGTCGCCGATTGGATCGTCGTCGGAACTTAGTTTACCGCACGCAGGCGCTACGACTGGATCTCGAAGATCGTGCCGTAGTACTCGTCGCTGCCGCCCCAGAACGTCGTTCCGTAGAGCGTGCCGTTGATGTTCACCAGCGCTCCTTCGGGATTGGCACCGCTGTCGTAGCCGCCGAACGCATACTCGACGCTATACCCGACGCCGAGTAGCTGGTAGCGGAAGATCGCTCCGCAACTGGCGCCGTTGCAGGCCGTTCCGCCGCCTTCGGCGGTTCCCCAGAGATCGCGTCCGTGGTTCGAGAGAGTGACGCCGGTTGCGGGGTATGAATCGTCGCTATTGTAGTGGCGGCCAAAGTCGTGCAGCTTGATCTCGTTCCCGCTCGTGTCCATTTCAAACAGCGTGCCTCTCGCGTATATGCCGCCGTGCAGCGTGGTGCCGTACAGCTCGCCGTTATCAAATAGCAGCGTGCCCGCCGGATTCTCACCGTCGCCGTGGAGAACGCCAAATGCATGGAGTATTGTCTCCTGGCCGTTCGTGTCGATCTTGAAAGCGGCGCCGCCCGGCGGAATTTGTCCGCCGGCTCGGGTCACGCCGTAAAACCATCCGTTCGCATACGTGAGTCCGGCGCTCGGGTGGGCGCCGTCGGTCGGCGCACCTTTAAAGCTGTGTAGAACGCGCTCGGAGCCGCCGGGCGTTATCGAGAAGACCGTACCGACCTTGTGCGTTCCGCCGTTATACGTCGTTCCGTACAGCACGCCGTTTACCACGATGAGCTCCGATTGCGGATCCGCACCGTCGCTACCGTGGCCGAAGTTGTGCACGATATGCTCGGCGCCCGACGGGCTTACGGCATAAACGGTTCCGCCGTCGTACGTACCGCCGGCGGCCGTCGTACCGTACAGCATTCCGCCAAGATCGACGAGTCCTGCCTCGGGATACGCACCGTCTGCGGCATCCGGGTGAAATTCGTAGACAGGGTTAACGCGGCCGAGCGGCGTCACCGAAAAGACCGTGCCCACCCCGAGGCCACCTGAGGAAGCGGCGCCGTAGAGCTCCCCTTTGACGTAGAGCAACCGACCCTCGGGGTTCGCCCCAGTGGCGTTGCCTTTAAAGCTATACATCTGAAGATAACCGGCGTTCCGCGGCTTGGAAGCCGACTGGCTGCGCGCTGCCGGTGAGCCGCCCGGTAAACCGCTGTTTCCGCCGATTTGCGCGCATGCAGCCAGCGCCGCAAAACTGACGATGAGGATACCATTACGCTCCATATGCACCTCCGCGCCGCATCTCGCGGCGGACGCTCATTCTTCAACTCGGCGGCGCACAATTCATGCGACCGCCCGCGCGGCACAGTGGCGCACGTCTTGGGAAACGCTGCGAGGCAAATGTAATTTTGTAGCTTTTCTTGCTGCCATACGTATGGCACAATGCTTCGATAGTATCTATCTATGAATGCAAAGAAAATCCGCGGATGGTGCAACAATCGCTGTGGTAACGCCATCAAGCGCGGTGCGACGAAGTATTGCTCCTTCAGGTGCCAACATGACTATGCGCGACGAGCGCGCGTTGAACTGCTCGAGTCAGGCAGATACGCCGCGCTTCAAACAACCTCGTTCTTGCGTAGATACTTGATCGCTCGACTTGGCGAACGCTGCAGTAAGTGCGGCTGGGCCGAACGTCACATAGTCACCAGAAGAGTTCCCATCGAGGTCGAACACATCGATGGCAATTGGGAAAACTACCGCCTAGAAAATCTCACCCTGCTATGCCCAAATTGCCACGCGCTAACCCCAACATTCCGAGGGCTAAATCGCGGCCGCGGACGGGCTCATCGGCTCGGTGGACGCGGAAATCCAATTGAGAGAGACGCGCCAACGGCAAAGCCTGCCAAGCCACCGCGACTTGAAAAGGTGTTTGGAGAGTCGCTGGTGCAACTTCCGCTGTTGTCGCCGACGTAGCCAAGTGGTCACGGCAACGGTTTTGTAAACCGTCCCCAGAAATGGGATCGTGGGTTCGAATCCCGCCGTCGGCTCCATCTTTTCAAATATGCAAGAAGTTACTCCAAAATGGTTACGCACTGGCCTCGTGCTCGTCTGCGAGCGCTGCTTCAAAGAGCGAATCCCCGAGGAGGACCCCGACGCCGCTAAACGCATCGGTGATTTCCACTTGCGCAACTGGCTCAAGGAGCGGCTAAAAGCAGACGGCCGGTGGGGCGCTATTCGCGCGATCAGCACCAGCTGCATGGATGTTTGCGCCCCCGGGCGAGTAACCGTTTGCATCGAGCCGCACCAGGGAGAGCCGGCGGTCCTGATCGTGGATCCGATCGACGAGCGCGAGACGCTGTACCAGCGGATCG
>Ga0187783_10000799_pt1 | contig 23199 bp, 23 predicted proteins | sample 1015_SJ02_MP02_2_FD_132471 | JGI IMG/M metagenome (GOLD analysis project Ga0187783, IMG submission 132471) | Tropical peat soil microbial communities from peatlands in Department of Meta, Colombia - 1015_SJ02_MP02_20_MG | ecosystem: Environmental > Terrestrial > Soil > Wetlands > Peat | place...
ATTCCGAACCCGGAAGTTAAGCCCTTCAGCGCCGATGGTACTGCCCGGGGGACCGGGTGGGAGAGTAGGACGCCGCCGGACATCTTCCCGCTGAGGGCCGTTACCGTTCTGGTAGTGGCCCTCGGTGCTTTTTGCGTGCCGGGGCAGTTGTGTGCCCGCGGCAGACTAGGGACTGGGCCAGGTTGGCGTGCGGGTGTCGGCAGGAGAACTCGCTGTCGCTCGCGTTAGAGGATGGACGGATGGCAGGGAACTCGCGCGGATCGGCGGGCGGTCGACCGGGCGGCAGGACTGGCCGCGGTGAGATCGACGGCCGCGCTGGGGCCGGCCGCGCTGGGGCCGGCCGCGCTGGGGCCGGTCGCTCGGGGACTGGCCGCGCGGGCGGCGGGCGCGGTGGCGGCGGGCGCGGTGCCGCTGGGCGGAGCGAGACCGATCGTCGGGCTGGCCGCGGTGAGGTTGACGGCCGCGCTGGCCGCGGTGAGATTGACGGCCGCGCTGGGACTGGCCGCGCTGAGGCCGGCCGCGCGGGCGGCGGGCGCGGTGGCGCCCGGCGCGGTGCCGCTGCGCGGAGCGAGACCGATCGCCGGGCTGGCCGCGGTGAGGTTGACGGCCGCGCTGGGACCGGCCGCGCTGGGGCCGGTCGCGCGGGGACTGGTCGCGCGGGCGGCGGGCGCGGTGGCGCCGGGCGCAGTGCCGCTGCGCGCAGCGAGACCGACCGTCGCGCTGGCCGCGGTGAGGTTGACGGCCGCGCTGGGGCGGGCCGCGCTGGGACCGGTGGCGCGGGCGGCGGGCGCGGTGGCGCTGCGCGCAGCGAGACCGATCGTCGGGCTGGCCGCGGTGATATCGACGGCCGCGCTGGGACCGGTCGCGCTGGGACCGGTCGCGCTGGGACCGGTCGCGCTGGGACCGGTCGCGGTGGCGTCGGGCGAAGCGGTGCTGATCGTGGTCTCGGCAACGGTGGCGCTGAGCGCGGAACCGGCCGCTGGGGCACTGACGTGGGCCCTGACGCAGGTACGAACGCGGGTCGTGCCGCCGCGCCGGGTCGCGCGCGCCGCGGACCGGGCGATGACCGCGCCCGATCTGCCGGCTACGCGGGGCGGGCCGGCGGCGGATCGGCCCGGTCGGCTCCGGCCGACGCTCGCGGCGCCGCAGGTCGCGATCGCCCTGCGTCAGGTACCCGCGGGACGTCGCGCCGGGTTGGCGGCACCGCGGAAGGCCTGGCCAGTTCCGGCCGTCGATCTGGCGACAACCAGTCGGCCGACGCCGCCATCGCGCGGCGCAGGCCGACTCGCCAGGAGTGGGGCGACGACCAGGGATTCACGCGCACTGCGGGCGCAGCGCGGCCGCGCGGCGGTTCGGGGCGCCCTGGGGCCAGCCCACGAGGGGACGGCATCGATCGTCGCGGCGAGTTCTCGGAGCGCACCCTGCGGCACGAAGCTGACGGTGCTGGTCGCGTTGCGGACCGGCGCGGCGCGGATCGCGGCCAGCGCGGCCTCGGCGGCAGTCGCGGCGGGAACGGTCTGGGCGGCAGCCGCGGCGAGGGCGGCGCGGATGGCGGCCGAGGGAGCCTGCCGGGTGCGAGTCGGCGGGCGAGCAGCCACGCCGCCAGCGCGGACCGACCGCGGGTTGGTCCCCGCTACCCGAGTCGCGGCGGAGCCGGCGGACGGGACGCCGCGCGGGCAGGCCCGAGCACGCGTCCCGACCGGTGGCCGAGTCGGCCGGGCGGCCGTCGCCGCGACGGCGACGGCGACGTGCGGGCTCGGTCAGGCGGTCAGGCAGCGATCCTGGCGATCCCCGAGGCCATCACACCCGACCAGCTTGACCCGGAGGCGGCTGGCGAACTGCGCACGCTGCCCGGGGACCTGGCCAGCCACATCGCTCGGCTGCTGGTCGCGACGGCGGCGAGCGAGAACCCCGACGAGGCGTACCGCTACGCGAAGCAGGCCCGGAGCCTCGCCGCCCGGGTGGGCGTGGTGCGCGAGACCTGTGCCATCGCCGCCTACCAGGCGGGCGACTGGGCGGGCGCGCTGACCGAGTTCCGGGCCGCCCGGCGGCTCACCGGCCGGGACAGCTATCTGCCCCTCATGGCGGACTGTGAGCGGGCGCTGGGTCGGCTGGACCGGGCCCTCGAGCTGGTCAACGGGCCGGAGGCCACCGCGGCTGACCGGCCGACGCAGATCGAGCTGCGCATCGTCGAGTCCGGGATCCGTCGCGACCAGGGCCTGCTAGACGCGGCCATCGTGGCGCTCCAGGGGCCGGAGCTGAGCGGCGGCCGGATCAGGCCCGAGCACGCTCGCCTCTACTACGCCTACGCCGACGCGCTCCTGCAGGCGGGCCGCGAGGACGAGGCCCGCGAGTGGTTCGCCCACGCGGTGGCCGCCGACGTCGACAACGAGACCGACGCAGGTCAGCGCCTTGCGGAGCTCGATGGCATCGACGTCGACGACCTAGGCGAGGATGCCGAGCTGGCGGACGACGAACTGGCGGATGAGGAACTGTCCGACCCCGATTACGGCACCGCGATGAGCCGTCGGCCCCCGCCGCAGTCCAGCTGACCGCTACGCTCGGCCCCCGGCGGACCCGGCCCGGCCCGATCGGCAGGTTGCCGGAAAACGGCTGGAGCCATCGCCAGCGTCCGGGTACGGTCCGTGCCGTGGACGCCGCCGCGCGGGCCAGACAGTCTCAAGAACCGGGGTCAACTGCGGCTTTGCGGCACTCGCTGTCCCAGCGGCTGCCGCGGCGGCCCGCCGGCGGGGGGTTGGTCGCTTTGGATCCGAGGTCGGCGGGACGTCACCGTCGGCTCGCTGCCTGGCGGAGCATCGCGTCGAGTTCGGGGTCGGCCATAAACTCCCGGACCTCTTGCGCACAGCGGCAGGCGACGGCGATCCTGGCCGCCCATGCCAGCGCCTCGTCGCGTGAGGGCACCTCGACGACCGTGACTCCGCCGACCGCGTCCGGGTACGGGCCGTCGGTGACCGTCCCGTCGGTAGCCACGATGCTCGCCATCTGATCTTCAAGCCCGCCGGCCAACACGTACACCCCGGCGTTGATGGCGTCCCGAACTACCGCGTGCGCGGCCTTAGCCACCTCGGGTCCGTCCTCATCAGGGATGTGGTCCATCGCATGAGCACCAAACGAGATCAGGTACCGCGTCATCCCAGGACTCCCTTATCCCAGCGGCCTGCTCCGGCCGCCTCTCACCTCTGCTACGAATGCCTCGCCCCGGATCGGCACTCGGCCAGAAGAAAACCCAGCCAAGACAAGGCGCCGGACTGCGTGTCAGGCTCCATCCCTATGCGGGAAGCGGTGCACTTCCTGTGGCCAGCCGACCGCGACCGCGATCCGGCCGGCCCAGTACCGCGCCCGGGCATCGTCGGGTACATCGACGATCGTGAACCCGCCGAGGTGCTCCTTGGTCTCGGTGAACGGCCCGTCGGTGAAGGCCGGCAAGCCGCTGCTCGGGTCGACGCTGCACACGACGGTGGAGGCGTCCAGGCCGCCGCCGCCGAAGACGAAAGCGCCGGCGGCCGTCATCTCCTCGATGACGGCCATACCGGCCGCGCCCCTGTCGCGCAGTTCCTCCGGCGTGAGGTCGGGCGCCCACTCGTCGTTGAAGGCGATCAGGTACAGGGCCATCTCGAGCTCCTCTACTCACCGGCAGCCCGGCCGGCTGCCGCTCACCTTCTCCACGAACGAACTCCTGTCGATTCGACACCCCAGCCGCTACTATGTCCGAGCCTTCCGCATCCCAGGCGTCGAACCGGATGCGACCGAGCCTGCCGCGCGAAACGCGCGCCGTGCCGCGCTTGGGCTGGCACCCGGCCAGCACGGAGCCGGCAGCGGACGAAGGGCCAGTCGTCAGAACGCGGTGCTCGCCAGCCAGCCATCCACCACGGCGCCGTCCCCGTAAACGGTCACGGCCGGATCGGAAACCGGCCTTCGCCGCATCAGCACGAGCAGCACGCTGGCGGCCGGGCCGGTAAGGGCGGCATCACCCTCGCCATGATCTGGCTCAACTGTCAGACCGCCCGTGTCGTGCCGGATCATCCATTCGCCGCGGCCAGCGAGTCCGTCGTCGGTTGCGTGGATGTGCAGGCTGGCACCGGCGGGCAGCGCTTTGGTCCGCTCGTCGGCGTTGCCAGCAAACCCGCCGGTCAGAAGCATCAGCCATTCGTCGATGGCATCGGCAGCTACCTCCGCTTCCATGACTGGCTCGGGCTCGGCACCGGCAGCGAGCTGGGCGTCGGCTCGGTGCACCAGCGTCTCGTGCGCCATCCGGCGTAGCCAGAAACCGGCAGGCACCAGCCCGGTGAACGACCAAACGTGATCACTGCCCGCTTCCCCCACCGCGTCGACGATCCGCGCCGCGCCGGCCCGCAGCCATGCGCACTGCTCGGCGCGGCCATCCGGCAGCCTGCCGTCCGGTACCTCACGGAACGGAATGAACGCGTCAGACCTGGTGCGCGTGATCTCGGCCGCCCACCGGTGCGCCCTGCCAACATGGGTGACAAGCTGACGCAGGGTCCATTCCGGGCAGGTCGGGATCGGCAGGCTCAGGTCATACTCACCCAAGATCTCCGCCAGCCCTGCTGTGCTTGCCTCGATCTCGGCGACGTACCGGTCGGCACTGAGCTGCGGCATGGCGTTCCTTCCTGGTGATCTGCGGCGGCTAGCCTCGCCACGCCCTGACTGTAAGCCTGGCCAGGCTCCGCAGGGGCCGCGGGTCCGCTGATGGGCAGGGTGTGGGTCGGGCGCTTACTCGCGCCAACCTGGCGGTGATCTCCTCTATCAACCTCGATCAACGCCACACTGCTGCGATGCTCGATGACATGGACGTGGACGAACTGCAGCATGCGCTCGGCGCGGTCGTCCTGGAGTCCGCCTATCTGGAGCGAACCCTGAGGGCGGCGTTCAGTGCACTGGTCGGCAGCAAGTACGCCGCTGTCATCGACGGGCGTTGGGCGGCAGCGGCGCTGATTGAAGATTGCGAGCAGGTCGCCAGGCACCACACCGAGATGGCTGAGCCGGCGAGGGAGACGTTGCTAGCGGCCCTCAAGGCCTGCCACGAGGCGAACAGGCAGCGCAACCGAGTGATCCACGACGCCTGGGCCGCCAGGCCAGGCGACCTGATGGTCACGCTCCGAGGCAACCGGAAGTCTCACGAGGTGACTGTCACAGCACGGACGCTGGTCGAGGTACGGCAGCTAGCCGATCAAGTGGGCGACGCGGCCGACGAGCTGAGAGCCGCCATGACCACTGCCCTCGGACCCGGCTGGGTCCTCGTCGAGGATGAACTTCGACAGGAACTCGGTCACGACATCAGCACCGATCCTGGCAGCTAGCGCGACCCCGGTGGGAACCACGGCGCCCAGAAACCGGGTGGCGCGGCCGGGTCGGCCGTGAGAGGGTCGCCGCATGGCGACCGACCGGGCGCGGCCCGCGCAGAACGCCGACGAGCGGGAGATGCTGACCGGCTGGCTGGAGCATCACCGCGGGGTCCTGATCTGGAAATGCCAGGACCTCACTGCAGAGCAACTCCGGCAGCGCGCTGTCCCTCCGTCCACTCTGTCGCTGCTGGGGCTGGTCCGGCACATGGCACAGGTGGAGCGGGGCTGGTTCCGGCAGGTGTTCCTTGGCGAGGATGTGCCCGATCTGTACGACCGGGAGGACGCAGACTTCGACGACGTCGACCAGGCGGACCCGGCGGAAGCGTTCGCTGCCTTCGAACGGGAGTGCGCCGCGTCGCGGCAGGTGGTCGCCCAGGCCTCGAGCCTGGATGTTCTCAGCAAGCACGCGTCTGAGCGCACCGGCCTGCCCTGGTCGCTGCGCTGGATCGTCACTCACATGATCGAGGAGTACGCGCGCCATAACGGCCACGCCGACCTGCTCCGCGAGAGCGTCGACGGCACGACCGGCTACTACTGAAGCGCCAACAGCACGCCCAGGCTGAGATCCCTCATATGGGGTTCGATCTTGACGACTGGCCACCAGTATCGGATTGCATAGGGCGATGAAGACCAGCACGGATCGCATCCTCACGACCCACACCGGAAGCATCGCCCGGCCGGACGATCTCATCGAGCTGATGCGCGCCAAGGAGAACGGCCAGCCGTACGACCGGGAGGCCTTCGAGAAGCGGGTGACCGCGGCCGTCGAGGACTGCGTCCGGCGCCAGATCGAGGCCGGGCTCGACGTCATCAACGACGGAGAGCAGCGCAAGAGCGGGTTCGCCACTTACCTGACGGAGCGGATCGGCGGGTTCGAGGCGCTGCCCTACGAGGAGACCGACCCGCCCGGCAGCTCGTGGCCTGAGGTCAGCGAGTTTCCCGAGTACTACGAGCGCTACTTCACGACCGCTATGTTCGGCGCGATGCTGAGCCCGCCCCGACGGCTGGTGTGCCGGGGCCCGGTCACGTACGTCGGCCAGGAGGCCCTCGCGACCGACATCGCGAACCTGAAAGCGGCGCTGGCCGGCCAGCAGTACACCGAGGTGTTCATGTCGGCCGCCATGCCGACGGGTCTCGCCGAGCAGCGGAACGAGTACTACGCCTCGCGCGACGAGTTCCTGACCGCGCTCGCCGACGCGGTGCATGAGGAGTACCGGGCGATCATCGACGCCGGGTTCCTGATCCAGCTCGACGATCCGGCGGCGGCCAGGCTGTGGGAGCATGCCGACGCCGAGCCAGCGGAGCGCGCCCGGCGCGTCGGCGCGATGGTCGACCTGATCAACTACACGCTCCGCGACATCCCCGCCGAGAAGGTCCGCTATCACACCTGCCATGGCATCAACCAGGGCCCGCACATCCACGATCTGCAGCTCCGGGATTTCATCGAGCCGATGCTGAAGGTCAACGCGCAGGCGGTTTCGTTCGAGGTGATGAATCCCCGGCACATGCACGACTACCACGCGTTCGAGGACGTGCGACTGCCGGACGGCAAGATCATCATCCCGGGCATGCTCAGCAACGGCGCGAACTGGGTGGAGCACCCCGAGCTCATCGGCGAGCTCACGGTGCGCTACGCCGAGCTCGTCGGGCGCGAGAACGTAATGATCGGCAACGACTGCGGGTTCGCGTCGCAGGCAGCGAGTCGTGAAATCGACCCCAGGGTGGGCTGGGCCAAGTTCGCGGCGCTCGCCGAAGGCGCTCGCATCGCGACCAGCCGACTATGGCGGCGCTGAGCTTCGGCTGCCATGCGCGTCATCATTGCTGGCGGCGGCACCGGCGGGCTAGCCACCGCGCTGGCGCTGCGGAAGGTGGGCATCGAGCCGTTAGTCCTCGAGCGCGCACCTGCCTTCACCGCGATCGGCGCCGGGCTCGGCCTGCAGGCGAACGCCATGAAGGCGCTGACCCACGTCGGCGGCGACGCCTACTGGCGCGAGACGTCGGCGCGCATCGACGCCGCCGAGCAGCGCGGACTGACGGCCGACGACCTGATCTCTTCGTCGTCCTACGCAGCGCAGGCGCGCACGTTCGGCGAGCACTACTACTGCGGCCATCGCGCGGACCTGCTGGCCAGCCTGCTCGGCGCGCTCCCGGCGGACTGCGTGCGGACCGGCTGCCGCGTCGTCGGCCTGGAGCAGACGCCGCGCGATGTTCGCGTCCAGCTCGAGACGGGCGAGGAGATCCGCGGTGATCTGCTCGTGGGCGCTGACGGGCTGCGCTCGCAGGTCCGGGCTCTCTTGTTCGGCGCGCAGGAATCGCGGTTCACCGGCGTCGTGGTCTGGCGCGGCCTGATACCGCGCGCCCGCGTCGCTGAGCGGTACGACGGGAAGCTGCTGTCCTGGCTCGGGCCGCGCCGCCACGTGCTCCTCTATCCGCTCCGGCACGCCACCCACCCGCAGAGCGTGTACAGCCTCAGCGCGTTCGTGCCGGCCGGCGAGGTGCACCGGGAATCCTGGACCGCCTCCGGCGACCTCGCCGACCTGCACGGCTCGCTGACCGACGCCTGCCCGGCGCTGCACGACCTGCTCGCCAGCATGGAGTCGGCGCTCATCACCGGCATCTACTTCCGCGATCCGCTCGAGAGCTGGGGATCGGGCCGGGTCGTGCTGCTCGGCGACGCGGCGCACCCGGCGCCGCCGAGCGCCGGACAGGGCGCGGGCATGGCGCTGGAGGACGCCGTCATGCTCGCGGCCTGCCTGGACCGGGCCGGGTCCGGCGGGGAGCACGCTGCTCTTCGCGAGTACGCCCACCGGCGCGGGCCGCGGACCGTCCGCATGCTCGAGTCGTCCCGAGTCAACCTGCTCAACAGCCAGCCGAGCGATCCGGTGCAGGTCAGGGCCCGGAACGGTTATTACCGCGGGCTGCGGCGGCTCAGCCCGGCGGGGCCGCCGATGGCGGAGTGGCTGCTCGGCCACGATCCGGTCGGTGCGGCGCTGCAGCCGGCGGCCGAGTTCGACCGGACGCTGCTGGTTCCGGCGAATCCCATGCGCCGACCGGAGTCCCGGCGCGCGTTCGAGCTGTGGCGTACGGCGCTGACGGCCGAGAACCGGGCGGCCGGGTGGACAGGTGAGCGAGCCGGATATGCCGACTTCCTGCGGCGATTGCGCACAGCAGATACCGGAACGCAGGTCGACGTGGTCAGCTGTGACGGCGTGCCCGCGGTGCGGGTGGGGCGCACGGGCCAGCCGCGCGCACCGGTCGTTCTGCACCTGCACGGTGGCGGCTACGTGCTGGGCTCGGCGGAACTGGCGGCGCCGCTGGCTGCGCGGCTCGCCCACGCCGTCGGCGGCTGGTCGCTGGTTCCTGACTACCGGCTCGCACCGGAGCATCCGTATCCCGCCGCGCTGGACGACGTGCTCGCTGCCTACCGCTGGCTGGCGGCTCGGTACCCGGCGGCTCCGGTCGTTGTCAGCGGCGAGTGCGCGGGCGGCGGCCTCGCCATCAGCCTGGCGGTTGCGCTCCGCGACGCCGGTGACCGGCCGCCGGCGTGCATCCACGTGGTGTCGCCGTTCTGCGATCTGACCGTCTCGGATGAGTTCCTGAACCCCGACGCAGACCGTGAGCCGTGGCTCGACCGGATCTTCCTGATCCAGCTGGCGGCCCGCTACATCCACGACGTCGAGCCAGCGCAGCCCCTGGTGTCCCCGCTTCAAGCCGACCTGTCCGCCCTGCCGCCGCTGCTCATCCAGGTGGCCGCGGACGAAGCGCTGTCCGGCAGCGCGCAGCGGCTGGCCGACCGCGCCCGTGCCGCGGGAGTCCCGGTCACGTTCACGCCGGTCGAGGACAGCGTGCACTCGTTCGTCCTGTTTGATTTCCTGCCGGAGTCTGACCGCGCGGTCGCGGAGTTCGGGTCCTTTGCCGGCCGCTACCGGGGCGAGGCGACGGCGCGGGCGGCTGCTCGCGGCGGCGACTCACCGGCCTGACGCGCTGGCGTCGGCCGGGTCGGCCTGGCGCAGGAATAATGCCAGCTGGTGCCCAGATCATCAGGAGGCTGGCATGGCCGACGCCGCGCGGGACCCATCGCTGCCGGTAGCCGATCGCTGGTTCGACGTCTCCGAGGTGAGCGACGGGATCTACCGCGTCACCGAGCCGCACGTGCACGCCTACGTCCGGTCCAACGCCTGGCTGATCCGCGGCCGCGCCGCCCACCTGCTGGTGGACACCGGCCTCGGCGTCGGTGCGCTGGCCGGCGAGCTGGCCCCCCTGCTGGACCGGCCCGTGATCGCCGTCGCCACCCACGCGCACTTCGATCACTTCGGCGGGCTGGGGGAGTTCGCCGAGCGGGCCGCGCATCCCGCCGACGGCGAGGTGATGGAGACCGCCGCCGACTACGTCACGCTGCGCGCCGCGACCTATCCCGTGGCGTTGCTCGACGAGTTCGAGGCGGCGGGTGAGCCGGTGCCCGACCTGCTCATTGACGCGCTCCCCGACCCGGCCTTCGACCTCGCCGGATTCCGCACCCGGCCGGCCCGCATCACACGCTGGCTCGCCGACGGCGACGCGATCGACCTCGGTGACCGCAGCCTCGCGGTGCTGCACACTCCCGGCCATTCGCCCGGCAGCATCTGCCTGTGGGACGCCCGGTCGCAGACGCTGGTGTCGGGCGACGTGCTGGTCGACGGCGAGCCGCTGCTCGATCAGCTGCCGCGGTCCAGCCCGGCCGACTTCGCCGCTAGCCTGCGCCGCCTCGCGGACCTGCCGCTGCGCACGGTGTACGCCGGCCACGGTCCCGTCTTCGGCCGCCGCCGCGCGCACGAGATCATCGCGGACTACCTGACCGGGCGCGACTAGGGCACCGGCGCTCGTCGGCCGCGCCCGGCGGCGCAGCCCAAGGGCGCCGGTGCGTCAGCCAGGCCCCAACAGGGGCGTCATCGGCACAGCTGCGCCCCTCGGCGGGCGGGTTCAGCCCTCGGCGAACAAGCGCATGACCAGGCCAGTCCGCGGCTTGGGACCGAACGAGGTCGATTTCCGCGGCACCCGCCGCCCGAGCGCGGCGACCTGGTACACCTGCGCCGCCGACATAGGGCAGCAGAGCACCGCGGTGCTCACGCCCAGGCCGATGGCGCTGGCAGAGCCGTCCGGGTCGCCCGCGGCGCCGTCCGCCGTCGCGACCGCCTCGGCCGGGTCGTGGCAGGCCCGGACGCTCCGCTCGTCGTCGGTGATCCCCCAGAGTCGCGCGAACAGCAGGTCGGACATCACGGTGCCGCCGACCCGCTGCCACAGCTCGGCCGGCTGATCCGGCACGGCCGCGCGCAGCAGCGCCGGGTCCGGGTCGCTGAGCAGCCACGCCCGCCCCTGCCCGGCCAGCACGAACGCCGGGCCGCGGCCGCACGCCCCGGCCAGCTCGGCCAGGGCACCCGGCACGTCGGCCGCGCCGCCCGGCAGTTCGCGCACTCCGAACGCGGCCGACGCCAGCCGCGCCGCCGTCTCCGGCACCAGCCCGTAGACGACCCGGTGGATGGCCCCGACCTGCGGCGGGTAGGCGGCCGAGTCCACGAGCAGCGCGAGCCCGCGATCCCACGGCCCTGGCCCGGCCCCTGCGTCCCGCAGCTGCCGCTGCACCTCGAGGTAGGCGGCGTACCGATGGTGGCCGTCGGCGATCAGCGCCGTCCGCGGTGCGAGATCGGCCGCGATGGCGGCGAGCTCGGCCGGGTCGGTGATCGCCCAGAGCCGGTGCCGCAGGCCGTCCGTCGTGGTGGCCTCGGCGAGTGGCGGGCGGCTGTCTGCGACGGAGTCGACCAGCCCCGTGGCCACCCCGTTCCCGTTCTGATAGAGGAGAAAGATCGGCTCGAGGTTCGCCTGGGTGGCCTCCATGAGCTGGCGGCGCCCGGCCACCGGCCCCGGCATGACGTTCTCGTGCGGCTGCACGACCCCGGCCGCGTACGGCACCAGCCCGAGAGCGCCGATCAGCCCCCGCTGGAGCACCACCGGCCCGGAAACCGCCTGCTCGTAGACGTACAGCGCAGGCACCGGGTCCGCGATCAGGATCCCGTCCGCCAGCCAGCGCGCGAGGTCGGCGGCGGCGTCCTGGAAGGGGCTGCCGGGCTGGTCGGCGGGATGCCGGGGCAGGATGAGCCTGACCACGTTGTGCGGATCGGCGGCCATCAGCCGGGTCTCGTTATCGGCGGCGATCACGTCGTACGGTGGGGAAGTTACCCGCGCGAGCCCGCTTACCCGGTCCTCGGCGTACCGCACGCCGCGGAATGGCGCGAGCACCAGGCACGGCGGCTGCTCCGGCGGGGCCTCGACGGACGGAAGGGTTGGCACGTATGTCAGAAGGACCGGCGGGCGGGCCTGATTCCCGCCCGGACAATCCGCCCGACCAGCCCGCCGATCCGCAGCCACCGCCGCCAGCAGAACCGGACCAGCCTGCGCAGGCCGCCGACACCCACCAGCTTTACCAGCGCGGCCTTGACCTGCTCGGCCGCGGCAGCCCGGCGGCTGCGGCGCAGCTCCTGCAGCGCGCCGCGGCGGCCGAGCCTCGGTCGCGCAGCATCCTTGAGGCCCTGGCCAGGGCCCAGTTCGACGCCGGCCAGTACGCGGCCGCGGCGGGCAACTTCCGGCTGATCGTCGAGGCCAGCCCGAGCGACGACTACGCGCAGTTCGGACTCGGCCTGGCCCTGGCCCGCACCGGCGATCAGAGCGGAGCGGCCGAGCACCTCGCCCTGGCGGCGGCCATGCGGCCCAACCTGCGGCACTACACCGATGCCCTGCACAACGTGCGGGCCACGCTGCGGGCTCGTCGCCAGCCGCCGCGGGGGACTGCGGAGTGACCGGGGGGAACGGGCGCGAGGTGGCTGACCCCGGCGCGCCCGGCCGCGGACCGCGGACCGCGCCGCAGGCCTGCGCCGGCCCGCTCAGCGACCACTACGACGCCGCGCTGCTGGACCTCGACGGGGTCGTGTACCTGGGCGGGACGCCGATCCCCGGTGCGGCGGCCGCGCTCGCGGTGGCGACCGGCAATGGCATGAAGCTCGCCTACGTGACGAACAACGCCTCCCGGACCCCGCACGCCATCGCCGCGCAGCTGGCCGCGATGGGCGTGCCGGCGACCGCGGCCGACATCGTCACCTCGGCGCAGGCGGCCGGGCATCTGCTCGCCGACCGGCTGCCCGCGGGCTCCGCGGTCCTGGTCGTCGGCGGCGCCGGGCTGCGCCTCGCGGTGCGCGAGCGAGGTCTGCGGCCGGTGACCTCGGCGGCCGTGGGGCCGCTCGCGGTCGTCCAGGGCTACGCGCCGCACATCGACTACGGCCTGCTCGCCGAGGCCGCCCTCGCCATCAACGCCGGCGCCTGGTACGTGCTGTCGAACGCCGACCCGACGCTGCCTACCCCGCGGGGCCCGCAGCCGGGGAACGGCTCGCTGGCCCAGGTGCTGATCCACGCGACGGGGCGGCAGCCCGTGGTGGCGGGCAAGCCCGAGCCGCCGCTGCACCGCGAATCCGTCGAGCGGGTCGGGGCGAAGCGACCGCTCGTGGTCGGCGACCGGCTGGACACCGACATCGAGGGCGCGGTCCGCGGCGGCGCGGACAGCCTGCTCGTGCTGACCGGCGTGACCCGCCCGCCGGACCTGCTGCTGGCGTCCCCGGAACACCGGCCCAGCTACATCGCGGCCGGCCTGGCCGGCCTGAACGGGAGTCATCCGGAGGTCTCGGCCAGCGACGGCCGGGTACGCTGCGGCGGCTGGACGGCCGCCGGGGGATCCGGCGAGGCGTGGCTCGCGGTCAGCGGGACCGGCGACTGGATCGACGGCCTGCGGGCGCTGTGCGGCGCCGCGTGGTCGGCAGGCCCGCCGCCCGGCAGCCCGGAGGACCAGCGCCGGGCGGCCGAGGTCGTCCTCGCGGCTCTCGGCGAGCCGCGCTGAGATCACCCTGAGGGGTGACGGAGATCAGCCCTGTGGCGGACGCGAACTATCGCGTTTCCCCGCGACACTGATATCGCCAGCCCGTCCGGCTGGCACGTGTCTGCGGAGGGGACTGACGGAGATGATCGAGGCACGGGGCCTCACCAAGCGGTACGGGGACACGCTGGCGGTCGACAACCTGTCGTTCAGCGTGACGCCTGGCAAGATCACCGGATTCCTCGGCCCGAACGGCGCCGGGAAGACCACGACGATGCGGCTGATCCTTGGCCTGGACCGGCCCACGGCCGGCCAGGTCACCGTCAACGGGAAGCCGTTCGAGCACGCGAGCCAGCCGATGCGCCAGGTCGGCGCCCTACTCGACGCGAAGGCTCTGCACGGGGGCCGGAGCGCTTACAACCACCTGCTGTGCCTGGCTCAGTCGAACAACCTGCCGCGGCGCCGGGTGGCCGAGGTGCTCGGGCTGGTGGGCCTGACCGAGGTCGCCGGAAAGCGGTCTAAGGGCTTCTCGCTCGGCATGGGGCAGCGGCTCGGGATCGCCGCGGCACTGCTCGGTGACCCGCAGATCCTGATGTTCGACGAGCCGGTCAACGGCCTGGACCCGGAGGGCATTCTCTGGATCAGGAACCTCATGAAGGCGCTGGCGGCCGAGGGCCGGACCGTCTTCGTCTCCAGCCACCTGATGTCGGAGATGGAGAACACCGCCGACCACCTGCTGGTCATCGGCCGGGGGCAGCTCATCGCCGACTGCACGATCGAGGAGTTCATCGCGACCAACTCCCAGCAGACGGTGCGGGTCAGGACTCCGCAGCCGGATCTGCTGTCGAAGGTGGTCGCCGCTGCCGGTGCCACCGTGCGCGAGGGCGGTGACGGCTCGATGGTCGTGACCGGACTCGACCCCGTGCAGGTCGGCGACCTGGCCCATGAGAACGCGGTCCGGCTGCACGAACTGTCGCCGGTGCACCCGTCCCTGGAGCAGGCGTTCATGGAGCTGACGGCGTCCAGCGTGCAGTTCCACGCTGGTATACCCGAGTCCGAGCAGCCGGCGCTGGCTGGAAAGGCGTCCTGAGATGGCGATGACGACCGCGCCGCGGCACACCGCTGGCGTCGGGCTCGACCTGCCTCGCTCGGCCGGGCGGGTCAGCTTCGCGGGCGCGCTGCGCTCGGAGTTCACCAAGATCCGGTCGGTCCGGTCGACGTACTGGACGCTGCTCGCCATGCTCGTCGTCGTGGTCGGCTTCGGCGCGCTGGCCAGCTATGGCGCGGCGACGCACGGGCCGCACGGGCCGTACTTCGACCCGACTCGGCAGAGCCTCGCCGGGTTGTACATCGGCCAGCTGATCATCGGCGTGCTCGGTGTCCTGGCCATCAGCTCGGAATACTCGACCGGGATGATCCGGACCACGCTCACGACGAACCCGCACCGCGGGGTGATGATCGCGGCCAAGGCGGTGGTCTTCGCGGTGATCGCGCTGATCGCCTCGCTGATCACCGCCCTGGCGGCGTTCTTCCTCGGCCAGGCGATCATGTCCTCGCACCACATCAACACCACCATCGGCAGCCCCGGCGTGCTGCGCGCCGTGATCGGCGGCGCGCTGTTCCTGACCGCGTGCGGAGTGCTGGCCTTCGGTCTCGGGCTGCTGCTGCGGCACACCGCGGCCGGCCTGGGCACCATGGTCGGGCTGCTGTTCGTGGTGACAATCCTGGTCAACTTCCTGCCGCAGTCCTGGCAGAACGACGTCGACAAGTGGGTCCCCGCCCTCGCGGGCGGCCAGCTCTGGCAGGTGCAGTCACAGCCGCCGGGCTCGACGCCGATGTTCGGGCCATGGCCAAGCTTCGCGGTGCTCTGCGGCTGGGCGGCGCTCGCGATGGTCGTCGCCGTGCTGCTGTTCCGCAAGCGGGACGCCTAGCTCGCTGAGCTGCGAGCGGCCGGGTGCCGGGGCCCCGGCCGCTCGAGGCGCCGGGCCCGCCCGCCGGTATCCGGCCTGGGCGGGCCCGGCGCTACGTCATCCTGCCCGCCGCCGGGTGGCGCGTCCACCGCATGCGGCCGGTCAGGCTGGCTGGCACCGCGGGCACCACACGGCGACGCGCTCTTCGAGCGCGGGTCCGAGCTCACCCCGGCGGATCGGCGTGCCGCAGCGTCGGCACGGCTGACCCGCCCGGCCGTAGACCCACAGCTGCGCGCCGCGGGCGGGGTTGCCGGTGGTGACGGTCCCGGCTCGGGTTCTGTTGGCGTCCAGCAGCCGCTGGGCGAGCTGGACGAGCCCGCGCAGGTCGTCGATCGCGCCGACCGGGCGCCACGGGCTCACGCCGCGCAGGAAGAGGGTTTCGGCCCGGTAGATGGTGCCGATGCCGGCCAGGTTCCGCTGATCGAGCAGCGCCTCGCCGATGGTGCGGCCTGGCTCGGCGCGGAGCCTGCGGACCGCCTCGTCGGCGTCGAAGGCCGGGCCGAGCAGGTCGGGCCCGAGGTGGCCGAGCGCGGCGTCTTCCCGGCTGGTTCGGAGTACCTCGACGATACCGAGCAGGAAACCGACGGCCTGCCACTGCTCGTTGGCGAGGACCAGCCGGATCCGGTGATCGCGCTGCGGATAGCCGGTCGCCCGGCCGACCCGCCAGGATCCGTCCATCTTCAGGTGCGTGTGCACGGTGACGTCGCCGTCGACCCTGGTGAGCAGGTGCTTGCCGCGGGACACGGTCCCGGTGACCATGCGCCCGGTCAGGTCCGTGGCGGCGTAGCGCGGCACCCGGAAGTCGCTGCGCACCAGCACGTGGCCGGCCAGCGCGTCGTGCAGCTGGCGGGCCGTCCGCCACACCACGTCACCCTCGGGCATTCGGCTACATCAGCTTGCGCAGGTGCAGCAGGTCGAACACGCTGCCTTGCACCTTCAACCTGCCGGACAGCCAGGCGCGCATGAAGCTGCCCGGATCGGCTGCGACCCCCACGACGACATCACTGTTCGCGATGAACCTGACCTGAGCCGGCGGGGCGCCGTTCTCGGCCAGCCGGACGGGCTCGGCGCCGTCTCGGCTGAGCCGGGTCACGAAGGTCACGCCGAGGTCAGGGACACGGCAGCTCAGCGTGCGGTCGAGCAGATGCGCCGCCCGGTCCCTAGCCTCCAGCTGCGCGATGCGGCCGGTCAGGCTCTCCAGCGCTGTCCGGCATTCCTCGGCTGTCGCCATGAGCTCCCCTCCGCCGTCATCGTCATTGTGCGCCCTCGCGCCGGGGGTTCGGAGCACGGGCACGTCGGCGCGCTGGAGAGGTGCTCCGGCCTGGCGCCACCGGGCGGTAGCGTGCAGAGTGGCGGCGGATGCATGCGATGCGCGACCCGCGGGCCGCGCCGGAAGTGGTGAGGCAGATGAACGACCAGGCTGAGCCGGACGGCAATGGCCTGGGCGAGGACCTGGAGGCCGCGGCCGAACCCGCCCCGCCCGATACCGGCGAGCCGCGGGTCGACGCCGCCCTGACGCTGCTGGACGGGCTGGCGGACCTGCCGGTGACCGAGCACGCCGTGGTCTTCGAGCGGGTGCACGCCGAGCTCACCGCTGTCCTCGGCCAGCTAGATCCCGAATCCGCCGGCGACTGACTACGACCGATCACCGTGATGAGCAGGAGGCTGCGGCTTGATGCAGAGCTGGTACGGCGTGGCCTGGCCAGGTCACGTGACCAGGCGGCGGACCTGATCGCCGCCGGGCGGGTGGCGGTCGCCGGCCAGCAAGCGGCGAAGCCTGCGTCCCAGGTGAGCACGGACACCGCGATCACCGTCGCGCAGGCGGGCGACGACCCTGGCTACGTGTCCCGGGCCGGCTACAAGCTCGCCGGCGCGCTGGCCGCATTCGGTGGCCTCGACGTGGCGGGCAAGCGATGCCTCGATGCGGGCGCGTCGACCGGCGGCTTCACCGATGTGCTGCTCCGGGCGGGGGCCGGCCACGTGGTCGCAGCCGACGTCGGCTACGGCCAGCTCGCCTGGTCACTGCGCAACGAGGACCGGGTCACCGTCCTGGACCGGGTCAACGTGCGCAGCCTGAGACCGGAGCAGGTGGCGCCGGCACCCGAGCTGGTGGTGGCCGACCTGTCCTTCATCTCGCTGCGGCTCGTCCTCCCCGCGCTGGTCGACTGCGCCGCGCGCGGTGCCGACTTCGTGCTCATGGTCAAACCTCAGTTCGAGCTCGGCCGGGAACGCGTGCGCGGCGGCGTGGTCAGGGATCCGGCGCTCCGGGCCGCGGCGGTGGCGGACGTCGCGACGGCCGCGGCCGGCCTCGGCCTCGGCGTGGCCGGCATCGTCGCGAGCCCGCTGCCGGGGCCGTCCGGGAACGTGGAGTATTTCCTGTGGCTGCGCCGCGGTGCTCCGCCGCTGGATAATGACGAGCTCGCGCGCGCCGTCGCGGCAGGACCGCAGTGACCGGCTGGCCGGACGTGATCGGCGCCGGCCGCGTCGTGCTCCTCGTCGCGCACACCGGCAGGCCGGAAGCGCTCCGCGTGTCGCGGGCACTGATCTCCCGGCTGGCAGTGGCCGGCATCGGAGCCCGCGTGCTCGCGCCCGAGGCAGCGGCGCTCGAGTGCGCGGCAGCCGAGGTGGTTCCGGTGTCGGCGAGCGCCGCGCTCGGGGCAGAGGTGGTTCTCGTCGTGGGTGGTGACGGAACGCTGCTGCGGGCCGCGGAGCTCGCCCGGCCGGCCCGAGTCCCGCTGCTCGGCGTGAATCTCGGCCACATCGGATTTCTCGCCGAGGCCGAGCCCGAGGACCTGTCTGCCGCGGTAGCAAGCCTCGCGGCGCGCCAGTACTCGGTCGAGCAGCGGATGACGGTCGAGGTCACCGTGCGCAGCAACGGCGAGCAGCTCGCGTCCACCTGGGCGCTGAACGAGGCGAGCGTGGAGAAGGCCGCCAGGGAGCGGATGCTCGACCTCGTGATCGAGGTCGACGGCCGGCCGCTGTCGCGCTGGGGGTGCGACGGCGTGGTGTTCGCGACACCGACCGGCTCGACCGCCTATGCGTTCTCGGCGGGCGGCCCGGTGGTCTGGCCGGAGGTCGACGCGCTGCTCATGGTGCCGATCTCGGCGCACGCGCTGTTCGCCCGGCCGATGGTCGTCTCGCCGCAGTCGGTGCTCGCCGCTGAGGTGATCGGCGTGGCTGGCGGCCAATCTGACACGGCGGGTGCCGTTCTGTGGTGCGATGGACGTCGTATGGTCGAGCTTTCGCCGGGATCGCGGGTCGAGGTGCGGCGCGGCGACCTGCCGGTGCTGCTGGCCCGGCTGCCCGTGGTGACCGGCGCCAGGGCTCGGATCGGCGCGCCGTTCACCGACCGGCTGGTGGCGAAGTTCGAGCTGCCGGTCGCAGGCTGGCGCGGTCGGCCCGACCGCGGTGCCGACCGGTCCGCCGACGGCGCGGCACATCAGGAGGTGGCGGCGCACAAGCCAGACGAGGAGCCATCGGGCCATGCTTGAGGAAGTTCGGATTACCGGCCTGGGCGTGATCGATGAGGCAGTGCTCGAGCTGTCCCCCGGATTCAACGTCGTCACCGGCGAGACCGGCGCGGGCAAGACGATGGTCGTGTCCGGCCTCGGCTTGCTGTTCGGCGGTCGCGCCGACCCGGCCAGGATCCGGCCCGGCGCCGACCGCGCCGTGGTCGAGGGCAGGCTGCGGGTGGCGCCGGACGGCCCGATCGCTCGTCAGGTCAGCGAGTCCGGCGGCGACCTGGACGACGATGGCGGCACGCTCATCCTGGTGCGGTCGGTCAGCGCCGAAGGCCGGTCGAGGGCGACCGCCGGCGGCCGGTCCGTGCCCGTCTCGCTACTCACCTACCTGGCCGATGACCTGGTCGCCGTGCATGGCCAGGCGGATCAGCAGCAGCTGCTCCGGCCGGGCCGGCAGCGTGAGGCGCTTGACCGGTTCAGCGGACCCGAGTTCGCCGAGCTGCTGGCCAGCTATCAGCGCGCTTACCACCGGCACGCCCAGGTCCGCGCGGAGCTGGACGAGCTGACCACGTCGGTCGCGAACCGGGCCCGCGAGGCCGAGGACCTGCGCCGCGGCCTCGCGGAGGTCGAGCGCGTCCAGCCGACGGAGGGCGAGGACATCGAGCTGATGGCCGAGGACGAGCGGCTGTCGAACGCCGACGCCCTGCACGCTGCCGCCGCGAGCGCGCACGAGGCGCTGGTCGGCGACCCGGACAGCGGCGGATTCGAGACGGCGGACGTGACCAGCCTGCTCGCGGCGGCCCGGTCCGCGCTCGAATCGGCCGCGCACCACGACCCGCAGCTCGCCGCGCTGGGGAGCCGGGTGAGCGAGGCTGCCTACCTGCTGGCCGATGTCGCCGCGGACCTCGCGTCCTACGTGCAGACCGTCGAGGCCGACCCGGCGCGGCTGGCGGCCGTGCAGGACCGGCGCGCCGAACTCACCCGGCTGATCCGCGCCTACGGCGCGGGCAGCGGCGGCGGGCCGTCGGCGGGCGACCTGGCAGGCGTGCTGGCCTGGGCTAAGGGAGCGGGAACGCGGCTTGCCGAGCTCGATGCCGATGACGACACGATCAGCGCGCTCACCGCGCAGGAGGCTGAGCTCGCCGCCGCGGTCGCCGAGCTGGCCGTGCGGCTCACGGCGGCCCGGACGCGGACCGCGGCCCGGTTCGCCGAGCAGGTGACGGTCGAGCTGACCGCGCTGGCGATGCCGCACGCCACGATCACGGTCGCGGTCACGCCCGCCCAGGGGTTCGGCCCGCACGGCGCCGACGAGGTCGAGATCAGGCTGTCGGCTCATCCCGGCGCCCCGGCGCTGCCGCTGCACAAGGGCGCGTCCGGCGGCGAGCTGTCCCGGATCATGCTGGCGATCGAGGTGGTGTTCGCTGGCGCCGACCCCGTTCCCACCTTCGTGTTCGACGAAGTCGACGCCGGCGTCGGCGGCAAGGCCGCGGTGGAGATAGGCCGTCGGCTCGCCCGCCTGGCCCGGCTCGCCCAGGTCATCGTCGTTACCCACCTGCCGCAGGTCGCGGCCTTCGCCGATACCCACCTGGTGGTCGAGAAGGCCAGCGACGGCTCGGTCGTGCGCAGCGGCATCAGCAAGCTCGGCGAGGCCGGCCGGGTTCGCGAGCTGTCCCGGATGCTCGCCGGGCTGGAGGACTCCGAGCACGGCCGTGCCCACGCCGGCGAGCTGCTGGCCGCGGCTGCGGGCGAGCGGGCGGCACTCGAGGGCGTGGCGGGGTAGCGGCCCAAGCCCTGTCAGCCGGTCTGATGGCGGCCTGGCGCTAGGACCAGGCCAGATCTGGCAAAATGGCTAGCCAATGAAGGCGCCGAACCGAGGCTTCACGGCAGCGCGCCGCGCCAGGTCGCCAGATCTGGGCGGGGTGCAGGCGACCGCTCGCCTTGACCGGCGCACCAAGAACCTGACCAAGCGGCTGCAACCCGGCGACATCGCCATCATCGACCACGCCGACCTGGACCGGGTCAGCGCGGATGCGCTGATCAGATGCCAGGTGTCGGGCGTCATCAACGTGGCCGAGAGCATCAGCGGCCGCTACCCCAACATCGGCCCGCAGCTGCTCATCGACGCGGGCATCCCGCTCGTCGATGACGTCGGACCCGACGTATTCGACCAGGTCAAAGAGGGCCAGCAGGTCAGGCTCGACGGGGAGACCCTCTACCTGGCCGACACCGTCGTCGCGAAGGGCACCCGGCAGACCGCCACGTCGGTAGCGGCCGACATCGCGGCGGCCAAGGAGGGCCTGGCCGAGCAGCTCAAGGCCTTCGTCACCAACACGTTCGAATACATCAACCGCGACTCCGAGTTGCTGATCGAGGGCATCCGGATTCCCGAGCTGCAAACCAGGCTCGCCGACCGGCACGCGCTCGTGGTCGCGGGCGGCTATCGGTACCGGGAAGACCTGCAGGCGCTGCGGTCCTACATCCGGGAATTCAAGCCCGTCATCATCGGCGTCGACGGCGGCGCGAACGCGCTCATCGAGGCGGGATACTGGCCGGACCTCATCGTCGGTGACATGGACTCGGTATCGGACACGGCGCTGAAGTCCGGTGCTGAGATCGTCGTGCACGCCTATCGCAATGGCTACGCGCCGGGCCTGGCCAGGGTCCAGGACCTGGGCGTCGAGTCGGTGACGCTGCCCGCCGACGGTACCAGCGAGGACGTGGCCGTGCTGCTCGCCGACGAGGCCGGGGCCAGCCTCATCGTCACCGTCGGCATGCGGTTCGGGCTGGTAGAGTTCCTGGACAAGGGCCGGTCGGGCATGGCCAGTGCCGTGCTGACGCGGATCCGCGTCGGCGACAAGATCGTCGACGCCAAGGGCGTGAGCCGGCTCTATCAGAGCCGGATCTCCGGGCGGTCGCTCGCCCTCCTGGCTGTCGCCGCCCTGGTGCCGATCATCGCCCTGGCGTGGACGCCGGTAGGCAAGCTGTACCTGGGCTACCTCGGCCTGGCGCTGCGCCAGCTGTGGTACTGGCTAACTGGAATGTTCTAGTGATCGACTTCAGGTATCACCTGGTCTCCATCATCGCGGTGTTCCTGGCGCTCGCCGTCGGCCTCGTCGTCGGGTCGACCGCGCTGAGCGGGAAGGCCGAGGAAGCGCTGAGCGCCGCCCAGCACAAGGCGCTCGCGGACAACGCGGCGCTGACGAAGGAGCGGAATCTACTCCGGCAGGTGCTGGCGGGGGACGAGGCCTTCGCCACGGCGAGCGCGGGACGGCTGCTCGACGGGCTGCTGACCGGCGAGCGCGTCGTGCTCGTCGCGGCGCCGGGTGCCGACAGCGCGGTGCTCAGCGGGCTGACCACCGCGCTGCGGCAGGCAGGTGCCACCATTACCGGTCAGGTGAGCCTGACCAGCGCCTTCACGACGACGAGCGGCCAGAACGAGGCGGTGCTCAGCCAGCTCGCGCAGAGCCTGGCGGCCGAGGCGGGGCTGGCGCTCACCCCGGACCCCGGTAGCCAGGTTGCGGGTCAGCAGGCCGCCGCGCAGGTGCTGGCGGCGAGCCTCGTCTCCGGCAGCGCCAGCCTGACAAGCAGCGCGAGCGACGAAATCCTGGCCGGCTTCAGCCAGAACGGCTACGTCAGCGTGGACTCCGGCGCGCCGGCGGCCGCGCCCGCGGAGCTGGCGGTCCTGGTGACGCCCGGCGGGCCGCCCCCGCAGACCGCGAGCGCGGTACTGGTGGCCGTCGCCCAGGAGCTGAAGGCTGCGGGCAGCGCGACGGTGATGGCCGGCGCGGCGAGTTCGATCGGTACGGGCAGCGCGATCAGCGCGGAGAACAGCGCGGGCCCCGCGGTGTCCACGGTCGACGATGCCGACACCGAGATCGGCCAGATCCTGGTCGTGCAGGCGCTCCGGTACCTGCTGGACGGCAAGTCTCCGACCGCCTACGGTGCCCAGCCGGCCGCGGCGCCGAGTCCGGCGCCGGTTCCCGGCACGACGCCGAAGCCCGGCGCCAGCCCGACCGTGAAGAGCCACTCATGAGCCGCAGCGCCGCGCGATCGGCACTCGTTGGAGCGGCGGTCGCCAGGATCGCCTACGGTGCGCTGCGCGCCCGCCCCCCGGCCGGCGAGCCGGTCTGGAGCCGCACCAATCATCGTGGTGAGCCGGTCACGCTGCTGGCAGGTCCCGCGCTGGCGATCGGCGGCATCGCCGCGACGGTGACCGGGTCCGCGAGCCCGCGCAACCGGCTCGCGGCGGTGCTCGCGGGCGCGGGCGCTGCCGCCTTCGGGGGCTACGACGACCTCGCCGGGGACCGCAGCGCCACCGGATTCCGCGGCCATCTCGGCGCGCTTGGCCGCGGCCAGGTCACGACCGGCGCGGTGAAGTTCGCCGGCATCGGCGCGACGGCGGTGGCTGCGGCGCTCGTCGCGGAGCGCCCGTGCGGCTCACGGTCGGCTGGACCGGCCGACCTGCTGCTCGGCGCCGGCCTCGTGGCCGG
>Ga0187783_10000800_pt1 | contig 23194 bp, 16 predicted proteins | sample 1015_SJ02_MP02_2_FD_132471 | JGI IMG/M metagenome (GOLD analysis project Ga0187783, IMG submission 132471) | Tropical peat soil microbial communities from peatlands in Department of Meta, Colombia - 1015_SJ02_MP02_20_MG | ecosystem: Environmental > Terrestrial > Soil > Wetlands > Peat | place...
GCACGCCGTCATCTTTAAATTGCGCTGAGACATGGATGACCTCGCCCGCCTTGGCTTCCGACGGAACGTCGGCCTCGACATTTGGCGCCCTGGCTGGAAGGCCCGCGTCAATGAGCTTAACGACTCGGACCGACTCAGGGAGCTGGTTTTCGATCTCGACGCCACCGTGCCCCAGCGAGACGGGCGAGTTGCCATCCAGCACGTCGAATGCTCGAAATGTGTGTTCGGGGTTGAGGCCGAGATCGGCAAATTTCAGAAGATGTGACCGCCGTGTCTTGGTCCAATTGAAAACGGTCAATATCGATTGTCTCGGGCTTTCCTGCAAGAAGAAGATGCTGGGTTGTTCGTCCTCGGGCTCGTACGTCAGCAGATCGAGCGGTGTGGAGGCTCGTCCGATCTTGGCCATGTTGAGCAGATCGGTGTTTTCAACGAGCGCGAGCCGATCCTTTTGAGAGCCGAGAACCGGCATATCATCGCCAATCTCATGCATACCGCCAGAGACAGAGGAGAGGGCAACCGAGGCTTGCGCCGCCGAGAGAGGAAGGGAGCGGGGAGCCTCTCGATAATCGGAGAAGAACTGGCTGGTCGTGTTGAAGGCGTCCGGATCGTCGACGAAGAAATTACGGTTCATGTAGAAACGGGCGGCGATGCCTGGCGCAGCCTCCTTTGTCGCTTCAAAACTGTGGGCGGTGTCTTGCGAGACGCGACCCGTGTCGACGATCCCAACCGGATTGAGCATGGGACTTCCATCTTTGTCCAGCACCACATCGTTCCCGACCGCATCGCGGATGATTTGGAGGCCGATGCGCTGAGCCTCTAGGGCGGTCGTGTCCGGACGATAGCGGTACCCTTCGATGGCCGCCGTGTCCATGAAGTCCAGTTTGATAAATCGGACGCCCCATTTGCCGACCAGGGTCTTGTAGGTCTCGCGCAGGTACTCCTGCGCTCCGGGGTTGGTCGTATCGAGCGCGTAGATCCGATCGGTTTTCTGGTCGTAAACCTCGCCGCTCGGAATCGGCTCGCCCTTGGCATTGTGGACAAGCCAGTCCTTGTGGTGTTCATAGACCCAGGCACGGCTCGTGACCTCAAAAGGCCCGGTCCACACACCGAATGTGAGGCCGTCACGGGTAAGATAGCGCCCCACGAAGGCCATGCCGTCGGGAAACTGCGTGGCATTCGGTGTCGAGTATTCGCCGCGCGCATACTGATAGCCTTCGTCGATTTGAAAGTAGGTGTAGCCAAGCGATCGAAGATGTTCGGATTGCCAATCTGCGTTCGCCAACGTCTCGCCTTGATTGATCGCGGCATAAAATGCGGTCCAGCTCCACCAACCGATGGGAGTATCAAGTGAAGTCCGGGCCCGGTGGAGAATGCGGATAGCCTCGCCGTACGCCAACAACTGTTTTCGGTAATCCGGCCCGGCGGCGAGCATCAGGCGCTCGGAAGGGAGATCTTTGCCCGCTGCTACGGGAAGACTCAGTTCGATCTGATCCTCCGCCGGGGCACCTTTCAGATCGAAATCCTTTTGTACTTCGGTCGTGCCCGTGGAATCGACCGTATACGAGGCAATTCTTGTCTCGCTCCCGGAGCCGGCCGTAGCAAGATGCAGCAAGGTCAGAAATCGGTCGCAGGTGAGCGCGCCGACGAACAAACTCTGTTTGCTATCACGGTTGTAGATGAGTTGACTGCCCGCGCCGCGATGCATCCCACCGGGCGCTTTCCCCAGGTCATAGATGACGAGCGGGGGCCAGTCCTCACTAAAGCTGTCGGATAAGACTCGATCGCCGGGCAGCGGCCCCCCGAGATTCACAACCCCTGAACCGATCGCCTCCATCGCGCGAAAGGCCTGTACGGTCACTTCCCTGCGCCCCGTGTTCCGCACCGCTACTTGTACCGTTGCATAGGGCTGGCGGTCATATACATCGACGACGTAAACGAGATCGGGTTTGCCGGCGAGCCCGCTCGACACGACGGTCACCGAGCGGCCCGCGCCCAGGGCATCGGAAAAGCTCGACTGGGACCCCTCGTGATGCGGATAGTCAGTCGAGCGCACCCAGGCGTGATCGACTTCGGCGGCCACGCGACTGGCCAGCACCACGTTCCCGGACGGTAGCGACAGCTCATAAGTTCCGTTTTGCGCGTCGACCGTCACCCGGAGGCTCTGATTGGTTAGTTGTTGTGCGGCACAGGGCACACCCAGAGCCAGACGGCCTGCGAAAATGATGATAAACATGTAGACCGGCGTCGAAATCGGTTGTGAACTCGTCCTTGGCACCCGTCCACCTCTCTTTGCCCTGGTCGTTGGTCGAGCGAAATTCTCAGTTCCGAGCTTCCAGCCAGGCGATTGCGCCCCGTTCAAGCCTTGGTATCCGGAACACTGTCTCTGAGCCCTGTCGGGTTCCTCTTATCAAGATTTCCGATGCGAGGAAAGGCACAAAGTGCAGGACATCGCCCTCCTCGGCTGGCGCTCGGATCTGAACGTCGAACTGAGGTGTGGGCGTCGCTACCCGATGCGGCAGAAGTCCTGCGAAATTCGAGAAGTAGAAATGAACTGCGCCCTGGATTCGCGCCGAATTCGCGACCACCAGCGGCGGCGCATCGACGGCGATATTGGAATCGTCCCCGCGGAGGGCGGCAAGAAATGCGCGGCCATTCGCGCTCACTTCAGCCTGTATGTCGCCTTCGAGACTCGACAGGAACTCTTTTCCCGGGCAATTCGGGAAGCGGGCCGCTTCCGCATCCTGGCCCAGGGAATCGGTTCCGGTGAGGACAAGGCGTCCGCCACCTCTCTTATATAGCCCGAGCGCCCGTTTTTCAGACTCGTCGAGGATGCTGACGCTCGGAAGGATGAGCAGCTTCCCTGGAAAGTCCGCGAGCGTGCGCGGCGTGACGACTTCAACCTCGCGATGCGCGCGAAGCAAGAGGAGCATGACTCCTCTGTAGGAAGGAAGGAAATTTTGAATGTCGAAATCGCGGCCTTCCGGCGAGAAGTAGACCCCTACGGGACTCACCGGTTCCCGCCGGCCGTAGATGTGATCCTGGTAACACTTGATCCAGGCGAAGATCTCGGTGCGCGTCGCGGGGTCGTTCGAGTTCGCCATCTCGTGGCCTTTGGCGTCCCAGAAATTCGCGCCAGCAGCAACCTCCGACATGGCCAGGTTCTTCATGGCCTCGCTCGGATCAACCCCCTTGTCCCCGTCCCAGGAATAATTCAGAATCCAGGTTGCCTTTCCTTCGGCAAAGCCGCGAAACGAGAGCATGCCCACCTGATACAGCAGCCAGTCGAGCTCGGTGCGCGAGGACGCCATGTGTTCGCCCTCGCCGAATTCGTATTCGTGCGCGATGGCATCGACAACGGCATACATCTGGTAAACGTCGGCGCCCACGCGAACCGCCTCTTCCTCGATGCCGGGATAGATCTCGGGAATCACTGTGATGTCCGCGCGGACTGCGCGGGCGTTGGTGCGGATGTCCCGCACGAAATCAGTCAGCGTGCGGATGCGGAAGGCGACCCAACGGCGGAAATTCGGGTCGGAGAAGTCTCCGAGCTTCAGGTCGCGCCTTGCGTCGAGACCGGTTTCCGCCCGGAAAGCGTTGACGGTGTAATCGTCGAAGCTTGCCCAGGTGTTCTCCCAGCCGGTGAAATGCGTCATCCAGTAAGGGATGTCGACGTAGATGCCGTCGATGCCGGTTGCCGCGATCTGGCGAACCCGCTGCATGTAGATCTTCCGCCACTGCGGAGCCAGCGGCGTCACCCAAACATCTTCGTCGCCCGGACGAATCCAGAATGCATCGCCACCGGCAAAGATCGCCGGTTCGCCCTTAATATTGCGCTGAAGCCAGTCCGGATGGTCCTTGGCCATGGAATGAGGTGTCTCGGCCGCGTGCGCGGTAATGCATTCGGTTCCCGCGATATAAACGAAGGCCTTGTTGCCGGCGCGGTGTGCGGCCTCGGCGACGGCGCCGATCGCGGCGAGCTTCTGGGCGGGATCCAGGAAACTCTCGTAGCGTCCGGGTATGTCGTTGTCGACCTCGATTCCATAGACGCCGGTCTCCTCCGCGTTTCGGACGATTTCCCCGGAATTGTGTGCGCTGAGCCCATAGGCGCCGATTCGAACGAAATGAGTCCAATCGAGCTCGGACGCGCGGCCGAGCAGTGTGCTCGTGAGCCCCAGGGCGACGAGGAGGCCGGGGAGGGCAACTCGCGCGAGGTTATGCACGAGCCCGCGCGCCATCAGAACTCGAACCTGACGCCACAAGCGGCGACCGGCGCGGCAAGCAGCCGGCCGCCATCGAAGATCGGGACGGCCAGGAAGACGAGCAGGGCAAAAACTAAAAAAACGGCTTTCGATCCCATGGCATCCTTCCCTACGAGTCACGCGCCACACACCCCACAGCGCCGCTGATCCGGCGTCGACAGGCCTCGAGGCGGCCGCGGCAGGTTGCCCGAGGGATTTCGATTTGCTCCTTTTACTTTCGATTTATTTTCATGTCAAGCGAAACGTTTTCCGGCGTCGTGTGCTCCGGAATTGCGGTTCGCAAGGAGCCTGCATACGGATTGAGCTCGCCGACGCCCGAGACGTCAAGCCGCGCCACGGCCTGCGTCTCCGTCGGAACTCCCGAGCATGACCACTCGGCTCAGATGGCGCGGTTTGTCGGGATCAAGGCCTTTCTGAACCCCCGTGTGAAAGCCCAGGAGTTGGGCGGGAAGCACGAAAGCGGCGGGTCTCGCCACCTCCGGTATGGGAAGCGCAAGTTCGACCAGATAATCGGCGGATTGACGCACAGACGCGTTCGCATGGTTGGTAACGACAAGAGTCGCAGCACCAAGATCTTTCATCTCCCGCAGCACGGAGATTTCAGGTTCTAGACCGCTCTCGCTCAGAAAGAAGGTGATCAGCGTTCGAGGGCTCACAATGGCCTTGGGACCATGCCGGAATTCGAGGGTATGAAAACACTGTGCATAGGAGCAGGACATTTCCTTGACCTTCAACATAGCCTCCTGGGCAACTCCTTGGAACGGACCTTGGCCCAGGAAAACGTAGTCCTCGAACGAGCGGGAATCGACCAGCCCGCGAATCGTGGCGTCAATCCACTCGACTCTCGTTTCCATTTCCCCCGGCAGAGTGCGAAGGGCGGTCAAAAACTCGCGGGCGTTGGCGCGTTCGGCGGCGAGCATCTCGAGGACCAAAAGCATGGATGTGAACGAACGGGTCATCACCGTGCTGGTTTCGTCGGCCTCTGGCAGATGGATGACCTGACTGGCGGCCCCCTCGATGGGCGTCCTCGTCCCGCAGGTGACCGCGAGCGACGGTATCCGGCCGAGCCGTTTCAGGCACTCCCCAGCTTCGATGATTTCCGACGTACGGCCGGAGCGCGAGATGAGTATCGCGTGAAAACGCTCCGGCAAAAGTCTCGGAAACAGCAGGATCTCGGAAGCCGGTACGGCGCGAGCCGTCTCGCCCGTGAGGGCCGTCCATGCGGCCGCGGCGATCAGGCCGAGATAAAAGCTCGACCCGCACCCCACAAATAGGCATTCTCCGCCGGAGGGAAGCAAACCCTCGAGGCGGCCAAGTTCGCCCGAATCGTCGAGCGCTCGAAGGCATTTCCTCCAGGTAGCGGGTTCGGAAAAGATTTCTGCAAGGGTGTAGGTTCCAGCTCTTGACGCGGAATCGGTCACCGGCTTCTCCAAGTCCCCTCGATTAGGTCAAGATGACCCGAACACCCGCCTCCCGCGGCGCCCGCAGATCCTTCGACGAGTTGTTTTTGTCCGTGATCGCCTGATGCACGGCGAAAGTGGGGGCGATGAGCGATAGGCTGCGCTTGCCGAACTTGCTCGAGTCGCAGACCACCACCGTCGTTTTGGCGCTTTCCATCATGACCCGGTTCACGCGAGCCTCGAGTTGGTTCGGCGTGGTGAAACCGTAACGCACGTCGAAGCCGTCCACGGCAAGGAAGAGCAAATCGGCGCGTCGCCCGTAAGAATCACTTCGACTCCGGTTCCGGCCAGCTCGGCGGCGATGTTTACGGCGTTGGTGATGACGGTGAGGTTGGGAATGTCGCGCGTGGCCCGCGCGACGGCCGTCGTGGTGGTCCCCGAATCGAGAATGATCACCTGCCCCGGCCGCATGAGCCGCGCCACGGCCTGGGCAATGCGCCGCTTCTCGTTTCGGCGCAGTCTCTCTTTCTCCTGCAACGTTGGATCGCAGAGGGCGGCGGCATCAACAGGTAGCGCGTCGCCATGAGCCCGATGGATCAGGCCCTTCTGGTGCAGGTGCTCGAGATCTTTCCGGATAGTGATTAGGGAAGCCGAGAAGCGCCGTCCGAGATCCTTGACCATGACGCGGCCGTCTCGTTCCAGGAGCTCAAGGATTTTGCGCCGACGCTCTTCGCTCAGCATGGTCGCTCGATTGGGCCTGTTTCGTTTTATTTCTTTTCATTACCTTTTCACTGCGCGCGCGTAGCTTGACACAAATGACGATTGCGGACAAGGGCCCGCGGGATTCTTTTCGCTTGACAAAGCTTTGCAAAGGGGTAAAAGATCGCTCGCATTCGTAAGAAATCGTAACAATTCGGAAACTAGGGCAATCGTCGGGCAACATACCATAAGACCAGCCGATATACCGGAGAGGACCGCATGCGGGTGACTCGGCAGATTTCTTATTGGATCGCAATGGGTTCGCTGCTCTTCGGTTTAGCGACCTTCGCCGTCGCCCAAGGCAACTACCGGGCACAATTGCGTGGTGTCGTGACGGATGCGAGCGGAGCGGTTGTCGCGCACGCGAGGGTGACCATCACCGACGTGAGCACGAACATCGCCAGCTTCGCGAACACAGACGACAAAGGGGAGTACTATTTCACCGGTCTGCGCCCATCCACCTATACGGTGAAAGTCGAGGCCCTTGGCTTTCGTCCGGCGGAGCGCACCAATGTGGTTCTAGCCGTTGACCAGCAGTCATCGCTGAATCTCACCCTAGGCCTGGCAGGCGTAACAACCACGGTGCAGGTGACGACCAGCGCACCCTTGCTTGATACGGAAAGCGCGACGCTCGGCACCGACATCACCAGCCAGTATGTGAAGGAACTCCCTCTGCTGAACCGCGACTTCTTCGGCCTGACCTTTTTAGCCGGAGGTGTGACCGAGACCGCGGGATCGGGGACCCAGGACAACTATCCAACCGGGACCAACTTCGTCTCCAACGGGCAACGCAACGCGACGGCCGAGATTCGTATCGATGGTTCCCTGATCAGCGCGCCCGAACAGGGGGAAGGCGGAAACTCCAACGTCTACTACGAGCCGCTGATCGAGGGCGTGCAGGAATTCAAGGTTCAGAACAACAGCTTCTCGGCCGAGTTCGGCAACAACGGCGGCACCGTCGTCAACATGGTGCTCAAGAGCGGGACCAACGAATTCCACGGCAGTGGTTGGTATTTTCTGCAGCGCCCCCAGATGGACGCGCGCGATTTCTTTAACCCCGAACCAAATCCCAAACCCAATGCCCGGCGCGACCAGGGTGGGTTTTCTCTCGGCGGGCCGATCCGGCGGGACCGGACGTTCTTCTTCGTCGACTTTGAAAAAGTCGCCGCTTCCCTGGGGTTCAACAACGTGGCCACGGTTCCCACCATGGCGGAGCGAGAGCTAGACCCTGATTTCTCGGCGACCGCGACCAATGTTTACGACCCAACGCAGCCTTTGGTCGCTTGCAGCTCCATCGCCTTTCCCGGCTCGTCGTCGGGATCTGCCCCATCTGGAATGTGCCGGCCGCCGGTCCCCGGCAATATCATCCCGGCAAGCGAGGTCAACCCCATTGGGCGGGCGATTCTCAATCTTTATCCGCAACCGAATGTGCCGGGAGAATTCAATAACTTCCTCTTCAGCGGAGCGGCAGAAGCGCCTGATTACCAATTCGATATCAAAGTGGATCACCAGTTTGATGACAGGCGCCGCATCAGCGCCCGCTACAGCCGAGGATCTTCGAACTATTACACTCCTGAGATTCTGGGAGACGCCTTCGACAACAACGGGATCGGAGACGGAATTTCGGGGACCCCTACTACGGCACAAAACGGCTCGCTTGAGTACTCGTGGACGATCAATCCACGGGTGATCTGGACCAACCACTTCTCCGTCGACCGTGTGCACGAAGTCGAGACCTCCAACATTCCGACGATTTCCAGTTTCAATGCCGCACAGGCGACAGCCGGCCTTCCCCAATTACCGGCTGTGTTCGCGGAGGCGAATGGAGTCGACAGAATGCCCCAGTTCTACATGTCGGGAGCGGCCCTTGCTTCCTCCGCATCGACAACCGCCGATCTGTTTGATCAGTGCTGCATCAACACCACTTTCGCGCACACCTTGTACAGTTATTCGTCGCAGTTAGCGGTTTCGAGAGGCCCGCACTTGATCAAGATCGGCGGGGAGCAGAGACTCTTCTACAACAACTTCTTCCAGCCCACGGGACCCACCGGCACCTTCAACTTTACCGACTATGTGACCTCGCCCACGCCGAACTCCGAGACCGACCCGAATGGCAATATCACCGGCAATCCGTTCGCCAGTCTGCTTTTCGGCTATGCGGACAATGTCAACCCCACTCCGGCACCGACGGGGCTGATCGTTCTTCCCTCGGTGGCCAACAAGTCCAAGGAGACGGGCTTTTACATCCAGGACGATTGGAAAGTGAATCGTAGACTCACTTTGAACCTCGGCTTGCGTTATGAGTGGAGCACGCCGTACAACGAGCGCGACAACGATATCCAATTCAGCGATTTCACCGGCCAAAGCGGCTACAACCTGGATCTAAGCAGCGCCCAAGCGGCGCTCGCGTCGGTTGGGGTCAGTTTTCCGTCCTCGGAGATGTTGCTGGGCACCACTCTGTTCCCCACTCGATCCATGAGAACTGTTCCCGTGTACCGCAAGGACATCGGTCCGAGATTCGGCTTTGCTTACGGGCTCGATGCAAAGACGGTCGTGCGCGGTGGGGCCGGCGTCTATTTCGGGATGAGCCCGGCCACCAACTTCCAATACCCGGGAACCGCGTTCAGCAAGACCGCAACCATGTTCTTTACCCAAGATAATTTTCAAAACCAATACGCGACCCTGGAAAATCCCTTTCCCGCTGGTTTTACCGGTCCCGAGGGCAAAGAATACGGTGGCTTCGCCGAGTGGGGGTATACAAACGCGAATGACTTGGGCACGACTGCGGCCCGAGACGCCGACATTTACCAGTGGAATCTTGGCCTCGAGCGGGAGTTGCCCAGCCAAATCGTCATAGGCATCGACTACGTTGCCAACCGCAGCACCCATCTGCCCTGGTCGGGCACGAATAACCGGGATTTTATCCCGTCGGCGTTGCTGGCGCAGGTTTCCGCCGCGGTTCATTACAATTACGACGTCACGCAAGGAAACGGCATCGGCGCTTGCGATCAGAACAGTTGCGTGAGCAACTTTCTTTCGACCACGGTGAACAATCCCTTCTACCCCGTATTCAGCGTCCCTTGTACCCCCCAACCTCCCACTCCCTGCTTCAACCAGCCAGATTCGCTCTACAGCTCTTCGCAACTGCCCTTGGGATATCTTCTCGATTCCTACCCCCAATTCGCGGGAGACTTCGAAGGTTTGATGATAGAAGAAGCCGATTCCTGGTATAACGCGATGCAGATCCGCTTCCAGAAGCGCACGACCCACCACGTCAGTTTCGAGGGCAGCTATACGGCGTCGAAGGCGACCGACGACTCCTCGGCGGGCAGGAACGATTGGGTGGGCTCGCTCGGGAACGGCCTCCCGCAGCAACTCGACCGTCTTTATTTGGAGCACTCCATCAGCGCCAACGATACGCCGCAGCGGCTGGCGACGGCTGTTGTCGTCGACCTGCCGATCGGTCGCGACGAAATCATTGGGAGAAACATGAACCGCGTGCTCGACGCTTTCGTCGGAGGCTGGTCGATCAACGCCATGGTTACCGAACAGTCGGGGCAGCCCATCGCCATCGCTGATTCCTTCGAGCGACTCGCGAATGGGAGCCAGCGCCCCAATGTCGTCTGCTCCCAGCTCAAATCCGGCTCTAGCATGAAAGAGGTAGCCTTGACCTGGCAATCTCAGACGCCGCTCTCCTTCTTCAATAGCAACTGCTTTGCCGATCCGGGCGACCAGATCCCCGGCAACGCGCCACGCTACTTTTCCAATTTGCGCGTCGATGGCATCCACGACTTCGATACCAACCTTTCGAAATCATTTGTGCCCAAGGAGGGCACGCGCATCGAGCTCCGAGCTGAGATGTTTAACCTTTTCAATCATCCGCGTTTCGCATCGCCGAACAACGAATTCTTAGAAGAGGGCTTCGGATCGATCGCCTCGGATGCGGCGGGATACCTTCCCCGATATTTCCAGTTTGGATTGCGGTTCGAGTTCTGACCAGAGACTGTGTAGCCCGAGACCAGTTGAGCGCCGAGGATCAACATCGCTGCTTGCTGCCGCAAATTGGCCGAGACCAAAGGTGACCTCAACGCGCAGCACGCAGCGCAACGGTTTCCTTGCGCAACTGCCTGGAATAGTGTGGAAGACGAGGAACGAACATCGGCTCGGGCGCAGAAACTGTTTGCACAGAGATTCTTGCCTGATGGCGAAGGTTAGCTCGCGCCGAGCCCGGGCCTGAACCGGTTCCGATAAGGAGGTGTCTATGGGAGAGGGCTGGGCGGTTGCCCGCAACGTTTGGGGGGCGGGCGTTCTCGCGGCGCTCGCCATCGTCGGCGCGGCCCTGTACGGAGCGCCACAACAGCAACAGATCCAGTATGGCGAGCAGCCCGGCGCGGCCGAACGCACGACGCTCCTCCTGCGCGATTACCGCCCGAAAAGCATGCTGCGTGTTCCCGCTCACCGCGTCGAGAGAGCGCGCTTCGCCGTCTGGGACGTGCACAATCACGTCGACGACGCGCGGGGCATCGGCGAGCGCATCCCGCCGGACCAGCTTGTGAAATCGATGGACGAAGTAAATGTGGCAAAAATCGTGATCCTCACCGGCGGCTGGGGAGAAACATTGCAGCAAGTGATCGACAGGACGGCCAAGCGCTATCCCGACCGCTTTATCGTCTTCACTCAGCTCGACTACAGCAAAGTCAATGACCCTCGATTCGGCCAGGAAATGGTCGCGCAGATCGATGACGCCGTTCGGCGCGGCGCCCGCGGGCTGAAATTTCTGAAGGATCTCGGTTTAGGCGTGCGCACGTCGGACGGAAAGCTTCTGCGCATCGACGACCGGCGCCTCGATCCGGTCTGGGATGAGTGCGGGAGGCTCGGAATCCCGGTCTCCATACACACAAGCGATCCCGAGGCGTTCTTTACGCCCGTCAATGGGCAAAACGAGCGCTACGAAGAGCTGAAGGCAAACCCCACCTGGAGCTTCTACGGCCACGGATTTCCCCCCAAACAGGAACTGCTCGAGGAGCGGAACCGCGTGATTGAGCGCCATCCCCAAACCACCTTCATCGCTCTGCATGTCGCCAACTGGCCGGAAAACCTCGACGCCGTGTCGGCCTGGATGGACCGCTACCCGAATATGGTCGTTGAATTCGGTGCGCGGGAGGCTGAACTCGGCCGGCAACCGCGCCGGGCGCTCGAGTTTTTCGAGAAGTACCAGGATCGAATCCTGTTTGGCACAGACTCCGAGCCGGTTCCCGAGATGTACCGCAATTATTTCCGGTGGCTTGAAACCGACGACGAATACTTCGATTACTGGGGATCACCGGGCCAGGGACGGTGGGAGATTTACGGTATGGGCCTTCCGGATTCGATCCTAGAAAAGGTGTATCACCGGAATGCCGAGCGCATTTTCGCCCAATTCAAGGGCGTTCCAACCCCTCCCGCCGCGCCGTAGGAAGGAGAAGGTCGGGCCTGCCGCCTTTACATCGCGCCGTGTTGGCGAAAGAATCGCGCAAGCTCGTCCCTGTCCCGATAGGCCTCCGTCCCGCCCTCGCGCGTGGTCGAATACGCGCCCGCCACGTTGGCGAAATCGAGGCATTGCGCAACGCTGGCGTGTTGCAAGAACAGATGAATGAAGCCGGCGTCAAAGCTGTCACCTGCGCCCACCGCATCGGCTACGTGCACGGAGAGGGGGGAAGAGCGCCACTCGGCCGAGCCTTGGCGAGCCATCGCTCCCCGCGAACCGAGTTTCACGGCAACGATCCCCACGCGCTCGCTTAGGATGGCCAGGGCTCGTTCCTCATCGTCCGTTCGGGCAATCTTTTTCGCCTCGCGCTCGTTCGGAAAGAAGATGTCGACGTGGCGTAGGGTTTCCTGAACGTCATCTGACCAAAGATCGTCCGGATCATCGTTGGTGTCGAGCGAGGTGGTCAGACCCCTTCTTCGCGCCTGGCAGAAAAGGTCCGCGACTTTGGGCCGAAGGGCCTTTTGCAGGAAGTAGGAGGAGATATGCAGGTGTCGCGCGGAGAACAGGTAGTCTAAGTCGAGGTCCTCATAGGCCAGTTCAAAGATCGTGCCCGGATAGGTCAAGATGAACCGTTCGTGCGGATGAGTCAGGATCACGGTCAAGCCCGTTGCCGAACCCGAGCCTGCTTGGCGGATGGTTGTGACGTCCACGCCGCCGCTCGATACCCAATCGACCGCGAGTTTCCCGAGCGCGTCTCGGCCGACCTTGGCTGCCATACCCACTCGGGTTCCCAGCACGGCGAGATTGTGCGCAAAAATCGCGGAGGAGCTCCCCAGCGTGAGGCGGAACCCCTGGGCGAGGGCCTCCCGTTCGGGCTTTAAATCCTTCGGCACACCGTACAGAATCAGGTCGGGATTGATCTCGCCGACCACCGCAACGTCAAGGCGCGCCACGGCCTGAATCTCCGTCGGTGTTCTCGAGCATCACGACCCTGCTCAGATAACGCGGTTTATCGGGATCAAGGCCCTTTCGAACGCCGGTATGAAAACCGAGGAGTTGCGCCGGGACAATGAACGCTGCGGGTCTGGCCAGCTCGGCGACCGGAAGGGACAGTTCGATGAGCGAATCGGCTGATCGACGTACGGCCGCGCTCGCCTGGTTCGCGACAACCAGTGTCGTCGCGCCCAGATCTTTCATTTCCTCGAGCACAGACACTTCCGATTCGAAGCCGCTTTCGCTCAAGAAAAAAGTAATGAGCGTTCGAGCGCTCACGATCGCCTTGGGGCCGTGCCGAAATTCGAGGGTGTGAAAACACTGCGCATAGGAGCAGGACATCTCCTTGATCTTCAGCATGGCTTCCTGGGCGACCCCATAGAACGGACCTTGGCCCAGGAAGACATAGTCCTCGAACGCTCGCGAGTCGACGAGGCGCCGAATCAGGGAGTCAATCCCCTCGATTCTGCTCTCCATCTCGCCCGGCAGGGTCCGAATTTGATTCAAAAAGTCCCGCGCATTAGCGCGTTCGCCGGCAAGCATTTGCAGGGCCAAGAGCATCGATGTGAATGATCGCGTCATGACCGTGCTGCCCTCGTCTCCTTCCGGCAGCCGGATCGTGCGAGAGGCGACTTCCTCGATGGGCGTTCTGGTGCCGCAGGTGATGGCCAGCGAGGCCGTTTGATCGAGCCGTTTGAGATAATCTCCGGCTTCAATCATTTCCGATGTGCGACCGGAGCGCGAGACGAGAATGGCGCGAAAGCGCCTAGACAGCAGCCCGGGAAACAGCAGGATCTCGGAAGCGGGAACGGCGCGCGCAGGCTCTCCGGTCAGCAACGTCCAGGTGGCGGCTGCAATCAAGCCAAGATAAAAGCTCGATCCGCACCCCACGAACAGGCATTCTCCGTCGCGGGAAAGGGGGGCCGCAAGACGCCGAAGTTCACCCGATTCATCGAGGGCCGCGAGGCACCTCTTCCATGTCGGCGGCTGGGAAAGGATCTCTTCGAGGGTGTAGGTTCCTGCTCTGTCGCCGGAATCAGTCACGCGAGTCTCCGGATGTCATGAATTAGGTCAACGCGACGCGAACGCCGGCCTCGCGTAACGTCCGCAGATCCTTCGACGATATATTTCTATCGGTAATCGCCTGATGCACGGCGGAAGCGGGTGCAATCAGCGAAAGGCTGCGCCTGCCGAACTTGCTCGAATCGCAGACCACCACGGTCGTTTTGGCGCTCTCCATCATCGCACGGTTCACCCGCGCCTCAAGCTGGTTGGGCGTGGTCAAGCCGTAACGCACGTCGAAACCGTCCACGGCGAGGAACAGCAAGTCGGCACTGACGTGACGCAGCGAGTCCTCCGCGAGCGGCCCGACCAGTGAGAAGGAATTCTTCCGCAGAGCGCCGCCGGTGAGTATCACTTCGACTCTGGTTCCGGCCAGTTCGGCCGCGATGTTTACCGCATTGGTGATGACCGTAAGGTTTGGAACGTCGCGCGTCGCCCGAGCGACAGCCATTGTAGTGGTGCCAGAATCAAGAATGATTACTTGGCCGGGGCGCACGAGCCGCGCGGCCGCTTCCGCAATGCGGAGCTTCTCGCTGCGGTGCAGCCGCTCCTTCTCGTGCAACGTTGGATCGCGAAGCGCGGCGGCGTCCACGGGCAGCGCTCCGCCATGGGCGCGTTGAATCAGACCCTTCTGATGAAGGTGCTTGAGATCCTTGCGTATTGTGATCAGGGAAGTAGAGAAGCGCCGCCCCAGATCCTTGACCATAACCCGGCCGTCTCGTTCGACGAGCTCAAGGATTTTTCGCCGGCGCTCTTCGTTTAGCATGGTGGCTCGTTTTGTGGCGTTTCGTTTTATTTCTTTTCATTACCTTTTTTGATCCGCGCCGTAGCTTGACACAAATGAGGATTGCGGACAAGCCCTACGGGTCAGCCCTCAGTTTCACCAGATTTCTGATGCCGCGCGATTTGAGATATGACTCGTCGGCTACGCGGCTTTCGAGAATGATCGCCGGCCGGGTTCCCCGACCAACGAGTTCCATAAATTGGCTGCCCACCACCCAGCCGGGGCTCTCGCCTGCTCCGGGGAATCGGCCATCCGGTATGACCAGTGCGGTCGAGCGCTCAAGCTCGGGAACCGGATGACTTCGCATCTGGTCGGCAAGGCGAGCAAGCGCCTTGCCAGCCGGTTTGACCCTGTTCTTTTGATCGAGCACACCGAGCGTGTATTCCAGGCTGTCGAAGCCCCGGATCGACGGGTCGATGTCGTGTGAGCACCACCAGGTGAATCCCCAAATATGGCCACAGCTTGCAGCATTCCGTATGAGCGCATCCGCATAGGCGGGAATGTATTGCTCGGGCATCCATTCAGGCGATGCGCCGAATTCCTCAACCCACACCAGGCGGCCAGGCTCGACCGCAAACGCTTTCGCGAGCTCGACCATGTACTCAAGCAGATGCAGGCTGCCAACATCATCGTAGCGGTACCGCTTGAGTGCCCCGGTGAAATATGCGTAGCAGTGCAGAACCGTAGCAGAGCCCGATCGCGCGAGGTTCTGGCGGCTGAAGCCGGCATCGGAAAACCAAGGGCCGTCATCCGCGCCATTGACATGAAGCTTTCCCGGCACGAGCTTGGCGACCCAGTCCAGCATTCCGCTGGCCCAACGATCCGCGGCCGCGATCGGGGCAGGATTGCCGCCCGCATCCTGGAGAACGTTGATCTCGTTCCCTACGTCGAAACCGAGGAATCGATCTTGCCTCGCAATTCTCTCGGCAATCGTTTTGAACAGGAATTCCTCCGCCTGGATAAGGTCGTTGTTCGTGAAGATATTCTGGCCCGTTTTCAACGGTGCAACCCAAGCCGGCAGGAATGAATAGCCGCTGAGCCACCCGTCCAGCACGGTAACTTCGACGTCCAGCTTTGCCCGATCGGCAATCTCCAGCAATTCACTCAGCCGATCGAGCGCACCCGGGCTGACGTAATCGACTCCCGGCTGGAACACCGGCCAAAGACACTGGATGCGGACGTGGTCCATGCCGAGGCTCGAAATGGCTTCGAAATCGTCGGAGATCGATCGCGCGTCCCAGTCCTGCCAGACATACCACCAGTTCTTTCTCGGCACATAATTCAATCCGAAACGGATTCTTGGGCTGGGCGAAGCGGCGGCTGCAAAGGCTCTATCGAAGCCGAGGATGCGCCTGCCGCAAGGGATCAAGCCCAAGAGAGAGAGTTTCAATAGGCCTCGGCGAGACACGGCAAGCTCGGGCTTCGGGTTGGCGGCTTCGCTGCGGGTGGCCATCCTGTCGAGGGCGATCAACTTCTCGGTGCGATTGGAGCGTGCGGTAGCTTGGCACAAATGCTCCCGAGAGACAACCGGAGGTGAGGGCTCGGGGGTTGCCAGAGATCATGGCAAATCTACGCCCCCGGGCGCCCCAACCGGCCCAGATGGAGCGATAGCTCCCGCCAACGACACTCCCTTGATTGGAATGTGAATTGCAACATATCCATGCAATTAGGGCACCAGCCGTCGATGTGTATCCAAAGGATGACAGGTGGAAAGCGCTCGGTTTTTGGAGGGATGAAGGCGCGGCGGTTTGACAGCACGAAAGTTGGCCTGCTGCGCCGGTTCGCACGCCGCCGCCGTCATCTTTTGTGACCGATTGGTGGTAGTAGACACCTGCTTGAATAGTGGAAGCAAACGGCCATTCCTAGGCAGACGGTTGGTCTTTGCGTTCGGGGTTTCGAAATGGACCAGCTCATCGAGCTTCAAGCGGCTCAGAGTCGGGGGTTTTCATGGAGATCGTGATGACCAGGAATAGAGAAGCGGGTCAGTCGTTGGCCTTTGTGGCTGTGGGGCTTGTCGCGCTCATGGGCTTTGCGGGGCTGGCCATCGACATGGGCGCACTGCGCTACGACAAGCGCGTCGAGCAGACTGCCGCGGATGCCGCGGCGATTGCAGGGGCCTCGAACTTGGCATACGGGGGCGTGCTGACCGGTGCACTTGCGGCGTCGGCGAGCAACGGATTTTCAGCCGCCTCCGCAGGCAACGGTTGTCCGCCGCCGGCTCCGGCCACCGCCGTGGGCAGTGTGGCGGTGAGCATAAACAACCCACCGTGCTCGGGACCGCACAATGGAGATTCCAACTACGTCGAAGTGTACGTTTCCGAGGTTCAGCCCACCTTCTTTATGCGCGTCTTTGGAGTCAACAGTGAAACGATTACCGCGCGCGCCGTTGCCACAAACGTGAGCGCCGGAGCCGGAAGCGGTTGTCTGTACACGGTCGGGACTTCCGGGTACGGCATCTTGATGAATGGCACCAACGAAACGATCAACGGCCCCCCTTGCGGAATCGTGGACAATGCAAGCCTGCTGATGAATGGCAGCAACGATTCGATTACGGCCGGCTCGATTGGCGTGTCGGGCTCCGCCACGGAAAACGGAACGGCGACCGCGAGCCCTAAGCCGATCACCGGAATGCCCGCTGGTGCTGATCCTCTGGCTTATCTAAATTCGTCTGCGCCGTCGCCAGCGTCCTGCAGAGGCTCGGCAAAACCCGTCATCATCAACGGCAGGAACCCTGAACCCCAAATGCTGCCCCCTGGGGACTATTGCGGCGGAATTATGATCAACGGCACGAACACCGTCACTGTGGGGGCCGGAGTATTCAGCGGGATCATGATCAACGGCACGGGCAATAATGTGACTCTTAGCCCAGGAACGTACGGTCGAATCACGATCGATGGCTCGAACGCGAATGTCACCTTCAACTCGGGACTTTACATCATTAACGGGAACGCCGGCTTCGTCGACAATGGATCGAACCTTACGCTCAGCGGCACAGGAGTCACTTTCTACTCGACAGCCGACGCCGGCCCGATAACTCTGGACGGCAGTGGCCTCACGGCGAACCTATCGGCGCCCACCTCGGGCGCGGACGTGGGGATGCTGTTGTGGCAGGCGCCTGGGGACAGCAACACAATCACGCTCAACGGGAACACATCCACATCGCTCAACGGAATCGTGTACGCCCCATCGGCGCAAGTGACCATCAACGGTCGGAACGCGGTGACTCCATATTTTGTCCTTGTGACAAAGAACTTGCTAATGAATGGAGCTAGTACGCTGAATCTCGACAACGACGCTTCGGGTTTCACAGGCGGATCGCCGATCAAGGATGTGACCTTGGTGGAGTAGTGTATGAAAATACAGGACAGGTTTGCCCGGAGCACGGCGCTCTCAGCGTCGAACCCGGGCGGCACGACCATCTCGGCAGGTGAGCGCGGCCAGTCTCTCGTGGAGGTCGCTTTGCTAACGCCACTGCTGCTCGCCCTGCTGCTGGGAGGGATTGAACTTGGGCGGTACGCGTATGTGAGCATATTGATCGGAAGCGCGGCCCGGGCGGGTGCTGCCTTTGCGTCTGAGAGCTTGGCTAATTCGGTAAATACAACGGGCATTCAAACGGCGGCTGACAACGATTTCCAGAACAACGGCCAAAGCGTGAGCAGTCTTACGGTCAGTTCCTCGGTGTCCTGCGGATGCGACAGCAGCGGCGCGGTCACCGCTCAGGCTTGCACTGGGGGCAGCGCCGGAACGTGCAGTTCAGGCCACTGGGTTGTGCAGGTTTCTGTCGCTGCTTCGGGTACTTTCAATTCGCTGTTCCATTATCCGGGAATTCCGCCATCGATCAGCCTATCGAAGACATCGACCATGCGGGTGGCGCAATGAGAGGGCGAATCTAGGCCGTGTTGGCGACTCCTTGCGGGACAGGCCGTTCGCAAGCGATCGATCTTCAGGGCTTTCCGCGACCTTGCCTGTCCGGTGCCACCTCGTTGACGGCACGCCAAGCTTCATCAATCGCTGCGTCCGTGTAGGCACGCGCCGCGGCATCAGAATTGGCAATCGATATTCGACCGAATTGTCTTCGTGCAACTACGCAGGGCCGTTCTGCAGGCGGCCAATCCGGATCCGAGAGCGATTCGTACTCATACGCATACCCGTGGGCCCAACGGTTGACGGTGATTGCCTCGATATCGCGTGCCGGATCGAATCCACACGGGCCCAGCATTCTTTGCAACTGATCTCGGATCTGGCGCTCGATGTCGGCGAAAGGAGTCGAGTACAGTTCGAAGCGGCCCATCCGGTACTGATCGCGGCGGGAAAGTCCCGGCTTACACGGCGAACGAAGCATGAACAAGACCATCGGCTCATCGGGATGGCTCGGGAAACGGTACTGCCCCAGACTCACTGGGAAATCGAGAGCAACGTAGGTGTGATAACTCGCGGGGGCCACAATCTGATGAATTCCGAGTCTTTCGAACACCGACCAATTTCGAATGGCCACGTGCGTGTACAGATACGGTACCTTCACGCAATAAGCCAGGGCTTCTTTCTGCTTCTCCGGCAGTTCAGGGCAGAGATAGGGAATCATGCTGTTATAGCAGGCGAGAATGCAGGCCCTGGTCCTAACCGTCGAAACCTTGCCGCTTGTCACGTAGGCGATCTCGACCTCCTCCGCCGAGGACACATCGCCCAAGTGGCGCGCCCGCACGACCGTGCTATTCAGACGTATGCGCACCGGAGCGGCTTCGCGATCCAGGCGAGTGTAGTTCAAGCGGCCCGTCACGACGTCTTCCATTGTGTTGCCGGGAATCGATCCAGGAACCAGCGCGCGCACCAGAAGACGCGCGATCGACGCATTCCCGTCAGGAAAATGGAAGATATACGGTTCTTCCTCGGGTGGTTCACTCAATCCCAACCCCTCGAAACCAGGGTAAGTTATTGACCCATAGTCGTCGGGATTCTCGAAGCAGGTGAGAGCGGAAACTGCGTCAATGCCCACACCGAACAAATCAGCGGGATAGGTCTGGAAAAACGGCAGCACATGCGGGTGAGCTCGGCAGTACTTCGTCAAGTAATCCGCATAGCTGATCTTAGCGAGTTTGGCGCGTTTCTCATGAACCGAGAGGCCCTCGAGGTAGTCCACCTTCTCCGTGTAAAGCCGGACGATATCGCGGCGGGCCACGTCTGAAATCGGCGCTCCGCTCAAAAACTCAGCCCAGGGCTTTCGTCCCATACCAGTAAGCAAACAGTCAGCTCCGAAGGTGTCACGGTCGAAGAAACAGGCTGTGCCCAATTTCGAATACAGCTTTTGATCGTAGTACGAGTAGAAGCGGTCCGTTTCGATTCCAAGCTCAGCGAGGAGTTTCTTGGCCACAAGACTGTAGTCGGAAGGACTCTCGATGGATTGCGTGCCGCCGTTGCTTAGGAGCAGACGGCCCGCAGCCTCGAACTCGTTGCGTTTGGCATGTCCGCCGAAATCGTCGTGATTGTCGAGTACAAGGACACGCGCGCCCGGGCGCGCCTTTTTGCCATAAAAGTACGCGGCGGCCAGACCGCTGATTCCCGCACCAACGATTACGAGGTCGTATTGTTCGCCCGTCGCCTCCGGCTCTGGCGAGGCCTGCCAAAAAGAGTGGTCGCGAAGTTGATGAGCGACCTCGAATGAACCGGGGTGATTTCCTCTCATCGCCGTGAGCAATGGCGGATAATAACGAGGGTCCTGCTGGGCTATTCCCCGCGCGAGGAGTGGATCTTCGATCGATAGGTCCGGGCCAGCACCTTGCGCGTGGGCAGCTCCTGAGACGATCGATGCCCCAACGGCGAGGGCGACGCCGTTCAAAAAGTCCCGACGCGTAATTCTGCGGTTCATGCCGAGTTGGCGGTCATCCCAGCCGGGAGCCATTCCGTTTGCCTCCACCCTCCCTCGATCCGAAAGGTCGGACCTTCCTCCCCTCCCTGTTTCGAAAGGCCTGGCTGTCCGTCATCAGAAATCTTCCGACCGTGCCTTGCCAATGTGGTCAGCGGCCCACGGCCTGCGCGGATGCCCGGCCATCATCTCGCTTTATCTCTTTTGTCGCGACTTGAGCGTGTGGTAGCTTGGCACAAATGTTCTCGAGGAACAACCGCGGGTGATTGCTGCGCCGATCCTCTGCGTCAGCGCGAATCCGGCCATTGATCGTCGCCTTCGTTTCGACTCGTTCGCCGCCGGTCGAATTAACCGCGCGGGAAGCGCGGAGCCACTTGCAGGAGGCAAGGCAGCACATGTCGCCACGGCTGCTCGGGCCCTCGGGGCGCGAACGGCATGGCTCGGGTTTCTGGGGGGCCCGGCCGGCGATGAGTTTCTGCGGCAGTTCCGCAAATTCGATATACAACTCGCTGCGATTTCCACGACCAAACCCACGCGGATGAATCTCGAACTGATCGAGAATTCAGGCAGAATCACGGAGGTTCTCGAACCGGGCGGGGAGCCGACTCGAGCGGAGTTGAAGCGAATGGTTGAGACGCTCAGACGCGGTCTTCAGGGGCAATGGTCCGGCTCCGTGGTGGTGATCTCGGGGAGCCTGCCCGTTGGGGTTGCGCCCAGCTTTTACCGAGTACTGATTGCGGTTGCCAAGACTGCCGGCTCGCCAGTTCTTTTGGATACGAGCGGGGAGGCCTTGCGCGCAAGCCTGGCCTCCGGTCCGGATTTCGTGAAGCCGAACAAACAGGAGGCCGAAGAAGTTGTTGGCCGCCGACTAAGACGTCAAGCTGCAACTCTCGAAGCGGCAACGGCGCTGATCGGTCGGGGAGCGAGGAGCGCCGCGATATCTCTCGGGCCGGAGGGTCTTCTGTGGATCGAAGCCAAAAATGGGCCAACCTGGCTCGCGCAGCCTCCGCACCTAGAACCACTGTCGACGGTCGGTTCGGGTGATGCAGTCATGGCCGGATTCGCTGTCGCTGCTGCGCGGCGCCTATCGGGCGAAGCGGCAATCCGTTTCGCAGTGGCGTGCGGAGCGGCCAATTGCCTGGCGAAACTCCCGGGCAGAATCTCATCGGCCGAGGTCAAGTCATTGCTGCCACGAATTGCGGTGCGCAGGATTGCCTAAGGATTGTGCCGCAGATCGCCCCATCAGTTCCCGATCTGATGTTGCTCCTCTCAGGAATATCGAAGCCAGCGCACGAGCTCGTACATCGTGGGCCGCTTGCCGTACATGAGTGTGCCCACGCGATAGATTCTAGCCGAGCCATACACGGCGGCAACGGTTGTTGCGATCAAAAGCACCAACGAAAGAGCGATCTGCCAGGCGGGAGGATTCTGCAGCGAGATGCGCAGGGTCATGAGCACGGGCGAGAAGAAGGGTATTTCAGACAGGATGATCGATGCCGTGGAGGATGGGTCACTCAGAACGACGCTATAGACGACCATGCAGAACACCAGAGGTGCAGTAGCCAGCCATTGCAACTGCGTGGCGTCCTGCTCGTTCGAGCACGCTGCACCGACCGCCGCAAACATGCTCGAATACAGAAAGAACCCGCCACAGAAATACAAGACCATGTAGACCATCAAAGAGATTGGGATGTGGATTTGCGGGAATGAGGAGTCCGGGCTTAGGCCTCCGGCGGCAAGCGCACCGTAGGCTAAAAGCAGGGCGAGAGAAGCGGTCCAAATGATGAATTGCGTGAACGCCGCTGCTCCCACTCCAAGAATCTTTCCCCAAAGCAGATCGAACGGTGACACCACGGAGATGAGGACCTCCATCGTTCGCGTGGTTTTCTCCTCGAGCACAGAGCGCATGGTAATGATTCCGTACATCAAGAGCGCCGTGTACAGGAGAACGACAAGTCCTATGGCCACTCCGATCGTTTGGCCCTTCTCAACTGACTCGCCGGTCTCGCCGACTTTAATGATTTCGAGATCTTCCGTATGAACAATCCGGCCGACGTCATCGACATGGATTCCTTGGGCGGTCAGGCGCGCCTCGATGGTTGCTTGATCCACGGCAGTTGAGAGTGGCGCGAGAACCTGGAAGTTGCCAGGATTCCCCGTGTGAAGCTCGGTCGGTTGATTGAGATCGCTCGGAATGACCAAAAAGGCATCGAGCGCGCCGCTCGAGATTTTCCGGCGAAGGGCCTCCTCGACAGCTGCCGAATCTATCGGTCGCTCGACTGACTCCACGATCGTGAATCTCGGTTTGCCGTGTTCGGTTGTGTGATCGAGGGCCCGTGTGACCGAAGAGGCTAGCCCCCCGGCATTATCCACGATCGCCAGGCGGAGGTTGTGATTCGGCTCATGGCTTTCGAGAAAAGCAATCAAAAGAGCCAGCGCAATCCCCAGCATGGGCACGATCAGCGTGCCAATGACGAAGCCTTTCGTTTTGACTCGAGTCAAATATTCGCGTTTGATAATCAGCCACGTCTTGCGCATGAGGTATCTCGAGACTTTCTGAATGACCCCGCGTGCGAGCAGAAACGTGCCGCTGCTCCTAGCCGGTTCCTA
>Ga0187783_10000801_pt1 | contig 23172 bp, 19 predicted proteins | sample 1015_SJ02_MP02_2_FD_132471 | JGI IMG/M metagenome (GOLD analysis project Ga0187783, IMG submission 132471) | Tropical peat soil microbial communities from peatlands in Department of Meta, Colombia - 1015_SJ02_MP02_20_MG | ecosystem: Environmental > Terrestrial > Soil > Wetlands > Peat | place...
CCGGCCGCAGCGCCGCCCAAACCGGCTGCTCCGGCCAAGGATACCGCTCCCAAGCCCCTTCCCCTCGAGAATGAACTCGTCGGGCGTCTGAAGGGCCGGTTTGGCGATTTGATTCGCCAGGCTACGCTCGATCGCAAGCAGGCCATCATCTTGGTTGAAACCGCGAAGCTGCGGGAGGTTTGCCGCTACTGCCGCGACGAAGAAAAGTTCGACATGCTCACCGATCTGACCGCCGTCGACTGGCCCAAGCGCGAGAAGCGCTTCGATATCGTCCTCAACCTGTATTCCTTTACGAAGAACGAACGCTTGCGACTGAAGGCTCAGGTGGCCGAGCACGAGCCGGTACCGAGCGTTTTCGAGGTTTGGCCTGCGGCGAATTGGCTCGAACGCGAGTGCTATGACATGTTCGGGATCGTCTTCGAAGGCCATCCCGATCCGAAACGCATTCTGTTGCCCGATGAGTGGCAGGGTCATCCGCTGCGCAAGGACTACGACATCCTGAAGCAGGACACGGCCTGGGTTCGCGAGAATTTGGGCATCGAGAGCGGCCAATAGAATCGGATCCATGAGTGAGGGGCGCACAAACGGAAGCTCGGTCAGCACGACGGTGCTGGGTGCGGACGAGATCATCCTCAATATGGGGCCGCAGCATCCCTCGACGCATGGCGTACTGCGGGTGAAGTTGAAGCTTGACGGCGAACGGGTCATCGGCTCGGAGTGCATCATCGGCTACCTGCATCGCGGCGTCGAGAAGATTGCCGAGCACCGCAGCTATCAGCAATTCGCGCCGTACGTGGACCGCATGGACTACGTGGCGGCGGTCTCAAACGGGCTGGGCTACTGTGAGACCATCGAAAGGTTGCTGGGGACTGAGGCGCCGCCGCGCGCCAAAGTCGTGCGCACCATTTTGACCGAGCTGCAAAGAATCGCCAGTCACCTTCTCTGGCTCGGCACGCATGCACTCGACATCGGGGCGTTGACGCCCGTTTTTTACTGTTTTCGCGAGCGGGAAGAGATTCTGAAAATTTTCGAGAAGTATTGTGGAGCCCGGCTTACCACGCACGCCTTTCGCATCGGCGGCCTGCAATATGAAACCTACGACGGCTTCGAGCAGGACGTGAAGCGCTTCTGTCAGAACTTCGACAAGAAAATCGACGAATACGAAACGCTGCTCACCGAGAACCGCATCTGGGTGGGGCGCACGAAGGGTGTCGGCGTTCTTACCGCCGAAGACGCCGTTGCACTGGGAGTGACCGGCCCCGTTTTGCGCGCGAGCGGCGTGAAATGGGACATCCGCAAGGCGATGCCCTATGCCGCCTATGACCAATACCAGTTTGAGATTCCCACGCGCGGGACGGGTGATACCTATGACCGGTACATCGTCCGCATGCAGGAGATGCGCCAGTCACGGCTGATCTGCCTGCAAGCGATCGAGAACATTCCGACCGGTGCGATCATGGCGCGCATCGGTAAGGTGCTGAAGCCGCCGCCCGGCGAGGTCTATCACTCGATCGAAGCCCCAAAGGGTGAGTTGGGCTACTACGTCGTGAGCGACGGCACCACGCAGCCGTATCGGGTTCGCGTGCGACCGCCTTCCTTCATCAACCTGCAGGCCTTCGACAAAATGGCGAAAGGTTCGCTCGTGGCCGATGTGGTGGCCATCATCGGCACGCTCGACATCGTGCTGGGGGAAGTCGACCGCTAATGAACCACCTGATTCCGACTGCGATCCAGCAGTACGTCCTGCCGGTGCTGTACGGCATCGTGATCGTGGCCATCCTGCCCCTGCTCGCCGGTTACATCGTGTTGATGGAACGCAAGGTCATGGCCGACATGCAGGCCCGCCTGGGTCCCATGCGCGTCGGGCCCCATGGTTTGCTGCAGCCGATCGCCGACGCGCTCAAGCTGCTCATCAAGGAAGACATCATCCCGGAGCACGCCGACCGCTTCATGTTCTGGATGGCGCCGGTGCTGAGCGTGGGCATGGCACTTTTGGCCTACGCCGCGATTCCCTTTGGGCCCGTGTTTCAAGTTGCGGATCTGAACGTCGGACTGCTGTTCATTCTGGCGGTCAGCTCGCTCGGCATTTATGGCATCGTGCTCGGGGGGTGGGCTTCGAACAGCCACTACTCTTTGCTCGGCGCGTTGCGCAGCGCCGCGCAACTCGTAAGCTACGAAACGGCTGCGGGACTTGGCCTTGTCTCCGCCCTGATCTGGGCCGGCTCGCTTTCGATGAAGAGCATCGTCGAGGCCCAATACGATCGTGGCGACTGGTTCATCGCCTACGTGCCTGTCGGATTCTTCATCTATCTGGTCGGTTCGATCGCAGAGACCAATCGCGCGCCATTCGATTTGCCGGAAGCCGAGTCGGAACTCGTGGCCGGCTATATGACGGAATACAGCGGCTTCCGCTGGGCCCTTTATTTCTTGGGTGAGTACGCGAACATGATGGTCGTGGCGAGCATTGCCACGACGCTTTTCCTCGGCGGCTGGCTGCGTCCCTTCGTGCGCTATCACGATCATTTCCCGGGCACGTCGGTCGAGCTGCTGGACATCGTGCCGTCACTCATCTTCCTTTTCGCTGCGGCGTATTGCCTGCGCTTGGTTCCACGCCAACCGGTGAAGATCCAAAGAATGGTTATGGCCGCGGTGGCCGGACTCTGCCTGGTACTTTCGGGCGTGATGGCTGCGGCTCTGCTCGCCTCGCCCGGCGTGATGGCCGGCATCCACGGCGCATTCTGGTTCTTGGCCAAGGTATTCGCCTACATCTACGGTTTTCTGTGGTTTCGGTTCACCTTTCCGCGCTATCGCTTCGACCAGTTGATGCGTCTGGGCTGGCGCTTCCTGATTCCCCTGTCGCTTGTCAACGTGATCGCGACGGCCGTAGCCGTGGTGGTGAGCGAGGAGTGGGGATTGCATCCGCTGGCCTCCGCGCTGATTATGCAGGTGCTGACCCTGGGCGTGGCCCTGTGGCTGGCCGGCCGCGGCGAGGAGCCCGCGGCAAGGGAGCCTCAGGTGGCGGAGGGTGATTAGATGCTGAACGCCTTCTTGTTCTACTTTTTCGCGATCCTCGCCGTGGGGTCCGCAATCCTGATGGTCACCCGCCGGAACATCGTGCATGCCGCCGTGTTCCTGATCACCGCGCTGCTCGCGACGGCCGGAATTTTCCTTCTGCTCCAGGCCGAGTTTCTGTTCGTTACGCAAATCATTCTGTATGTCGGCGGAATCATGGTGCTGTTCGTGTTCGTGATTATGCTTGTGAATTTGGATGTTTCGCTGCAACTCGTGCAATTCAGCCGCCAGCGATACGTTGCCGTGGCGCTGGCCGTTGTTCTGGCCGTGCAGGTACTGGGCGCCTTTTGGGTGGGGCGGACGTCGGTGGGCGCCGGCCCCGCGCAGGCCATCGAGGCGAAGAACACTGAGGCCGTGGGGCAGGCGCTTTTTCAGCATTACCTGCTGCCGTTCGAGATCGCCTCGATTCTGCTGCTGGTGGCCATGGTGGGCGCGGTGGTAATGGGCAAGCGGAGGATTTGATGCTTCCGATTGGCAATTATCTGTTTCTGAGCTTCACCCTGTTCACGATCGGCGTGATCGGCGTGCTCACGCGGCGGAACGTGATCGTAATGCTGATGTCGATCGAACTGATCCTCAACGCAGTCAATATCAATCTCGTCGCATTTTCGCGCTATTGGGGCACCGTCGACGGACAGGTATTTGCGATTTTCATCATCACCGATGCCGCCGCGGAAGCCGCCGTGGGGCTCGGCATTATTCTGGCCTTTTTCCGCAATCGGCAAACCGTGCTGGCCGACGAAATGGACATGTTGAGATGGTGAAGAGCGCCCCATGAACGCGCCTTATTTTCTCGACCATATCTGGCTGATTCCGCTCTTTCCGTTGCTCACCGCGGGACTCATGTTGTTGGCCGGAAGGCGACTCAAGAACCCGGTCATCAGCGTTCTTTGCGTGGGCAGCGTGTTTGTCTCGTTTCTCTACTCGGTGGGAGCCTTTTTCCAGTTGTTGTCGCTTCCCGTCGAAGACCGCGTCGCAAGCAAGCATCTCTTTGATTGGATTCCGGCCATTCCCTTTCACACCTTGGCCGGCACGCTCGGTCAATTCCGTGCCGACTGGGGGTTTCAGATCGATCCGCTATCGGCGGTGATGATTCTGATCGTCACCGGGGTCGGCCTGCTGATCCATGTCTACTCGACCGGATACATGGCTCACGAGGGCGGCTACTATCGTTTCTTCGGCTATCTGAACCTGTTCATGTTCTCCATGCTGATGCTGGTGCTGGGGAACAATCTCCTGGTCATGTTCGTCGGCTGGGAAGGGGTGGGCACGTGCAGCTATCTGCTGATCGGATTCTACTTCCGGAGAAAGTCGGCCGCCGATGCGGGCAAGAAGGCCTTCGTCGTCAACCGCGTAGGTGACGCCGGCTTTCTGCTCGGCATTTTTCTTACCTCGGCTCTGCTCGGCACGATTCATTTCAACGAAATCGGGCCGGCGCTGGCGGCTGGGAATTTTCAAGCCGGCGACCCGCGGATCCTGGCCATTGCACTGCTTTTGTTCGTCGGCGCGACCGGCAAGTCGGCGCAGATCCCCCTGTATGTTTGGCTGCCGGACGCCATGGAAGGCCCGACGCCGGTCAGTGCGCTCATCCACGCGGCGACCATGGTGACCGCGGGCGTGTACATGGTTGCGCGCATGAACATGATTTACCTGCTGGCTCCTGCCGCAATGAGCGTCGTTGCCGTGATCGGAGCATGCACGGCGCTCTACGCCGCATCCATGGGCGTTGTACAAAACGACATTAAGAAGGTCCTAGCCTATTCGACCATCTCGCAGCTCGGCTACATGTTCCTGGCCTGCGGCGTCGGCGCTTTCACAGCGGGCATCTTTCACCTGATGACGCACGCCTTCTTCAAAGGTCTGCTCTTTCTTGCCGCCGGCAGCGTGATTCATGCGCTTTCGGGCGAGCAGGACATGCGCAAGATGGGCGGCCTGGCAAAAAAAATTCCCGTCACCTACTGGACCATGCTGATCGCTTCGCTCGCCATTGCGGGAATTTTCCCGTTTGCCGGGTTCATGAGCAAGGATCTGATCCTGAGCAAGACCTACGAGAAGGATTTTTGGTTGTGGTCGATCGGCTATCTGACCGCCGGCATGACCGCCTTTTACATGTTCCGGCTGGTGTTTATGACCTTCTATGGTCACTCGCGCGTCGGTCATGAAGCCGAGCACCACATCCACGAATCCCCGAAGTCCATGCTGATTCCGCTCGTGATTCTGGCCGCCCTGTCGGTTGCCGGCGGGTGGCTCAGTTGGCCCGAAATTCTGGGGGGCAACAGTCGCTTCATCCATTTTCTCGAGCCGGTGATCGCGGTTCCTCACGCCCTGCGGGCGGAGGCGGCTCGGGGCCCGGGTTCGCAGACGGGCGAGATTTACCTGATGCTTTTGTCCGAAGCCCTGGTCCTGGCCGGCATTTTCCTGGCCTGGTACGTCTACATCAAGCGCAGGGAACTCGCCGAGCGTTTGGCCCGGGCCTTCGGCGGACTCTACGACCTGGTCTACCACAAGTACTACGTCGATGAACTCTATGACGCGCTATTCGTCAACCGCGCGGAGGATTTGGGTCTGGCGCTCGGCTCCTTCGACACGAACATCATCGACGGTTTGGGTGTGAACGGCGCAGCTTGGCTGACGCGCTTCGTCTCGCGCCTCTCGATTTGGTGGGACACCTGGATCGTCGACGGCTCCGTGCGCCTGGGCTCGCGAATCGTGTGGGTGTTCAGTTGGCCGGTGCGCATGATTCAGGACGGCCTGGTGCAGAACTACATGCTGGTCATTGTCATCGGGCTCATCGGTGTTTTGGCGTATTACTTCCATCTGGCGCACAGCATGGTCCATTAGCGCGTCGGAGGGGGCCGGAGGTTTGGGCCGGGATTTTGCCCCGGTAATCTAACGTAGCTTGCCGTAGCGGCGAAACGCAAGGCGAGGGACGGATATGTTCTTTTTTGCAGACAACCATATTTTGAGCACGATCCTGTTTACGCCGCTCTTGGGCGCCATCCTTTTGTTGTTCATTCCTCGCGAGCGCGCTGACCTGCATCGCCTGATCGGCAACATCTTCGGTTTCCTGGGCCTTCTGGTCTCCCTGCCGCTCATCTGGCGCTTCAGTCTGGCTCCGGGCGCGCCGCGGTTCCAGTTCCTCGAGGACTTGAGCTGGATTCCGGGGATTGGGGCGCGCTACACGCTGGGCATCGATGGCCTGAGCTTCCTGATGGTGATGCTCACTACCGTGCTCGGCGCGATTTCAATCCTGTCGTCCTGGTCGGCGATCCGCAAGCGCGAAAAGGAGTACTACATCCTGTTTTTGCTGTTGCAGACGGGTATGCTGGGCGTCTTCGTGTCGCTCGACTTCGTGCTGTTCTACGTGTTTTGGGAAGTGATGCTGGTCCCCATGTATTTTCTGATCGGCGTGTGGGGAAGCGAGCGACGCCTGTATGCGGCCATCAAGTTCTTCCTGTACACCCTGGCCGGTTCGGTGCTCATGCTGCTCGCGATTTTGGCCATTTATTCCAGCGCGCACACCTTCAGCATCAAGGACATTCTCGAAGCGGGCCATCCCTTGTTTTCGCTCACGCTCGAGAAATGGCTCTTCTGGGGCTTTTTCTTTGCCTTTGCGATCAAGGTGCCCATGTTTCCCTTTCACACCTGGCTGCCCGACGCGCACACCGAAGCGCCCACGGCCGGATCGGTGATCCTGGCGGGCGTCCTGCTGAAAATGGGCACCTACGGATTCCTGCGCTTTTCCGTGCCCATGTTCCCGAACGCCACCAATCAATTTCGGGGAATCATGATCGTGCTTTCACTGGTGGCCATCGTCTACGGGGCGCTCGTGTGCATGATGCAGAAGGACATGAAGAAGCTGATCGCTTACTCCTCGGTGAGCCATCTCGGCTTTTGCACGCTCGGCATTTTCGCCCTCACGCCGCTCGGGATTCAGGGCAGCATCATCCAGCAGATCAACCACGGAATCTCGACCGGTGCCCTCTTCTTGATCGTAGGCGTGCTCTACGAACGGCGGCACACGCGCTTGATTTCCGAATTCGGCGGCCTCTCGACGCCCATGCCGAATTTCGCCGCCCTGTACCTGATCATCACGCTGAGTTCGCTGGGCATGCCGCTGCTCAACGGCTTCGTCGGCGAATTTACAATTTTGCGCGGGACCTTTGACGTGCCGGTTTATGGCTGGCACTGGGCCACCTGGGGCGTGATCGGTGTGATTCTCGGGGCGGCCTATCTGCTTTGGCTGTATCAGCGGGTGATGTTCGGGAACGTGACGAAACCGGTGAACGAAACCCTGCCTGACCTGAACTGGCGCGAGTACGCAACGCTCGTTCCGCTCATCGTGTTGGCGTTCTGGATCGGCATTTATCCCAAGCCATTGTTTCGCGTCCTGGACCTGCCGACCGAACGCCTGGTCGAGGTCGTGAACCCGGGGTACTACGCGGCGCGGGCGGGCACGTTTCGCGATCGAATATCACCCACTGCGCCGCCGCCGGCTCAGGCGCCCGCCAGGGATGGGCAGGTGGCAGCCGCATGGCCCGCGGCGGCACGCGCCGAAGTGAAGTAGTGAGGAGAATCGATGGACCCGCAAGTACTTTCGCAGATGGCTACCGACTCGCTGTTCCTCTTGCCCGAGGCGATGCTCGCGCTTTTTGGGCTGGCCATCCTGCTCACCGACTTCTTCCTCGCCCCGAACCAGAAATCCTGGAATTCGGTGACCGCCTTCCTGGGGGTGGGTTTTAGCGCGGGCTCGTTGTACTCGCTCTATGAGGTGGCCCGCCAGAGCCGTGTCGCCTTCGGCCAGTCGATCGTCATCGACCCGTTCTTCATATTTTTTAGCGCGCTGTTCCTGACCTCGACGGCACTGGTGATCCTGCTTTCTGTCCGCTACATGCAAATCGAAGGCGAGCAGCACGGCGAGTATTATGCGCTGATGCTCTTCGCCACGATTGGCATGATGTTCCTCGCCTGCGGCAACGATCTGATCGTGCTGTTCATCGGTCTGGAGACCATGGCGCTCGCCTTCTACATCCTCTCGGGCTTTTTGCGCGGCGACCGGCGCTCGAACGAAGGAGCGATGAAGTATGTCCTCATGGGCGCGTTCAGCTCAGGGATTCTGGCCTACGGGTTTTCGATCCTCTACGGCCTGAGCGGCTCGACGAATCTCACCGACATCGGTGAAGCGCTGGCGCGTCGACCGGCGAACGACCCGCTGACGTTTATCGCACTGGCTACGGTCGCCGCGGGCGTCTTTTTCAAGATTGCGGCCGTGCCCTTTCATCAATGGGCGCCGGACGTCTACGAAGGGGCCCCGACCACGATTACGGCGTACGTCAGCGTGGCCTCCAAGACAGCGAGCTTCGCGCTCCTGCTCCGACTGTTCCTCACCGTTTTCTGGCCGCTGCGCGTCGATTGGATCGCCCTGATGGGAACGGTCGCCGTTCTTTCGATGACCCTCGGTGCCTTCGCCGCCATTACCCAGACCAACCTAAAGCGCCTGCTCGCCTACTCATCGATTACCCAGGTCGGCTACATCCTGCTGGGCTTTGTGGCCAGCGTGAACAAGGACGGTTCGCTTAACAGGCTGGGCCTGGAAGCCATGGCCTTCTATCTGCTCGTGTATCTTTTCTTCAACACCGGCGCGTTCGCCGTCGTGATTCTCTTGCGCCGCAAAGGGGTGATCGGCGACGATATTGAGGATCTGAACGGCTTGATTCAGCGCAATCCCGGCGCTGCCATCCTCATGTTGATTTTCCTGCTGTCTCTTGCGGGCATTCCTCCCACGGCGGGCTTCGTCGCGAAGCTCCTTGTTTTCTGGGCCCTGATTGAGACACAGCACTATGTGCTGGCCGTTCTCGCCGTAGCCTACATTTTACCTGCCGTGTACTATTACTTCCGCCTGGTGTCCGCCATGTGGGTGCACGAAGCGGTCGATCCTGTGCGTCCGGTGATTACGGTCGCACAGAAGTTTGCCCTGGGAGCCATGACCATCGTGACTCTGGCCGCCGGAATCTTCCCTGAGCAATTCGTAAGACTCGCCGCCTACTCGATTTTCACCCCTTTCGGGCACTGAGGGCGGCGCGCGAATGTCCTCGCGGGATCCAATACCATCCAAAGGCAAGGGAGGCCTGCTTCGCCAGCTGGCTCTGGCCATGGAATTGCCGTTTGTGATGATCGGAGGCGTGGTCATCGGCGGCGGCCTGGGCTACCTGCTCGACCGCTCGCTGCACACCTCGCCCGTGATGACGCTGGTTGGAGGTCTGCTTGGCTTCGCTGGGGGGATTTGGGACATCATCCGCCGACTATCGCGCGAGGAGAAGAGGGAATGAAACGGCGGCCATGACCTCGCCGAGCGACGATGCGGCCTACTACGCGGCCGCCGAGCGCCGCATCGAATGGCTTACGATCGCTGTCGGTGCTGCGGGAGCAGCCTCTGCCGCGATCTTCTGGCGGCCTCTGGCCGGCACCGGCGTCGCCATCGGAACGCTTCTCTCCTGGATCAACTTCCGCTGGATGAAGCAGGGAATCGGCGGCTTGACCCATCTTTCGGCGGCCCAGCAGGCGAGCGAAAGACCTCGTGTGCCAAAATCAACCTACCTGAAGTTTATTGGGCGCTACGCTTTGTTGATCGTGGTGGCCTATGTTATCCTGCGTGGCTTTGGATCGATGGCTGCGGGCCTCCTGGCCGGCCTGTTCTCGGTCGTGGCCGCGGTGCTGATCGAGGCTGTTGCGCTGCTCTTCCGTCGCGTGCCGACCGACCGCGTAGGCTCCTAGAAGAGAAGATGGAACACCAGATCTGGGTCACCGTAATCGTCAACCGCGTGCTGGGCAAGCCCGCGCTCGCGCTTCTCAGCGCATTGCACATTCATCCCGCAAACCCCGCGTACCCGGTTCCCTGGTACGTTTCGATGGAGATTCTGGTCTTTCTGCTGTCGATCGTGTTTTTCCTCTGGCTCAGGAGTCGCCTTTCGGTCGATCGACCCGGTGCGACGCAGCAGTCGGTCGAAATGCTGCTCACGAATCCCATGAAGGTAGGTGTAAACGACTTGCTCGAGGAAAGCGTCGGTCACGGCTGGCAAAAGTACGTTCCGATGATCGGCGCGATCGGGATTTGGGTGCTGTTCTGCAACCTGATCAGCGTCGTCCCGACGCTCTCCTCCCCCACAGCACAAGTGAGCGTGCCGCTCGGCTGCGCAACTGTCGTTTTCCTCTATTACAACTGGACCGGCCTCGTGAAATACGGTCCCCTCGGTCACGGGAAGCATTTCCTCGGCCCCGTGCTGGCCATGTCGCCGTTGATGCTTCCGATCGAGCTGATCAGCCACTCGGCGCGCTTGCTCTCGCTTACCGTCCGCTTGTGGGTCAACATGCTGGTGAGCGAGCTGCTCTACGGGATCTTTCTAGGACTGCTGCTCGACCTTTACGCCTATCTCGCCAAGCTGAACGTGGCCCTGCATTCGCTTTTCATTTTGCCGTTGCTTCTGCCTATCGTCTTCATAGCCCTACATATCTTCGTAGCCGTGCTCCAGGCGTTCGTGTTCACGATACTTCCCGTGATTTACGTTTCCGGAGCCGTTGCGGAGGAACATTAGTTCGGCATGATAGCCGCTTCAGTGTGAGCCCGGCTGCACGAGGGGTGCCCGGGGACCACCGCCTGGCGGCAAATTCATAACGAGGAGAAAACGATGAGAAGGTTTGTCTGGTTTGTTCTGGCCGCGGTCGCGGTACTTTTGTTTGTACCCGCCGCGTTTGCAGCGCAGGGAGCCGCGCCTGCGGCGGGCGGAGGCGTGGTCAACTGGGTCGCCATCACGGCCGGATTCAGCATGGCGATTGCGTCGGCGGGCTGCGGGTTGGCGCAGTCGAAGGCGACGGCGGCAGCCTGCGAAGGCATGGCCCGCAATCCGGGAGCGACCGCCGCAATCCGATTCGCCCTGATTCTGGCGCTGGTGCTGATCGAGTCGATGGCCTTGTATACCTTCGCCACAATGTTCATCCGCGTGAAATAGGACGCAACGAAGCTTCCGGGGCCCGGGGGCCCGCGCGTTCGGTTCCCCGGGCTTTCCTGCCCGCTGGAATACCCGCCTTCGTAAGCCGCTCGCCGGCGTTGCTAGAGGCGCCTGCCTCCCTTCTCTGCTTGCTTTACGACCAACGCCGTGCTGCTCGGCAAATTGATTCAGCGCGGTAGGAGGGAGTTGGCGGCGGACTGAGCGATCGCCAGTACTTGGGCAGGGAAAATGCCTAGGTAGAGCGTGCCGGCAGCGGCCACGAACAGGGCCACAGCGAGCGCTGGGGCCACGGTAGTCGGCGAGTAATCCTTCGACGGCTCCCAGAAGTACATGGCGATGATCACGCGCAGGTAATAATACGCGCCGATTACGCTGTTGATGGCCGCGATCACGACCAGCCAAACCACGCGCGAGTCAAGCGCGGCTTGAAAGGCGAAGAATTTTCCGAGAAAGCCGGCGGTTGCCGGGAGCCCCAGCAGCGACAGCAGGAACAAGGAGAAGCATCCCGCCAGCAGCGGTTGGCGCATACCGAGGCCGCCGTAATCGCGGATGTCGAGGTGCTTTTCGCCCTGCTGCCCGAGGTGCGCCAGGACCAGGAACGCGCCAATCTTCATCAGCGCGTAGGCCGCAAGATAAAACAGAACGGCGGCAATCCCTAGATCCGTCGAAGCGATGAAGGCAACCATGATGTAGCCCGCATGAGCAATCGAGGAATAGGCCAGCATGCGCTTGACGTTCGTCTGCACGAGCGCGGCGAGATTGCCGATGAACATGGTCAGTACGGCCGAAATCCACACGGCCCAGAACCACAGGCTTCCCGCCGAACCGAAGGCCACAGAAAAGATGCGCAGCATCACGGCAAACGTCGCAGCTTTGGGCGCCGAAGCCAGCAGCGCGGTCACGGGCGTGGGCGCGCCTTCGTAGACATCGGGCGCATAGATCTGGAAGGGCGCCACCACGACCTTGAATCCGAGTCCGACGAAAATCAGACCCAGACCGAGAACGGCCAGATCGGGCAAGCGCTCGGCGCCCCCGAGAACGGACTGGATCTTGCTGATTTGCGTCGAGCCGGTGGCGCCGTACACCATGGCAATGCCGTAGAGGAAGAATGCCGTCGCAAACGAGCCGAGAAGGAAGTATTTGAGCGAGGCTTCATTCGACAGGAGGGCGCGGCGGCGAAAGCCGGTCAGGATGTAGGTCGATATCGAGCTCATCTCCAGGCCCAGAAACGCGGTGACGAGCTCGTTCGCGCCGCCAAGGATCCCCATTCCCGCCGTGGCGAACAGAACCAGCGCGTAGTATTCCCCGCGCTGGATGCCTTCCGCTTCCAGATAGTGGATCGAGCCGAGAATTGCGAGCGCGGCAGCCCCGATCACGACCACGTGCACGAACAGGCTGAAGCCATCCACGTGGATCAGGTTGTCGTACGCGGGGCCTGGATCGTGCGCCGCGATGTGGACCGCGGCCAGCGCCAGGAGCGTTCCGGCAAAGGCGATCCAGCCGAGCACTTGCTGACGTTTCACGGCGAGGAAGGGGTCGAGAACCATGACCAGAATGCCCACCGCGCAGAGCACAATTTCCGGGGAGAGCCGGTGAAGGTTCGCGATTTGGTCGGCGGAGATCGGCATCATGGGTCGAGCTGCCCTCGAACGGTCGTTGAACCCGGACCTCCACCTGGCGTCAAGGCCCCCAGCGAGCGGGTCGGTTTTTGAGCCGTGCTCAAGCTCCACCCCCGCCAGGCGGGGGATGCTCGGTCGGCGTTTTGCATCCGGTTCAGCGGGCGGAGGACGTTGTCGGCCGCAGCAGCCATACGACGGGTGAACAGGGGGGAAGCAACGCCCATGAAAAGGATGGCCAGGGCCACCGTGGCGAGAATGAGCTTTTCGCGGGGGGATGCATCGGGAAGCGTGCGGTTCGCTTGGACGGTCACTTCGCCAAACCCGACCCTCTGATAGGCCCAGAGCAGGTAAATCGCGGACAGTACGGCGCCGCTCGCCGCCCAGGCAGCCCATGCGTAATGCGCGGCAAACGTGCCGATAAGGATCAGAAATTCGCCGATAAACCCGTTGAGAGGTGGCAAGGCCAGCGAGGACAGGGCGATGAACAGGAAAAAGGCCATAAGCACGGGCATGGGAGTCACCAGGCCGCCGAATTCCTTGATTTCATGCGTGTGCCGGCGATCGTACAGCATGCCCACGGCAAGGAAAAGCGCGCCTGTAGAAACGCCGTGGTTGAGCATCTGGTAGACTGCGCCTTCGATCGCGATGGTGTTGAAGGCGAAAATTCCCAGCACAACGAAGCCGAGGTGACTGACCGACGTGTAGGCAACCAGGCGCTTCAGGTCGCGCTGCACGGTGGCCACCAGCGCACCGTACACGATGCCGATGATGGCCAGCGTGCCCAGGTAGGGCGCAGCTTCGAGCGCGGCACGGGGGAAGAGGGGAACGCAGAAGCGCAGGATGCCGTACGTGCCAAGCTTGAGCATCACGCCGGCGAGAATGACCGAACCGGCCGTCGGCGCTTCCGTGTGTGCGTCGGGAAGCCAGGTATGCAGCGGGAAGAGGGGAACTTTGATGGCGAATGCGAGCAGAAACGCAGCAAAGAGCAGCAGCTCGGTTGTCCCGGGGAGCGGGATGACCCCCGCCTCGAACCGTGCGAGAATTTCGGGGAAATCGAACGTGGGGGCGAGGCCGCGCGTTCCGGGGCTCAGGTTGTAGAGCCACAGGATGGCGACCAGCATCAGGATGGACCCGAACATCGTGTAGAGGACGAATTTGATCGCCGCGTAGATGCGCCGATCGTGTCCCCAGATGCCGATGATGAAATACATGGGAATCAGCGTGAGTTCCCAGAAAACGAAGAACAGGAACAGGTCGAGCGAAACGAAGACGCCGATCATGGCCGTTTCGATGAAGAGCAGGGAAATGAAGAAGCCCTTCACGTTCCGCTCGATCGATTTCCAAGAGCAGAGGATGGCGAGCGGGGTGAGAAACGTCGTCAGGAGCACGAGAAAAAGGCTGATGCCGTCGATTCCAACCAGGTAGTGGATCCCAGGGCCGATCCAGTCGTGAAGCTCCTCCAGCTGGAAATTGGGATTGCCCGAATCGAATGCGCGGACGAGAAACAGGGAAATGCCGAACTCGGCGACCGAGGCTCCGAGCGCGATCCGGCGGATCCACACCTGGTCGTTGCCGCGCAGGAGAAGAATAGCCAGCACGCCGAGCAGCGGGAAAAACGTGATGGCCGTGAGCAGATGAGTTCCGGGCATCTAGCGCACCATCCACAGGCCCAGCAGCAATATCGTGAACCCGACCGCTCCAAGCACGACCCAACTGGCATAGCTGCGGGCGTTCCCGGATTGCAGTTCGCGCAGCCGGGCGCCCGCGTGGCGAGCTGCATCGGCCACGCCGTTGACGGTCCCATCGATGAGTTTTTCGTCGACTACGTGCCAGAGGACGCTCGTCGAGATCCAGAGCAGGGGACGTACGATGAGCGCGGCGTAAATCTCGTCGACATAATACTTGTTGTAAACGAGCGTGTAGAGTCCGCGCATTGCCTCCATCGCGCGTTTTGCGGCTTCCGGCCTGCGGATATAGAACCACCAGGCCAGCAGCAGGCCGATGATGGCGGCAATCACGGGCGGGCCGGTGACCGCATGCAGCAGCTCGGCCTGGGGGTCGAGGGCCGTGCCGGCCGATTCGTTGCCCCCCACGGGAAGCGACGCCTGGCCTGAAGCGAGCGGTTCGACTGGGTAGGAAGCAAACACCGGATCGAGGAAGGCTTCGAAGTAATCGGTTCCGCCGACGATATGCGGTGCGGCGAACCACCCGCCCCCGACCGAGCACGCGGCCAGCACGATGAGAGGCACGGCCATGCTCTTGGGCGATTCGTGGACGTGAACCTTCTTCTCGTTGTAGCGCGCTTTGCCAAAGAAGGTGAGAAAGATGAGGCGGAACATGTAGAAGGAAGTGATGCCGGCGGCCACCAGGCCGAGCAGCCAGAACCAAAGATTGCGGTACGGCCCGTCGCCCGCGGCAGCGAGAATTTTGTCTTTGCTGAAGAATCCGGAAAAGCCGGGAATGCCGGCGATGGCGATCGTGGCGAGCAGCATGGTCCAGTAGGTAATCGGGATCCTCTTGCGCAGGCCGCCCATCTTGCGCATGTCTTGTTCGCCGCTCAGCGAGTGGATGACCGAGCCGGCGGCCAGGAAGAGCAGGCCCTTGAAGAAGGCGTGGGTCATCAGGTGGAAGATCCCTGCGGCGTATGCTCCCACGCCGCAGGCGAGGAACATGTAGCCAAGCTGCGAGACGGTCGAATAGGCTAGGACCTTTTTGATGTCGGTTTGCAGCACGCCGATGGTGGCGGAGTAGAAGGCGGTGACTGCCCCCACCAGGGCCACCACGAACATCGCCAGGGGCGCGCGCGAATACAGCGGATGCATGCGCGCCACCATATAGACGCCCGCGGTGACCATCGTTGCAGCGTGAATCAGCGCGCTGACCGGCGTCGGGCCTTCCATTGCGTCGGGCAGCCAGACATAGAGAGGGAGTTGCGCGGATTTCCCGACGGCGCCGGCGAACAGAAGCAGGGCCATCGCGGTCAGGGCGCCGATGGACGTCGCGCCTTCCGCCGGCCGCGCCGCCAGCTGATTGAAGATGGTCCCGAAATCGACGGACTGAAAGGTCCAGAAGGCCAGCAGGATGCCAACCGTGAAGCCGAAGTCGCCGATGCGCGTGGTTATGAACGCTTTCTTCCCCGCATCCGTGGCGGATTTTTTCAGGAACCAGAAGCCGATCAGCAGATAGCTCGACAGGCCGACCCCCTCCCAGCCGACGAAGAGAAGAACGAGATTGGCCGCGAGAACCAGCGTCAGCATGAAGAACACGAACAGGTTCAGATAGGAAAAGAAGCGCGCATACCCCCCTTCCTGGGCCATGTAGCCGATGGAATAAACGTGCACGAGCAGGCTCACGAAGGTAACCACGAAGAGCATCACGATCGACAACTGGTCGACTTCGAGAGCGAAATCGACGCGGAACGATCCGGCGCTGATCCAATTGAAATATCGTTCGAAATAGGGAATCTGGGCGGGGTTGAGGGCCAGGAACTCGCGGATCAACTCGGCAACGGATAGAAACGAGAGGGAAACCGAGCCGATTCCGACCGCGTTCACGGCCCACTTTGGCCAGCGCCAGCCGAGAAGCCCGTTGAGCGCCGCCCCAAGGAGCGGCAGGGCCAGAATGATCCAGAGATGGTCGAGAATGAACATGCCTCAGAATTTCAGGAGGTTCACGTCCTCCACGTTTAGCGAGCGCCGGTTGTGCGCGATGGTGATGACGATTGCCAAACCCACGGCGACTTCCGCAGCGGCTACGACGATCACGAACAGAACGAAGACGAGTCCATCGAGCTCATTCCACTGCCGCGCAAAGGCCACGAACGCGAGGTTCACGGCATTGAGCATCAGCTCGATGGACATGAAGATGGCAATGATATTGCGTTTGAAAATGAAAGCGATTACGCCCAGCCCAAAGAGAATCGCGCTGAGCACGAGATAGTAGGAAACAGGGACCAGGTTCATTCCTGCCTCTTGGCCAGTACCAAAGCGCCCAAAATCGCGATCAGGATCAGAATCGACGTGGCCTCGAAAGGAAAAACGTACTGCCGGAAGAGCAAAACCGAAAGCGCGTGCGTGGGATGGGCCTCTGGGGTGCCATTCACCGCCCTGGCGCTGGTCGGCGACCGCCAGAACCACTGTGCGATTTCAAGCAGGAGAACGACGGCGAGCGGCAGGCCCGCGTATTTGGCCATCTGGCTCCAGTTCGTGCGCTCTTCTACGCCTGCATTGAGCAGCATGATCACAAAGACAAAGAGAACCATGATGGCCCCCGCATAGACGATGACTTGGACCGCGGCGATGAATTCGGCGCCCAGCGTGAGGTAGAGGATGGCCAGCGCCACCATAACCAGAATCAGCGAGAGCGCGCTGTGGATGGGCTCGCGCGAAACGATCAGCAGGACGGCGCCCAATATGGCCAAGCCCGCGCAGACAAAGAACAGAATGAAAGGAAGGCTCATCCGCGCTTCCCGAGGAGAATCACGAAAGAAGTGGCCAGGAGGTTCACGAGCGAGACAGGCAGCAGCAGCTTCCAGCCAAAGGACATCAGCTGGTCGTAGCGGAACCGCGGCAACGTCCCGCGAACCCAAACGTACAGGAATAAGAACAGGCCGACTTTGGTGATGAACCAGAAGGGGCCCTGGACGAGCGGCATCACCGCCGGAAGCAGGCAGAGGATTCCGGCCACCAGGGCCAGCAGGGTGAAGACGGCCAGTTGGAGCCGGGCCACGCCGCGCATGCTCGTAACCGTATCGTAGGCGCAGTAGAGCGCCAAGGCCAGGAGCCCCACCCCGGGCAGGTACAGCTGCCATGTCCAGGACTCGGGAAAGGGGGCAAGCCAGCCGCCAAAGAACAAAATCGTGGCCAGGCAGGAAACCGTGATCATATTGGCGTATTCCGCCATGAAAAACATGGCGAACTTAAAGCTCGAATACTCGGTGTGGAATCCAGCGACCAGTTCCCCTTCCGCCTCCGGCAGGTCGAAGGGCACGCGGTTCGTCTCGGCGATGGCGGCCGTGATGTAGCAGAGGAACCCGATGATTTGCGGCCACACGTACCAATGGCCGATATGGCCGCGCTGGCTCTCGATGATTCCGTTCAGGCTGAACGAGCCGGCGAGCAGAAGAACGCCCACAACGGAAAGAGTCAGTGAAACCTCGTAGCTGACCATTTGCGCCGAACTGCGCAAGCCGCCGAGCAGCGGGTACTTGCTGTTCGACGACCATCCCGCCAGCGCGACGCCATAGACGCCCATCGAGGTGATCGCGAACAGGAACAGGAGGCCGATGTTCGAGTTCGAAATCACGAATACGGGCTGGCCGAACACGCGCACGTTCGGGGGGCCGAACGGTATCAGGGCCAGCGTCGTTAGCGCAAGCGAAAGCGCAAGAAACGGTGCGAGAACGTAGACCAACTGGTCGGAAGCCGGGGGGGTCACGTCTTCCTTGAAAAGGAATTTCAGTCCATCCGCGAGCGGCTGAAGCAGGCCGTGCGCGCCGACATAATAGGGTCCCCAACGCGACTGGATGTGCGCCACGACTTTCCGCTCGAACCAGGAGAGGTACGCCAGCGCCGTCATTGCCAGGAAAAGAACGACGGCAATCTTGACTAGCGATACCACCAGGACCGCGTGTTGGGAGATGAAATCCACGGCGTATCTTTGGCCTCGTTCGTCGAATTGAGCCTTGTAGAATAGCGGCCAAGCGTGCCGCTGCTAAACAGAAAGTCATCGGATGAAAAAACGTCGCCCCCCGCAATGTCATAGGCCGCGTCGACGCTGTTCGAACCGGCACGGGAAACTTGCGCGCCTCCCGCCAGCAGATTCGGCACGGATAGGTCGTATCCCGGGACGTGCCGGCGAATTTCCTCCAAGGCAGCCTCCGGAGTGCGCAGCTTGATCGGCGAGCCGAGGCCCAGCATGGCGAGCTGATGCGAGACGATGCGCAGCAAATCGAAGTCGCTGCGCGGTCCCTGCGGGTCGATGGCGCGACGCGTCATCTGCACTTCGCCGGCCGTATTCGTCAGTGTACCGTCCTTCTCGTATGTCGAGGCGGCGGGCAGCACTACGTCGGCACGCTGCGCCGTTTCCGTCAGGAACAGGTCGTGAACGACGAGCAGCTCAAGACCGGCCAGCCGGTCCGGCACGGCAACGTCGAAGGTTCGCACGGGATTCGCGCCCACGACGTAGAGGGCTTTGAGCCCTCCGGAGCGAGCCGCTTCCATCATGGCTCGCGCACTCATTCCCGGCACGGAGGAAATCTGACTTCCCCAGAGTTTCGAGAAGCGTGAACGCTCAGCTGCGTCCGACAGAGGCGCGTAGCCCGGAAGCCGATTCGGGAGGACACCCATTTCCGCGGCGCCGCGCGAGTTCGCATAATCTCCGAGCGGAATGTAGCGGGTCTTGCCCTGGAGATGTGAGCCGAGCGCGACGAGACTTGAAACTCCCGGCCCTTGAACCCCCGCGCCGAAGAGAATCAGCACATCCGATTCCCGCTCGAGCGCTGCCTTGAGCCCGCCCAGCGCCTCGACCACGCTCGAATCGAGCTGCCCCTGGCCGGTTGCCAGCCAGCCCACCGCCCCGGCGCAGGCATTCTTCGGGATTTCCACGACTTGGGCGGCTTGGCGATGAATTTTGCTCGGGCGATCGTTCACGACATACAGCCGTTGACCGTGGTGACGGAAGGCTGTGCGAATCTGCCAGGCGACGAGCGGGTTCTGCTGCGTCGGGTCGTTGCCGATCAGCAGGACGGTTTGCGCCGTGTACACATCCCCCATCGTCGCGCGCCCGTCCGCCGCCCGGGGGCCGAGCACAGCCGCCAAGCCCGCGTAGTCGGCGGTGCGATGATGATCGATATTGTTTGTTCCCACGCTCGTGCGCGCCAAGCGGTTCAGCAGGTAATTCTCTTCGTTCGTCGTATGATTCGAGCCGATGAACCCAACGGCTGCCGCGCCGTGCTTCTCGTGGACCTGCTTCAAACGGCGTGCAACCTCCGCAAAGGCCTCTTCCCAGCTGGCCGGTTCGAGCTTCCCGTCACGGCGAACAAGCGGCTGGCGGATGCGCTCGGCATGGGAAGTAAAGTCGAACGCGAACCGGCCCTTCGCACAGAGAAATTCGCCGTTGATTCCGGAATGATCCCGATTGTTCGCGCGGAGGATTTCGTTGTTGCGGACGCTTAAGGTGGTCTTGCAGCCGTTCGAACAATGCGTGCAGGGGTCGGGAACGTAGGTCATCTCCCAAGGCCGCGTCTGATAGCGATAGGTGCCGCTGGTCAGCGCGCCGACGGGACAGATGTCGATGCACATGCCGCATTCTTCGCAGGCGAGCTCGCCCGGCTGGTTCGGCAGAATGACCGATTGCACGCCGCGCGCCCCGACGCCCAGGGCCTTTACGTCCATGCCTTCATCGCATACCCGAACACAGCGAAAGCAGAGAATGCAGCGCGGAGCATCGTAGTAGACCAGCGGAGACCATTGCTCCTCCGGATAGTGCAGTTTCTCTTCGACGAAACGCGTGTGGTCGAGGCCGTAGCGGAATGTCATGTCCTGCAGCTCGCATTCGCCGCCCTTGTCGCAGACCGGGCAGTCGAGCGGGTGATTCGAGAGCAGGAACTCGAGCATGTCCTTGCGCGCTTTATGCACCTGCGGCGTGCTGGTGCGCACAACCATTCCATCGAGCGCGGCGAGCGTGCACGCGGTTTGCAGCTTCGGTGCCTTTTCGACTTCGACCAGGCACATGCGGCAGGCGGCCTGCAGGGAAAGTCCCGGGTAATAGCAGAAGGAAGGCACCTCGATGCCCTGGCGCTTGGCCGCCTCAATGACCAGCGTTCCGGCCGGCGTGGTGATCTGCTGGCCGTCAAGAGTGAAGGTGATTTGTTTCTGTTCCGCCATCCTCTACCTAACCAGGCTTTACAAAGGCCCGCCACCGCTGCCGGGTTGCCTGCCGCGCCCCGAGCGAAGCCCCAGGGCGCAAGAGCATCCGGGCTAGCCGATAGCCGCGAGCTCCTCCGCCGATTTGTACGCGCACTTCCCTTTCAAATGATCTTCGAATTCCTGGCGCCATTTCTGGACGATGCTGATCGTAGGCATCGCCGCGGCATCGCCGAGGGGGCAGAAAGTGCGCCCGAGCATGTTCTTTGACAGCTCTTCGAGCAGCGGAATATCTTCCCCTCGCCCGCTGCCTTCGTGGAAGCGGTCGAGCATCTTGCGCAGCCAGGCCGTGCCCTCGCGACAAGGAATGCACCAGCCACAGGATTCGTGCGCGTAGAAGTGCATGATGCGCCGCGCGACGTCAACCATGCAGGTCTCCTCATCGATCACCACCGTGCCGCCGGAGCCAAGCATCGATCCCGCCTTGGCCACAGAATCGAAATCCATGGGGATATCGATTTCCTCGGCCTTGAGCAGAGGGCAGGAGCTCCCCCCTGGAATCACTGCTTTGAGTTTCCTGCCGTCCGGAATCCCGCCCGCCACATCGTAAATCATGCGCTTGAGATTGAAGCCCATGGGCAGCTCGTAAATTCCAGGCTTGTTGACGTGGCCGGAAACAGCGAACAGGCGCGTGCCGCCGTTTTTCGGCGTGCCGAGGCCTGCATACCATTCTCCGCCACGAAGAATCACGGCCGGGACGGAGCTGAGCGTTTCGGCGTTGTTAATTACGGTCGGACAGCCATAGAGACCAACCACGGCCGGAAACGGCGGACGAATGCGCGGATATCCCCGTTTTCCTTCGAGCGACTCCATCAAAGCCGATTCCTCGCCGCATTCGTAGGCGCCCGCGCCCGTGTGGGCCCAAAGGTCGAAGTCAAAGCCGCTGCCGAGGATGTTTTTGCCGAGGTAGCCGCGCTCATAGGCTTCGGCGATGGCGCGCTCGAGAATGTCGATCACGTACCGGTATTCGCCGCGAACGTAGGCATACCCGTGGTGCGCGCCCACGGCTCGCCCGGCGATCACCATGCCTTCGATCAATTGATGCGGGTCCATCTCGAGCAGAGGGCGGTCCTTGCACGTTCCCGGCTCGCTCTCGTCGCAATTCGCAAGGATGTATTTCAGCTTGCTGGGGTCCTTGGGAACAAAGCTCCATTTCATTCCCGCCGGGAATCCAGCGCCGCCTCGCCCGCGCAGATTCGATTTTTTCACTTCATCGATGACCTGCTCGGGCGTCATCTGTTTCAGGGCTTTTTCGAGCGCTTGGTACCCTTCGCTCTGCAGATAGATGTCGATGGATTTTGAGCCCGGGATGCCGAATCGGCGGCTGACCACAGGCACTTCGGCGGGATGACGTTCATGCACCGAACCGGAGGTGACCGGCGCCGGCGCAGGCCTTCTCCCGTCCTGGAGCTGTTCGAATATGAAATCGACCTGGTCCGCATTGAGATTCTCGTAGAAGTCATAGTTGACTTGCATGGCAGGCGCGCCGGTGCAGGCGCCCATACACTCGACCTCTTCGACCGAGAAGGTCCCGCTCGGCGACACCTCCCTGTTGCCGATTCCCAGCCGCTTCTGGACATGCTGGTAGAGTTCCTTGCCGCCGCGCAGCATGCAGGAAATATTCGTGCACACCTGGATGTGGTAACGCCCGGCCGGTTTTCGCCGCAGCATGGAATAATAGGCCAGCGTTTCGGTGACCTGCAGGAGGTTCAGGTCGAGCCTCCTGGCAATTTCCGTGAGCACGTCGTCGTCCAGCCGACCATAATGGTCCTGCGCATACAACATCATGGGAATGAGCGCGGATCGCTTCACCGGATACCGCGAGAGCAATTGCGAAAACTTCGTCTCGAGCTCGGGAGGGAATTGCATCAGCGGTCCACTTCTCCAAGAACGATATCCGTGGTGCCGATGCAGGCGACCACGTCGGCGATCAGCCGGCCCACCACAAGCCTCGGCAGGCACTGCAGGTTGATGAATGACGGGGCGCGAAACTTCACGCGATACGGTTTGGGCGAGCCGTCACTCACCAGGAAGACGCCCAGTTCGCCGCGCGGCGATTCGATGGCCTGATACACTTCACCGGGCGGCGGCGCAAAACCCTCCGTGTAAATCTTGAAGTGGTAAATCAATCCTTCAATCGAGGTCTTCATCTCCTCACGCGGCGGAGGAACCACACCGGGCGCCGTCGAGCGGAACGGTCCCTCGGCCGGAACTTTGTCCCAGGCCTGCTTCACGATTTTGATGCTCTCGCGAATTTCGGCCAGCCGGACAAGATAACGCGCGTAACAGTCACCCGCCGTTTGGGTGGGTACGTTGAACTCGAATTCCTCGTAACTGGAATACGGGAAAGCCTTTCGCACATCGTAAGCGATCCCGCTGGCGCGCAGCATGGGGCCGGAGACGCCCAAGGCGATGGCGTCCTTGGCGGTCAGCACACCGATGCCTTTGGTGCGTCCGATCCAAATGCGATTGTTCGTCAACAGATCTTCGTATTCGGCGATATGTCCGGGCAGGGTGCCCATCACGCGGCGCACGTTGTCGAGCCAGCCG
>Ga0187783_10000802_pt1 | contig 23161 bp, 16 predicted proteins | sample 1015_SJ02_MP02_2_FD_132471 | JGI IMG/M metagenome (GOLD analysis project Ga0187783, IMG submission 132471) | Tropical peat soil microbial communities from peatlands in Department of Meta, Colombia - 1015_SJ02_MP02_20_MG | ecosystem: Environmental > Terrestrial > Soil > Wetlands > Peat | place...
GCAGGCTCTGGAGGACGCCATGTCACGGCAGGCCCAGGCCGAACGGGAACGGCAGGCGCGCATCATTCTTGGACAAGCGGAAACTGAGATTTCCGGCAAGTTTGTGCAGGCGGCCGCCGCCTATACCGAAAATCCAACCGCCCTGCATCTTCGTGCCATGAACATGCTGTACGAAGCCATCAAGGAACGGGGTTCGATGGTGATCGTGCCATCCTCGGTGGTCGAGACGATGGGGCTCGGCGGAACTCTGGCAACCGCGTCACTCGGCGGAGCGAAAGCCTAACAATTCCAATCGGTCGAAAGCAGCAACACGTATGAAGCAATTGACTAGAAGCGTGCGTTGTCGCTGTAAGCTTGGGGTAGTATTCCTTCGGTTGCCGCACAGCCTGCAGCGGAGATGCTCAAGCAGATGAAGTCGGCAATTCACATACTGTTTGTTCTCGTGGCGGTTTGCTCGGCGGCGTCCGCTGATCCTCGGCCCATCGGCCAGTTGGTCGATATCGGTGGACGTAAACTCCATATTTATTGCACGGGAAGTGGCAGCCCTACCGTGGTAGTGGAAAATGGCGGTGCTGCTTTCTCATTTGATTGGCAACTCGTGCAGCCGCAGGTTGCGCGGCTCACCCGAATCTGCACCTATGATCGTGCTGGGTATGCCTGGAGCGATGAGGGACCGGAATTCGACACGTTCGATCAAGCCACCCAAGATCTTCATTTATTGCTTTCGAAGGCGGCTGTTCCCAGTCCGTACATTTTGGTCGGGCATTCCTTGGGCGGGATGTTGATCCGTTATTACCGGGCAAAATACCCGGCTGAGATCGTCGGAATAGTATTGGTGGACAGCTCGCATGAAGAAAGTCTGCAACAGGTGGGACCGGAGGTGGTACGGATTCCCGAACTCACGGCGCAGCAGTTCCAGAGTCTGCTTGATGAAGCAAAAGCAAACCGTCCCAAGAATCCAGAACCGGGGCCGACGACCATTTTTCCCCCTTACGATAGGCTACCAAGGGAATTTCAGAGCCTCCATTTGTGGGCGCTCAAGAAGGTGCTACCACTGGTCAGGAACTGGGGTCTCAATCTTCACTCCGACTGGAGTCGACTTCACCAGATTCGGGTTCGGAGCCAACATCCACTTGGCGATACGCCACTGGCGGTACTTACGGCATCGGAGTTTGACGTAGTGCAGGCTTCGGGATTGACAGTTGAACAGGCGCGCCAAGATCACTTGCGTTGGCAGAACGACCTCGTACAGCTTTCGTCCAACAGCAGACACGTGATGGTCTCAGGCAGCGGACATATCATGTATCTCGATAGACCCGATGTCGTGGTACGTTCGATCTCGGTGGTTCTCTCTGCAGTGAAAAACCAATCGCGTTTGCCGCCAATCGAGTGACGGCTGCACCAACGGTTTCGGCGATCAATCGTCATTGATCGTTGCCGACATCGCGGACTGCGGTAAAGCCTGATTCCAAGGCAACTTTCGCATTGGGCGCCGATTCGAGGGCACGTATGGTCTTTCGGAACGCGGGACGCCGGATCGTTCTCTTCAGGCCGCTTGCGTTTCCTCTGCGACATCTGCGAACAGCGCGAATGTAGCCGTCCCTACTGGGTCAAGCTCGCTATCACCAGAAAGGGAACCGATCGGGCACGTACGATATTGATGGGTGGCACTTTTCTTTTTCAGACCAGGATGGTAGAAGGTTGTTTCCGCCACGATCGGAGGGAACTTGAAATCTAGAGTGTCTGCAGTTTTGCTCCTATCCATCGTTGCCCTAAGCTTGCTTTTTGCGGAGAATGGACTCCGCCTGAGTCCTGTCCAGGCTGAACTTGAGTCGCGCCCTATTCCGCTGCCTACGGGCAAGCTCCTGATCGGTGCTTCTCCAGGAGTGCTTGGATCCCTGAACGGCTTCACGCCCACCATCGCTTTGAGCCCCGATAAGCGGTATGCCGCGCTGCTCAATGACGGCTATGGATCAAAGCGCAATCAGGGCTATCAGTCCATTGCGCTGCTGAATCTGTCGACCAATGAACTCTCCGACTTTCCAGACGAACGGCTGGGGCAGGATGCGCACCAGAGCTATTTCATTGGCCTAGCCTTCAGCTCAGACGGGCTTCATCTCTATGCTTCCCTGGGCTCGATCACCGATGGCTCAGGTGAAAGGGCCGGAGACACCGGCAATGGCATCGCCGTGTATGGCTTACGAGACGGCAAGATCGCCCCGGAGCGCTTCATCAGAATTCCTCCCCAAAGGATCGCGGACGGGAAAACGGTGGCCCATGGGTTGCGCAAGGTCGCGGTCGGTAGCGCCATCCCCTATCCGGCGGGCCTGGCGGTGATTGCTGGCAAAAATGGGAGCGCGGACAGGTTGCTGGTTGCCAACAATTATTCCGACAATATTGTGCTGCTTGACTCCTCGAACGGCTTCATCCTGAAGAGCTTCAATGTCAGCTCGCATGAGCTTATTCCTTCGGAGTTTCCATATGCGTGCGTCGCCTCGCGCGACGGCGTACGCGCCTGGTGCAGCCTGTGGAACGCCTCACGCGTGGTGATGCTAAATCTGGAATCGGGGCAAATTCTCGACTCCATCCCTCTGGGGCCGCCGACGAAGCCCAACGACCCAGGCTCTCACCCTACGGCGCTGCTCCTCAGTGCGGATGAGAAGGAGCTTTTTGTGGCTTTGGGGAATGCCGATGAGGTCATGATGATTCCAGTCGGCGGCGGACCGAACCGCGCTCTGGCCACAAATCTGTTGGGCAGTCGGACGATGAAAGATTTGTCTCAGTCCCCCGGCTCCTGTCCCGACGCGTTAGCCCTGGCCTCGGATGAGTCCAAGCTGTTTGTCGCGGACGGTTGCATCAACGCGGTTGCAGTTTTCGATCTGGCGAGTATCCGGCGCAGTCCCATTACGGTCATGCCCAAGCACGCTCCCCTCGGCTCCATTCCGACTGACTGGTATCCGACGGCATTGGCCACCGTTGGCGATGACTTGCTGATTGCCACTTCCAAAGGGCAGGGAAGCGGGCCCAACAACTTTCCCGGCACCACCAGCCCCACCGCCCGCCCCCGGGAATATGCATACCTCCCGAGTTTGCTCTACGGCTCAATCGCACGACTCAATGTTCAGCACCTCGAACCGAAATTAGCCGACTTCACAGAGCGAGTTGAGCGCAGCAATCGCTTTGATTCTGACTCCGGCAAACTTCAGTTCTCCGGAAGATCCAATCCAATTCGACATGTGATTTATATCATCAAGGAAAATCGCACCTACGACCAGATACTCGGTGACTTGAAAGTCGGAAATGGAGATCCCTCTCTCACTCTCTACGGTGCAGAGATCACACCGAATGAGCACAAGCTCGCCATTCAATTCGGAGTGCTCGATAATTTTTACGATAGCGGGGAGGTCTCGGGCGACGGGCACGACTGGTCCACCGCGGCGATCACCAGCGACTACAACGAGAATACCTGGCAAATTGCCTATCGCGGCAAGGAACGCACCTACGACTTCGGGGGCAGCGTCGCCGATGAGTTGCCGCTCGAGCACGATGTGCCGGACGTAGACGCTCCCGCGAGCGGCTACATTTGGGATAATATGACCGCCCATGGCCTGAGCTATCGCGACTACGGTGAATTCCTGGTTACCGTTTGGTGCAGGCCGGAGCGAGGGGGCGCGCCGCAGCGGTTCTCCGCGAAATGTGAGCACGCTGAGGTTAGCCAAGGCCAACCGTTACCGCCCAATGTCGGCCAGCCCCACGGAAGCGCGAGTCCGTGGCCCTGGCCGGTTCCGATGATGCAACTCACCGAGGCAACCAAGGCGGTTCTCCGAGACCACTTCGACCCAAAATTTCCAGACTTCAATACCAATTATCCCGATCAACTGCGCACCGATGAGTTCCTGAACGAGTTCGACGGCTTCGTGCGCGCGCGCCAACCGGGTAAAGGGGAGCAGTTGCCGGCGTTCGTCTTGCTTTATTTGCCCGATGACCACACCCACGGCACTACTCCAGGATGCCCCCGGCCTGCCGCTTCGGTCGCGGATAATGATCTTGCCGTCGGCCGTGTGGTCGAAGCGGTCTCGCATAGTCCTTATTGGGACGATACCGCGATTTTTATCCTCGAGGACGACGCCCAGGACGGGGCCGATCACGTCGAAGCCCATCGGTCGATTGCCTTCGTCGTGAGCAAGTATTCGCCCGGTTCCCCCGAGCAGCCCTACGTGGAACACACTTTCTACACGACGGTCAACATGATTCACACTATAGAGGTGCTGCTCGGAGTTCCTCCGATGAATCAGAATGATGGCTACGCACCGGTGATGAGCTTCATGTTTTCGGGGGCTGGAAACCAGCCGCCCTTCACGGCGGACTGGAGCAATCGCGATAACGGTCTCATCTACCAGATGAACCCGCCCAAGGGACAAGGATCCCAGGAATCAAGCGCCATGGACTTCTCGCGCCCGGACGCGGTCAATCCGCAAATCCTCAATCGAATTCTGTGGCGGGATCGCAAGGGCAACGCAGCCCTACCGGTCCTAGAGAATGGCTCGGCCCGACCAACCTCCTTGGCCAGAGGATCCGGGGGTAACTGAAAACTATGCTATCGACCATCGAGTTCGCTTCCGGCGGAGGTGCGACTCAATGCGCAACTCCTAGGTCGGAGAAGGAAAACGCCAGGGACACGTTCGAGTACTCCTTCCCTGCAACCTCGACATATGGGTAAATGAAGTAGTTAAGCGGGTGGCCCGCCTGATGCGGGTTCAGTTCCAAGTCGCGGCCGATGGTGAACTGTACGCGATTTGCATCATGAGCCCCGAAGAAATAATCCTTTTGTTCTGGATGTTTCCAGGCCTCTGAGATATCGACGGGAATCCATCCATGTTGCGGTTCGAAGAATTCTGCCCAGCAATGGTAACCGGGAATCTCCCCAGAATGATTCTCGCCGGGCAGGGGAAATCCAATTTCAAATCGTGCCGGAATCCCTTGAGCTCGCGCCATCGCGATAAATAAAGAATGAAAATCTGTGCAATTGCCTTTTTTGGCATCGCAGGCGTAGAGTACGTCGCCGCGCCCCCAGCCCTTGCCGGTTTTGTCATACCGCATGGTGGCAAAAACGTAATCGTAGATGGCCCGAGCTTTTCCGAGAGGAGTAGTTTGGCCTTGGGTGGCTTTGGCGGCCAGTTCCGCCGGCAAACCGGTTATGGGAACCAGCGCATCCGGCGAAAGGTACCGTTTGTCCTCTTTGGGGCTCAGACTGACCTCTGCCAGGTGAGGGGCATAAATCCCCAAGGTGAGGTGTTCGCGGCGCACAACTTCATACACAATTTCAAACTGCAATTCCGGCTCTTTGATTTTGGAGGAGGCATAGTATATCTCATTGCCGGAATCGGGCTCGCGGGTCTTCTTGAGTGGAAGGTCACCCCTGGCGGAGGTTATCTTAACGTCCTGGAATGGGTCCGAATGCGCGGCAGGGAACCAGATCTGAACTTTCTCTCCCGCAGAAAGGTTTTTCACAGTGAATCCATAATGAAAGGTAAAGTGGCGCTCGCTTTGTCCCGCGAGGCCGCTGACCAAAACAAGGACCGAAAGCGGAGAAAGCAGGATCATCCGAAGCATGCCGTCGTCCTTTCCGGAAACTGGACTGGTATGAGACTAGAAAGCAGCTTAACGACACCCGCTGGGGAAGGGTGGGTTCAAGTGAAGCCACGGCGAAGCTGTAAGGATACGTTCCTCGGTCCCCAGAGGGCAGCTGTTCATTCTAGACGAGAGCCGGCCTTTGGTGTACGTGTTCGGCACACCAAATCCACCCCGCGAAGCCGCTGTGGCTGTGGCATACCCAGGGTTCGCACCCGCAACCATCGCTTGGACACTTTCCGGCTCGCGGGGCGGTGACCGGCTCCCGCCTCGAGTTCTGAGATATCCTGTCGATTTCCAGAAAATCCGTGACCTTCAGTTAGAATTTTGGGAATGCCCGTTGCAATCGAGTGCCGGGATCTGCGCAAGACGTATGACGGCAAAGTCGAGGCCGTGCGGGGTCTGAGCCTGCGCATTGCCGCGGGGGAATGCTTCGGGTTGCTCGGGCCGAATGGCGCCGGAAAGACCACCGCCATCGAAATCCTGGAAGGACTGTTGCAACCAACCTCCGGGGAAGTCACCATCCTAGGACGCAGTTGGCAGGAGAGTCCCCGCGAGTTGCGCGAGTGGTTAGGCATTTCGCTGCAGGAGACGCGGCTCTCGGAAAAACTGACGGTGCGGGAGACGATTGAGCTGTTCGCCAGTTTTTATCGCGAGCCGAGAGCTGCGGACGAAGTTCTAAGGGAGCTGCACTTGAGCGAAAAGGCGGATGCCTGGGTCGGCAAGCTTTCGGGCGGACAACGCCAGCGACTGGCGGTCGCGACCGCTCTGGTGGGAAACCCGAAGGTTCTTTTTCTCGATGAGCCCACGACGGGTCTCGATCCCCAAAGCCGCCGACAGCTCTGGGACATCATTCGCAGCTTTCAACGCAAAGGCGGCACCGTGCTGTTGACCACACATTACATGGACGAAGCGGAGCGGTTGTGTGACCGTCTGGCGATTGTCGATCACGGGCGGATCATTGCGGAGGGTACACCGGCGGACTTGATTGCCCGCCTTGGCGGACATCATGTCGTCGAATTCGAGGTCAGTGGAAATTCCACCCGTGACGGCGTCATCGATCGTTGGCACGAGCTGCCCGGGGTAGAGGCCGTCCGCCACGACGACGAGTTGGTATGTCTTACCGTAAGCGAGCCGCACCTTACCATTCCCGCACTCTTGGCAGCAGTCGAACAACTCGGTCGGGTCCTTCAGCATTTGACCACGCGACAGGCCAGCTTGGAGGACGTCTTTGTTCGGCTAACCGGACGGCATTTGCGAGAGGATTGAGGAAGCCAACCGGTTCTGCCGGGTTTCTTCTGCCAAGAGCGCGGTCGGACCGGCATTGAGGCAAGCCTATGAACATCGTGCAACCGCCCCCCAGAATTGATGAGACTCCCGGTCGACTCGCTCCTCGGCCCAACGTTCGCTGGACGGGGTTCACGCACCTGATGATGGCGCGGATGAACGAGCTTAAGCGGGAGCCGGAGGTCATCTTCTGGGTGTTCGTGTTTCCCCTGCTTTTAGCACTCGGGCTCGGGGTCGCGTTTCGCAATAAACCAGCCGATGTAATGTCCATCGCGATCGTGAACGGTGCGGGAGCTCAGCAGGCACTGGATTTGCTTCAGCGCTCTCCCCAGAAGACCGCCATTCATCCTAACGTGCTCTCGGCGGCACAGGCCGCACAGGGATTCCGGCTTGGCAAATACGATTTGGTGGTGGAGGTCAGAGGCCGCGAGACCCTTCATTACCTATTCGATTCAGCGCGCCCGGAAAGTGTACTCGCGAAAGCTCAGGTCGATGATGCCCTGCAGGCGGCGGCCGGCCGCCAAAATCCGTTGCCAACTTCTACCGCAACCTCGAGCGAACCAGGATCGCGCTACATCGACTTTGTCATCCCCGGTTTGATTGGGATGAACGTCATGAATGCCGCCATGTGGGGTATCGGCTTCGCTATTGTTGAAATGCGGCAGCGCAAGCTGCTCAAGCGTTTTGTGGCCACCCCCATGCGCCGAGGTGATTTTCTGGCCGCTTTGGCCAGCAGCCGGCTTTTATTGATGATTGCCGAGGTCGGCCTTCTCCTCGGCTTCGGTGTGTTGGTATTCCACATGCGCGTGCTTGGGTCGGTGCTGACGATTCTTTTGGTCGGTGCGATTGGCGCCCTGGGCTTTGCCGGAATCGGCCTGCTTACCGCCAGCCGGGCGCAGAAGATCGAGAGCGTCAGCGGCCTCATCAACGTTGTCATGATGCCGATGTGGATCTTCTCCGGAGTCTTCTTCTCTTATGAGCGCTTCCCGGCAGTGATTCAACCGTTGATCAAGGTCCTGCCCCTCACCGCCTTGAATGACGCGCTCCGTGCCTCGATCCTCGAGGGCTCCCCGCTCGCCGCCCAGAGCGGACGTCTCTTGGTGCTGGTTCTCTGGGGAGCGGTTTCGTTTGGCTTCGCGCTAAAGTGGTTCCGCTGGACATAGTGGATATGCAAAGTGGGAGAACCCCGCTGCCGGGAAGAGTCTGAGCAATCGGCTCGGGGTTGCTTTCGAGGACCATCCCAGATTTCCACATTGCGGCTGAGCAAGCTCGTGTTTGGGCGGGCGGTCGCGAACTCGTCCCCGGGGAACCAGCGGCTCGATTGGCGAATCGTTGCATCGACTTGCGGCGAGCATGGAGAGACATGTCCTAACGATTTGTTGTCGAACTTTTTCGGTGCTAGACTCCTGAGTGACCCGGCTCGACGACAGGCGCAGCGGAATCGGTGACCGCTGCGTCCAGGGCAGATGGTTTTTTGCTCGATTGGTCAGTTAGGATGCGATGACGGGTGTGACCCAAACCGATCGATTGTCTGTTTTCTTTGATCGGCTTCGCTCGGCATCCTCGCGCGTTCTTTTCCTCGATTACGACGGGACCCTGGCACCCTTTCAAATTGATCGTGATCGTGCCTTCCCATACCCTGGGGTTCCGGCGCTGATCGACCGGATTATGGCCAACGGTACGCGCGTGGTGTTCGTCACCGGTCGGCCGGTCCGGGAAGTGTTGTTGCTGAGCGGCCTTCGTTGTCAACCGGAGGTTTGGGGCAGTCACGGGTTCGAACGCTTGAAGCCCGACGGAACCTACTGGGTGGAGAAAGTATCGACCGATCAGGAAACCGGGCTCATGCAGGCTCGAGAGCGTTTGCGCTCACAAGGCCTAAAGAATCGTATGGAACTCAAGCCAGGTGCGGTAACCTTGCATTGGCGGGGCCTGGAGGCGCAACAGATTGAGAAACTCAGCGACGCCGTCCGTCACCTCTGGTACCCTCTCGTGAGACAATATCCCCTTGATTTGCTTGCATTTGACGGCGGGTTGGAGCTTCGGGTGCGGGGCAAAGACAAATCCCAAGCCGTGGCCGCCATCTTAGGAGAGAGTAACCCCGATGCCGTGATTGCCTATTTGGGTGATGATCGCACCGATGAAGACGCGTTTCATGCCCTGCGAGGAAGAGGCCTCACCGTGTTAGTACGGGATCAGCCTCGGCCTACGCTGGCGGAGGTTCAGCTACGTCCGCCGCAGGAACTCATACACTTCTTCAAAGAATGGCTGGCCGCGTCATGAAGAGAGGTCTGATGCCAAGGCAAGGACGCCTGATTAACATTTCGAATCGGCTGCCGGTGTCGATCAAGCAGACCGCCAACGGACTTCGTTTGGAGCGCAGTTCTGGGGGGCTAACGACGGCTCTCGAAAGTGCTTGGCGAGGGCGGCAGGGAATCTGGATCGGATGGGCAGGTACACCGGAGGGTGAGTCTGCCGACGAGCTTTTGGCGAGGGCGTCCCGGCGCCGCTCCCACAGCCTGCAGGGCGTGTGCCTGAGCAACGAAGAAGTCGACAAGTTTTATGCGGGCTTCACCAACGAGATCATCTGGCCCCTGTTTCACGATATGCCGTCACGCTGCAACTTCGACCCCGATTACTGGGATGTATATCAGCGGGTGAATCGCAAGTTTGCCGCCGCCGCGCAAGGCTCGGGGGCGGATGATTTCATCTGGGTGCATGATTACCATCTCATGCTGGTGGGCCATTATTTGCGGCAATCGGGCAGTCGTTCTAAGTCTGGGTTCTTTCTGCACATCCCATTCCCCTCTCCGGACATATTTGAATATCTGCCCTGGCGAGATTCCATTCTGCAGGCTTTGCTGGATTTCGATGTGATCGGTTTTCAGACGGATCGCGGTCGGGACAACTTTCTCAGCTGTCTCGAGCGCCTGCTCCCGAGCGCGAGAATTAACCCGGTCACTCCGCATACTTCGGTCGAATTTCAGGGCGCCGAGAGTATCATCGGCACATTTCCGATTGGCATTGACTTTCAGGAATTCGCCCATCGGGCGGCGCGTTCCGAAGTGGCGGCTCGGGCGGCGGCCGTGCGGCGGGAGTTTCAGGAAACTATCCTGATGCTTGGGGTTGACCGCCTGGACTACACCAAGGGCATTCCGGAGCGGTTAAAGGCGTTTCGCCTCCTGCTCCGACGGTTTCCGGAACTACGGCGACAGATCACCTTCGTTCAGGTTGTGGTTCCAAGCCGAGAGGATATCCCAAGATACCGGGAGTTGCGCAGTGACATCGAATTGCTGGTTAGCCAGATTAACGGTGAATTCAGCGAGCGTGGCTGGGTGCCGGTGCATTATATGCACCGCAACTTGGGTCGGGATGAGCTTCTCGCTCACTATCGAGCTGCCGACATAGCCCTCATTACGCCCCTTAAGGACGGGATGAATCTGGTGGTCAAGGAATTCTGTGCAGCCCAGGTCGATGAACGCGGGGTCGTAATCATCAGCGAGTTTGCAGGCGCCAGTTCTGAACTCAGCCACGGTGCCATTGTGGTGAACCCGAACGATATTGCGGGCGTAGCCCACGCTATTCGGGAAGCGTCCTTTATGAGCCGGGAAGAAAAGAGCACGCGCATGCGGCTCCTGCGCAATATCGTCGAGCAGCACAATGTGCACCGCTGGTCTGAGTCATTCTTGGATGCGGCGGCCGTGTTGGGCCCGAAGACGGTCGGCGCTAATGGTGGCACCACTGCTTCTCAGCTCGTGAAGCCAGAACTCGCTCGCCCGGAAGTGCAGGGAGTGGCTCCGATCGCCGTCGCTCGAACTCGCAGTCGAGGCAAATCGGCGAGTCTCTGAAAAATCGGAGAGCGAAGCAGGGCTCACAGCCAGGAGTTTGGCAAAATGGGCAGAGCTTTCAGCCCGGAACCTTCAGACATTATCGACCCGAATCAATTCAAACTGCCCGCTAAGGACGAGCCGGTAGTGATGTCCCATCGAGACTGAATAATATAGTGACATCACCACGCAAGGTTGTAGTGTAAGCTGTTTACAGTAATAATTGCGCAGCCTCAAGTGTCATCCTTGGACCCACGCAGACAAATTGGGGTACTGCCTCACCCGAAGGCGGGTTGACCCTCCAGTTGCAATAGAGCACAATCTCTGTTCGCCGGACTGCGGCGTGAGGATGCGCATGAGATCCCGTCGTTCGTTTTCCATCACCTGCCTTACGATCATCTGTTTCGCGATTCCTCCCCTTGTAACCATGGCGTCCGTCGCCGCACCGGATGCTGCCGCGACTTCTGCAAAGCGCTTCATCACCGAGAAAGATCTTTTCGATTTCATCTGGGTTGCGAACCCTCAAGTGGCGCCCGACGGCCAGCGCGCCGCTTTTACACGCGTCAACGTCGACGAAACGCGCGCCGGCTATGAGACCTCGATCTGGCTGGTTGCCACGGACGGCAAGCAGGAGCCGATCCGCCTTACCAATGGCAAGCACGACGCACAGCCGCGTTGGTCGCCGGACGGCAGGCTCATTGTTTTTATTCGCGGCGGCGAAAGGGATGCCTCCGGCAAACCCAAGCCAAGTCAACTGGCGCTCCTGTCGCTCACCGGAGGCGAAGCTCGCATCATCACCGATTTGCCGAAAGGAGCATCGAACCCGGTTTGGTCGCCCGATGGCAAGCATATCGCCTTTCTGAGCACAACAACCCAGGAAGATATCGACAAAGCTCAACGCAAGAAATCCGACAGCAAACCCAGCGATGCCAAGTCCAGCGACTCGAAACCCAGCGACGCAAAATCCGACGACACGAAACCAGCCGACTCCGAGCACGAATCCGACGTGCACATCATTAGCCGGGCTGAGTATCGCAGCAACGATGAGGGCTATCTCGATTTCAAACGCCACGACCATATCTGGGTCGTCGACGTCCCGACGAACTCTGATGAAGTTCCCAAGCCTGCGCAGCTCACCAGGGGGAATTTCGACGAGGGCGAGGTGGTCTGGAGCCTGAATGGCGCGCGCCTCTATTTCCTCACCGAGCGGGTAGGCGAGCCCTACTACGAGCTCGCGACCACCGATATCTACTCCGTTCCCCTCGCCGGTGGTGAAGCGGAAAAACTCACCACGGTGCCGATGAGCATTCACGGCCTCGTCCTCAGCCCTGACGGACGCAAGTTCGCCTTCCATGGCTCGGTAGAAGAGCCGGTTCGCTCGTATTCGCAGCCTGATCTTTGGCTCATGGACGTCTCACCTGGCGCGAAGCCGCAAAACCTGACCACCCATTACGACTTCGATGTAGGCAGCTCGGTTTCAGGCGACAACGCTTCCCCCCGCGGCGGGCACGGTCACAGCATTCACTGGTCGCCTGACGGCCTCTGGGTCTATGACATCGTCGAGAAGCAAGGCCGCACCCCGATCGTTCGGGTCGATACGCAGACCGGCGCCGTCAGCGAAATCACCCAGGGCGACGAAGCCGTGCTCGACCTGTCCGCGAATCCGGCTGCCACATCGGTGGTTGCGCTCATCTCAAGTCCGGTGATGATCGGCGATCTTTTCTTTATCGGCGCCAACGGAAGCCAGACTCGCATCACGGACCTCAACCGCAAGCTCTGGTCGCAGCTCAATCTCACCGAGCCGGAAGAGATCAATTACCAGAGCTTCGACGGCAAACCTATCCAGGGATGGATCCAGAAGCCACCCGATTTCGATCCGCAGAAAAAGTATCCGCTTATTCTCGACATTCACGGCGGTCCGCACGCCGCCTATGGTTGGGTCTTCGACCATGAATTTCAATGGATGGCGGCCAAAGGCTACGTGGTCTTTTATCCTAACCCGCGCGGCTCGACCAGCTATGGACAGGAGTTTGGCAACATCATTCAGTATCACTACCCGGGCGACGACTACCGCGATCTCATGGTCGGAGTCGACGAGATCCTCAAACGCGGCTACATCGATCCCAAAAAACTGGGCGTGACCGGCGGCAGTGGCGGCGGCGTCCTCACCGACTGGACCATCACTCACACCGACCGCTTCGCCGCGGCCGTCTCCCAGCGCGACATCTCAAACTGGGCTTCCTGGTGGTACACCGCCGACTTCACCCTGTTTCAGCCGCGCTGGTTCAAAGCGCCGCCGTTCGAAGACCCTGCCGACTACAACAACCGCTCTTCGATCACCTTCGTGAAAAACATCCACACGCCCGTTCTCTTCGTCCTGGGCGAATCCGACTACCGCACCCCGCAAGATTCGGGCGGCGAGCAATTATTCCGTGCGCTCAAGTATCTCAGGCGCCCAACGGCCATGGTCGTATTCCCCCGCGAGACTCACGAACTCTCGCGCTCGGGTGAGCCCTGGCATCGCATCGAGCGCCTCGACCACATCGTCGGCTGGTTCGACAAATGGATGATGGGCGTCCCCCACCCCGAGTACGATCCAACCCCGGCGCCACCTGCCGCAAACCCCGCGCCTTAGACGCGAGAATTATGTACGGAGGACGCCCCGGCAGGGAGGGTAGGCGCAGGCTCAGCAGTAGATTCGGGGCGCTTTCGAATGAGTCGGTCATGCTCCGCGTCGGTGCTACCGAGCGCGTAATCCGAGATGGGTTGTTGACCGTAAGCTTGAGGGCGGATATTAGCATGTCTTGATTTACAGTCAAGTCCGCCGTTCGTGCCCCCGGTAGATGCGGCGGTTTCGGGACGTGTTGTCGGCGAGCGTCACAATGATCACGAAGCACAGCGGCGAGTACGGGTCACTCACCAAACATCGTTTTGGCCAATGTAGCGAGTTCAGCGAGGCGCTGTCGGTCTCCGTGCATTGCTCAAATCATTCCCCTCGCGGTATCCTCATCCACCCCATGGAGGATCTATGCTGAGGTCTCTTGCTCGCACTCTTGCTTCGTCTGGGATCTTTCTACTATTCCCACTGTTCGTCCAGGCGCAGGCTTTGTCTTTTTCTGTCGGCACTGCCTCTGCCGCACCGGGCCAAAAATCAACGGGCTATTTGGAAGTCCCCGCTGGCGTCGACGCTGCTACCAGTATTCCCGTAATCGTCATCAACGGCAAACAGCGTGGTCCTGTCCTAGCTCTTGTCTCTGGCGCCCACGGTACTGAATACACCTCCATTATCGCGATTGAAAAACTTATCAACCTGCTCGATCCCTCTCAAATCGCCGGCACCGTTATCCTTGTGCCGCTCGTCAACATTCAATCGTTCGAACAGAAAGTCCCCCATGTTAACCCCATCGATAACAAGAGCATGAACCGCTTCTACCCTGGGAAAGCCGATGGGTCGCAAACTGAACGTGCGTCCTTTCTTATCACCCAACAGGTCGTCGATCGGTGTGATTATCTTATCGACTACCACGGCGGCGATCTCGACGAGAGCCTCCGCCCTTACGCGTACTGGGCACCTACTGGCAAGGAGACCCAAGACCGTATATCCAAAGAAATGGTCCTCGCCTTTGGACTCGACCACATCATTATATGGCGCGACCGTCCCACCGACCTCGGAGCGACTCGCTACCTCGACAACACCTCTACTGCTCGCGGCAAACCTTCCATCGTCGTCGAAGCTGGCTATGCCGGCATCGTCGAACCGGATGACGTCACCCTCCTCGTCGACGGAACAATCAGCACCATGCGCGCTCTCAAAATTCTTTCAGGAGACCCTCGGCCCATCGAGAATCCCGTCTGGCTCGACAGAGTCGTGGATGTCTTGTCCGACGGACCTGGCATCTGGTACCCGCTTGTGAAGCGTGGTACCTATGTTCAAGAGGGCATGAAGATCGGCTTTGTCACAGACTATTTTGCCAAGGTCATACTCGAAGTTCGCGCTCCTGTCTCCGGTGTCATCTTGCACATCAACGCAGTTCCATCCCTCAAAAAAGGCGACAACATTGCAGACATCGCTGCCATTGCCGGACACGCCCCCTAAATCTAGTCTGATTTTGGCTAGAAACCGTCGCTGATCTTGCTCTGTGGACCCATTGCTCGTGTGCATCCCACGACCAACTCCCCTCTACGATGTTTGCACAATGAGCGCACCCAACTTCCGTGTTGCCCGTACGACAGGAATCCGGGCGGATTGGCGCTATTTAAGGCAGTTGGCAGTGTTCTGGCAGATACCCTTGCATTCCCAGGGGAGACTATGAGATCCTTCCATAGAAATCCTAGGGGAGCGAATGGACACGACCAAACTCGAATTTCTACGTGGCACGCTGGATGTCTTAATACTGAAGGCTCTGGCCTGGGGCCCGCTTCACGGCTATGCCATCACCAATCTTATCCACCGGCAGAGCGACGACGCACTGTTGGTAGAAGAGGGGACGCTCTATCCTGCTCTCTGGCGACTGGAAAACAAGGGCCTGCTTGAGGCCGAGTGGGGACTCTCGGAGAACAATCGCAAAGCCAAGTATTATCGGCTCACGGCTGATGGCCGCCGTCAACTGCGTCACGAAGTGAAGACCTGGGAGGCGTACGCGGCTGCGGTCACCAAAGTGCTTGGTGCGGCGCAACCGCCATTACCGGAGGAGAGCTGATGAAACCAACTCCTCTTTGGCGGCGCTACGCGCGATTCTTCGGCCCTGATCCAGGCGCCGACGTGAAGGACGAACTGCGCTTTCACCTGGAAACGAAAATTGACGACCTCGTCAACCAGGGTTGGCCTCGCGACGCCGCTCGCCAAGAAGCCGAACGCCAGTTCGGTGATCTTCGCGCGTTGGAACGAATCGGGTCGCGGATCGGAGAGAAGATGGAACGCCGCAGACGCCTCAAGGATTACTGGGATGACACACTCCAGGATGTGCGCTACACCTTCCGCACGTTCGGCCGCAACCCCGGTTTTGCTACCGTCTCCATTTTTATTCTGGCTCTCGCCCTTGGGGCAAACGTCGCCGTCTTCAGCGTGGTCAACACTCTGCTCCTGCGCCCCTTGCCATTTCCCAACTCGGGCGAACTCATGTGGATCGCTCCGCCGCCATCCGCCTGCGGCCTCTCGTGCGCTACATTTTCTGCGGACGCATTCGAAGAATTCCGCGCTCAGAATCGCTCCTATCAGGACGTGACTGGATACGAGGCCTTCACTACGCCGGATAATGTGCGCCTGACCAGCCGGGGCGAGCCCCAGTCGGCCACAAGCAGCGAAGTCATTGCCAACTTCTTCCAGGTTCTGGGCGTGCAGCCTGCCATGGGCCGCCTCTTTACTCCCGACGAGGTGCGGGGCGGTTCACATCCGGTGGTTCTATTGACAAATGCCTATTGGCGGCGGGAGTTCATGGCCGATCCAGCCATTGTGGGGAAGGTCATCGAGTTAAGTGGAACCCCGGTAACCATCGTGGGCGTGTTGCCCGATAGCTTCGATTTTGGGGCTGTGTTTTCTCCCGGCGCAAAAGTCGATCTCTTCACTCCGCTCGATTTGAATCTGGAGCGTCATTGGGGAAACATTGTGACTTTCCTCGGCCGGCTCAAGCCGGGCGTGACCTTGGCGCAAGCGCTCGATGAGGGCACGCGGCTGGCACCCAATATCTATCAGGATGTGACGTATCCGGAAACGCGGGGCCAGTACAAAGGGGCTTTCGTGCCGGTACCACTGAAGGATTACGTCACGGGCAAACTGCGCCGCTCACTGATTGCGTTGTGGTGCGCAGTGGGTGCTATTCTGCTGATCGCCGGCGTCAACCTCTCCAACCTGCTGCTCGCGCGGGCTGCTGCGCGCGCCAAAGAGTTCGCTGTGCGTGGCGCACTCGGAGCAAGTCGGGGCCGGGTTATGCGCCAACTGCTCATGGAAAGCCTCTTGCTTTCTGGAGCGGGCTCCGTATTGGGACTTGGACTGGCTGTGGCGCTGATCACCTGGCTCGCACACCAGGGAGCCCTGGCTCTGCCGCTCCTCGGCAGTCTGCGCATCGACGGCCAGGCACTGGGCTGGACGGTTCTCATCTCCTTGTTCACCGCTATGCTCTTCGGATTGCTTCCCGGACTGAGGATGGCGGCAGGTAATCTCCAAGAAATTCTCAAGGACTCTGGTTCAGGGGCCGGCCTTGGCCTCAAACACGAGCGCATGCGCGCCGTACTAGTCATTTCGGAAATTGCCTTGGCTAGCATTCTGTTGGTAAGCGCAAGCCTGCTGATGCATAGCTTTCTTAAAGTTCTGGATGTTGACCTTGGATTCCAGCCCGACCGCGCAGCCTCCATCCAGATTGACTATGACGACAGCGCCCCAACTACGGACGCGCGCCAAGCCAAACGCGGCGCAATCTTCCAGCAGATCGTCACGCGCGTAAGCGCCCTGCCAGGTGTAGAGGCCGCAGGTATCGCCGATTTCCTTCCGCTGGGGCCAAACCGGGAGTGGGACCAACCTGTGCCCAAAGGAAAGTCGTTCGCACCGGGTGAACTACCCGATCCCCTCGTTTACGTGATCACTCCTGGTTTCATCCGCGCTATGGGCATTCGCCTCCACGGTCGCGACTTCACTTGGGCCGACGGACCGCATAGCGAGAGAGTTGTACTAATCAATGCCTCGGCCGCCCGCATTTACTGGCCCCGCGAGGATGCTGTGGGCAAAATTCTCATGCGCGACAAAGAGGAGGACCGCGTCGTAGGAGTGATCGATGATGTCCACGAAGAAAGCGTAGAGAGTGAAGCGGGCGCGCAAATCTACTACCCGGCAACGCAGCAACAACCCGCCTGGTCACAATTGGTACTCCGCACCAGCCTGCCGCCTGCAGCACTTGCACCGGGTGTTCTGCGCTCGCTTCGCGAACTTAACCCCAAACAGCCAGCGGCCGAATTCCGCCCTATCCGGACCATTGTCGACCGCGCGGTTTCCCCGCGCCGCTTCTTCGTGGTGCTCGTAGCGGTATTCGCCGGTCTCGGCCTGCTACTGGCCGCTCTCGGCATCTATGGAGTTATCTCGTACTCGGTTACTCAGAAGACTCAGGAGATTGGAGTACGCATGGCGCTTGGAGCGAGCGCCGGTCGTGTTCAGCGCGACGTTATTCTCAAAACTTTGCGCCTGGCGATGGTCGGCATGGTGATCGGCACGCTCGCGTCCGCCTCATCAGCCCGCCTCATCGCGTCCCTTCTTTTCGCTACTTCGCCATGGGACGTGACCGCTTATACGGCCATGATGCTTTCGCTCATTGCCGTCGCCCTGCTTTCCGGCTATCTGCCGGCACGAAGGGCATCGAGCGTCCAACCAATGGCCGCGTTGCGTGATCAATAAGCAAACTTTTGCAAGCCTCAATTGGCAGTCCGTGGAAAAGGGGCCAATACTCTGGACAGATTGTCGCTAGCCTTGCTGGCAAACCGGAGTTGTCCAGAGACAGGCTTGGAGTCCGCGAAGCCGGCTTCTGGCCCGCCTTCCGCTAGGATTATGTTGCCAAGCTGCTTAGGGTAAGAGACCGGCGATGGTCATTAGAGGATCTGTAGGGGTCTTGGACGGAGAAGACTCCCCGCGCAAGCGGTGCCAGTAATCACCAAGCTGCACTTTTCTGCGACCACCCTTGTGTCTTAACGCTGTTGCTTCCCTTGACAGTTTAGGAGAGATTGCGTACATTCCTAAATATCTTAGGAGTGGTCTGTGACTGAGCAGGCCCAACTTCTTCCCGGTACTCTCGACCTCCTGATTCTGAAAGCCGTCTCTCTTGGCCCTCTTCACGGCTACGGCGTTCTTTTGCGCATAGAACAGATTTCCGGCAAGACCTTATTGATCGAACAGGGTGCACTTTACCCTGCGTTATTTCGCTTGGTGCGTCAGGGGTTTCTCAAGGCGAGATGGGGGACATCGGACAACAATCGTCGGGCTAAGTTTTACGAGCTGACCTCTCCAGGCCGCAAACGGTTGCGTGAAGAAGCCGAGGGCTGGAACCGGCTGGCCTCAGCCGTCGCTTGTGTTCTTGGTGCGCAGCCGGAGGAAGTATGAAGCTCCTAACTCGCATGCGACGCTTCCTGGCTACGCTGATTCATCGTTCTGACATTGAGCTAGACATGGATGAGGAACTTCGGTCGCACATCCACGAGCGTGCGGTGCACCTCGAACAGTTGGGGCTGCCCCGAGCCGAAGCTGAGAGGCGCGCACGCATTGAGTTCGGTAGCTATGAGCGATTGAAAGAGGAATGCCGCGGAGCGCTCGGAATGTATCCTTTTGAAGCGGTCGTTCAAGACGTGCGTTTCGGAATCCGAATGCTTCGCAAGACGCCCGCCTTCACCATAATTGCCGTCCTCACCTTGGCCTTCGGAATCGGCGCGAACACAGCGATTTTCAGTTTGGTGAATTCGGTCATGCTCCAGTCCCTGCCAGTGCGTGATCCTGGACAGTTGGTCATTCTCCGATGGTCGGCACGCAATCGGCCGAACCACCTTGGTATTAGCAGTTATGGCGATTGTGAGAGGTTCAGTTCGGCGGGCACGGATCAATTGGGCGGCTGTTCATTTTCATATCCGCTATTCAAAGAAATACGAACTCAAGAAAACCTTTTCTCAAGCGTGATGGCATTCGCCGGCCCCGCACAATTGGATCTCAGTGGCAACGGTCAAGCAAGCATGGTGCAGGGCGAACTTGTCTCCGGGAATTACTTCCAAACACTGGGGGTATCTGCCGTGCTTGGGCGGACGCTCGAACCTGCCGACGAAGAGCCCCGAGCAGACGGGGTGGCAGTGCTCAATTACAGATACTGGCAAACTGCGTTTGGCGGCTCGGAGGCAGTGATTGGCAAGGTAATTCGCTTGAACGGAAATCCTTTCACTATCGTTGGAGTCAGTGAACCTCGTTTTACACGATTGACGCCGGGCAAATCGCAAGACCTGTGGATTACTCTTCAGCACGCTGACTCCATAAACCTCCGATGGGGCGGGCAGAGTATGACTGATCCCGCCGGCTGGTGGTTGACCATCGCTGGCCGGCTGAAGACCGAGATGCCACGGGCGCAGACTCAGGCCGCCATCAGCCTTCTATTCCGCAATCAGACGCTGCATGGCGAAAAGCCGAATTGGAAGACTGCCGATGATCCGATCATCACGCTGCTCCCTGCACAGAAAGGCCTAGTTGGTCTTCGCCAAAACTTCGGCGAGCCTCTCAATTTGCTGGCGGCCGCGGTCGCCATCATCCTTCTCATTGCGTGTGCGAATGTTGCTGGCCTGATGCTGGCTCGTGCTGCGGCCCGGGAAAGAGAGATGGCAGTTCGACTGGCGCTAGGGGCGCGTCGTCGAAGAGTGATTCAACAGCTTCTCACCGAAAGTGTGCTTCTCTCACTTGCTGGGGCGGCCCTTGGCATTTTGCTCGCATATTGGGGAGTGGGGGCCCTCTGGGCATTCTTGTCGGCTAATGGATATTCGTCACTGGAAATCAATCCGCGCCCTGACGTGTCGGTCCTCCTGTTCACGATCTGCGTTGCCGTGCTTGCGGGGATCGGTTTCGGTCTGGCACCAGCTTTCCGCGGATCCGCCGTAAAAGTTACGCACAGACTTGCAGCAAACACCGGAAATATTTCAGCCCTTACTTCTGCTCCCAACCGACGTTTTGGATTGCGCGGCTCTCTGGTGATTGTTCAGGTCGCACTCTCTGTCGTCGTGTTGATTGGCGCCACCCTCCTGACGCGGGCGTTGGAAAAACTGCACAGCGTAGCGGTTGGATTTGACACCCGGAACATACTGCTTTTTTCGATTGACCCGACACTGGCAGGTTATAAGGAAGACGGAATCCGAGATCTCTATGATGATCTGGACCGGCGCCTTGCGTCCCTACCGGGTGTTACTTCCGTGAGCTATTCGTCGGATGTACTTCTGAATGGCGGATTGTGGACCTCTGGCCTTCACGTAGAAGGGCAGAGCGAGAAGAGTACCGTTGCAGTCCAAATGCTGGCGGTCGGTCCTGGTTTTTTTGAGACAATGCGGATTCCGCTGGCTATTGGGCGCACTTTTGCACCGGCCGATCTCAGTTCTGCTCAGCCAGTTGCTATTGTCAATCAAGCCTTCGTGCGGGGCTTTGCACAATCTAGGTACCCGATTGGCTTGCATATTGGGGGCGACGATCCGAAAGACATTCAATACGAAATCATTGGGGTGGTAGGGGACACAAAATATGAGAGCGTAAGGGGGGACTTTGCTCCAACAGCATACCTTCTCTTGAAAGACAAAGGCGCAACTTTCGCGCTGAGGACCGCATTGACACCAGCTATGCTTATTCCTTCGGTGCGGAAAGCCCTGAAGGATGTCGATGATAATCTTCCGGTGTTCGGTGTGAAAACACAGGCCGAAGCCATCAACAGGTATCTTTTGAATGAGCGCATGGTTACTGGACTGTTGGCTTTATTCGGAGTTCTGGGGTTGGTACTGTCGTGCATTGGGCTTTACGGGCTGCTGTCCTACAATGTGGCGCTTCGCACGCGCGAGATCGGCATCCGCATGGCACTCGGCGCACGGCGCCGAGATGCGCTGTTCATGATCATAAGAGAAGCTCTCATACTGATCATGTTCGGATCTATGGCGGGTACCGTTGGGGCCTTCGTGGTCACTCGCTTTCTGCAAAGTCTTCTCTTCAATATCCGTCCGACCGATCCCGTGACGTTTGTTGCGGTATGCGCGTTGCTTGTACTCGTTGGACTACTAGCATCCTTGGCCCCGGCAAGGCGGGCAACCAGGGTTGAACCGGTCGTGGCGCTACGCTATGAATAGGTAGCTCTCGAAGAGTGAGAGTTGAACTCCCCACCTTTTCCTCGATAGAAACACGATGCAACCGCAGCCTCCCGGCGGGAGGCTTTTATGTTCAAAACTCTTTACCGCTGTCCACGCACCGTCGCTCGTCACGAAAATGGTCCGTTGGCCGAATCACGGCGTCATTACCTGGAACATCTTGCCTCGCAGGGAGCCTCGCTTCACACAATCCGAGCCGCAGCTGGAGTTTTCTATCGCGCCATACAGATGTTGAAGCTGGACCACCCCAGCCCAGTGGAGCGAGAAGATGTCGAGCGAGCAGCAAAACGATGGGCTCACCGCTGGTACCGCAACGCCTGCAGCCGTGGGCCTGACCGGGATGTGGAGAGGCGGCTTTCGCCGAAGACAATCGAAAGCGTCCGACAGAGCATGAGAAAAGTTATGTGGTCTCTAGATGCGGTGCGACCTCGAAGACGAGCGGTCGCGGCTTCCGGGGACCACATGAATCAACTGCCAACATAATACGGCTTATGTTCTTAAGAGCATAAACCGTAGTTCTAACCTCGGGGGGTGGACCGTTCCTCGCCCAATTGCTCCCCTTGGACGGTTCAGTTTGCCCGGGCTACGATTGTTGTTGACATCCGACACCAAGAAAGGATAGCTTGTTGTAGGACACCGACACCAATGCCACCGGATTCATCTCGACTCGATCTTCTCCAAGGGACGCTTGATCTGCTGATTCTCCGGGCGCTGCGTTCCGGCGCCATGCATGGATGGGCAGTTTCGGAGCGCATTCAGCAGATTTCACAGGACGTCTTGCAGGTGAACCAGGGCTCTCTCTATCCCGCGCTTCATCGACTTGAACACCGTGGTTGGATCAAGGCCGAGTGGGGTATCTCGGAACTGGGCCGACGAGCGCGCTTCTACTCGCTCACTGCTTCGGGCCGGAAAGAGCTCGAAATCGAGGCGGTGAACTGGAGCAAGCTTAGCGATGCCATTGCCAGGGTATTAAGAATGGCGTGATATGTGGTGGAAAAACTATAGTCTGCGATTGCGTGCGTTACTTTTCCGTCGCCGGATGGATGAAGAGCTGCAGGAAGAACTGCAGTTCCACCTCGAAATGCAAGCGCGGAAAAACCAGCGCTATGAATCGGACACGGCCGAAGCAGAGCGACAGGCAAGATTGCAGTTTGGCAGTGTCGTGCGTGCCACGGAACAATGCCGCGAACAAAGAGGTGTGTCTTCCATCGAAGTCCTGGCCAAGGACCTGCGCTACGCCTTCCGCATGTTGCGCAAATCCCCTGGCTTCACGGCTGTAGCCGTCCTCACCCTCGCCCTCGGCATCGGCGCCAACACCGCCATCTTCTCGGTCATCAATTCGGTGCTGCTCAGCAATCTTCCGGTGAAAGATCCGCAGCAGCTCGTTTTCCTCACGAATCCCGACGAACAAGGCCTGGAAATCGGTTTTGGTGACGGCGACCGCGATTTCCTCACCTACCCCGAATTTCGCGAGCTGGAGCGGAACAAGCAGGTGTTCTCCGGCGTGCTTGCGGCCTCCAACTTCACCTCCAGCATCCCGGTCGAACTCCAAGCCGCCGACTCCGCCGCGA
>Ga0187783_10000803_pt1 | contig 23156 bp, 22 predicted proteins | sample 1015_SJ02_MP02_2_FD_132471 | JGI IMG/M metagenome (GOLD analysis project Ga0187783, IMG submission 132471) | Tropical peat soil microbial communities from peatlands in Department of Meta, Colombia - 1015_SJ02_MP02_20_MG | ecosystem: Environmental > Terrestrial > Soil > Wetlands > Peat | place...
CGGCACGCGGCGGCGACGCCGGCCGCAGCGGGAGCGCTCGAGTATAATTCCATCTCATGAACACGGGCGTCATCGAGCGGCTGCGCGCGGACCTCCGCGCGCTCGGCGAGCAGGGCCTTTACAAGAGCGAGCGCGTGCTCGAAGGGCCGCAGGGCGGGGTGGTGCGTGCCGGCGGTCAGGAAGTCATCAACCTGTGCGCCAACAACTATCTCGGACTCGCCAATCACCCGGCGGTACGCGCGGCCGCGAAATCCGCGCTCGATGAGTACGGCTACGGCATGGCCTCGGTGCGCTTCATCTGCGGCACGCAGCAGACTCACAAGGTGCTCGAGCAGCGCCTGGCACGCTACCTCGGCAGCGACGATGTGATCCTGTACTCCTCGTGCTTCGACGCCAACGGCGGGTTGTTCGAGACGCTGCTCGATGAGCGCGACGCCGTGATCTCGGACGCCCTCAACCACGCGAGCATCATCGACGGCATCCGCCTGTGCAAGGCGCAGCGCTACCGCTACGCCAACAGCGACATGACCGAGCTTGAGAACTGCCTCAAGGAGGCACGCGCGGCGCGCACGCGACTCATTGCCACCGACGGCGTCTTCTCCATGGACGGCTTCATCGCGAAGCTGCGCGAGATCTGCGACCTGGCGCAGCGCCACGACGCACTGGTGATGGTCGACGACTCGCACGCCACCGGCTTCATGGGGGCCACCGGCCGCGGCACGCCCGAGCATTGCGGTGTGGCCGCGCGCGTCGACATCATCACCACCACGCTCGGCAAGGCACTCGGCGGTGGCAGCGGCGGCTTGGTCGCCGCACGGCGCGAGATCGTCGAGTGGCTGCGGCAGCGCTCGCGGCCCTATCTCTTCTCCAACAGCATCCCGCCGGTGGTGGCGGCCGCCAGCCTCGCGGTGCTCGAGCTCCTCGAGCAGAGCTCGGCGCTGCGCGAGCAGCTGTTCGACAACACGCGCTTCTTCCGTGCGGCGCTCGCGGCGGCCGGCTTCGACTTGAAACCCGGCGAGCACCCGATCATTCCGGTGATGCTCGGCGATGCGGCGCTTGCCTCCCGCATGGCCGATGCACTACTCGAGCGCGGCGTGTACGTCATCGGCTTCTCCTACCCGGTCGTGCCCAAGGGCCAGGCGCGCATTCGCACCCAGATGTCAGCCGCACACACGCGCGCCCAGCTCGAGCGGGCGGTGGAGGCCTTCACCCGCGTCGGGCGCGACCTGGGCGTGATCCGCTGAGCGCTGGCTCTTACGAACGCCACGCGACGCCCCCATAAACCGAGAACCGCATGAAAGCACTGGTCAAGCAGCAGGCAGCGCCCGGCATCTGGCTCGCCGACATCCCGGAGCCCAAGGTCGGGCCCAACGACGTGCTCATCGAGGTCGCCAAGACCGCGATCTGCGGCACCGACATGCACATCTACAACTGGGACGCCTGGGCGCAGAAAACCATTCCGGTGCCGATGGCGGTCGGCCACGAGTACTGCGGGCGCATCGTCGAGACCGGCTCCGAGGTGCGGGGTCTGAAGACGGGCGATCGCGTCTCCGGCGAGGGGCACATCACCTGCGGCTACTGTCGCAACTGCCGAGCCGGGCGGCGGCATCTGTGCCGCAACACCGTGGGCGTCGGCGTCAACCGGCCGGGGGCGTTCGCCGAGTACCTGTCAATCCCGGCGGGCAACGCCTTCAAGCTCCCCGACTCGATTGCCGACGACATCGCCTCGATCCTCGATCCCTTCGGCAATGCCACACACACTGCGCTCGCCTTCAACATGGTCGGCGAGGACGTGCTCATCACCGGGGCTGGTCCGATCGGCATCATGGCGACGGCCATCGCACGTTTCACCGGCGCACGGCACGTGGTGATTACCGACGTCAACGACTTTCGCCTCGAGCTCGCGCGCAAGATGGGGGCGACGCGCGCCATCAACGTGCAGCGCGAATCGCTCGATCAGACCATGAAGGAGCTCGGCATGCAGGAGGGCTTCGACGTGGGCCTGGAGATGTCGGGCAACGCCGCAGCGTTCCGCGAGATGCTGCGCACCATGCATCACGGCGGCTCGATCGCCATCCTCGGCATTCCGCCCGAGGACACGGCCATCGACTGGAACCAGGTGATCTTCAAGGGCCTGACCCTCAAGGGCATCTACGGCCGCGAGATGTTCGAGACCTGGTACAAAATGGCGAGCATGCTGCAGTCGGGACTCAAGATCGACCCGATCATCACCCACCACTTCGCCGTGCAGGACTACCTCAAGGGCTTCGAGACCATGGGGTCGGGCAAGTCCGGCAAGGTGATCCTCGACTGGTCGACGCTCTAGGGAGCGGCCCTTTGCCCGGTCCGCGGTGGCGGCTCGGCCCGCGCTGCCGCAGCGCCGCTAACGCACCTCGCAGAAGCAGTAGGCGTACAGCCGGTTCGGCACGCTGAAGCGGGCGAGTTGCTGCGCCTCGCGCGTCACCGGGTCGAGGCGCTGCGCGAGGTGCACGAGCGCGAGCTGCTGCGGGCCGACGTGCAGCACCAGACGCGCGAGCTGCGAGCGCAGCTGCAGAGCGAGCGCCTGCGCCCAGGTGAGCTCGGGCTCGATGAACTGCGGGGCGTACTCGGTGAGCTTCGCGCGACGTGCTGCGGCCTTCACGGCATCATCGAACGAGCCGAGCTGATCGACGAGACCGAGGCGGTGCGCATCGGTGCCGGCCCACACGTGGCCCTGGGCGATGGCGTCGACCTGGGCCTGGGTCTTCCTGCGCCCGCTCGCCACGCGCTCGAGGAACTCATCGTAGCCGCGGTTGATCTGCGACTGCAGCAGAGCGCGCGCCTCGGCACCGAGCGGCCGATCGATGCGCAGCTGCCCGGAGAGCGGTGTCGTACCGACGCCGTCGGTGCTGAGCCCGATCTTGCCGAGTGTCTTGTCGATGGTGGGGATGATGGCGAAGATGCCGATCGAGCCCGTGATCGTGGCCGGACTCGCCCAGATCTCGTCCGCGGGCGCTGAGATGTAATAGCCGCCCGACGCCGCGTAGCCGCTCATGGAGACGACCAGCGGCTTGCCGGCCGCACGCAACGCGTTCAACTCGCGGTAGATCTGCTCGGAGGCGAGCACGCTCCCACCCGGACTGTCGACCCGCAGCACCACCGCCTTGATGTCCTTGTCGAGCCGCGCCTGGCGGATCAGCCGCGCGGTCGAGTCGCCGCCGATGCTCCCCGGAGGCTGATCGCCATCGAGGATCTCGCCCTCGGCGACGATGACACCGATGCGTGGCTTGCTGTCCGCCTGCAGCTTCTTCTGGGTCCGCGCGTAGCGTACGTAATCGTCCACCGCCACCGACTTGAACGAGCCGCTGGTGTCGTCCTGGCCGACGATGCCGATGAGACGCTTCTCGGCCTCGAGCCGCGACTTGACCGCAGTCACGAGCCCCGCCTCGAGCGCCACCCGCGACGCATCACCGCTCGCCGCCGGAACGGTCGTCGCGAGCCCGTCGACATATTTCTCCAGGGCGTCGGCCGGGAGCTTGCGGGCGCGTGTCACGGCGTTCTGGTAGCTGTTCCACATGGCGCCGAGGTAGGCGCGGCTCTCCTCGCGGTCCTCCGATGACATGTTGTTGCGCGTGAAGGTCTCCACCGCGCTCTTGTAGGTGCCGACGCGAAAGACATTGATCTCGACGCCGAGCTTATCGAGTGCGTCCTTGAGGTAGGTGCGGTAGCGGTCGTAACCGTCGATGAGCACGAAGCCCATTGGATCGAGATACACCTCGTCGGCCTGGGCGGCGAGGTAGTAGCGCTCCTGGGTAAGCTCGACGCCGTAGGCGATCACTTTCTTGCCGGCGGCGCGAAACTCACGCAGCGCGCGGGCGAGCTCCTCGAGCGTCGGCTGCGTCCCGCCCTCGAACTTCTCCAGGTCGAGCGCCAGCACCTGGATGCGCGAGTCGCCGGCGGCTACGCGGATCGAATCCGTCAGATCCCACAGCAGCGTCTCCTCGTGCTCCTCGCCGCGCGCCTCCTGCAGTGCCCGATCGAGCGGCTCGCCGGAGAGCTGCTCGACCAGCTGACCCTCGGGCACGACGAGCAGCGCCGCCTTCGACGGAATGCGCGGCACGCTGCCCCGCAGCACCGCGAGCAGCAGCCCGAAGATCACGAGCAGCAGGATCAGGTGCAACGCCTTGCGCAGCCCGTCCAGGCCGCGCCACAGACCCGAGAAGAACGAGCGGACCGTCATGACCTAACCGCCTCCTGAAGCAGCTCGGGGCGCCGGCGCTCCCGGCTCAGATCTTCTCCTCGATGCGTGCCGCCTTGCCCGAGAGGTCGCGCAGGTAGTAGAGCTTGGCCCGCCGCACACTGCCGCGGCGTTTCACGCTGATCTCGCTGATCGCCGGGCTGTAGGTCTGGAAGACACGCTCAACACCTTCGCCGTGGGAGATCTTGCGCACGGTGAACGAGGAGTTGAGTCCGCGGTTGCTCTTGGCGATCACCACGCCCTCGTAGGCCTGTACGCGCTCGCGGTCGCCCTCGACCACCTTCACCTGCACGACAACCGTGTCGCCGGGCTTGAAGTCCGGCACCTCGCGGGTCATGCGCTGCTTCTCGATTTCCTGGATTATCTTACTCATGTTCATTCACCTCGATCTTCAGCTGCGGCCGCACCCGCGGCCGCAGCAGCGGCGCTGCCGCCGCCGCGTCGAAACTCCTCGAGCGCCCGGTGCGCCTCACCGGTCAGCCGCGCCTTCGCGAGCATCCCCGGCCGGCGTACCGCCGTGCGCGCCACCGCCTGCGCCAGCCGCCAGCGGCGGATGGCGGCGTGATCGCCGGACAACAGCACCGCCGGCACCGCGCGGCCCTCGAACACTTCCGGCCGCGTGTAGTGCGGCCAGTCGAGCAGTCCCTGCGCGAACGAATCTTCCTCGCTCGAGCGCTCGTCGCCCAGCGCTCCCGGCAGCAGCCGCGCGAGCGCATCGATGATCGTCAGCGCCGGCAGCTCCCCGCCCGAGAGCACGTAATCGCCCACCGAGAGCTCGCGGTCGACGCCGAGCTCGACCACGCGCTCGTCCACACCCTCGTACCGCCCGGCGACCAGCAGCACCCCGGGGAGCGCGGCGAGCTCGCGGGCCTGCGCCTGGCCGAACGGCTCGCCCTGCGCCGTGAGGTACACGCGCGGGCTGCCGCCGGGCAGTCGCGCGTGGGCGGCACGGATCGCCGCAAGCAGCGGCGCCGGCGTCATCACCATGCCCGGGCCGCCGCCGTAGGGACGATCGTCCACCGTCCGGTGCACGTCGCTCGCATACGCGCGCGGATCCTCGGTGCCGACGCGCAGCAGTCCGCGCGCGATGGCGCGTCCCACGATGCCGAACTCGAGTGCTCCCGCGATCATGCGCGGAAACAGTGTGACGACCTCGATCTGCATGGAGCCTTCTATTCCAGCTCCGTCGGCCAGTCCACCACAATCTCACGCGCCGCCAGGTCCACCCGCTGCAGATGCGGCGGTGCCGCGCGCACCCAGTGCTCCCGCCCGTCACTCGCCACCGTCACCATGACCGCACCGCGCGGCGCATCGACGAAGTGGCTCACGGTACCCAGGTCCGCCCCCGCGAGGTTGCGGACATGACATCCCACGAGATCCGCACGGTAGAACTCGCGCTCACCGAGCGGGGGGAGCGCTGCACGCTCGACCTCGACCACCGCACCGGTGAGTCTTACCGCAGCCGTGCGGCTCTCGACTCCCTCGAGCTGCGCGACCAACCCACCGCCGTGGGCGCGTCCCGCCGCCACCGCTTTCGTCAGTCGCTCACCGTTCGCAAACCTGAGCACCCAGTGGCGGTACTCGAGCAGCCGCTCCGGTGGATCGGTGTGCGACTCGATGTGCGTCCAGCCCCGGATTCCATACGGGGCACCGATGCGCCCGAGCTCGATCCACACCGCGCCCGCCCTCGTTCGTGCGCAGACCTCCGAGCCGCGGCAGCAATGCCCGGCCCGGCGGCCGACGCGTCAGGCCGTCGCCTGCTTGCGAAACGAGTCCACGAGGTGGCGCACGCGCTCGGAGGGCTGGGCGCCCTTGCCCACCCAATAGTCGATGCGCGGCAGATCGAGCTTGAGCTTCTGCTCTCCACGGCGCGCAATCGGGTTGAAGAAGCCCACGTGCTCCAGGCTCGGGCCACCCTGGCGCTTGCGGCTATCGGTCACGACGACGTGATAGAAGGGCTGATTGCGCGCCCCGCGCCGCGTCAGGCGAATGGTTACCATGATCGTATCGCTCTCGTTGCCGGAGGGGCCGCACAAAACGCACCCCAAAAAGAGCGCGGATTCTACGCAACCTGCGAATCCTGCGCTAGTTTTCCGGCCCTTGCCGGGGACCCCCACCGGGGTCGCTAGCGGCCGGGGAAGCCGGGTGGCAGCCCCCCCTTGAAGGCGCTCATGAGCTGGCGCAGCCGCCCGCCCTTCATGCTCTTCATGACGCGCTGCATCTCCTGAAACTGCTTGAGCAGGCGATTGACGTCCTGCACCTGCACCCCGGAGCCGCCGGCGATCCGCCGCCGCCGCGAGCCGTCGATGATCCCCGGATTGCGCCGCTCGCGGGGGGTCATGGAATTGATGATGGCGATCTGCCGCCGCAGCTCCCGGTCGCCCTGGTCGGCGGACACGGCGCCTTTGCGGGCCACGGCCCCGGGGAGCTTGTCGAGCAGTGCCCCGACGCCGCCCATCTTCTGCAGTTGCTCGAGCTGGCTGCGCAGGTCAGTCATGTCGAAGCCCTTGCCCTTGACTACTTTGCGGGCAAGGCGCTGCGCCTCCTCGTGGTCGACGTGGCGGTGGACCTGCTCGACCAGGCTCACGACATCGCCCATACCGAGGACGCGGGTGGCCATGCGCTCGGGATCGAACGGCTCGAGCGCTTCGGTTTTCTCGCCGACACCGAGGAAGACGATCGGCTTGCCGGTGATCTCGCGCACCGAGAGCGCTGCGCCGCCGCGCGCATCGCCGTCGGCCTTGGTGAGGATGACGCCGGTAAGGTCGAGCGCCGCCCCAAAGGCGCGCGCCGCATTCACCGCGTCCTGGCCCGCCATGGCGTCCACGACGAAGAAACGTTCGGCGGCACCCACGGCCGCACCGATATCGCGCACCTCGGCCATGAGCGCCTCATCGACGTGCAGACGACCTGCGGTATCGACGATCAGCACGTCGAACACGCCGTTTCTCGCACGCTCGAGCGCCGCGCGCGCAATCGCCGCCGGTGCCTCGGTGGCGGGCGCCGGGAAGTACTCGGCATGCACCTGGGCGGCGAGTCGCTCGAGCTGCAGCATGGCGGCCGGGCGGCGCACGTCAGTGCTCGCGAGCAGCACACGCTTCTTCTCGCGCTCGATGAGGAAGCGGGCGAGCTTGGCGGCGGTCGTCGTCTTGCCTGCGCCCTGAAGTCCCGCGAGCAGCAGCACCACCGGCGGCTGGGCGCGCAGCTTCCAGGGTGCCGCGTCGCCACCCATCAGCTGCACGAGCTCACGGTGCAGGATGCCGACGAGTGCCTGTCCCGGGGTGAGGCTCGTCAGCACCTCGGCGCCGAGGGCTTTCACCTTGACCGATTCGATGAACGACTTCACCACCGGCAGCGCCACGTCCGCCTCGAGCAGCGCGACACGAGCCTCGCGCAGCGTCTCGGCGACGTTCTCCTCGGTGATGCGGCCGCGCCCACGAAGGCTCTCGATGGTGCGCGACAGGCGCGCCGTCAGGTTATCGAACATGGCGGACGATTATAGGGTCGTGGGGGCGGTTTTCCCGCTCCGGCCCCGTAAGCTTCTATGCTACGTGAGAGCGAACCCATGAGGATGGCCGCCTTGAACCTCGTTTCGACCACCCCGCCGCTGCTGGCGCTGCTCGTGCTGCTGCTGGTCATCGTCGCGTTCTCCTCGGGCACCGAGGTCGCGATGCTCTCAGTCAATCGCTACCGGATCCGCCACCGTGCCCAGGGCGGGTTGGGCACGGCGCGCACGCTCGAGCGGCTGCTCGAGAAGCCCGACGACTGGCTGGGCGCAAACCTGGTGATCCTCGCGGCGGCGAGCGTCTTTGCCTCCGCGATCGCCACGGTGCTCGCGCAGCGCACTCACCACCCTTACGCAGTGCCGCTCGCCGGTGCGTTGCTCACGGTCATCGTGATCGTCTTCTGCGAGCTCACGCCGAAGATCTATGCCGCCTCGAACCCCGAAGGTGTGGCACTGCATGCGGCAGGCATCTACCGGGTGCTGGTGCTCCTCACGCGCCCGGCGCTGTGGCTCACCAACACCCTCGCGTACGGTTTTCTGCGGATGTTTGGCGTCGGGCGCTCGAGCGCCGCGACGCAGGCGCTCAGTGCCGAGGAGCTGCGCACCGTGGTGAGCGAGGCAGCTCCGGTGATCCCGGCGCGCCACCGCCAGATGCTGCTCTCCATCCTCGACCTGGGGCGCGTTACCGTGAACGACATCATGATCCCGCGCCAGGAGATCTCCGGGATCGACGTCAGCGAGAGCTGGGAGGACATCGTCGACCAGCTGCAGCAGACGCCACACACGCGGCTGCCGGTCTACGAAGGCGAGCTCGACAATCTCATCGGCCTGCTGCACATGAAGCGCGTGGCCAACGAGCTGGTGCGCGGCACGCTGAGCCGCGAGCGGCTCATCGAGATCGCACGTAGCCGTGAGCCCTACTTCGTTCCCGAGGGCACCGCGCTCAACGTGCAGCTCGGCTATTTCCAGCGCAATCGGCGCCGCTTCGCCTTCGTGGTCAACGAGTACGGCGACATCGAGGGGCTGGTGACGCTCGAGGACATCCTGGAGGAGATCGTCGGCGAGTTCACCACCGACCCCGCCACCGTGACTCACAAGGACGTGCATCCCGAGCGGCCGGGCGTCTTCATCGTCAACGCGAGCGCCACCATCCGCGCCCTCAACCGCGCGCTCGGCTGGCAGCTGCCCACCGGGGGACCGAAGACGGTCAACGGGCTCTTGCTCGAGCACCTGGAGACCATCCCGGACAGCGGCACCATGGTGCGGGTCGGGAACTACGAGTTCGAGGTCCTGCAGATCGGCGACAACGCCATCCGCACCGTGCGGGTGCGCACCGCGAACCCCACCGCCGCCTGACCCCTCAGGGCTGCGCAGCGAGCGCCGCCTCGAGCGCCTCATCGAGGCGCGACACACCGACGACGCGCATGCCGGGCGCCGACCGTCGCGGGGCGTTCGCCTGCGGTACCACTGCGATGGAGAACCCCTGGGCTTGCGCTTCGCGCAGCCGCTCATCGCCGTAGGCCACGGGGCGCACCTCGCCCGTCAGGCCGATCTCGCCGAAGGCCACGAGCGAGGCCGGCACGGCGCGACCCCTGAGGCTCGAGGCGAGCGCGATCAACACCGGCAGGTCCCAGGAGGTCTCGCTGATTTCGATTCCGCCAACGACGTTCACGAACACGTCGTGCTCCTGCAGCGAGAGACCTGCGTGCCGGTTCACGGCGGCGAGCAGCATCGCCAGGCGATTGGCGTCGAGGCCCTGCGCGATACGCCGCGGTGCACCAAAACGCATGCGGTCCACGAGGGCCTGCAGCTCGATCAGGAGCGGCCGCCCGCCCTCGCGGGTCACCGTTACGATGCTCCCCGGTGCCGGCTCGCTCGCGCGGGCGAGGAAGATGGCGGCGGGATTACGCACCTCTTTCAGGCCCGTGGCGCTCATGGCGAAAAAACCGAGCTCGTTGGCCGCACCGAAGCGGTTCTTGGTGGCGCGCACGATGCGGTAACGGCTGCCGGCCTCGCTTTCGAAATACAACACCGTGTCGACCAGGTGCTCGAGCATACGGGGGCCGGCGATCGTGCCCTCCTTGGTCACATGCCCGATGATGATGACGGCGGTGCCGGTCGACTTGGCGAAGCGGACCAGCTCGGCCGTGCACTCGCGCAGTTGCGACACGGCTCCCGCGGGAACACCGGCCGCCGTCGACTGCACGGTCTGGATCGAGTCCACTACCAACACCACGGCACGGGCCTGCGCGCTGAGCGCCAGGATCGCCGCAAGATCGGTCTCCGCGACCAGGCTCAGCCGGTCGGCGCTCAGGGCGAGGCGCTGCGCGCGCAGGCCCACCTGGGCGATGGACTCCTCGCCGCTCGCATAGAGCACCGCGCGGGAGGCGGCCACGAAGGCGGCCACCTGCAGCAGCAGGGTCGACTTGCCGATGCCAGGGTCGCCCCCGAGCAGGATCACCGACCCTGGAACGATCCCGCCTCCGAGGACCCGGTCGAGCTCCGCCGCGCCGCTCGGCAACCGCTGTGCGTCGCGGGCACTCGCGACGCCCGCATTCAGGGCGACGGCCGCGGCAGCAGGTGCGGGCCGCGCCCGTGCGTCGCTGCGCTGCTCGAGCGAATTCCACTCACCGCAAAGCGGGCACTGTCCCTGCCATTTGAGGGTTTCACCCCCGCAGGCGGCGCAGACGAACATCGGACTTGGGCGCGCCATCGATACGCGTTCGCTCGACTTTCGGATAGGATTCGCGGCCGGGGAAGCCCCGAAAGGCGTCTTTTGTGACCAAGACCACTCGGAGCCCCCGGCGGCGATGCTAGCGTATGCCGGCTCGGATCGGGGGCGGGAAAGTGACGCGTATCACATTGGATGGACCAACGCAGGCTCAGGGCGGGGCATGAGCTTGCGCAACAAGCTGCGCTTCGTCGGACTCTCCGATACCGGCAAGGTTCGCGAGCACAATGAGGACACCATCGCGGTCGATCCGGAAATCGGCCTGCTGGTGCTCGCCGACGGCATGGGGGGCTACAACGCCGGCGAGGTCGCGAGCGGCATCGCTGTGAAGACGATCGTCAATCTGGTGCGCGAGCACGTCGCGCGCGAGGATCTGTCGGTCTCGGACAGCGAGTCCGGCCTGTCGCGCCCCAACATCATCCTGCGCGACGCCATCAATCGCGCGAACAAGATCATCTATCAGACCGCACATACTCAAGCGCAGTGCGAAGGCATGGGCACGACGGTGGTGGCGGCGCTGTTTTTTGACAACAAGGTCACCATCGCGCACGTCGGCGACTCACGCGTGTACCGCCAGCGGGGCGATAAGTTCGAGCAGGTGACCATGGACCACTCCCTGCTGCAGGAGCTCGTCGACCGGGGCTTCTACTCCGCGGAGGAGGCGCAGCGGGCGGCAAACAAGAACTACGTCACACGGGCCCTGGGCGTCGAGCCGAACGTCGACGTCGAGATCCAGGAGGTGCCGGTCAGCAAGGGTGAGGTTTTCGTGCTGTGCTCGGACGGCCTTTCAGATATGGTCGAGGACGAAGATATTCATTTAACCATAAACACCTTTAGTGCTAATCTGGATACGGTTGCCAAGCAATTGATTCAGCTGGCCAACGACAATGGGGGGCGCGACAACGTCTCGGTGGTGATGGCACATATCATCGATGCTTTCCCGGCGCGCACTAAGATTTTCGACAAGATCCTGGGTTGGTTCGGCTGACACTCGATAGAGGCAGAAGCAAATGGCAAGGTTGGTCTTGAGCCTGGATGGCGCCGTCATGGCGGAATACAACATGAACAAGGAGCGCTACACCATCGGGCGTCTCCCTGACAACGACATCCGCATCGACAACGCCGCCGTCAGCGGTCACCACTCACTGATCATCAATATCCTCAACGACTCGTTCCTCGAGGATCTGAACAGCACCAACGGCACGTACGTCAACGGCAAGCTGATCAAGAAGCATGCGCTGCAGCACGGCGACGTGATCACCGTCGGTCACCACCAGCTGCGCTTCGTCGAGGACGACGAGCAGCAGGACGAGTTCGAGAAGACCATGGTGATCCAGCCCTCCGCCCGCCCGGTGGAGAAGATGCGCGCCGCGACCGCGGCCGCCGACGCGGCCGGCGCCGGGCCCTCGATCTCGGCCACGGGGCGCTCACGGGCACTCAGCGATGGCGCCGCGGCGCTCAAGAAGGCCAAGCTCCAGGTACTCTCCGGCGCCTTTGCGGGGCGCGAGGTGGAGCTCAGCAAGGCACTCACCACGCTCGGCCGGCCGGGCGTGCAGGTCGCCGCCATCACGCGGCGGAACGAGGCCTACTACATCGTGCACGTCGACAGCGGCAAGGAGAACGATTTTCCGCTGCTCAACGGCACGCCGATCGGCGCCCAGGCGACGCGCCTGAACGACAACGACGTCATCCAGCTCGCGGGCGTCAAGATGGGGTTCTTCGTCAACTAGCGCGGCTCGAGCGGCACGCGCTGGCTCACGCTGCAGAGCAGCTCATACGCAATGGTGCCCGCGTGGCGGGCGACCTCTTCGACCGGCAGCGCCTCACCCCAGAGCACGACGGGTGCTCCCAACTCAACCGGCGCAAGGGCCGTGACGTCGACCGCCAGCATGTCCATCGAGACGCGTCCGGCGAGCGGTGCACGCTCACCGCCCACGAGCACCGGCGTGCCGCTCTTGAGACTTCGGTGCACGCCATCGCCGTAGCCCGCGGCGACGATCGCGATCACTGAATCACGCGGGGCCGCCCAGGCAGCGCCGTAGCCGACCGCCTCACCGCGCGGCACATGCCGCACCGCGATCACCGAGCTCATGAGGGTCATCACAGGCTTGAGCCCGAGGCTCTCTGCGGTGCAGTCCTCGAACGGGGAAGCGCCGTAGAGCGCAATGCCGGGGCGCACCCAGTGACAGCCGAGCGGTACGGCACCGAACAACCCCGCGGAGTTCGCGATGCTTACTTCGCAGTCCAGTCCGCGTGTCGCCTCGCGAAAGCGGGCCACCTGCGCGGCGGTCACCCGATCGTCGCGCTCGTTGGCGCAGGCGAGGTGCGTCAGCAGGCGCACTTCCCGTGGCGCAGGCCTGAGGCGGCGGATGCGCTTCCAAGCGGCGACAGACTCACCGCAGGGAAAGCCCAGGCGGTTCATGCCGCTGTCGATCTTCAGCCACAGTGCAAAGCGCCCCGCATCGCCCGAGCGCTCGAGGAGCTCGATCTGCCGCGCGCAGTGGACGACGAGGTCGAGCCGCTCGTGCGCCGCGTCCTCGAGTTGCGCGTCGGTGAACACCCCCTCGAGCAGCAGCGTGCGCGCGGTGACGCCTGAGGCACGCAGCGCCAGCCCCTCCTCCAGCCGCGCCACTGCGAAGGCATCGGCGCCCTCGAGCGCGAGCGCGGTGCTGACCAGCCCGTGTCCGTAGGCATTCGCCTTGACGACGGCCATGATTCTCGCGCGCCCGGCGCGGGCGCGGATGACATTGAGATTGTGGCGCAGGGCGTTGGTGTCGATGACGGCCCGGATGAGCCGGCTCACCTGAGAACGCCCTCCGCGTAGGAGTCGGACACGTAGTTGGCGAAGCGCGTGTACTGACCCTGGAAAGTCAGCAGGAAGGTACCGATCTCGCCGTTACGGTGCTTGACGAGATCGATCTCCGCGACGCCTTTTTTCGTGGTGTTGCGGTCGTAGACTTCCTCGCGATAGATCAGCAGGATCATGTCGCTATCCTGCTCGAGCGAGCCCGAATTATGCGATGCAACACCGTCGGCTAACCAACACGCGGGGCCTGGGACGGTCAGATCAAACACGTCTTCTTCGCCGTCGGCGGTGTTGGATATGACGCGATCCCAGAAGAGGTCGGACGATGCCGATTCGGCCGGACGCGGTGAATCCAACGACTGCGCGTAGTCCTCAAGCGTTGCGGGGCTCGGCCTGAGCCTGAAGCTCGACACACTGGCGGCGCCGTGCATCACACTGACAGCCGCGAACGCCTCCTGTGGCAGGCTCTCGACGTTCGAATCTGCCGCCGCGCCAGAGAGCGCTTCAGCCAGCGACTCGGCCGGCGCACGGCGCGGACCGAATGCGCCCACCTGCCGCAGAAACGTCCTCTGAGATTCGCCGTCGCTGACGCCGACCATGTAAATCGGGCGGTAGTTGCCCATCCGCACCGTCTGCGTCCAGGACACGATACCCAGGCGCAGGAGCAGAGCCGCGACGTCGTCTGCGAGACGGCGGCTGCAGGTGGAAAAGGTAACCTCGTGACCAGGGCGGCCGTGCTTTCGCGGCGCGATCGCGCCGTCGGTGGCCCAGAGGTGTCGCAGGAGCAGCGCGATCTGGCCGTTCGAGAGCGAAAACACCTCTGCGGGCAAGTGCTTCTGCTGTGGGCGCTGGCCAAAGATGCCGAGCTCCCGGAGCCACTTGCCCACACCAAACGGCGACCAGCGGTTGCCGTTGCCGCTGATCACCAACTGGTGGCGGTTGCCCACACCTTCGTTGCGCGTCACCCGACAGCCGAACATCTCCGCAGCGCCGCGAACTGCGGCGCTGTTCTCCTCGGACGCCGTCGTGTAGCGGATCGGCTGATGGTCCGGATAGCTCCCGTCCCCGACCATGTGTGCGAGCAACACCACCCAGTGATCCGGCCAGCGCTTCGGCTTGGGAGGTTCCGGGAGTCGGCGCGCCAGCGCGAGCCGGTCGCCCTCTCGCAGGGTGTCCACGGTTGCCCACCCCGAGCCCCCGAGCAGCCTGTGTTCCGCCGTCGCGCGGATCGAGCGGCCGCTCGCCAGCTGCACCTTGAACACCGGGCGGCGGCCGACCTTCCACACCTGCTCGGCGCGGGCTGCCGTCAGGCGCTGCAGTGCATCGACCGCCCAGACCTCGGGCTCCGTCCCTACGAGACTCGCGATCGGCGCGCGCCGCCCATCGGTGAGACACACCAGCGTATCGCCCGTCACGCATTCGCGCAGGTCCGACATCACGGGCTTCTTGTGCTCGCGCTGCTCGACCGCACGATTCAACTGGGAGAGCGCGATGACCGGCACCTGCAGCTCCTTGGCGAGTGCCTTGAGGCTGCGGGAGATCTCCGCGATCTCGGTGGCGCGATTCTCCTGTGTGCCCGGCACCTGCATGAGCTGCAGGTAGTCCACGACGATGAGACTCAACCCGTGCTCGCGCTTGACGCGCCGCGCGCGGGCACGCAGCTCGGTGGGATTGAGCGCCGGGGTCTCATCGACGAAGATCTTGGCCTCCGACAGCTGGCTGGTGGCGCTGGTGATGCGCACCCAGTCCTCGTCGGAGATCTTGCCGCTGCGCAGACTATTGAGCGGCACGCCGCCGATCGAGGCCAGCATGCGCGTGATCACCTGCTCGGAGGGCATCTCCATGCTGAAGATCGCCACCGAGGCACGGGTGCCGGGGTGCACGGCCGCATACTCGGCCATGTTGACGGCGAGCGTCGTCTTACCCATCGAGGGGCGGCCCGCGATGATCACGAGATCTCCGGGACGCAGCCCGCCCGTGATCTTGTCGAAATCGGTGAAGCCGGTCGGAAGCCCGCGCAGCTTGTCGGGATTGTTGTGCCACTCATCGATCTGGTCGATGACCGCCGGGAGCAGCGAGCGCACCGCCACGGCACCCTCGCGCCGGCGGAAGGTCCCCTCGGCGATCTCGAAGATGCGCTGCTCGGCGCGATCAACCAGACTGCGGGCGTTTTCCCCGTCATTGTTGAACACCGCGGAAGCGATGTCCGTGCCGGCGCTTATCAGCTGCCGAAGCAGCGAGCGCTCGCGCACGATCTCCGCGTAGGCGCGCACGTTGGCGGCGCTCGGCGTGTCGCGCGCAATGGAGCTCAGGTACGCAAGTCCGCCGGCGGCTTCGAGGTCGCCGGTGCGCTCGAGGTGTTGCGACACCGTGACCACGTCGCACGGCTTGCCTTCGGCAGCAAGCTCGGCGACCGCCCCAAAGATCAGGCGGTGGTCCGGGCGGTAGAAGTCCTCCTGGGTGACGGCGTCGGCGACGCTGTCCCACGCCGCGGTATCGAGCAGGAGTCCACCGAGCACCGCCTGCTCGGCCTCGACCGAGTGCGGCGGCGTCGGCGCATCGAGCAGCGCCACCGAGCCTGAGGCTTCGCGCGTCTTGGCAGGAGCGGCCACCGCGGCGTGCCGGGGGCGGGCGCTACTCTTCCGGAACGATCGCCACGTGCAGCAGCACGTCGACGTCGGCGTGCAGATGCAGGTTGACGGTGTGCTCGCCGAGCATGCGCAACGGGCCACTCGGCAGGCGGACTTCGCTGCGCTCGACCTTGAAGTTGGCGCGGCTCAGGGCCTCGGCGATATCGGCGGTACCGATCGAGCCGAAAAGCTTCCCCTCGGTGCCGGCCTTGGCCTGGATGGTGAGCTTGAAATCCTTGAGCGCGGCCGCCCGTTCCTCCGCCGAGGACAGGTGCTCGCGCGCCAGGCGCTCGAGCTCGGCGCGCCGGGCTTCGAAGCGTGCGACGTTCTCCGGCGTTGCCAGGGTGGCTTTGCCCTGCGGTAGGAGGAAGTTGCGGCCGAAGCCGGAGCGCACCTTCACGCGGTCGCCGATGTTGCCGAGGTTGGCAACCTTCTGCAGGAGTATGACTTCCATCGCGTCAGGCCCTCAATGCTGGTCAGTGTAGGGCAGCAGTGCCAGGAAGCGCGCGCGCTTGATCGCTACCGCGAGCTGGCGCTGATAGAAGGATTTAGTCCCCGTGATGCGGCTCGGTACGATCTTGCCGGTCTCGGTGATGTAGCCCTTGAGGGTAGCCAGATCCTTGTAGTCGATCGACTTCACGCCCTCGGCGGTGAAGCGGCAGAACTTCTTGCGACGCGAGAAACGGCTGCCGCCGCCTCCGCCGCCAGGTCCACGGGACGATGCCATGTGTCGGTTCCTCGAATCGTTGGGTATCGCTACGGGCCGCTCAGGCGCTCTCGCCGGCAGCATTATCCTCGTCGTCGGCGGCGGCTGCAGCCTCATCGCGCGCGCGCTCGCGACGGCGACCGCCGCCCTCGCCCTCCTCGTCCGCGGCCTTGGCCATCGGTGAGGGGTCGGTCACGGCGGAGTCCATGTTGACGACCAGGTGGCGCAGCACCGCGTCGCTGAAGCGAAAGGCGCCGGTGAGCTCATCGAGCGTCTTCTGGTCCGTCTCGATGTTCATGAGCACGTAGTGTGCCTTGTGCACCTTGGCGAGCGGGTAGGCAAGCTGGCGCCGCCCCCAGTCTTCCAGTCGATGCACGCGACCGCCGCCGGCGGCGATCATGCCCTTGTAGCGCTCGATCATCGCGGGCACCTGCTCGCTTTGATCGGGATGCACCAGAAATACGATCTCGTAATGCCTCATCAATGCTCCTTACGGGTTAAAGCCGCCCGGATTCAAGGCATGCCCGGTGCGGCAAGGAGATGCGCGGAGAATCGGGCCAGCAGACCGAAGCGCTCGCGCCCCTTCGAATAAAAAGGGGCGCGAAGCATACTGAATGCGCACGGCGCCTGCAATGCCGTAATGGCCCGCGTCCGTTAACAAACAAAGGGTTGAGCTCACCGTGAGGCCGCTACAGCGGGCGGGCGCATACTAGATCGATGAGCTTAGATGCCAGCGACATGCTCGCGATCCACCAGCTGCTCGCCCTCTACGGCCACATCATCGACGAGCGCGAGTGGCATCGCGTCGGGGAGCTCTTTACCGCGGGCGCACTCTACGACATGTCGGAGTTCGGCCTGCGGGTGGTGCACGGCGCTGCCGCGATCGGCGAGCTGTGGAGCCGCCCCGCTGCGGCGCACCCGCTCGCGCATCATGCCACCAACATCGTGGTGAGCGAGGATAGCGATGGCACCGTGCGGGTACTGTCGAAGGGGCTTGGCGTGGGCCCCAATGGCCGCGTCGGCAGCGTCGTGTATCGCGACGTGGTCGAGCGCACCGCGGGCGGCTGGCGCTTTGCGGCGCGGACCGGACGGCTGCGACGCTAGGCGTGGCACCGACCCTCAGCCGAGGTGCTGCTCCACCTGTTGCCAGGCGAGCTCGGCGGTGGCCCGTGCCCGCTCGCCAGACTCGCGGGCGTGGCGGCTGGCGGCCGTGCCCTCGAGCACGCGCTTCATGATCCCCTGGCGAATGCTGGCGATACGGAACATGTTGTACGCCATGCAGAACTCCCAAACGCGCGGCTCGATGCTCGCTCGGGCGGTGCGGCGGCAGTAGGTCTCGACGTACTGCGCTTCCGTCGGGATACCGAGCGCGGAGAGGTCGACCCCCTTGAGCCCCGGGATCTCGCCGCCCTCCACCCGCCACAGCATGACGTGGTAGGAGAAGTCCGCGAGCGGGTGCCCGAGGGTCGACAGCTCCCAGTCCACCACCGCGAGCATGCGCGGCTCTTCACGGTGGAAAATCAGGTTATCGAGCCGGTAGTCGCCGTGCACGAGCGTCGTCTCCTCCTGCGGCGGGATGTTGGCCGGAAGCCAGGCAATGAGCCTCTCCATGGCGTCGATCCGCTCGGTCTCGGAGGCGCGATACTGCTTGCTCCAGCGCGCGATCTGGCGTGCGAAGTAGTTGCCCGGACGGCCAAAGTCGCCGAGACCGGCTGCGGCGTAGTCGAGCGAGTGCAGCGCCACCAGTACGCGGTTCATCTCGTCGTAGATCGCTGCGCGCTCCGCGACGCTGAGGTCCGGGAGCGTCGGATCCCAGAAGTTTCGCCCCGCGGCGTAGCCCATGACGTAGAACATGGTGCCGATGACGCTCGCATCGCTGCAGAGACACAGGGGACGCGCCACCGGCACGGCGCTGCCGTAGAGCGCGCTGATGAGGCGGAACTCCCGATCGACGGCGTGGGCGGAGGGCAGCAGCACGCCGGCGGGTTTCTTGCGCAGCACGTACTGCGCGCCATCGCCCGCGGTCAAGAGAAAGGTGGGGTTCGACTGCCCGCCACGAAACTGCTCGACGCTGAGGGGTGTGCGAAAGCCGGTGAGATGCGCGGCGAGGTACCGCTCGAGCGAGCGCTCGTCGAAGCGCTGCCGCTCGGCCACCGGCATGGTGCCGGCGAACTCCCCGAAGCTCATGGCTGCGCGTACTTCTCCAGCTCCAGCCGGCCGATCTGATTGCGATGCACCTCGTCCGGCCCGTCGGCGAGACGGACGGCACGCGCGTACGCATAGGCGTGCGCGAGGTGAAAATCCTCACACAGGCCCGCGGCGCCGTGCGCCTGAATGGCCCAATCGAGGACCTGGCAGGCGGTGTCGGCCGCGGCGATCTTGATGCCGGCAATCTCAGAGCGCGCTGCCTTGTTCCCCACCGTGTCCATGAGCCACGCCGCCTTGTAAACCAGCAACCGCGACTGATCGATGCGGATGCGCGATTCGGCGATACGCTCGAGCGTCACCGACTGCTCGGCGATCGGGCGGCCGAAGGCCACGCGGTTCCGTACGCGCCGGCACATTTTCTCCAGCGCGCGCTCGGCCACGCCGATGAGGCGCATCGCGTGGTGAATGCGCCCGGGGCCGAGCCGGCCCTGGGCGATCTCGAAACCGCGGCCTTCGCCGAGCAGCAGGTTGCCCGCCGGCACGCGCACGTCGCGGAATTCGATCTCCATGTGGCCGTGGGGCGCGTCATCGAAGCCGAAGACCGGCAGGTGACGCAAGATTGTGATGCCCGCCGTATCGCGCGGCACGAGGATCATCGACTGCTGGCGGTGGCGCGGCGCCTGGGGATCGGTCTTGCCCATGAAGATGAAGAGCCGGCAGCGCTCGCTACCGGCACCGGAGGTCCACCATTTGCGACCATTGATCAGGTAGGTATCGCCGTCGCGCACGATCGAGCTCTCGATGTTGGTGGCATCGCTCGAGGCCACGCGCGGCTCGGTCATCGCAAAGGCCGAACGGATGGTGCCGGCGAGGAGCGGCTCGAGCCATGCCCGCTTCTGCTCCGGCGTGCCGTAGCGCTCGAGCGTCTCCATGTTGCCCGTGTCGGGCGCGGCGCAGTTGAACACTTCGGCGGACCAGCGCACGCGGCCCATCGTCTCGCAGAGCGGTGCGTACTCGAGATTGGTGAGCCCGGCTCCGTACCTCGAGTCCGGCAGGAAGAGGTTCCACAGCCCCACGGCGCGGGCTTTTTGCTGCAGCTCGGCCAGGAGCGCGGGCTCCTCCCAGCGGTTGCCGCGCGCGAGCTCGGTTTCGAAGCGCTCCTCGTTGGGGTACACGTGCTCGTCCATGAACGCCCCGAGGCGCTCGAGATAATCCCGGGTCTTCGCGCTGAATTCGAAATCCACCGGCTGACTCCCGCGGTTGATCAGCTCGTCACCAGGACGACCTTACCCTGCACCTTGCGGCCCGTCACCGCCGCGAGCGCCTCGCGGTAACCCTCGAGCGGGTAGGTGCCCGACACATGCGGGCGCAGCCGCCCCGCAGCGTACCAGGTCAGCAGCTGCGCCATGTTGGCCGCATTCTCTTGCGGCCGGGCCTGGGAGTATGCGCCCCAGAAAACCCCGACGATCGAGGTGATCTTGAGCAGCACGAGATTGAGCGGGATCTTCGGTATCTCACCGCTCGCGAATCCGATGACGAGGTAGCGTCCCTCGAAGCCGAGGCTACGCACGGCGGGCTCTGCAGTGGCGCCGCCGACCGGATCGTAGATCACATCGACTCCCTTGCCGCCGGTCAGCTCCCGGACACGCTCGCGCAGGTCGGACGTGGCGTAGTCGATGAGGTCCTGCGCGCCGTACTCACGGCACAGCGCGAGTTTCTCCTTGCTCGAGGCGCAGGCGATGACGCGTGCTCCCATGAGCGTGCCGATCTCGACCGCTGTGAGGCCGACACCGCCGGCAGCGCCGAGGACCAGCAGCCTCTCGCCCGCTTTGAGCTGCGCACGATCCTTGAGTGCGTGGTACGAAGTGGCGTAGGCGATCGGAAAGGCAGCCGCGGTCACGAAATCCATCTGCTCCGGGATGGCGAATACGCGCGCGGCACTGACTGACACCTCCTCCGCATAGCCGCCGTGGCCGGGAACCGCGAGGACACGCGTGCCGACCGACAATCCCGTAACGCCCGCGCCGACTTCGCTGATGAGGCCTGCGACCTCAGCGCCTGGCGTCATCGGCAGCGGCGGCTTCATCTGGTACGTGCCCTGTACCATGAGCCCGTCGAGGAAGTTCACGCCGCAGGCCTTCACGCGGATCACCACCTCGCCAGATGCCGCCCGCTTCGCGGATGTGTCGGCGACGACAATCTGCTCGGGCTGCCCGTACTCCTTGACCAGCACCGCCCTCACGCCTTTCCCCTCTGACGCACGACCTCATACAGCAGCATGCCCGCCGCGACCGACACGTTGAGACTCTCGACCGCGCCGAGCTGCGGCAACCTCACGAGGTAATCGCAGTTCTGCTGCGTCAGGTGCCGCAGACCCGTGCCTTCGGCACCAACCACGAGCACCACGGGTCCCGTGAGGTCGATGCTGTGCACGGGTTTCTCACCCGCAGGGTCGGCGCCCACCACCCACATTCCCGCGTCCTTCAGAAGCTTCAGCGTTCGCGCGAGGTTGGTGACCACGGCCACGGGAGTGGTCTCCGCGGCCCCCACCGCCACCTTGCGCGCGGCGGGCGTCAGTTGCGCGGCGCGATCGCGCGGCACGATCACCGCGAGCACACCGCAGGCATCGGCCGTGCGCAGGCAGGCGCCAAGGTTGTGCGGGTCCTGCACACCATCGAGCACCAGCAGCAGCGGCGCGGAGGCGTTGCCCAGTGCCGCGAGCAGCTCGTCCTCGCTCCACGGAGGAAGCGGAGCGATGTTGGCTGCGACACCCTGGTGCGCCACCTCGCCGAGCAGCTGCTGCAGCGCCGCCATGTCCACCCGCTCGACGGGCAGGCCGTGACGCCGCGCGAGCTCTTCGATGACCCGCACGCGCGCGTTCTCGCGCCGCTCCGCGAGCAGCACGGCACGCACGCGCGAGGGATGCCGCTCGAGCATCACGCGCACAGCGTGCACGCCGTAGATGGTGTCCGTATCCTTCATTGCCCCTCTCGTCCGCGCCGCGATGCACTGGCGCTCACGGGTTCTTCGGCGAGCGCGAGGTCCACGAGGCCCTCGATGGGATTCACGGCCGTCACCAGCACCCGCAGGTGCGCGCCGGTTCGCAGGCGACGCCCGCTGCGCCGCCCGCGCCACGCGTGGCCGTCGTCCTCCATCACATACTGATCGTCGCGCAGGCTGTCGATGTGCAGCAGACCATCGACCGCGACCTCGAGGATCTGCACGAAGCAGCCGAACTCCACCACCGTCGTGATCAGCCCGCGGAAGGTCTGGCCGATGCGCTCCTTCAACCAGGTGCACTTGAGAAAACCCGCGACGTAACGGTCGGCCTCGTCGGCGCGCTTCTCGAGCCGCGAGGTGCGCTCACCGAGGCCCGCGAGATTGTCCGCGCTGTAGCGTACCGCCGCACCGCTGCCGTCGCGTATCAGGCCCTTGAGGGTGCGGTGCACGACGAGGTCGGGGTAGCGGCGGATGGGCGATGTGAAGTGCGCATAGTGGGTGAGAGCGAGTCCGAAGTGCCCGATGTTGGTCGGCTGATAGACGGCCTGCGGCATCGCGCGTACGACGAGCGACTCGACGAAGGTGCGCTCAGAGACATCGCTGACGCGGCGCGCGATCGCCTGCAGGTCACGCGTGGTCACGGTCTTGGGGATGCGGGCATCGATGCCGAGCGCGGCGAGCGTCGAAGCGAGACGCTCGAGCTTCTCCTCCTCGGGTACGCCGTGCACGCGATACAGCGTCGGCACACGGTGCTTCTCGAGCTCCTGCGCCACCGCGACATTGGCGAGGATCATGCACTCCTCGATGAGACGGTGTGCGTCGTTGCGTACGCGCAGCTCGATCGCCCGCACCCGCTCCCCGGCATCGATGACGAACTCCGCTTCTGCGGCGTCGAAGTCGAGTGCACCGCGGCGGCTGCGCGCCTTGTGCAGTGCGCGGTAGACATCAACCAAGACCATGAGACGGTCGTGTAGCGCGCCGAGCTGGGCGCGCGCGGCCGGCCGACCCTCGAAGAGCGCCTCGTATGCCTGTGTGTAGGTGAGCCGCGCCGCCGAGCGCATCACCGCCGGGTAGAAGCGTGCGCTCTTCAGTGCCCCGGACCGGCTCACCAGCATGTCGGCCGCAAAGCATAAGCGGTCCACTTTCGGTGCCAGCGAACAGAGATGGTCCGAGAGAGCCGTGGGCAGCATCGGCACGACGCGCGTCGGAAAATACACCGACGTGCCGCGCAGCTGCGCCTCGGTGTCGAGCGCGGTGTCCGGGCGCACGTAGTGACTGACGTCGGCGATCGCCACGATCAGGCGAAACCCCTGCGCGTGCGGTTCCGCGTAGACCGCATCGTCGAAATCGCGCGCGTCCTCGCCGTCGATGGTCACCAGCGGCAGCATGCGCA
>Ga0187783_10000804_pt1 | contig 23129 bp, 20 predicted proteins | sample 1015_SJ02_MP02_2_FD_132471 | JGI IMG/M metagenome (GOLD analysis project Ga0187783, IMG submission 132471) | Tropical peat soil microbial communities from peatlands in Department of Meta, Colombia - 1015_SJ02_MP02_20_MG | ecosystem: Environmental > Terrestrial > Soil > Wetlands > Peat | place...
CGGCGCGCACACCGGCGAGGAGGGCAGCGGCCTCGGGCTGTCGCTGGTCGCTGCGATCGCGCGGCTCCACCGAGGGCGGCTCGCGCTCGAGGGTAACGAGCCGGGCCTCAAGGCCGTGGTCGAGCTGCCGGCGTAACGCGGTAGCGTGGCCCGGGGGCCGCGCGCAGCGCGCGCCCGCGCCACGCGCCTTGCACCGCGCGGCGCCGAAGCTTCAGGAGCTCTTCTTGGTGCGCTTGCCTTCGTGGCAGTCCTTGACGAACTGAGCGCGCGCCGCGCCGCTGAGCGAGCGTGCGTCCGCCTGCTTATTGCAGACCTTGAGCGAGGGGCGCTTCACCGGCGTGGCCGACGGTGCCGCCGGGGTCTCGGCCCCGACGGCGGCGCCGCAGGCGAGCACGGCCATTGCGGCAAGCGCGATCAGCACGGTGCTGGTTCTCATGCCCTCTCTACTCCACCATGGCCTCATAGTTCTGAGATCCGAAGTTAGAAGGCAGCACGCCGCGCCGCAATCATGGCGGCATTAAGAAATCTTCATGCTCGCCGGGCCGTGTAGGCGCAGGCGCGCAGGCGCGCAGGCGTGTCGGCGCGTCGGCGTGGCGCTACCGTCGGACGGCCTCAGGCGCCCCCGGCCGAGCGCAGACGCTCCGGAGCCTGCTGTCCCCACCAGTGACCGATGCTCTCGGCGAGGCTCGCGCCGTCGAGACCGGCCGCCGCCAGACATCCTTCGCGCGAGCCGTGCTCGACGAAACGATCGGGAATTCCGAGCTGCAGCAGCGGTACGCTGAGCCCTTCGGCGACCAGCAGCTCGCCGACGGCCGAGCCGGCGCCGCCCTGCACGGCGTTCTCCTCGATGGTGACCAACGCCCGATGGCGCGAGGCGACGGCGAGGATCAGCTCCTCATCGAGAGGCTTGATGAAGCGCATGTTGACCAGCGTCGCATCGAGTGCCTCGGCGATCTTCGCCGCCGGTGCGACCAGCGCGCCGAACGCGAGCAGCGCCAGGCCGCTGCGGCCCTCACGCCGCAGCTGCGCTTTGCCGAGTGCCAGCGCGCTCATCTCTGCCACCACCGGCACGCCCGGGCCGCTGCCGCGCGGGTAGCGCACGAAGGCCGGGCAGCCGAGCGTACTCGCCGTGTAGAGCATCTGGCGGCACTCGTTCTCGTCGGCCGGGGCCATGATGACGGTGTTGGGAATGCAGCGCAGAAACGCCAGGTCGTAGGCGCCCTGGTGAGTGGCGCCGTCGCTGCCGACGAGGCCGGCACGATCCACCGCGAACACCACCGGTAGCTTCTGCAGCGCCACGTCGTGGACGACCTGGTCATAGGCGCGCTGCAGGAAGGTCGAGTAGATGGCCACCACCGGCTTCCAGCCCTCGGCCGCGAGTCCGGCGGCGAAGGTCACCGCGTGCTGCTCGGCGATGGCGACGTCGAAGTAGCGGTCCGGGAAGCGTTTCGAGAACTCCACCAGTCCCGAGCCCTCGCGCATGGCGGGAGTGATGCCGATGATGCGCGGGTCGGCCGCTGCGATGTCGCATAGCCACTGGCCGAACACCTGCGAGTAGGTCGGTCCGCCGCTCTTCTCCTTGAATATGGTGCCGCTCGCCGGGTCGAACGGCCCGGGGCCATGCCACTTGATCGGGTCGGCCTCGGCTGGTGCATAGCCCTTGCCCTTGCGCGTCACCACATGCAGGAACTGTGGGCCGCGGAGCTTGCGAACATTACGCAGCGTGCGCACCAGAGCGGTGACGTCGTGACCGTCGAGTGGGCCGATGTAGTTGAATCCCATCTCCTCGAACAGTGTGCCCGGCAGCACCATGCCCTTGAGGTGCTCTTCCGAGCGGCGCGCCAGCTCCCACACGGTCGGCATTTGCCGCAGCACCTTCTTGCCGCCCTCGCGCAGGTGTGCGTAGACGCGTCCCGACAGTGCGCGCGCGAACTGATTCGACAGCGCGCCGACGTTCTCGGAGATCGACATGTCGTTGTCGTTGAGAACCACCAGCAGATCCGCCGGCAGCGAGCCGGCGTGGTTGAGTGCCTCGAACGCCATGCCGGCGGTCATGGCGCCGTCGCCGATGATCGCGACCACGCGCCGGTCGGCATGCTCCTGAGCGGCGGCCACCGCCATGCCGAGCGCAGCCGAGATCGAGGTACTCGAGTGACCGACGCCGAAGGTGTCGTACTCACTCTCGCTGCGCGCCGGGAAGGGCGCGAGTCCGCCGTCCTGCTTGATGGTGTGCAGCCGCTCGCGGCGGCCGGTGAGCACCTTGTGCGGGTAGGCCTGGTGTCCGACGTCCCACACCAGGCGGTCGCGCGGCGTGTCATAGACATAATGCATGGCGATGGTGAGCTCGACCGTACCGAGTCCCGCGGCGAAATGTCCGCCGCGGGTGCTCACGCTCTGGATGAGGAAATCGCGCAGCTCGCGGGCGAGGGCCGGAAGCTTTGACAGGGCCAGGCGCCGCAGGTCCGCCGGGCTCTCGATCGTCTCGAGCAGCGGGTACTTGTGCGGGACGTTGCTCATTGGCCAACAGTGTACACGGGCGCGCTGTGCCGGCCGAAACGGCCGCGTCCGCTCGCTCCACACCGCCGCGCTGTCAGGTGGCGCGATCGATGACGAAGTTGGCGAGCTCGGCGAGCGCTGCGCCGCGCCGCCCGAGCGGGCGCAGCGCCGCGACGCCTGAGTCGCGCAGCTCGCGCGCCCGCGCGCGCGAGGCCGCGAGGCCCGCGGTGCTCGGGTAGGTGGGTTTGCGGTGCGCCGCGTCCGCGCCGGTCGACTTGCCGAGGATCTGCGGATCGCCCTCGACGTCGAGAATGTCGTCCTGGATCTGGAAGGCGAGACCGATCTCGGCGCCAAATTGCTCGAGCGCCGTGCGCTCCGGTCCGCTGTCGACGCCTGCCGCCAGCGCTCCGAGCAGCACGCTGCACTGAATCAGGGCGCCGGTTTTGCGACGGTGCATGTTCTCGATCGCGGCCACGCTGAGCGTGCCCCCGGCGGCGGCCAGATCGACCGCCTGACCGCCGGCCATGCCGCCGGTGCCGGTGGCGCGGGCGAGTAACCGGATCATCTCGAGTCGCACCGGCACGGTTAATGCCGCCATCGGCTCGTTGGCGAGCACCGCGAAGGCGAGCGCCTGCAATGCATCACCGACCAGAATCGCCGTGGCTTCGTCGTAGGCGCGGTGACAGGTGGGGCGGCCGCGGCGCAGGTCGTCATCATCCATCGCCGGCAGGTCATCGTGCACCAGACTGTAGACGTGGATCAGCTCGACCGCTGCCGCCGGCGCATCGAGCGCGGCGAGCGGCGCGCCGAGAGATTCGCCGGTGAGGTAGACGAGCAGCGGCCGCAGCCGCTTGCCGGCTCCGAGGACGCTGTAGCGCATCGCCTCGCGCAAGCGCGCGGTGCCGGGATCGGGAAGCTCCAGCGCGCGCTCGAGCACCGTTTCGATGCGTGCCTGGCAGGCGCCGAGGCGCGCGGCAAAAGCGGCGCCGGAAGCCACACCCCCCGGCGCACCGCCGGTCGCACCGCCTGCGCCGCGCTCGATGGTCGCGCCGCCGCTCACTCCGGTGCCGCGGTGCCGGCAACCGCCTCTGTCGCAGACTCCTCGAACGGCTCGGCAGAGAGGGGTTGCCCGCTGCGCTTCAGCAGAATCTCGACCTTCTGCTGCACGGCCAGGAGGCTCGCCTGGCAATGGCGGGTGAGCGCCACGCCACGCTCGAAGGCCTTCAACGCTTCATCGAGCGGCAGATCGCCGCGCTCGAGGCGCTCGACGAGGTTTTCGAGCTCGGTGAGCGCCTGTTCGAAATCCGGACCTTTGATATCAGCCGACACCGCCGTCTTCCTCGCAGCCATCCGAGAGCGAGTCACGTTACCGGGGGCCGCGGAGCAGGGTCAACGTGCCCAATGTGGGCTCAACGTGCCATTGACGGCTCTCAGTCGCCGGCGATAGAGTCGCCACCTTCATTAGACCAAGTCTAAGTGAGGAGCGTCATGAATCTCAAAGGCAGCAGGACGGAGCAGAACCTCAAGGCCGCGTTTGCGGGTGAGTCGCAGGCGAATCGTCGCTACCTCTACTTCGCTCAGAAGGCTGACGTCGAGGGCTTCAACGACGTTTCCGCGGTGTTTCGCTCGACCGCGGAAGGGGAGACCGGCCATGCGCACGGGCACCTCGAGTATCTCGAGGCCGTAGGAGATCCGGCGACCGGCCTGCCGATCGGCGAGACTCGCCTCAATCTCAAGGCCGCGATTGCCGGTGAGACTCACGAGTACACCGACATGTACCCGGGGATGGCGAAGGCGGCACGCGAGGAAGGATTCGGCGAGATCGCCGACTGGTTCGAGACGCTCGCGAAAGCCGAGCGCTCCCATGCCAACCGCTTCCAGAAGGCGCTGGACGCGATCTGAGTCTTCCCGCATCGCACCGCGACCGCTCGCGCCCGCGCCGTTGCCGGTGCGGGCGTGGATGTGCCCGATGACAGCGCGACGGCGTCGATGAGCTCGCCGCCCGCGCCACCGCCCGCCGGCGCCGCGGGGCGCGAAGGAAGCCTCGAGGCACCGACCCGCCACCCGCTCGAGTGGCGCACGGAGGCCTTCTACGACCCGGCGGCGCTCGAGAAGGAGCTCGAGCGGGTCTTCGACATTTGCCACGGCTGCCGGCGCTGCTTCAGCCTCTGCAACGCCTTCCCAACCCTGTTCGATGCCGTCGATGCGACGGCGAGCGGTGAGGTCGCCGCGGTAGAGAAACCCGTCTTCTGGCAGGTCGTCGACCACTGCTATCTCTGCGACATGTGCTTCATGACCAAGTGCCCGTACGTGCCGCCGCATCCCTGGAACGTCGACTTCCCGCACCTGATGCTGCGTGCCAAGGCGGCACGCGCCCGCTCTGGTGGACTCGGCCTGCGCACGCGGCTGCTCGCGGCGACCGATACCGTCGGCCGCATTGCCGGGATCCCGGTGGTGGCGGAGGCCGTCAACGCCGTCAACGGCACGCGCGTCGGTCGCGTGCTGCTCGAGAAGCTGCTCGGGGTCGACCGCAGCGCGCCGCTGCCCTCTTATCACTCGCGCAGCGCGCGGGCGCGGCTGGCTGGCCTCGGCCATGTCGGCGAAGTGGAAACTGCCGCCGCGGCCGCGAGCGTACGCACGAGCAGCGAGACGCGCGGCCGCATCGCCCTGTTCACCACCTGCTACGGCAATCGCAACGAGCCGACGCTGAATGAGGACCTCGCGGCCGTCTTCACTCACAACGGCATCCCGGTGAGATTGCTCGGCGCCGAGCGCTGTTGCGGTATGCCGCGGCTCGAGCTCGGCGACCTCGAAGAGGTCGCGGCGCTCAAGCAGCACAACATCCCGCAGCTCGCGGCCGCGGTGGCGGCCGGCTATGACATCGTGGCGCCGATTCCTTCCTGTGTGCTCATGTTCAAGCAGGAGCTGCCGCTCATGTATCCGCACGACGAGGACGTACGCGCAGTCGCCGCGCACACCTTCGATCCGTTCGAGTACCTGATGCTGCGCCATGCGGCGGGTCTGCTGCGCACCGACTTCCGCAATGCGCTTGGCAAGGTGAGCTATCACGTCCCCTGCCACCTGCGGGTGCAGAACCTCGGCCTCAAGACCCGTGACCTGCTGAAGCTCGTGCCGGGCACCACGCTCGACACCATCGAGCGCTGCTCGGGGCACGACGGCACCTACGGCGTCAAACGCGCCTTCCGCGCCGCCTCCGTGCGCATCGGCCGCCCGGTGATGCAGCGTGTGCAGGCGGCGCACTGCGATCACTACGCGAGCGACTGCCCGATGGCCGCCCGCCAGATCGAGAGCGGGCTCGAGGGTGGGCAGGCACCCGAGCACCCGCTGCGGCTGCTGCGGCTCGCTTACGGAATCTGACGGCGGCCGCCACCGCGGGCGCAGCGCCGGCACGGAACCTTAAGGATGAACAAACTCGCCGCCGCCGATCTCATGTCGCTCGAGCAGTATGCGCGCGCGCGGCCGGACTTTCGTGCGCGCGTGCTCGCCCACAAGGCCGAGCGGCAACTCGCCGTCGGACCCAACGCCACCTGGTGCTTCGAGGACCGGCTCACCGTGCAGTACCAGGTACAGGAGATGCTGCGTGCCGAGCGCATCTTCGAGCCCGAGGGCATTGCCGCGGAGCTCGCGGCCTACAACCCGCTGATTCCCGACGGCAGCAACTGGAAGGTGACTCTGCTGATCGAGTTCGCGGATGCGCTCGAGCGGGCGCGCGCGCTGTCGCAGCTCAAGGGGATCGAGGACCGCTGCTGGGTGCAGGTCGCCGGCCACGCCAGGGTGTTCGCGATCGCCGACGAGGATCTCGAGCGCGAGAACCAGGAGAAAACCTCGGCGGTGCACTTCCTGCGCTTCGAGCTCGATCCCTCCATGATCGCCGGCCTCGAAAGCGGGGCGGCGCTCGCGCTCGGCATCGATCACGAGCGCTACCGCCATCAGGTGGCCGCGGTTCCGGCGGCGGTGCGCGCGGCACTGCTCGCCGACCTCGGCTAGCACGCCGGCGATATTGCCGCTTACCGCACGCGGCGCCGCGCGCTCAGCGCGCTTACCGCGCGCAGTCAGATGATAAGATCGCGCGCGGCGCGCAACGGGCGCGCGAGCGTTCGCCTCCCGGCAGACCGCATGGAAGATTCACGCAGCGGATGAGCCAGTCATACACCGCCTCAGACATCGAGGTTCTCTCCGGCCTCGAGCCCGTGCGGCGCCGCCCGGGCATGTACACCCACACGCAGCGGCCCAATCATCTCGCGCACGAAGTCATCGACAACAGCGTCGATGAGGCGATCGAAGGCCACTGCAAGGAAATCGACGTTGTGCTCTACAAGGACGGCTCGCTCGAGGTCGCCGATGACGGCCGCGGCATGCCGGTGGACATTCATCCGAAGGAGAAGGTGAGCGGTGCCGAGCTGATCCTCACGCGGCTGCACGCCGGCGGCAAGTTCTCCGATAAGAACTACAAGTTCTCGGGCGGGCTGCACGGGGTGGGCGTCTCGGTGGTGAACGCGCTCTCCAAGCACCTCGAGTGCTGGATCAAGCGCGGCGGCAAGGAATACAACCTGAGCTTCAAGGGCGGCAAGCTCGCCTCCAAGCTCGAAGAGATCGGCACCGTCGGGGCGCGCAACACCGGCACCACCATCCGCTTCTGGCCGGACTCGCAGTTCTTCGACTCCGACAAGTTCTCCGTGCCGCAGCTCAAGCACACCCTGAAGGCGAAGGCGGTGCTGTGCCCGGGGCTGCGGGTGACGTTCCGCAACGAGGCGACGGGCGAGAAGGACGAGTGGTTCTACAGTGGCGATCTCGGCGCCTACCTGCTCGAGGAGCTCGGCCAGACCGAGCGGCTGCCCACCGAGCCGATCACCGCCACCCGCAGCGGCGACGACGATGCGGTCGAGTACGCGCTCTGCTGGGCACCTGAGGCCGAAGCCTCGCTCGGCGAGAGCTACGTCAACCTGATCCCGACCCCGGAGGGCGGCACGCACGTCAACGGGCTGCGCGCCGGCGCGGCGCAGGCGGTGCGCGAGTTCTGCGAGTTCCGCAACCTCACGCCGCGCGGGATCAAGCTCACGCCCGAGGATGTCTGGGACCGGGCCAACTACGTGCTGTCGGTGAAAATCCGCGAGCCGCAGTTCGCCGGCCAGATGAAGGAGCGCCTCGGAAGTCGCGACGCCGCCGCGCTGGTGGAAGGTTTCGTGCGTGACTCGCTGGCGCTGTGGCTCAATCGCCATCCCGACGCCGGCGATCGCATCGCGCAGTTTGCCATCGCCAATGCTCAGGAGCGCGCCCGAGCGGCGCAGCGCGTGGTGCGCAAACGCATGACTTCGGGACCCGCGTTGCCGGGTAAGCTCGCCGACTGCACCAGTCAGGATCCGCGGCGCTCGGAGCTCTTCCTGGTCGAGGGTGACTCGGCCGGGGGCTCCGCCAAGCAGGCACGCGACAAAGACTTCCAGGCGATCCTGCCGCTGCGTGGCAAGATCCTCAACACCTGGGAGCTCGATCCGGGCGAGATCGCCGCCAGCGAGGAGGTGCACAACATCAGCGTTGCGCTCGGCGTCGAGCCGGGCTCGACGGATCTGTCGCAGCTGCGCTATCACAAGGTCTGCATCCTCGCCGACGCCGACTCCGACGGGCAGCACATCGCGACCCTGCTGTGCGCGCTGTTCCTGCGGCACTTCCGCCCGCTGGTGACGCACGGACACGTATACGTGGCGATGCCGCCGCTGTATCGCATCGATTTCGGCAAGCAGGTGCTGTACGCGCTCGATGACTCCGAGCGCGATCAGCTGCTGAAGAAAATCGAGAAGGAAAGCCCGCGTGCCAAGCCCGCGGTGACCCGCTTCAAGGGCCTGGGTGAGATGAATCCCTCGACGCTGCGCGAGACCACGATCGACCCGCGCACCCGCCGCCTGGTGCAGCTCACCATCGACGGCAAGGACCGGACTGATCAGCTGATGGACATGCTGCTCGCCAAGAAGCGCGCTGCCGACCGGCGCGAATGGCTCGAGGAGAAGGGCAACCTCGCGGAAGTGCAGGGATAGCCGTGCCAGAGAACCAGGAACTGAACTTTGAGGGTATCGAGCGCCAGCCGCTCGGCACCTTCACCGAGAAGGCCTACCTCGATTACTCGATGTACGTGATCCTGGATCGAGCGCTGCCGGCCCTCGGCGACGGGTTGAAGCCGGTGCAGCGACGCATCGTTTACGCCATGAGTGAGCTCGGGCTCTCGGCGCTCTCCAAGCACAAGAAGGCTGCGCTGACGGTCGGGGACGTGCTCGGCAAGTTCCACCCGCATGGTGATTCGGCCTGCTACGAAGCCATGGTGCTCATGGCGCAACCCTTCGCCTATCGGTACCCGCTGGTCGACGGCCAGGGCAATTGGGGCTCGCAGGACGACCCCAAGTCCTTCGCCGCCATGCGCTATACCGAGGCCAAGCTCGCCCGCTACGCCGAAGTGCTTCTCAGTGAGCTCTCGGACGGCACGGTTGACTGGGTACCCAACTACGACGGCTCCCGGGAAGAACCGGCGATTCTGCCGGCGCGGCTGCCGAACCTGTTGCTGAACGGCACCTCAGGGATCGCGGTCGGCATGGCGACCGACATTCCGCCGCACAATCTGCGCGAGATGGCCGCCGCCTGCATTCATCTGCTCGAGGAGCCGGAGGCGACGACGGCGGCACTCATGAAGCACGTGAAGGGACCGGACCTGCCGACCGGCGCGGAGATCGTCTCCCCGCGAGCGGATCTCAAGGAGTTCTATGACAAGGGGGTCGGCGCCTTCAAAGCACGTGCCACCTGGGAGATCGAGGAAGGCAACATCGTGGTCACCGCCTTTCCCTACCAGGTGTCCCCGAGCCGCGTGTTACAGCAGATCGACGAGCAGTGGCGCGCCAAGAAGCTGCCGATGATCGAGAGCTACAACGACGAATCGGATCACGAGAATCCCACCCGCCTCGTGATCGTGCCGCGCTCCAACCGCGTCGACCTCACCGAGGTCATGAATCACCTCTTCGCGACCACTGACCTCGAGCGCAACTACCGCGTCAACCTCAACATCATTGCCCTCGACGGCCGGCCGCGGGTGATGAGCCTCAGGGAGATCCTGAGCGAGTGGCTCGAGTTCCGCAGCACCACCGTCACGCGCCGCCTGCAGCATCGCCTCGAGAAGGTGGCCAAGCGGCTGCACATCCTCGATGGTTTGATGATCGCCTTTCTCAACCTCGACGAGGTGATCCGCATCATCCGCCGCGAGGACGAGCCGAAGCCGGTGCTGATCAAGCGCTTCAAGCTCACCGACGAGCAGGCCGAGGAGATCCTCAACACCCGCCTGCGCCACCTGGCGAAGCTCGAAGAGATGAGAATCCGCGACGAGCAGAAGACGCTCGCCGCCGAGCGCGAGGAGCTCGAGGGTCTGCTGAAAAGCAAGGCGAGGCTGAAGAAGCTGATCGCCGCCGAGATCCGCGCGGATGCCGACAAGTTCGGTGACGAGCGGCGCACCCGGATCATCGAGCGCGAGGCGGCGCAGGCGATCGACGAGACCAGCCTCATCCCGAACGAGCCCGTGACCGTGGTGCTGTCTAAGGGTGGCTGGGTGCGCTCCGCCAAGGGCCACGAGGTCGAGCCGGGCGCGCTCTCCTACAAGGGCGGCGATGCCTTCCAGGCGCTCGCGCGTGGACGGAGCCTGCAGCCGGCGGTGTTCATCGACAGCACCGGGCGCACCTACACGCTGCCGGCGCACTCGCTGCCCTCCGCGCGCGGCTATGGCGAGCCGCTCTCCGGGCGGCTCGATCCGCCCGATGGTGCGAAGTTCGCCGGCGTCCTGATCGGCGAGCCCGACGAGCTGTGGCTGCTCGCGAGCGATGCCGGCTACGGCTTCACGGCGCGCCTCAAGGACCTGATCTCCGACCGCCGCGCCGGCAAGACCGTGCTCAGCGTGCCGGAGAATGCCCAGGTACTGCCGCCCGCTCCGGTGCCGGCAGCGGACTCGCTGGTTGCGGTCGTCTCGAGCGAGGGCAAGCTGCTCGCCTTCCCGGTGACCGAGGTGCCGGAGATGCCGCGCGGCAAAGGCAACAAGCTCTACGACATCCCCGGCAAGAAGGCACGTGAGCGCAAGGAGCTGATGACGGCCGTTGCCGTCGTGCCGCCTCAGGCGAGCCTGGTGCTCTATTCCGGTGAGGTGAGCAAGACGCTCGAATGGCGCGATCTGCAGGAGTACCTCGGTCAGCGCGCGCAGCGCGGCGCGGTCCTCAAGCGCGGTTGGCCGCGCAAGATCGAGCGCATGGAAGCACGGCTGCCGGCGGCGGCGGGCTAGACCCGGCGACTCATGCCCATGCCGCGGCTCGCGGTGGCGACGCGACCGGCACCGTGCGAGGCCGTATAGTGCGCCCTTTTGACAGCGCCCGATCCCAAAAGATGAGCCGTCCGCGTCGTATCCTTCCCATAGTGCTGTCGATGCTGCTGCCGGCGGCGCTGGCGGCGCGCGGCGTGAGTCCGTATCTGCCGCTCAACCTCGACCCCGAGCTCGAGCGCGAGGTCGAGCGGGTGATGATTCTCGCCGGCAAACCGGTGATGACCCGGCCAATTGCGGCCGCGGCGGTTCTCGATGCCTTGCCCAAAGCGTGTGCGGTCGATGCGCAACTCTGCGGCCGCGTGCGCCGCGCCCTCAAGCATTACATGGGAGACAGCGGCGTCGAATTCTTGAGCGCCGAGGCGGCGGCAACCCACGGTGCCGATACGGTGATGCCCAACCAGCACGGCCAGACCGAACAGAGCGCGTGGCAGCTCGCCGGAGCCGGTTATCTCCAACCGAGCGATTACCTGCTGGTGAATATCGGCGGCGTCGGCTACGACGGCCGCGAGACTCCGACTGGCTCGGTGCTCAGCCTCGGCTTCGACTGGGCGCAGCTCGATCTCGGTTATCGCGATCACTGGTGGTCGCCGATGACCGACAGCTCGATGCTGATCAGCACCGAAGCGCCGACCATGCCGTCGATCACGCTCTCCAACTACGATCCGCTGACGCCGCTCGGCTGGCAGTACGAGGTGTTCCTCGCGCGCATGTCGTACACCGATAAGATCGAGCTCATCAACGGCGAGCTCACCCGGGGTAATCCGAAGTTCGCCGGTGCGCGCCTCGGGATCGAGCCTCCGGACTGCGGCTGGTCCTTGTCGGCCAACCGCATCATCGTGTTCGGGGGCGGAGCCGCCGGGGGTCAGTCGGTCAAGAACGTGCTGGAGGCGTTCTTCGATCCCACCCGGGCGCAGACCACCGGATTCGGTACCGCAGATGTCATCGGCAAGCAGGAAGCCTCGGTCACCAGCCGCTTCATCTACCCGGGGCGTATCCCGTTCTCGATCTACTTCGAATACGCCGGCAACGACACCGCGGGTGGCAATCGACTGTCCTTCTCCAAGACCGATCTTTCCGTGGGACTCGAGTTTCCGCGGCTCGGGCCCTTCGACCTGACGTACGAGTTCTCCGAGTGGCAGCCGACCTGGTACGTCCACGGCTTCTCCAGCGTGCAGACCGGCTACGGCGATGGCATCACCAACGACCTGCTCAGCATCGGCCACTGGTTCGGTGACCAGCGCGTGTTCGGCAACGCGGCCGGTGGCCAGAGCAATATGGTGCGGCTCGGCTTCGAGCCGCAGTTTGGCGGGCGCCTGGAGGCGACGCTGCGAGCACTGGTCAACCAACCGTTCGAGGGCGTGAGCTATCAGAACGAGTACATGGCCACGCTCATGTACTCGTACCCGTTGAAGGATTACATCGTCGGGTCGGAGGTCGACTCCGGACGCGACGTATTCGGGGCTCGCTATACGCGCGTTGCCGCCTTTCTGCGCTTCGGGGACGCGCTCCGTTCGGGCGACGGGGACGCAGACGACACGGACGTGGCGCCCGCCTATACCCGTCCCGAGCATGCCGAGTTCCACATCGACGCCGGCGTCGCCGCCAGCCGGGTGCTCGCCGACATCACGACCAACCTGCCACGAACCGAGACCGGCACGGGGTACGGTCCGCACTTCAGCATCGGTGCGCGCAACGCGGTGAGCGAGCACCAGGATCTCGGCGCGGCGCTCGACGCGGACGGCGTGCACGGCGTGTCGCTCCTCGGCGCGCGCTTTTTCGATTACCGCTACCGCTTCAATAATCCGTTGGCGCTCAATCTGTTCGTGGGCGCCGCCCGCTATGCCGCCCCGACCCCCGCGTACGGCTTCTATTACGGCGCCGGGCTGCAATGGCGCGACATCCTGCCGGACTGGGATCTCGGCATCGACTATCGCTACGCGCAGAAGGTCGACCGCCTGCGCACCCTGCCGACAGATCCCCAGGGCGGCTTCCGGCCCGACGCCTACTACGATGTTTCGCTCACCACGTTGTACATCTCGCGCAAGTTCTGAGATGCCGGCGCGGCTTCTCACTCCCACGGTCTTTTTCTTCTGTCGCCTCGGCGACATGGTGATGGTGACGCGGCTGCTCAACCTGCTGCATCGTCGCTACGGCCGGCCGTGCCAGGTGATCGGTACCGGCTCGTGGACTGAGACCACCTACGCCGGCAACCCGGACGTTGCGGGTGTGTGGGCATTCCACCGTCATCTGCCATTTCTGTTGGATCGAGCCTGGCGTCCGGTGCGGCGCGCACTGCGCGCCAGCGCTCCCGGCCCCATCTACATCTGCGAGCGCCACTACCGGCAGCTGCCGCGCATCCGCCGCATGCTGCTGCTCGCGCGTGTCGATCCCCGGCGTTGTGTGTTTGTCAGCGATCGGCCGGTCAAGGGCCCGGTCAGCGAGACCGAGCACCTGGTCGACCGGCTGGTGAAGCTCGGTGCGCGGCTGCCGCCGAGCCTCGCGGCCGAGGACTATCCGCCACCTGCGCCGGCGGCGCTCGACGGGCCGCGCCTGTACGTGCTCGAGCACGAGCGCGCGGAACGCGATGTCTGGCTCGCCTCGCACGGCTTTCTCGGGCGCGAGTTGATCGTGATCCAACCCGGCAATCACCGCACCATGGGGCCACGGCGGGCGCGCTGGCGGCGGCTGAACACCGACGACAAGTGGTGGCCGCCCGAGCGCTGGGCGCAGCTGCTGCAGCGGATTCACCAGGAACGGCCGCAGGCGCTGCTGTTGCTGCGCGGTTCTCGCGAAGAAGTGCCGATGCTGGATGAGGTCCGCGCGTTGACCGCGCTCACCTGCGCCGTCGTCGTCGGCACGACGCTGCGAGAGCTGTACGCCTTTTGTGAGGCGGCGGCCAGCATGATCTCGGTCGACAGCGGTCCGGCACACGCGGCGGCGGCGCTCAGCGTGCCGTTGGTGGTCCTCTACGGCGCCGAGTCGCCCCTTTACTGGTTGCCGCGCAGTCCCGCGGGCTCGCCGGTCATCGGCGTCGGCGGCCCGCCGATGTCACGGCGTGTCGATCAGCTGTCGGTCGAGCAGGTCTTCGAGGCCTGGCGGAGCCTGTGCCACCCGCAACGCGCCTGAGCTTCGGCTCAGCGCTCCGAGCGCAGCACGACCTGCTCGGGCTCGTGGACGAAGTAGCCCTGGATGTACTGCACGCCCGCCTGCCACAGCACCGCCATGGTGTTGGCATCCTCGACACGCTCACCGATCGTCTGAATCTTGCGCCGCCGCGCCGCCTCGACCAGCGAGCGCACCTGCAGCTGCAGCTGCGGATCGGCCGCCAGCCCCTGGATGAGCGTGCCGTCGATCTTGACGAAGTCGAGCGGCACCGACTCGAGCAACCCCATGCTGTTGCGTCCCGAGCCGAATCTCTCCAGGGCGAAGCGGAAATGCCGCTGGCGCAGTGCGCTCGCGAGCGCGGTCACCTGCGGCGTGTAGCTGGCGGCGGTCTCTTCGGTAATCTCGAAGCACAGGCGCTGCGGCTCCGCCCGGCTCGAGCTCAAGTGATTGTCGAGCCACTCGGCGAAGCTACCGTCGCGCGCGGTCTCCCGCGAGAGCCGCACGAACAGGCACGCCGGTTTCTTCTGCGCGGCAAACGACAGCGACGCCCCCACCACCCAACGGTCGATGTTGCGCAGCAGGTCGTTGCGCTCGGCGGCGGCCATGAACTCCGAGGGCAGCACCTCGCGGCCCTGGGTATCCATCATGCGCACCAGTACGTCGAACATCCCGGGATCGTCGCCGCCGAGGCTGGCGATCGGCTGCTGTACCAGGCGGAAGCGATTCTCCATCAGCGCGGCCTTGATGTGCTTCACCCACACCTTGTCGTAGGCCATCACGCGGCTGTCGTTGTCGGCGCGGTCGGAGACGATGCTCTGGTTGCCACCGCGCGCTGCCCCGCGCCGCATGCACTCCTGCGCGTCGGCGATCAGGGCATCGAGCTGCGAATCCTTCGGCGATGCCACCGACAGGCCGATGGTGCAGGTGACCGAGACCGACTTGTCGCGAAGGCGCATCACGTGCGCGCGCAAGCGTGCCAGCAGCCGCTCGCACCAGGCATTGATGTCGTTTTCGTTGCCGCGCTCGAGCAGCGCCAGGAAGCGCACGCCGCCGAACCGACCGACCAGCTCCTTCGGATGCAGCGTCTCCTTGAGCAACCGTCCGACCTCGAGCAGCACCTCCTCGCTCGCGGTGGCGCCGACGGTCTGCTCGAGCGCCGCGAACTTATCCACCTTGAGGAGCGCCAGGCAGCGCATGCCGCCGGCCGCAGGCTTCGCCAGCCGCCGACCGATCGCCTCGAGCAACTCGGGGCGGAGCAGCAGCCCGCCGGCGGCCTCGAGGCGCGGCGGTGCCGCAGCCTTCTCGACCACTTCGCGCGGTCGTGACGGCACGACCAGTCGCACGCACGCCTCACCCTCATGCTGTCCGAGGGCCAGTGTCATCTCGATCGGCACCACCGTGTCGTCGGCGAGCAGCGCGTTGGCGCGCAGTGCGTGATCGCTCCAGCGACCCTGCAGGCAGGCGGCGAGTGCGCCGCGCAGCGCGGCGTGGGTCGACTCCTCGAACAGATCCATCACCGGCTGACCGGCGACTCCTTCCTCGACGCCGAACAGCTCCAGCCACGCCGGGTTGGCGTCGACCACGATGCCTTCCTGCACCTGGATGATGGCGTCGTTCGAGCGTTGCAGCACGGTCTCGAGCTGACTGCGCGCATCGTGTGCCGACTTGGCGGTGGCATCGAGCGCCCGCTGGGTGCGAGATGCGCGCAGCTCGCGCAGCACCACCGCCTGCAGCCGCTCGGGACTCTCGAACGTCACGACGTCGCGCGCGCCGTGCGCCATCGCGGCGGCGATCTGTGCCTCATCGACCTGCGTGGCGAGTACCAGCACCGGTACCGTCGGCGCGATCCGATCGCGCGTACGCGTGACCGCCTGCAGATCCTCGCTGGTGGTGTCGACGTGAATCAGCAGCTCGGGATTGAGCTGCGTCAGTGCGTCCGCCAGGTCACGCAGCGCCGGTATCCAGGTGCAGTGCGCCGGCTGACCCGCCCGACGCAACACGCTGTTGACGGCCTCGACTGCGTCGCGGGTCGCACTGTGCACGATGAGTGGAACCGCGTTCTGCTCCGTCATAACGCCCCCACCAGGTACGCGAATGATTCTAGCACCGCAAAGCCGCGGCACCGCGTGAGACGTCTCGCAACTGCTGGCATCGACGACGGCGAAGCCGCTATCATACGCGGCTCTTTTGGCGGCTGCGGCGGCGCCGCAGCCGAAAGCGCGGGAAGGCAATGGCCAGCTATACCACCAGCGAGATCCGTGGCGGTTTGAAGGTGCTGCTCGACGGTGATCCCTACACCGTGATCGAGAACGAGTTCGTCAAGCCGGGCAAGGGCCAGGCGTTCAACCGCATCAAGGTACGCAACCTGAAGACCGGGCGCACCATCGAGCGCACCTTCAAGTCCGGCGATTCGCTCGAGGCCGCCGACGTAGTCGACACCGACATGCAGTACCTCTACCAGGACGGAGATTTCTGGCACTTCATGGTGCCGGAGAGCTTCGAGCAGTACACCGCCGGCAAGTCTGCGTTGGGCGAGAACGCGCAGTGGCTCAAGGACGGCGTGGTGTGCATCGTGACGCTGTGGAACAACGTGCCGCTGGCGGTGACGCCGCCGCCGCACATCGAGCTCAAGGTGACCGAGACGGATCCCGGGCTGCGCGGCGACACGGCCACGGGCGGCCAGAAGCCGGCGAAGCTCGAGACCGGCGCGGTGGTGCGGGTGCCGTTGTTCATCAACGAGGGTGACGTGATCCGCATCGACACTCGCACCGGCCAGTACATCTCGCGCGGCAAACAATAGCCGCGCGCTCAGCGCTCAGCGGGAGACACTGCCGGGGGACGCCGAGCCGGGCGAGGCACGCAGCGCCTGACGCGTCTGCCGCCAGCCGTCCACCGCATAGATCGCCAGCCCCAGCCACAGCAGCGCGAAGCCTGCGACCATCGCCGGCCCGAAGCTCTCGTGGTAGAGCAGCACGCCACACACGAGCTGCAGACTCGGGGCGATGTACTGCAGCACCCCCACCGTCGAGTACGGCAGTGCGCGCGCGCCGTAGGCAAAGAGTGCCAGCGGCACCGCCGTCACCAGGCCGCTGCCGACCAGCAGCGCATCGACCGCGGCACCCGAGTGCCCGAGCGCACCGCTGCCCGCGGCCTCACACCACAGCAGATAGCCGACCGCCAGCGGCGCGAGCAGCAGCGTCTCGGTCGCGAGTCCCGGCAGGGCATCGACGCTGATCACCTTGCGCAGGAAGCCGTAGAGCGAAAAGCTGAGCGCGAGCGTGCCGGCAATCCACAGCGGGCGGCCGGCGAGCAGCGCCAGGTAGAGCACGGCCAGTGCCGCCAGCGTCACCGCCGTCCATTGCGCGCGGTTCAGCCGCTCGCGCAGCACCAGCACGCCGAGCAGCACGTTCACCAGCGGGTTGATGTAGTAGCCGAGGCTGGTGTCGACGATGTGCGCGTGAGTCACGCTCCAGACGTACACCAGCCAGTTGCAGCTGATCAGGCAGGCAGTGAGCATCAGCCGCGCGAGCAGCGCCGGCCGGGCGAGTGTCAGGGTGAGACGGCCGAGCTCGCCCCGCAGCAGCATCCAGCCGAGCAGGAACACGCACGACCAGCTGACGCGTTGGGCGATCACCTGCAACGCCGGCACGCCGCTCAGCGGGTGCAGGTAGATCGGGAACAGTCCCCAGAGGCTGAAGGCCGCGGCCGCGGCCGCGAGCCCGCGGGGCGAGAGCCGTGCGCTCATTCTTTCTTCAGCGGTTCAGGCTGGCGCTGCTGGTGACGAATACGCGCGCCAGGCCCTCGAGGCCGCGGGCGTCGGCGTCGTCGAAGCGTGCGGCCCGCGCGCTGTCGATATCGAGCACACCGAGCAGCGCATTGGCCGCACCGAGCAGCGGCACCACGATCTCCGAGCGCGAGGCCGAGTCGCAGGCGATGTGCCCCGGGAACTTCTGCACGTCCGGGACCACCAGCGTGCGCCGCTGTACCGCCGCGGCACCGCACACCCCCTGACCGAGCGCGATGCGCACGCATGCCGGCTTGCCCTGAAAGGGGCCGAGCAGCAGCTCGCCGCCGCGCAGGAAGTAGAAGCCGGCCCAGCTCACCTCCGGCAGGGTGGTGAAGATCACGGCGGCGGTATTGGCGGCGTTGGCGATCAGGTCGCTCTCGCCGGCGAGCAATGCGCCGAGGTCATGGGCAAGGCTGGAATAGTCCGCGGGCTTGTCGCGAAATTCGTAGTGCTTGGCCGTGTAACTCATCGCCGTGCGTGTCGGGTCACCGTCCGGAGTTGCAATCTTCGTACATCTCGCTTGCGCCTGCCAGGAACTGATCGACACGGCGGGGCGCTGCACGCGGCCGCGAGCGCGCGAGGTACGGCGCTGCTGCGCCCGCCGCCTTCAGGCACGCGCCGTGGGGAACGACAGCACATCCTCGATCCGCTGCGCACCGCTCGCCAGCATCAGCGTGCGGTCGAAGCCGAGCGCCACGCCGGCGCAGTCGGGCAGTCCGGCGGCGAGGGCGGCCAGCAGCCACTCGTCGGGCGGTGCGACCGGGAGTCCGCGGCGCCGCCGCTCGGCATTGTCGCGCTCGAAACGTGCCCGCTGCTCGCGCTCGCAGGTCAGCTCGCGAAAGCCGTTCGCGAGCTCGACTCCCTCGCAGTAGAGCTCGAAGCGCTCGGCCACGCGCGCATCCGCCGGGTCGAGCCGCGCCAGCGCCGCCTGCGAGGCGGGGTAGCTGTGGACGAAGGTGAGCGCCTGGCGTCCAAGACGGGGACCCACCTTGGTGCCCATCAGGAGCTCGAGCGACTCGTCGCGCGCCGCATCGCCGGCGGCGGACGCCGGCGCACGGTAGCCGAGCGCCCGCACCGCCGCCGCGAGTGCCGCATCGCTCGCTGCCAGCGGGTCGATACCGAGCTCGCGCTCGAATGCCTCGCGGTAGCTGAGCCGCTCTGCGGCGCGCGCCGTGGGCGCCTCCGCCAGCAGCACCCTCACCAACGCCTCGACCTCGTCCATGAGGAAACGGAGCGGCACCCCAAGGCGATACCACTCGATCAGCGTGAACTCGGGGTTGTGCAGCGCGCCCGACTCGAGGCCGCGCACCACGTGGCAGATCTGGTAGATGTCGCCGCTGCCGGCGGCCAGCAGCCGCTTCATCGCGTACTCGGGCGAGGTGTGAAGAAACAGCGGCGACGCGCTGCCGTCGAGCTGCACGCGAGCGCAGTGCAGGTGCAGGTCGCTCACCGGGGCATTCACCAGCGCCGGCGTATCCACCTCGAGCACCCCGCGCGCGGCAAAGAATTCGCGGGTGCGGGCGAGCAGCGCGGCGCGCTGGCGCAGCCGTTGCTGCGAGGCGCTCGGGCGCCAGTCCTGGCCGCTGCCGCTCACGTGAGCCGCGCCAGCGGCTCGCCGACCCGCACCACGCTGCCCGGTACGAGCGAGCCGAGCCACTCGGCGCGTCCGGGCGGCAACAGCAGGATGACGGTCGAGCCCATGTTGAAGCGGCCCATCTCGGCGCCGGCGGCCAGTGTCAGGCTCGCGCGGCTACCCTCGAGCGGCAGCTCGCTGCGGCGCCGGAGCGGACGCGGCGTAATCTCCCCGTGCCAGACGGTGGCGAGACTGCCCACGAACAACGCCCCGATCAAGATGACGGCGCAGCTGAGCTCGCCCGCCCCGAGCACGCACACCACGCGCTCGTTGCGGGCAAAGAGTCCCGGCACGGCCGCGGCAGTGGTGGCGTTGACGCTGAAGAGCTGCCCCGGCACGTACCAGGCCGCCCGCAAGGTCGCCGCCAGTGGCATGTGCACGCGATGGTAGTCGGCGGGCGCCAGATACAAGGTGGCGAAGGCACCGCCGCGGAAAATCGCGGCCCAGGCCGCATCTGCCGCGAGTAACGCTTCGAGCGTGTAGGCATGACCTTTTGCCTGCGGCAGCCACGAGCCATCGAGGGTTCCGAGCTGGCTCACGCAGCCATCGACCGGCGAGAGCAACGCCGACGGATCACTCGCCGGCGTACGCGCACCGGCGCGCAGCGCGCGGGTGAAGAAGGCGTTGAAGCTCGCGTAACCGCGCGGATCGGGCTGCTCGGCCTCGCTCATCCGCGGGTGGAAGCGGGCGACGAAGCTGTGAATGAGCGCATTCTTCAGCCAGCGTATGCGGCTGCGCGCGAGGTGATACACGAGCCGCGACAGCGTGTGCTGCGGCAGCAGGTACTGCAGCGCGACGAACGCTCGCGCCGTGAGGCGCTCATCGGCCGGGTCGCTCATGTCGCCGGGCGCACGCCGCCGCGCTCGAGATAGGGCGCGGCGCGGCCGAGGTCGGCGGCGAATGCCGCCACATCGAACGGCGGAGTGAAGATCGCCGCGATGCGCGCCGCATCGTCGGTGAGGAAGACCACCGCCGAGTGATCCATGGTGTAGTCGCCGCCCGGGAGCTCGACGCGGCTCACGGCCACGCCGAAGTCGGCGGCGATCGCGGTGATCGCCTGCGCCGAGCCGGTCAACCCCTCGAACGAGGGATCGAAGGCACGCACGTATGCGCCGAGCACCGGCGGGGTGTCACGCTGAGGATCGACGCTGACGAACAGCACGCGCAGCCCGGGAAGTACGGCGCGCTTGCGAACCTGTGCGAGTTTCAGCAATGTCGTCGGACATACGTCCGGGCAGTGAGTGAAGCCGAAGAACACCAGTGCCGGCGCCGCGGCCAGCTCGCGCCGCGTGAAGGCGCGGCCGTGGGTGTCGGTGAGGGTGAAGGGCGGCAGCACCTTCGGCTGCGGCAGCCAGGTGCCGCTTGCCAGCCGCGGGGCGGCGCTGTCAAGTTGATGCGCCACGAAGAAGCCGGCGAGCGCCGCGGCGACGGCGGCGACGGCCAGGAGCCAGCGGGCGCGCAGCGAAGTCATGCCGGAATTATTTCACAGGGGTCCTCGTAGCGGGCGCGCTCGCGCTCGCCGCGCGCCGACGCCCACCGTCACGGTGGCGCAGCTCATCGCGCGCGCCGCGGCGCGGCTCGAGCGCGCCGGTGTGTTCTTCGGCCACGGCACCGACAACGCCCGCGATGAGGCGGCAGTGCTGGTGCTGCACGCGGCGGGGTTGTCGTGGCGGCAAGCCACTTCGCTCGGGCGCCGCCGCGTCGGCCGCGCGGCGCAGCGGCGCCTGCAGCAGCTGCTTCAGCGCCGCATCCACGAGCGCATCCCCGCCGCCTATCTCACCGGAGTCGCCTGGTTTGCCGGCCTGTCGCTCAAGGTCGATGCGCGCGTGCTGATCCCGCGCTCGCCGCTCGCCGAGATCATCGAGCGGCGTTTCGCTCCCTGGGTCGAGGCCGCGCGGGTGCGGCGCGTGCTCGACATCGGTACCGGCTCCGGCTGTATCGCCATCGCCTGTGCCCGGTATCTGCCGGCGGCGCGTATCGATGCGATCGACGTCAGCGAGGCGGCGCTCGAGGTGGCACGTGTCAACGTCCGCCGCCATCGCCTCGGCGCGCGCGTGCGGTTGCGGAAGTCCGACCACTTCGACGCGCTGGTGCACGCAACCTACGATATCATCGTGGCAAATCCGCCTTACGTGGGCAGCGCGGAGCTCGAGCGTCTTCCGGCGGAATACCGCCACGAGCCGCGCGTGGCGCTGGCGGCAGGTCGGGCGGGGCTCGACTCGGTGCGCGTCATCGTGCGAGAGGCCGCACGGCACCTGCGGGCACGCGGGCTGCTCATCGTCGAGGTGGGCAACAGCGAGCGCGCAGTGCGTCGCGAATGGCCGCGGCTGCCTTTCGTGTGGCTGCAATTCGCGCGCGGCGGGGGCGGGGTGTTTGTGCTGACACGCGAGCAACTGCTGGCGTCTCGCCGACCAGGGGGCTGATCCCTACCGCATCGTCATGTCGGGCAATACCATCGGCAAGCTGTTCTCGGTGACCACCTTCGGCGAGAGCCATGGGCCGGCGATGGGTTGCATCGTCGACGGCTGCCCGCCGGGTCTGCCGCTGACCGAGGCGGATCTGCAGCAGGACGTGGACCGCCGCCGCAGCGGCACCTCGCACTTCGTCAGCCAGCGCCGTGAAGCCGACCAGGTGCGAATTCTCTCGGGGGTGTTCGAGGGACGCACGACCGGCACGCCGATCGGCATCCTGATCGAGAACACCGACGCGCGCTCGCGCGATTACGAGAAGATCCGCGATCGCTTCCGCCCCGGCCATGCCGACTACACCTATCAACAGAAATACGGCGTGCGCGACTACCGCGGCGGCGGCCGCGCCTCGGCGCGCGAGACGGTGATGCGCACCGCCGCCGGCGCGATCGCGCGCCGCTACCTCGCCGCGCGCCTCGGGGTGCGCATCTACGGCTACCTGAGCCAGGTCGGTCCGCTGCTGCTGACGGCGGTGGATCCGGCGTTCGCCTACCAGAACCCATTCTTCTGTCCCGACCCGCAACGGGTGGCCGAGATCGAAGAGCTGATCTGGAAGATCCGTGGCGAGGGTGATTCGATCGGCGCGCGCGTGAGCGTGGTCGCGAGCGGCGTGCCGCCGGGCCTCGGCGAGCCGGTATTCGACCGCCTGGACGCCGACATCGCCCATGCGCTGATGAGCATCAACGCGGTCAAGGCGGTCGAGATCGGCGCCGGGGTCGAGGCCGGACGGCAGCGCGGTAGCGAGCACCGCGATGCGCTGACGCCGACCGGCTTCCGCAGCAATCATGCCGGCGGTGTGCTCGGCGGCATCTCGACCGGTCAGGATGTGGTGGCGCACCTCACCCTGAAGCCCACCTCCAGCATCCAGCTGCCCGCCGACACCATCGACGTTGCCGGCAACCCCGTCGAGATCGTGACCACCGGCCGCCACGACCCGTGTGTCGGCCTGCGGGCGACGCCGATCGCCGAGGCGATGCTCGCCATCGTGCTGATGGACCATTACCTGCGCCATCGCGGGCAGAACGCCGACGTGAAATCATCGACACCGGACATCTGCGCGCCGCGCAGCTGAGGGCGAGGCGCCCGCGGCGTGGGACGCGTCCGCGCTGAAGCGGGCAATCAGGGCACGAAATCAGCGAAACTGCGCGCGGCGTCACGCTTGGCGCGCGGCTCACCCCGCCGGCGAGCCCACGGCGGCTACTGAGGCAGCGAACCGCGACACAGTTTGTGGGGTAAGAATCCGTGAAGATCTGCCCCCGGATGGGGGACTTAACTTATGGA
>Ga0187783_10000805_pt1 | contig 23071 bp, 17 predicted proteins | sample 1015_SJ02_MP02_2_FD_132471 | JGI IMG/M metagenome (GOLD analysis project Ga0187783, IMG submission 132471) | Tropical peat soil microbial communities from peatlands in Department of Meta, Colombia - 1015_SJ02_MP02_20_MG | ecosystem: Environmental > Terrestrial > Soil > Wetlands > Peat | place...
CGTTCGGTTTCCAGGCGATTGGTGCATTGGCAGGTACCGGCGTTGGCTGCCTGGTCCTGATTCTGGTCCCAAATCTGTCGGCTTGGCGTTGGATGTACGCAACTGCGCTCATTCCAGCGCTCGCCGTGACCATTGGTCGATTCTTCGTCGTCGAAAGCGCCAATTGGCTTGCCGTTCGCGGCCATCACGAAAAAGCAGAGCAGTCGGTAGCCAAACTTCTCATTCGCACACCACAGTATCCGACGAACTTCAGGGTTCGCCGTCCCGACGCCAACGCAAACGGGGAGTCACGAAGTCAAGCGTCTTTTTGGTCGTTGTTCAACGATCGCAACCGCCGTGCTACGATCTTTGCGTCGGTTCCGTGGTTCCTGCAGGATCTTGGCACCTATGGAATCGGCATCTTCACACCGGTGATTCTTGCCGCCGCGCTTGGTGGCGGCTCCGACCATGTTCGCAGCTTGAGCGATCTGATCTCTGACAGCATACTCGCTGCCAAAGGCGCCGCCCTAATCGACGTGCTGTTGATCGTCGGCATCGTTTTCGCGGTTTTGCTTGCCGACAAGTACGGGCGGATCAAGCTGCAAATCTTCGGCTTCATTGGCTGTGCGGTCGGCCTGCTGTTGGCGTCTCTATCCATCGACTTCACTGGCGGAGCCAAGATCGCGGTCATATCCGCAGGCTTTATGGTGTTCAATTTCATGACCAACCTCGGTCCCAACGCACAGACCTACTTGCTTGCCGGGGAGGTGTTTCCGACCGAGGTGCGGGGCATGGGTGCCGGGTTTGCCGCTGCCTTTGCCAAGATCGGTGCGGTTGCCACCGCCTTTCTGTTTCCCATCCTGCTTGATACAATCGGCACGCGCGCGTTGCTGTACTGCCTGATAGTCACTTCGATCCTGGGCGCGGTTGTCACCTGGTTCTACCGGATCGAGACAAACGGCGTGAACTTGGACGAGATTGGGAAAGTCGATCAATAGGTCGTTGCTGAGGTATCGGGATGGTTCCGTCCTATCATTATGCCCGGCCTGACTGGTCGCGGGGGCTGAGTGCGGTATTGATCGCTATCGGGCTGCTGCTCGTGGTACCTGCGACACCGGCGTCGACCGGCGAAAATGTGACGCTGAGCGAAACCGGTTCAACCTTGCTCTACCCGTTGTTCAAGCTTTGGATCTCCGACTACGCGCGCGTCGCAACAAACGTCTCGCTCACCGCCGCAGCGACCGGGTCAGGCGCCGGAATCGAGGCCGTGATTGCCGGCAACGCGCGGATCGGCGCATCCGATGCTTATATGTCCGACGAAGAGGCGCAAAAGAACCGCGGCATCCTTAACATCGCGGTTGCCATTTCGGCGCAGACCATCAATTACAACGTCCCTGGACTTAACGAGGCGAACCTCAAGCTCGATGGGCCAACGCTCGCCGGCATCTATTCGGGCAAGATCACAATTTGGGACGCGCCGGCGATTGCCGCGATGAACCCAGGCGTGCAGCTGCCACACCAGCCGATCGTTCCGATCCGGCGCGCCGACGCTTCCGGTGACACCTTCATCTTCACCCAGTTTCTCGCCTTTTCGATGCAAAGCTGGGGAGACAAGATCGGCTACGGCACCAGCGTCGCTTGGCCGAATGTCGCCGGCGAAAAGACCGCCAAGGGCAACGAAGACATGGTGCAAGCGCTTGGCGCGACACCCTATTCGGTTGGTTATGTCGGCGTCAGCTTCCGCGACGCGGTCGGCAAAGTCGGGATCGGGTCGGCGCTGCTCAAGAACGAGAATGGAAAATTCCTGCAGCCTACGGCCGAAACCATCAGCAGGGGTGCGTCTGAACTCGATCCTCGCACACCTCCGGACCAGCGGCTTACCCTGGTTTTCGCACCCGGCGATCGATCGTACCCGCTGATCAACTACGAATATCTAGTGGTTTCAACCAGGCAATCGGATCCTGAAACCGCGGGCGCACTTCGCCAGTTTTTGCTCTGGGCAATATCGTCCGACGGAGGCAACGGGCTAAAATATTTGGATTCTGTCGGCTTCATCCCCCTGCCGAATTTCGTCCGTGCGCTTAGCGAAAAGCAGATCGATCTAATTAAATAGCAGAATTTGCTCCCTCGCTGCGGAGCGCATGTTGATCGAGCGGAGTTTGCGACGTGGGAGCCTCAACTGTCACCTTCGAGTTTTAGGATCGGACCAAGCATCCTGACTCTCTTTCAAGCCGTCGTCACTCGGTCGTTGATGCGGCAGAAAGCCAATCTTGCCGCAGCAGCGCCATAAGAATGAGATCAATTCGGCTTTCGTCGGGGAGCTGATAGGCGCTGCGCAATAGACCTTCTTCGACGAAGCCGTGTGACAAATATACGTGCCGCGCTCGCGCGTTGTCGGCGAGCACGTCAAGCCAAATGCGGTGGGCGCCTGTTTGCGTAAACACCCAACCTATGACCATGTTCAAGAACCTGCGCCCGATGCCTTGCCCCGGGGCCGCTACCGCGATCCGCTTGAGGCACACGTTGCCATGGGCATCGTCGAGGTCGCGGATAATCGCAAAGCCTGCGCGCTCCCCGGCTTCATTGAGCCCAAGGAGATAGACGTGGTCGGTCGTTGCAAGTTTCGATCGATGCTCTGCATCTGACCAACGTCCGACCATTCTGTCAAATCCGGGTGCACGCTCCGTCGCCATGATAAACGGAATATCGGCGAGCTGTGCCAGCCGTAAGCCAAATGAGTTCCCGACCATCCTTGCCACCGACTGGAAGAACAAGCCAACACTTCAGCGGAGCGAGGATGCAGACGCGCGGCGCCCATGGCAAGATCGCATGATCGACTGCCGGTTTACGCAGCGCTAAGTCCGTAAGTGCCAGAAGGTGAGGTCGCGGTCTTATTGCTAGCAGGAAGATCAGACCGCCAACCGCTCGACACCGCTGTAAATCCGTACCGCATGAGGAGACCCTTCCGCGCATCGGCAACCGTGCTTGGGTGGCTTTTTCTTGGCGCACTGTTGAACTGAAAAAGAGCTTGCTTATTACCACGATTGTTTATTTTCCGGACGTTACACAACCGGCTCTGCTACTGCTGGTGGCGAGGGTGTTGTTTAGAGCAGACCGGCACAGTAGCCTGCTCAGATGGAGAGGTCGAACCGAGGGCTTGAGTTTGCGATTGAGGTGTTCGTGCGCGGGCACAGCACCGGCAGGAGCAGCACCTTTCCTTACGAAGTCAGTCGCGTCGGCCCATTGTGGTTGATGCGGGATGCTCCGCGCAAGAATCCTCGCAATTACCGCAAGGAGGAGTGGATAGCCCATGATGTCGACCCCATGGAGGTGGATGCGATCGCGCGACAGCACACGCGAGGACGCTTCTTTGTATGCGCCATGATCGCTGAAGGCGAGCCGAACGAGTCGACACGAACTGCATACAAGGCTCTCGGTTATCGGCTGCTTGCGACCGAAGGTTTCTTCGTGCAGCGGATGAAAAGGATTCCAAGGCCGCCATCTCCCGTTTCGATCGAACGCCTGCGCACGCCTGATTTAGCCGCGCGGTTGGGGAAGATCACTCGCACTCGCCCGATCTCAAATAGTTTGCTTGGAGACGACGCACCGTTCCGTCAGTACGTGGCACTTGATGGAGAACACATTGTTGGGCGCGTGCGCAGCGTGGATGCCGTGGGAGCTACCTGGTGCGCAGACATGTATGTTCGCCCTTCACACCGGCGTCGCGGCATCGGCCGAGCGCTGCTTTCAAAAATGCTGCGAGACGACCGGGCCCGTGGCGCGAAGTGCTCGGTGCTGGCCGCGAGTCACACAGGGGCGCTCCTGTATCCTCGTGTAGGTTATGAGCGGATTGGGACGCTGTTCATGTTTGCAACAAGAAGGGAAGGGGTGTCTTAGGCGACCAGCGCGCAGCAAATGCAGTCGATAAAGCGTCCTCCAGACGAGAGCGGGGGGAAGTGTACAGCATGCGGTGGCCGCCTGTTCCGCTCCAGATCAAAAGTGCTGGATAGTCCGGCCTAGGCTTAGGTCCGCAGGACCGCCGATCACGTCGGTTTCGTCGCGGCCGAGACCACGATAGGCTCGCTCGAACGAGCACGGCAATCGTGGTTATGGGTCGGGACGTTGCCCGCGACGTCCTGACAACCGGGCTCGTTCGATAGCGAGAAAGTGTCATGGAACGGGCATTTCTTTGTGGACTGAGTGCTTGCCTGCTACTTGGTGGTTTGTTTCTCGCCCTGGTGGGTGATCCAGCAATGCTGCGATGGGGTTCGACGGTTATTGGACTGCTCGGCGTGTCGGCAAGCGCCTTCACCATTAGAGTGGCTCGGCGAAGTCCACCCAGCTCGTCGTGGTTGACCGCGATTGTTGCTTGGGTACTCGGCTATTTCGCCGCGGGCTTTCTTTTTGCGCCTCTGATCATTCTGATGTTCGCGCTTGGTTTTGCCCATTCAAACTAACTTAAGTCCCCTTGCCCTGCCCATTCCGGCTTGCACGCAGCCCGAACTTTCAATAAAGGCCGGCTGTACCGCCGAGGCGCCTTCGGCTCGGCGCTAATTGGGCCATACGAAGAGCATGGTTCTATATCTTGGCATCGAGATTGACCATGCCATCGAGATCACAGAGAAAATCGAGGTCTGAAGTACCTCGGCAGAGCCGCCGCGAAATGCAAATTCGAGGTTTCCAAATTCGCTGTGCAGACATCCAGGTCACATCGCGCTAACGTTGCGTCCCTCAGCAAAGTCGGCGCCACTACTGAATCCATAGCGCTCGCTGCACGGCCTCGGTCAAATTTCCCGCGACTTGGTGCCTTGGCGCTTTTTGGACCCCGGTCAGCCGAGCGCGCAGAGTGTCTCGCAATTGCCGGCGTCCAACAACTGCACAAGAGATGACATCACGCTCAGTCAGGAAAGGCGGCGATGCTGGCCGCCACATCGATCATCGAGCGTTGATCGTTGGTGATAAAACCGCTATCCGGCCGGTCAAGGTCAAAGATCAGAAGGATGACCGCGCAGACGAGAAGCCCGACAGTATAGAGTGGCAGTCGACTGCGCTTTGGATCGAGACCGCTCGCATAGCCTGCAAATCCACCGGCGATCGCGGCGATGCCGAAAAGACCCAACAGCACAATGTTTGGTACTCGGTTGCGAAATGCCGCCAAACGCGTTTCCTGGTTATTGATCATCTCATTGAGCGTCTGTATAAAAAGCCCGGTGGGTACCATGCTATTGTCCTTTACGACCATAGCCTTGGCCTGTTGCCATAACGCCTCTTGAATTGCATTCGAACGATCAACAGCAGTCATCACCTCCGCCAGTGAGTGGCCACTTTGGACGATATCAACCCGAATTTGCGCGTATTCCTTGAGTAACTTCAAACTCTCTGTCCGATGCGGTTCTGGTAACAGGCGGGCGCGCAGCGCTGTCGTGCCTATTGCGTTGGCTTCATTCAGTACGGCAACACGCCGGCTTTCAAAACGCGACAGGGCCATCGCAAAGGTAAAGCCAATTATCAGGGCCAGTAATCCGAGCGTGGCGCTCTCCAAGGTGGAGACATTTCCGGCTGCTCGGCCGCCGCCGCGCGCACCTAATCGCCATCCAATTTCACTGAAGCCTAGGATTACGATCAAGCCAACCAGAAAAATCGTCCCAAGCGAATAGGCATACAAATCGGTCATGAGCAATACCTCGGCGCATCTACTTTTCTTTATCAATGCTGTACTCGCGACGCCATCACGAGAACAGAGCGCAGCGGATTGAATTTTCTCGACAAGTTCCCTGCGCAATTCAGTTCCCTTGTTCGCTCCGCGGTCACTGGCCGAAACGCTCAACGCGAGCAAATTTGGTCCGCCCCATCCTCCGATACCTGGCGTGCCGTCGCATCTCGAGCGGGGGCACAGGCGACGTGCGCCGAGCATACGGGTCCGGTCCGGGCGGAGCCAAGTACCGCTCGACACGGCTCCAGACAAGCCTGAGACCTTCGTCCTGGTTTGCGGCTGGACCTCGGCGCAGGTCGCCGCCGGAAGCGCGGGAAGTGCTCCTCGTCGCCGTGGCGCTTCACCGACTGTTCGGTTGGCCGATTCCTCTTGCGCCGGGGCCGCGCTAACGACGCAGGTCGCGCGGGCCGCTGACATAGGCGTTGCCGCGCTCATAGAATCGAAGCAGCCGATCGGCTTCCTTCGTCAATCCGATGCGAACACTGCGCGAGGGACGCACCGGATGCCGCTCATCCTGTACGCCCAGCCAAAGAGGTCCCGCGGCACACAGATCGACGCCGTCGCAACGCAGATCAATCGCCATCGCCGTCGCCAGCCGTCCCGGCCCTCTGGCCAACTCTGTTAGCCGTGTCGTCCCACGGCGGCGCTGCATAACAGATACCCCCTCCAGGGGCTGTAATGCTCGCAGCAGGACCCCGGCCCCGATACCCCGCCGCTCGGACGCAACGTTGCACATATAGGACGAGCCATAGATGAGATAGACGTAGGCGTGCCCTTTTGCGAGGAAGAGAGAGCGATTGGCTGCCGTCATGCCGATGAATGCATGGCCCGCGGCATCTCCAACCGGATACGCCTCGGTCTCAACGATCCGACCGCTGGTTCTGTCGCCACGTTGATCGCGAACGAGCACTTTGCCGATGAGAAAACGTGCCAGCTCGACCGTGTCCTCCGGCAGCTCCGAACGACGCAGTCGACGAAGATGGCCAATCGGTGCCGAGGCAATCGGCTGGCTTGAACCGGTCGTGACGCGCTTCCGTTGAGTTGGCAAAGCCTGCACTCCCGCTGTTTGGCCCAAAAAATCCTGTCTGGCGCTCTGGGCCAAATGTCGACCGCTCCAAGAATCATACTCGCCGCGATCTACCGAGTCTTTGTTCCAGGTAGAGCCTGGCCGATACCAAGCGCGTATTTTCGATCGATTCTCTCGCCGGTGCAGCCGCGCATTTCAGCCTATCCTGTTGAACAACTAATCGGCAAAGGCTCGAACGCAAAGAGAGTCTAACGTTCGAGTCCCACATTCAATTTGCTGAGTCGATCGGCATAGCCAGGTAGTCGGCGATCGTTGACGCGGGCGGAGAGACCGTTGGTCCGCCAAGAGGGTCAAAAGCTGCTGAAATCCGATGTCCGCGTTAGATCCGCTTTACCCCGTGGGCGACCCAAGTTGCACGCAGCACGAACGATTAGATAAATCCCAGCTGCCAACGGAATCAGAGCGAGCCCCGCAACCGCCAAGACAGCCCAGGTCATCGAGTTCCAGATTCCGGTTTCGGTGGTCATTGCCGCTCCGGCAGACCAGAAAGCTGCCCAGGCGACTGCGATCGCGATGAGCAATAGACCGAAGATAATGCGCATACCACAGTCCCTGTGTGACTCGAAGCTCTCAACCCTGGCGCCCCGGTCATGTAGCTAATCGTGCCACGTCAGCGGCGTCCCTGGATCCGACATCTCAGACGCTGTCTGGCGCCGCGCCCTTCCCCTCTGCTCAGCGAGGGAACAGGGGGCCGATTAGGCCAAAAGAACGCGGGTTACGTCTTCCCCGGAGCTTTCATCGACAACGACGAAATCCACTTTGCGAGCGGCCCACTCCCGCAGCTCTTCAAGCGAATGCATATCGAGATTGGAATCAACGAGGAACGCGCGAGGGGTTAACCTCGAGCGCATGAACGTAATTCGGATGGCGTCACCTTTGGTCATGTCGGATTCTGCCTCCCCGGCAACTCTACAGGATGGGTCTGAACATCGCCAGTGGTCGTGCAATGTCATATGTGGGTTACTCGAAGACCAACCGGATGGCTGACTGCGCATCGCCTTTTCTGCACTGCGGCCGCACTGGCGCCGATACCGGCTGTGCATCGATGTGCTCAAACCTCGTGGCGCGGCACGGGCGCCTCACAGCGCCGATATGCACGCCGACGCCTGCGCCGGAACAGGCGCTGCTTAACCTACTGACATATTATTTTGCAGGAACTTCGGTGGGCTACGAGTATGGGGTGAGTACGGCCAGCAACGGGTCAGATACCGTCGCCAACGCACCGATCAATTATCTGCAGATTTAGGACGCCGATTTTCTGTAGGCGGACGAGTTAGCCGGTTGCACCGCGGCGCAAATCATGGCCAAGCCACCACAAAAGGGCAAACCGCCTTCCTGCCAAGTCTAAGGTGACGGCTACCGTCCGGTTCAATGGCAAGAACATGAGGGCGCAGCAGCTGCTCGATCTCGCCAGCAAACAGATCCTGGATTTTACCGAGGAATCCCTGACTTTGCCTCCGATTTGCTGCGCTCCAACCTACGTGCCGCGCGCGGCGTTTGAAGGTGACGACGTTGGCGTGCCTCTCGCCGATCGTGCTGCAGCCCTTGCCGAGAACGCCGCGGCTGCAGCCAACTACTCGACCAACAGCACCAAGAGCATTCCATACGGCGTCTGCAAAACGACCTATAGCTGGCGTCAAGCCTACATGGGCGATTACGTCTGCGTGAATTCGAGCCAGTTGAGCCAGGTTGCGGTCGACGACGCTTCGTTTCGCAGCCACGTCGGAATTTGCCCGCCAAGTCCATCGCGGCCCACAGCCGGGCGCGGTTTCAACACCTGCTACTGACGGCCGACCTGGGCCTTCATCGAGTACCGCCTTACCGATCTTCTGGGCTCGCCGGGAAGGCGAAAGGGGGCGGAGAGCGCGCTTAACCCGGTGAAGACGCTGCGGGTCAGGCCGTGAACGGCGACGGTTCTATTAACGTCTGTTCAGCTGACAATTAACGATCATTCATATGGAGCAGCGCTGGCTTGTAAGGATCTGGCTATCGGCAAGATGAGTTGAGATCTTGGCTGGCGTATGCGACAAATAAAGGAGTCGGGTGGGGAGCCTTACGGATCGGACTAGGCTGGGGCGAATTTGCCGCCACGGTTCAGATCCGGATCATCTCAGCAATCCACAATGGACCGGCGGTACCAATGACAGACGTGCCAGAAGCGACTGACACAAGACCGATCGACACTCAATTTATTTTCAAATCAGCAAATGGGCGCATGGCAGCGCCTGATACGGCCAGTTCGCCGCCGTGGTGGCTTAGCGGCTGGTCGCCGAGCGCCGGCCTTCTCGTGATGACGACTTGGATAGTGGCCTTCGCGGTCGCCACGAGCGGTCCGCGCTTTGCGGTCGGCTCCGCGCAAGCCCAGGTGCCGACGGCGAGACCCGCGGCTCATGCAGACCTGACCAAGATCAACCTGCACCGGCATCCGTCGTCTGGTCTTGGCGACACCAAGGCGAACGTCCATAAGCTTTCGCTGTCTTCCGGTGGTCACAACGCCAAATCGAAGCTCGCCCATGGCGGAGAGGGCGACCACGGGAAGAAATCGCCCGACAAGAGCGGCCGCGCGAACGCCGGCAACAAGAAGAAATCCGCGCAGACCAAGAGCGTACATCCTCACCGCCTCGGCCACGGCCCAGAATATCACCCGCCGTATGCGGAAATTCTGGTCGACGACAACTCTGGCGCCGTCCTCCACGAGGTCGATCCTGACGGTCCGCGCCATCCGGCGTCGCTCACCAAGATCATGACCCTTTACCTGCTGTTTGAGCAGTTGGAGGCTGGCAAACTCAACATCGACAGCCTGTTGCCCGTGTCGAGCCATGCCGCCCTGCAGCCACCGACCCGGATTGGGGTCAAGGCCGGCCAGACCATCCGGGTCGAGGATGCAATCAAGTCGATTGTCACCCGGTCGGCGAACGACGCTGCCGTCGTGGTGGCAGAGGCAATCGGGGGCAACGAGGTGGAGTTTGCGGAGCAAATGACGCGAAAGGCCAGCGCCCTGGGAATGACCAGCACATTCTACGTGAACGCGTCTGGTTTGCCGGCCGATGCGCAAGTGACCACAGCGCGCGATCAGGCCTTGCTCGGCCGCGCCATCCAAAGCCGCTTTCCGACTTACTCTGCCTATTTTGCGATGCCGACCTTCGCTTATCAGGGACAGGAAATACACAATCACAACAATCTGCTCGGACAGGTCGAAGGAATGGACGGCATCAAGACCGGCTACACGGAGGCGTCCGGGTACAATCTGGTCGCCTCGGTTCGCCGCAACGAACGGCATATTGTCGCCGTCGTCCTCGGCAGCAGCTCCAATGGCGCGCGTGATGCTCGCATGCGACAATTGATCGAAGACTACATCCCACAGGCCTCAACCCAACGCACCGCACCGCAAATCGTCGGAGTTGATCCGGCGCGCCCCGCCTCGGCGAATGCCGATGCTGAATCAACTCCGGTGGGCAGTGTGCGCGACGCCCCTTCGGCGGCTTCTTCCCCCGCGGCGGGCGGGGCAAGTCGGCCGGCGATCATCGCGGCCGATCCCCCGGTAACGGCGGCGTCACCCGCGGCCTCACCGGTCCTCGGAATAGATCCGATGCCGGGCGGTGTCCCCTGACCTTGGTCGCCCCGCGCGACGGATCGATCAGTCAGTCTCGTGACGGGCGCAAGATCCGTTGGCCAAGCGCCAGCCCTTGAAGAGGGTCGCGATGCGACTGATTGCCGACGACCTCGCGATCGGCTATCGCGGACGTCTGGTCGCCGAGGGCATCTCGTTGGTCCTGCAGCCGGGCGAGGTGCTATGCCTGCTCGGTCCTAATGGGGCCGGCAAAACGACTTTGTTTCGCACCTTGTTGGGGTTACTACGGCCGCTTAGCGGCCGCGTTGAGGTCGACAACGTTCCGCTCTCGCAGCTGCGCCCGGCCGAAATTGCCCAGCGCTTGGCTTACGTGCCGCAGGCGCACGTCACTGAATTTGCCTTCCGCGTGATCGATGTCGTGTTGATGGGACGCACCGCGCGCCTGAAGCCGTTTGCAAGCCCCGGACCGACCGATGATCGTGTGGCGCGCGACAAGTTGGACAGCCTGGGGATCGGCGCACTCGCCGATGCCGACTACACGCGTATCTCGGGGGGGCAGCGCCAGCTCGTCCTGATCGCTCGCGCGCTGGCGCAGGAAGCACCCCTGTTGGTTCTCGACGAGCCAACCGCAAGCCTCGACTTTGGCAATCAGACCATGGTGCTCTCGCGCGTGCGTGCGCTAGTGGCCGATGGCTATGGCGTCGTGCTCTCAACGCACGACCCGGACCACGCGTTGCTGGTGGCCACCCATGTGGCCATTATCGCCAACGGTGGGTTGCGGGCCTTCGGGCCACCGGCCGAGGTCGTAACCGCCGAATTGTTGTCGGCCGTGTATCGCACCGACATCGTGGTGGAGCGAACCGCGTCGGGCCGGCGGGTTTGCGTGCCGGCCTGGGGTGCGGGCGCCCCGCCATCTTTCAGGTCCCAATAAGCAGCGTCACTAGCAAGACGCGCCACGCACGGGTCGCAGCCCGCAAATGGCGGTTCTGCAAAACCGCCTCGGCGGGACTCATCGGCCTATTAGTTGCGAACAGCCGGCATGTGAATGAATTCCCAAGGGCTCGGCATCGGTCCAACCGGCACTTCGATGACGGTCGGCTGAGCGCGATTGGCAAAGGCACGCCGCAAGGCGGCCCGCAGCTGCTCGGGGCTACCCGCGCGCTCTGCTGCTGCCCCAAAGCTTTCGGCGTAGCGTACAAAATCAGGGTTGGTCAGGTCGCATGCAATCAAGCGGTTGCCGTACCGTTCTTCCTGGATTCGCCGAACATTGCCGAATGCCCCGTCGCTGAAAACGACAGTGACCAGCGGGATGCGGTGGTGCATTGCGGTGGCCAGTTCGTTGGCCGTGTACAGAAATCCGCCGTCGCCAGAGATGGCCAGCACCGGCACGTCGCGGCGGGCATGCTGCGCGCCGAGCGCGGTGGCAAAGCCCCAACCGAGATTGTCCTGATAACCCGGGGAGAGGAACGTGCGCGGCTTATAAACCGGCCAAGTCAGGCGGGCGGCGAATCCGAGCTGGGTCACCTCGTCGACGTAAATGCCGTCCTCCGGCAGTTCGGCCCGCATCGCCTCGAGCAGGGCGATCTGAGGAGCGAGCTTGGCAAGTTGGGTGCGCATCCTGGCCTGCCTTTCCAGCATCTCCTCCTTACGCGACTCGCGCAGGCGGTTATGGGCAGGCAAGAGATCGAGCAGCCGCCGCAAGATCGGCTTGGCATCGCCGATTAGTGCAACCGCGGGCTCACGAAAGCGTGCGGCTTGTTGTGGGTCGGCGTCGATCCGGATGATTGCGAGATCGTCGTCGAGTCCCCATGCCTGCTGCGGCATCTGCAGCCGCGTCCCGACGCCGAGCGCCACGTCCGCCTCGCCCCAGAGCAGTCGTCCAAGCGGCAGCGTGACGCTTAAGGGATTGCGGCTGTCTAATACGCCGCGGCCGCGGCGATAGCCCAGCACCGGCGCCTGCAACATCTCCGACAATAGGGTGACTTCTTCGCTTGCGTCCTGCGCGCCGCCACCGCAGACGATCAGCGGTCGGCGTGATGCCCCAAGACATCTGGCGGCCGCCACCACTGCGTCCTCATCGATGCTGCTCTCTGGCGGTCGCAAGGGCGCAATGGCGCCCACGTCGCCGCGCTGGCCCCACACATCGATCGCGCATTCAAGCGCCGCCGGCCCCGGCCGGCCAGCCCGCATTGCCTGAAACGCCTCGGCGACCAGACGGGCCGCCTCGCCAGGGTTGGCGACGCGCGCGGAAAAATCGGTAAGTCTCGCAAGGATGCCGGACTGATCGCGGATCTCGTGCAGGTGCCCGACACCGCGGCCAATATCGGCATGCGGAATCTGGCCGATCAGTGCCAGCACTGGTGCATTCATCCCATATGCCGTCAACAGCGCCGCCCCGGTGTTCAACAAACCAGGCCCGGGCACGACCGCGTAGACCTGGGGTTTGGCGGTTGCGAGCGCCGCACCAAGCGCCATGTAGGCGGCGCCCTGTTCATGGCGGGTATGGATGGTCGGCAGCTGGTCTTTCTGTTTGTAGAGTGCGTCGAACAGATGATCGCTATGGGTGCCGGGCAATGCATAAACCGCGTCGATCCCGTGAGCGATCAGGGCCGCAACGGTAGCCTCCGCGGTGGTCATCTGGTGCATGCATGCGTCCGGGTCTGCGGGGAAGGCGTCGATTCGGCTGCAAAGGTGCGCAGATCGCCGGCGATCTGTCGAGGGGCGGAGGGGGGCGCCCATGGCCGTCGCTGCGGAGGCATCGCCCAGGTATGGATGCCGGTGCAGGGAGGCAAAGACCAACGAGTCGCTGGCAGACGCATTGTTTGAGCGTCGCAAGCCCCGATGGGCGGTGACGCCCAGACTGTCGGACCCGTGGTTTGGGTGGCGGGGGACGTCTTTTACGCAATCTTAGCCAATAATCGCTAGATCCGGATCACCACGCGGGCGGGCCGCTTGTCGTGTACGTGCCTCCCCCATCGCAGCTTCACGTTATTTTGCGCGGAGAGATGCTGATGATCCGAACACTATTCTTTGCGGTCGGCCTGGCCGCTGCGGTCGCCGCACCGGTTCATGCTGAAACCGTCTCACTCAACGGTTCGACGACGGTCGCAAACGCCCTTGTGATGCCGAACAAAGCGCAAATCGAATCGGCATCGGGTCATCAGATCGCGGTTGTCGGCAATGGGTCTCAACGCGGTTTGGTCGACCTCATGGCGGGCCGTGCGCAGATCGCCATGATCTCCGCGCCGCTCGAGGAGGAAGCCAGGAAGATCAATGCTAAGGAACCCGGTGCAATCGACCCGTCCCGTTTGAAGACCCATCTCGTGGGCGAGACGCGGGTCGCCTTTGCGGTGCATCCGACCAACAAGGTCCGCGTGCTGTCCAACGCCCAGGTCGCCGACATCCTCAGCGGCAAAATCAAGAATTGGAAGGACGTTGGCGGGGACGATCAACCGATCGTGGTCGTCGCCGCCCAACCGGGCGATGGCGTCCGCTCGATGGTCGAAAGTTCACTGCTCAAAGGCGGCGAACTCGCCAAGGACGCCCGCGCCATGTCGAATGCGCTGCAAATCGCCAAGGTCGTCGCCCAGGTACCGGGCGCGATCGGCATCATGGCCTCGGCGAGCCTCGATTCCTCGGTTGCTGAACTCAAGAGCGACGGTGCCATCGCCCAACCGCTCATCCTGGTGACGACCGGCGAGGAGTCGGCCGCCGTACGACAGGTCATCGAAGCGGTGGCGAAGATCGGCAAGTCTTGAAACTTCCGGCGGTCTGGTGAGGCCGTAATGCAACGGGCGAAGGTGAGTGTCGCGGTCCGGCTCTATCTGTTGATCGGGCTTGCGACACTGGCGCTACTCGTCGTTATTGCGGCCTGCGTCCTTGGTTCGGGTCGCATGGCGGAAGTCGGCACCTCCTTGCACGAGCGAGGCGTGCAGGGGCTCGTAGAAGCCTCGCAACTGGCCGAGCTCTTTGAACGCCAGCGAAGCCTCGTAAGCAGATCACCGGCCGAAACCGATCTAGATCGACAGCGCAGCTACCGCGCGGCATTTGATGATCTCGGCGGTCGGATCGACGCCGCCATCGCCCGACTGGAGCGATTGGTGCCGCCGGACGCGCACGACAAGATGCCCGTGCTTGCCGCCTCCTTTGCCGAGTTGCGCAATCAGGCCGCGACAGTCTTCAAACTGTCCGCTGAATTTGTCCAAGACCAGGCCACCGAAGCTCTCAGCGGCTCGTTTGCGGCCGCTGAGAAAAACGTCGAGGCAAACCTCAAGGACGTGCTCACAGCCATGGGCGACAACGCGCGTACGGAGGTCGAGACACTCGTTACTGCGCGTCACACGCTCATCATGGCCAGTGTCGGCGTTGGCCTCATGGCGCTGGCACTGGTGGTCGGTTTTGGCACCCTTCTGGCACGCAGTCTGTCCGTCCGGCTGCGCCGACTGACGGCGGCGATGACGGCCATCTCCAACGACCATGCCGCTAAGGTGCAGATTCCCTCAGTGCTGGATGGCGACGAAGTCGGCGAGATGGCGCGCGCGCTCGAGGTATTTCGCCGCAACTCCGCAGAGATGGCGCGACTGCGCGCCGAGCAGGCCGAAGCCGAACAGCGCGGCAATCTGCAGCGCACGGCGGTCATGCAGGAACTGGCGGAGCGGATCAGGACCTCGGTCGGGACCATCATTGCCGGTATGACCAACCTGTCCAATTCGGCGCACGATACGACCGGCAAGATGAACGACAATGCGACCCAGACCAGTAAATGTGTGGAAGTCGCCCTCAACGATCTCAACGGTGCGTCGGTCGACGTGGATGCCGTCGTGGTGGCGGTGACTGATCTCGCGACCTCGATTGGTGAAATTTCCTCCAAGACGTCCCACTCGGCGCGGTCGACCAGTGCGGCACTCGCGGCAGCTGGAACCGCCAAAAGAGTGGCCGACAATCTCACCAAGGCCAGCCATCGCATTGGCGATATCTCGAATCTGATCAACGCCGTGGCGGCGCAGACCAATCTGCTCGCGCTTAACGCTGCCATTGAAGCCGCACGAGCCGGCGACGCCGGCAAGGGATTTGCAGTCGTCGCCGCTGAGGTCAAGACGCTCGCGGGTCAGACCGCGCGCGCCACCGAGGAGATCGACAAACAGGTCACCGAAGTCCGCACCGCGGCGCAGGACGTGGTGGCCGCGATTCAGGAGATCAATGCAACGGTCGGCAGCGTCAACGAGGTTTCGGCGTCCCTTGCCAGCGCCATCGAGGCTCAGAACGCCGCGACCGCGGAGATCAATGGAAGCGTGCAACGCGTCGCCGACGGAGCGCGTAGTGTCGTTGCGGGAATCGGCACTCTGCCGACGCGGGCCCTGAATATGCAGGAAGCGGCCGGGTCGCTTGCCGCGTTGACGAACGAGATCGGCAAACAGGCGGTCATGCTCGATAGCGAAATCGATCGCTTGCTCGAGGAAATGACCGATCGCCGCTCGCTGCCCCGGCATCCCGCGGACACGCCGGTTCAGATCTTCTTCGACGGGCGCGAGATCGCAACCAAAATGTTCGATTTCAGCCAGACAGGTGCCAGACTGGCCAACGTGCAAGGCCTCACCAAGGGGCGAGAGATCCGGATTACATTTTCCGATGGTACGCAGATCTCAGCCCGAGTGGCTTGGATTACTGACAAGCAGTGTGGCATCAACTTCGAACCAGTGCACCTGGCCGCCTCCCAGGTCGTTCGTCTGCAGTCGCTGCAGGAACGCGCACGGCCGGAATTGGCAGCTTAACCCATCGGGCAAGCCCTCGCGATCGCCGCTCAAATGTGTTTGACGCGTCGTTGCTTGCCGTGGTGTGGGCGAGAATGGCCTGTTTTTCACGTGGCTGCGGCCGATCAGATCCAATCGCCGATCGCGTTGCTGTTCATCAAGCTGAACGGCGGGGCGACAATTCGTCTGTCGGCCAGTGCTCGGATGCGGCGATTACGGATGGGTCACGACGATTTTTGGTGCTAGGAATACTGCGACGGTAGGGAACGGGACGGCGCGTGCGTTGGACTTGTAGCGGGTCCAGGTGCACAATATGTCCAACGAGTACCGTGCCTCGTCCGACGCTGCGGATCGTTGTCGAGCATCGCCCTCGGTCGGGGCCCGACTGCATTTGCGGGTTGAACTTCGCGATACCAATATACGTTGCATGCATTAAGAGGGGCCGTTCATGCTCATCGGTGATCTGCTGCTGCGATTTGAAGATCCGAGGCTGGCGGCGGAGGCCTTGCGGTCGCTTGGTGATCAGGCGCTGACCGCTCAGGTCACGTCGGCCGCGGCCGAGGAGGTCCTGACACCCGGCGAGTTTACCGTACGTTCGGTGGAGCGATTTGCGGCGCGGGCCGACGGTAAGAGCTGGACGAACCTGGTGGGGTTGTTGTCACGCTCTGCGGATCCCGACCGGGTATTTCTGCGCAGTGTTCTGACCGACGAGCTCGCGCAACGCCCGCACTGACGCTGTCAGCGGAGCCCGTGCAGATCGCCAGGCGCCGACGTCTTTGCTATTTAGCTGGGTTGGTTGGCTGGCCTGAGAGGCGCCGGCGTAGCTATTGCATTCGGTCGTCTCACCGCTTGGCCTTGACAACGAACAGGCCGGCGTGTGCTTTGCGGCAATCTTTGAGGCTGGCTGTCAGCCGTGCTGCTCGATGAGTCCGACGAATGCATCGCTATCGCACACACACCTGCGGCGCTCTCCGCGCCGGCGACATCGGCACGACGGTCCGGCTGGCTGGCTGGTGTCATCGCATCCGCGACCACGGCGGACTGTTGTTCATCGACCTGCGCGACCATTATGGCTTGACACAATGCGTGGCCGATCCGGACAGCCCGGCGTTTGAGGATGCCGAGCGCCTGCGTGCCGAATGGGTGGTGCGAATAGACGGCACGGTCAGGCCGCGGCCAGAGGGGACCGAAAATCCCGAGCTACCGACCGGCGCGGTAGAAGTCTTCATTCGCGGCATCGAGGTGCTCGGACCCGCCGACGAACTACCCATGCCGGTCTTCGGTGAAGCGGAATATCCGGAAGAAACCCGCCTGAAGTACCGATTTCTGGACCTGCGTCGCGATCGGCCGCATCGCAACATCATGCGCCGCACGGCGGTGATCGACTCGCTGCGCCAGCGCATGAAGGAACAGGGATTTTTCGAGTTCCAGACGCCGATCCTCACGGCGTCGAGTCCGGAGGGCGCCCGCGACTTTCTGGTACCCTCACGCCTGCACCCCGGCAAGTTCTACGCGTTGCCTCAGGCGCCGCAGCAGTTCAAGCAGTTGATCATGATTGCTGGCTTCGACCGCTACTTCCAGATCGCCCCTTGCTTTCGCGACGAGGATGCGCGCGCCGACCGCTCGCCGGGCGAGTTTTATCAGCTCGACGTCGAGATGAGTTTCGTCACCCAGGACGACGTATTTGCTGCAGTCGAGCCGGTGTTGCGTGGCGTGTTTGAGGAATTTGCCGATGGCAAAGCTGTTACAGCGAGCTTTCCGCGCATCCCCTATGCGGTCGCCCTGCGCAGCTACGGCACCGACAAGCCGGATCTGCGCAATCCGATCACGATGGAGGATGTGACCGCCGCATTCCGTGGCTCGGGCTTTAAGGTATTCGCCAATATGATTGCCGCCGACCCGGCCGTCGAAGTGTGGGCCATACCAGCCCCACGCGGCGGCAATCGGGCGTTCTGCGACCGGATGAACGATTGGGCGAAAGGCGAAGGCCAGGCCGGGCTCGGTTACATTTTTTGGCGCGACGGCGAGGAGGGTGGCGCTGGTCCGCTCGCCCGGAATATCGGTCCCGAGCGAGCCAATCTCATCCGCGACCAGCTCAAGCTTGGGGTCGGCGACGCGGTGTTCTTTGTCGCCGGACGACCGAAGGACTTCATAAAGTTTGTCGGACCGGCCCGCACCAAGATTGGCGACGAGCTCGGTCTTATAAAGAAGGATCGATTTGAGTTCTGCTGGATCGTCGACTTTCCGATGTATGAATGGAACGAGGAAGAGAAGAAGATCGACTTCTCACACAATCCGTTCTCGATGCCGAATTTCCCGGTCGATGATTTTCTGGCGCTCGATCCCACCAATCATGAGCAGATTCTGCAGATCAAAGCGATCCAGTACGACATCGTGTGCAATGGGATCGAATTGTCGTCCGGCGCCATTCGTAACCATCGCCCCGAGGTGATGAAAAAGGCCTTCGCAATTGCCGGCTACAGCCAGGAGCAGCTGGAACAGAAATTCGGCGGCATGCTGCGCGCGCTCTCGCTCGGTGCACCCCCCCATGGCGGGATCGCTCCCGGCATCGATCGCATTGTCATGCTGCTGTGTGGCGAGGAAAATCTGCGGGAGGTAGTCCTGTTTCCGATGAATCAGCGCGCCGAGGATCTGCTGATGGGGGCTCCAAGCGAGGTGACCGCCCGGCAGTTGGCGGAATTGCATATCCGCCTCAATTTACCGCCCAAAGCCCGTTGAGCAGGCCGAAGGTGTAAAGACGGGTCAGGTCCTACCTGATAAGTTGGCTGGCCGCCCGCTAAGGTGGCGCTCCCGTCGTCGAGGTGCACCACTCGATGATAGGGAAACCAGCGCTACCCCGGCCGTGGCGACCAGATCACACCGGCGTGACCCGAGCCGCTGGCCTTCCAGTTCGAGGAATCGGCGAAGCACTTTGTGCGGGCGACCAGCGCTCTCTCATTGGGGTGCTGGCAACCTTGATGTACCGTTGAGGCGACAGTCCAGAGTGGCCGGACCGGCGACGTCGGCCGGATGAGGTGGCGATTGCCGGCACAAATCGAGCAGGGAGGGGATGATGTCCAGCAGCCTGTCCGACGATCTGCGCTCCAGCGCGCTGATCTATCACCGCACGCCGCGGCCTGGGAAACTGGAGATCCAACCCACCAAACCGCTCGGTAACCAGCGCGATCTGGCGTTGGCCTATTCGCCAGGCGTGGCGGCAGTTTGCGAGGCAATCGTCCGAGACCCCTCCGAGGCAGCGCTGCTCACGGGCAGAGCCAATCTGGTGGCGGTGGTCTCGAATGGCACCGCGGTGTTGGGGCTCGGCAATATTGGCCCTCTCGCGGCCAAGCCGGTCATGGAAGGCAAAGCGGTCCTGTTCAAGAAGTTTGCCGGCATCGATGTCTTCGACATCGAGATTGCCGGGACCGACGTCGATCGTGTCGTTGAGATCGTGGCCGCGCTGGAGCCGACCTTCGGTGGGATCAATCTGGAAGACATCAAGGCTCCGGATTGCTTCGAGATCGAGGCGAGACTCAAAGAACGCATGAAGATCCCGGTATTCCATGATGACCAGCACGGGACCGCGATCATCGTCGCTGCAGCCGTCAAAAACGGCCTGTATCTCGCCGGCAAACGGCTGGACGAGATCAAGATCGTGACCTCGGGGGCAGGGGCAGCAGCGCTTGCCTGCCTCAATCTCCTGGTTTCGTTGGGTGCCCGACGCGAGAATATCTGGATCTCCGACATTGAGGGTGTGGTCTATCGCGGCCGGACCACCTTGATGGATCGTTGGAAGGCGGTCTATGCGCAAGAGACCTCAGCGCGGACGCTGGCCGATATTATCGGGGGAGCCGACGTCTTTCTTGGCTTGTCGGCCGGCGGGGTCCTCAAACCCGAGATGGTCGCCCAAATGGCGGCTCGGCCGCTGATCCTGGCGCTGGCCAATCCGATCCCCGAGATCATGCCGGAGGAAGCCCTTAAGGTTGCACCCGACGCCATGATTTGCACAGGCCGTTCAGATTATCCAAACCAGGTCAATAACGTGCTGTGCTTCCCTTATATATTTCGTGGGGCGCTCGACGTCGGCGCCTCCACCATCAACGAAGCAATGGAGCACGCCGCGGCCGAGGCGATCGCGGCGCTGGCACGCGAGCCTCCCTCTGATGTGGCTGCCCGCGCCTACGGCGGCGAGGCGCGTCTGTTCGGGACCGGCTCATTGATTCCTAATCCGTTCGATCCGCGTCTGATCCTGCGGATTGCGCCGGCGGTGGCCCGCGCTGCGATGGAGTCCGGCGTTGCGGCTCGGCCGATCGCCGATTTCGAGGCCTATCAGGAACGCCTCGACCGTTTCGTGTTCCGCTCTGGACTTATCATGAAGCCGGTCTTTGCTCAGGCGAAGGCCGGTCCGCGCCGTGTCATCTATGCGGAGGGCGAGAACGAAACCGTGCTGCGGGCCGTCCAGATAGTGGTGGAGGAGGGACTGGCCCATCCGATCCTGGTCGGCCGACCCGCGGTCATCGATGGGCGACTGCGGCGCTTCGGTCTTTCAATTCGGCCTGATCGGGACTTCAGTCTCGTGAACCCGGACGATGATCCGCGTTACCGAACCTATGTCCACACCTATGCGGAACGCGCCGGTCGTCACGGGGTCACACCCGAAACCTCGCGGACCATGGTGCGTACCAACCCCACGGTGATCGCCGCTCTTGCGGTGCGGCTAGGCGAAGCCGACGCAATGCTTTGCGGGGTGGAAGGTCGCTACTTGGCTCACCTCACGAATATTCGAGACATTATTGGGCTTCATTCTGGAGTTCGGGACTTTGCAGCGCTCTCGCTCGTCATCACGGCCAAAGGCGCGTATTTTCTGGCCGATACCCAGGTGACGCCGGAGCCGAGCGCCGAAGAGATCGCCGACATGGCGGTGCTTGCCGCGGGCCACGTCCGCCGGTTCGGGCTCGACCCTAAGATCGCGCTCATCTCCCACTCGGATTTTGGCAGTCAAAACACTGCCTCGGCCTGCAAGATGCGGGCGGCTCGCGAGTTGCTGGCACAGCGTCAGCCGGATCTCGAGGTCGACGGCGAGATGCACGGGGAGACGGCGCTCAACCCCGTCTATCGCGATCAGGTCTTTCCTTACGCGCGGCTCAAGGGGGTGGCCAATGTGTTGATCATGCCCAATCTCGACGCCGCCAACATTACTTACCAGATGATCACGGTCTTGGCCGATGCTTTATTGGTCGGACCACTTCTGATGGGAGCCGCACAACCGGCGCATATACTGACTCCGTCGGTCACACCGCGCGGGATTGTCAACATGACGGCGGTTGCGGTCGCGGAGGCACAGACGCCAGTGTCCTGACGATCCTCCTCACGCGGCGTCCTGTTGGAGGCGCCAGATAGTCGCTGGTGCAGTAGGGAACCAGAAACGCAGAATCTGCTTGATCAGCGAGAAGGTTGTGCTTATGTGGATTGGCCGCTGCGATCAGTCCGTATGGGTCTGTTCCAGCGGCATTCACTTTCCGTGGAGCCGGTTTTGCCGGCGCCTCGGGTTCGATCTCTGGTTGGGGAGGACGGCATGCGCCAGAACGCCCTCTTCCAATTGGGGATGGACTTGGGGACCCCAAGTACCTCCCGAAAGGAAGACAACGCTTTCGAATCGCCTGTTGCGGTCGATACGCAAGCACGCGACGATCATTTCGTGGTGAGGAACGGGGTGCGGTGCGCCGGGGCGCATCTCATCATCGACCTTTACGACGCCGAGCGGCTCGATGATCTTGATCATATCGAGACCACACTGCGCCGCTGCGTCGCCGCGGCCAGCGCGACCCTGCTGCATGTCCATTTGCACCACTTCGAGCCCAACGGCGGCATTTCCGGGGTAGCGGTGTTGGCGGAGAGCCATATCTCGATCCATTCCTGGCCAGAGGCCAATTACGCCGCGCTCGATGTCTTCATGTGCGGCAAGGCCAATCCGGATCAATGCGTGCCGGTGTTGCGTGAGGCTTTCAAGCCGAAGCGCCTCGTCGTCAGCGAGTTGCTCCGCGGGCAGGGACTCTAGACCAGTTGGCGCTCGCATCGCCCTATTCCTGGCCGCTGGCCTCGGTTTTTCCGCGCGGCTCAGGACGGGCGCATGACTGATCCACCGACTGTTGGGTCGTGGTCGAGCGCGCCGACCCGCACGGACGGCCCCCGCGCTTGACCCGGCCAGGATCGACGAACGCCAGAACGCAAGCTCGAAAAGCCACTGCTATGACGGAAAAACGTTGGATTGCCGAGACGTTGTTCGATCCACAGGGCCTTCGCCTAACATTTGCGGTCGAGCGCGTGATCTATGAGACGCAGACTGAGCACCAGCATCTCGTCCTGTTTGAACACAATTTGTTCGGCAAGGTGCTGATGCTTGATGGCGCCACCCAAGTGACCACCGAAGACGAATTCATCTATCACGAGATGATGACTCATGTGCCGATCCTGGCTCATGGCAATGCCCGCCAGGTGTTGATCGTCGGGGGTGGCGACTGCGGCATCGCCGAGGAAGTCCTCAAACATCCGGCGATTGAACGCCTCACCCAGGTCGAGATCGATGCGTCGGTCGTCGAATTCTCCCGGCAGCATTTTCCGCAGTTCACCGGTCCGGTGCTGTCGGATCCGCGTTTCGAACTCGTCATCGATGACGGCATGAACTTCGTTGCCCAAACCGGCCGGCATTTCGACGTTATCATCGTCGACTCTACTGACCCGCAGGGCCCCGGTGCGGTGCTGTTCACGCCGGATTTCTATGGCGCCTGCAGGCGTCGCATGGCCCCCGGCGCCATCATGGTCACCCAAAACGGGGTCCCCTTCCTGCAGCCCGACGAGCTTGTTTCTTCCATTCATCATCTCAGCCGGCTGTTCGCTGACGCGGCGTGCTATGTGGCCTGCGTTCCGACTTACATCGGCGGCCACATGGCGATGGGCTGGGCGAGCGACGA